>OBUV01000002.1_pt1 | contig 378485 bp, 392 predicted proteins | sample 1475971 | NCBI WGS metagenome assembly OBUV01 (sample SAMEA2579962, study PRJEB22360) | human gut metagenome | biome: human gut; feature: human-associated habitat; material: faeces | place: Denmark | collected 2008/2010
CACTTACAACGCCTATCTATATTAACACATCTTATTAGCTTTTGCAAGATTTATTCTTTTAAGAAATGGTGCCCAGGGCCGGAATCGAACCGGCACGGATTTTAAGGTCCGCAGGATTTTAAGTCCTGTGCGTCTACCAGTTTCGCCACCTGGGCAACACATTAATGGAGGTTCCAACCGGACTCGAACCGATGATAACAGAGTTGCAGTCTGTTGCCTTACCAACTTGGCCATGGAACCATTAACTTGTTGTTCTTGTTTTTATCAGTCGGTGTCATCACCAGACTGCTCATTTATTATATGTTAAACAGAAAATAATTTCAAGTATTTTTTATAAAAAAATTACCATTTTCTTATATATAAGAAAAAACACACTAAAAAAGATTCATTTTATCAATAATTTTTATATTTATATTTTTAAAAAAACTGCTGATTTTTAATCAACAGTTTTAACTATTTTGCTTTCACTTTCGTCCAGCGAGAATTATACATCTCTTTTACAGCATTATCCTGATAAGCAAATACTTCATCATTCGGGCCAGTGCGCAGTCCATAAGCACTAATATCTTTAAACTCCTCTTTTTCAGCCTGAGCCGCTGCATTAACATTTGCAGTTAAATATCCTACTTCGACAGTATTCTTATAAGATACTTTATCACTTATCATATAATTAATAAATTCATTTGCAAGTTTTGTTTGCTTGCACTCTTTCGAAATAACAAATCCATCAAACCAGACATTAGTCCCTTCTTTCGGCATATAGTAACCCATATTAGGATTTTCCGACATTACTGCTGCTGCATCACCAGAATACATTATCGCCATCGCCTTAACACCACTGATCATTGTATCAATTGACTCATCACCTACATAAACCGGATTCATTTCTTCACGTTGCTCTAACAGCCACTGATAAGCTTCATTTATTTCACGTTCTTTTGTAGTATTCATTGAATATCCTAAAGCTTTGAGAGCAACCATAAAACTATCACGCTCTGAATCATACATATAAATTTGATTTTTGTATTTTGTGTTCCGTAAGATACTCCATCCTGCTTCTAAATCTTTTTCATCTACAACAGTTTTATCATATAAAATACCTACATTACCACAAAAATACGGTACCCAATAATTATTACTCAAATCGAATGACTGTCCTAAAATTCCTTCATTAATATTATCCAAATTAGGAATTAATGATTTATCAACAGGCTGTAATAAATCCTCTTTGATCATTCGTTCAATCATATATTCTGAAGGAACTAGTACATCATAACTATTTCCACTCATATATTTAGTGTACATAATTTCATTTGAATCAAACGTTTCATAAATAATCCGACAATCGAACTTATCTTCAAAATCACTAATAACTGTTTTATCAATATACTCTCCCCAATTATACACTCGTAACGTTTTACGACTGACACCAGTAGAAATTGACCACACTACAGATAAAACTAGACAAACAGCAATAACTATCTTAGCAGTTTTACTGCTTAATAGTTTATTTGTCGCTTTTGGAAAGAATTTCGGCACTAATGTTCCAATTGCCACAAAAAGTAATACAACAACTAATATAATAGTCGCAAGTGCATAAATACTAGGATTAGTTCGCTTTGACATATTGTAAATAACGATCGAAATATTTTCAATTCCATTCCCGCTAACAAAATAAGAAATAATAAAATCATCAAATGACATAGTAAAAGCCAATAAAGCCCCTGAAATTATTCCCGGTTTGATCTGAGGGATAATTACTTTTGTAAGAGCCTGAAATGGAGTTGCCCCCAAATCCATCGCAGCATCGGCTAAATTAACATCTAACTGTCGTACCTTTGGTAAAACATTTGTAATTACAAATGGAGTACAAAAAGCTACATGAGCTAATAACATAGTTAAATAGCCCTTTTCTACTTTAATAAACGAAAACAACAACATCAAGGATATCCCGGTAACTATATCAGGGTTCATTATTGGTAAATTATTTACTTGTAAAACTAACTTACGTAATAATGGTTTTGACTTTGATACTCCAATTGCTGTGATCGTTCCCAAAACTGTTGAAATAACGGTTGAAAGGATTGCGATACTAACTGACACAACAATAGCATCGATCATTTGTTGATTTACAAATAACTCTTGATACCAGCGTAATGAAAAACCACTCCAGCTTGAAAGTGATTTAGAATCATTGAACGAAAAAATTGCCATAATCACAAGCGGTAAATACAAGAACGCTAAAGCAAAACCAATCCATAAACTACTATTAAAATTAAACTTAAAGTTTTTTAGTTTTTTCACGTTTAGCCTCCTCTTGATACCCCGCGTATTTTTCAACCCGGTTAATAAGTCCCATGAGGACAATAACTAAAACAGCTAAAATCAAAGAAACAGCACTACCAAAATGCCAATCCCCTACATTAATAAATTGCTGTTCAATAAAATTACCAATTAGAGAGTACTGTCCACCCCCTAACAATTTTGGAATTACAAATGAGGAAATAGCTGGTAAAAATACCATTGTAATTCCTGTTAATACTCCACCTAATGACAATCTAAAAGTAATTTTCCAAAAAGTAGTAATCGGATTCGCTCCTAGATCATTGCTTGCCTCAACTAAAGATTTATCCATTTTAGTTAAAGCGGTATGAATAGGTAAAATCATAAATGGTAAGAAATCATAAACCATTCCTAAAACAACGGCAAAGTCCGTATATAAAAAGCTAACTTCACCAAATCCTAGAAATTGGACAAAATTACTGATGATTCCCTTACTACTCAATATATTGATCCACGCATATGTTCGCATCAACATATTGATCCAAGTTGGAAACGTAATCAATAAAATAAGAAGTGTCTGCGTTTTTTCTTTACACCTTGAAATTGCATAAGCCACTGGATATCCAATTGCCAAGCATAAAACCGTTGTAATTGCACCTAAAACAAACGATTTGACTAATACTGAAACAAAAATTGGATCAAAAAATTTAGAAAAATTTTCTAATGTAAAATTAAATGTAGTAATCGTATTTCCTTTTTGAACAAAGGCATAGATCATAATTAAAAGCATTGGTACAACTGTCAAAACAAACAGCCAAAAACAATATGGGCCAACCAACTTACGAAACTGTTTCATTAATAGCTACCCATTTTATCCATAACATGAATATCTTCAGGCCAAAAATCCAAATTAACTTTTTTCCCTACTTCACTAATATCTGTTGTGTGTACCATATAATCACGATCTTTTGTCTCTACAATAATCTCGTAATGAACGCCTTTAAAAACAATAGAAGTTACAACCCCTTCTATTTTTCCTTTACCAACTTCAACAATATCTAAATCTTCTGGTCTCAAAACAATATCAACATCTTGACCATCATCAAAACCTTTATCAACACATTCAAATTGCTTTCCATCAAATTCAACTAAGTAATCTTTTACAAAAATCCCTTCAATAATATTTGATTCTCCTATAAATTGAGCTACAAAACGATTTTCAGGTTCATTATAAATATCGATTGGTGTTCCAATTTGTTGAATTTGTCCCTCATTCATAACTACGATCGTATCTGACATCGTTAGAGCTTCCTCTTGATCATGAGTAACATAAACAAAAGTAATTCCTACTTCCTGCTGAATATTTTTTAATTCTATTTGCATCGTTTTACGCATTTTTAAATCCAAGGCTCCCAAAGGTTCATCCAATAACAACACTTTAGGCTCATTTACTAAAGCTCGTGCAATCGCTACTCGCTGCTGCTGTCCACCTGATAACTGATTTATATTTCTTTGTCCAAAGCCAGCTAACCCAACTAAATCAAGCATCCGATTAACTTTATGCTTAATTGTTTCTTTGTCCATTTTTTTTATTTTTAAACCAAAAGCAATATTATCAAAAACATCCATATGAGGAAATAACGCATATTTCTGAAAAACTGTATTTAGTTCTCTTTTATACGGCGGTAACCCACTAATATCTTGACCATCAAATAAAACAGTTCCACCATTAGCTTCTTCAAAACCACCCATAATTCTTAAAGTTGTAGTCTTACCGCAACCACTTGGTCCAAGTAAAGTTACAAATTCTTTTTCATTAATTTCTAAATGAATACCTTTTAAAACAACTTGACCATTATATTCTTTTGTTAGATTGTCTAATTCAATTAATTTTGTCATAATGTCTCCTTTAAAATAATGGTGGTGTTGAAACCCAAATAACCTTAGCCTTAGTTTCCCCAGGATTAAATAAATAATGCGATACTAATCCCTTCAAATAGAAAGTTTCTCCTTTTTTCAACACAAATTCATTATCACCATAAATCAACTTAACCCGTCCTTGAACAACATACCCAAATTCCTGTCCTTCATGAGGAGCAATTATCATTGACTGTTTATCTTTTTCTAATTCAATTAAAATTGGTTCCATATCATTTTTTTGAGCGTTAGGAATAATATATGAAATTTTATAATCATCTTGAATATTTTCAAAAAAATCATCTTGTTTAAAAACTAGTTGTTCCGCTTCTTTTTCACTAAAGAACTCTTGCAGATTAGTTCCCAAAGCTTCTAAAATATCTTCTAAAGTAGCAACCGAAGGTGATGTCAAATCCCGTTCTAATTGCGATAGAAAGCCTTTTGTTAATTCACTGCGATTGGCTAGTTCTTCTAAAGTTAAACCATTAGCTTGCCGTAATCTTTTTACCTTACTCCCGATATCCATAAGACACCTCCATCATTTATTCTTTTCAACAGTCTAATTATAACGAATCTTGTCAATAAAGCAACTATCATTTAACAATTTGTTTAATATATTATACTTAATAGCAAAAAAATAATAGGCCTAGACCTATTATTTCTCTAATTTTTCCCGTCGTAACGAAGATTTAATAAATAAATCTTTTAGTAATCGTTCGTCATTATCTTTTAAAGCCACTTTAATTAAGTCTAGTTGTTCTTCAAATGCTTCAATTGAAGCCAACAAATAATCACTATTTCGTAAAAATAACTCTGACCATAAATTTTCATTAATATTTGCAATTCGAGTTAAATCACGGTATGAATCTCCTATGTACTTACCAGTTTCATATTTTTCATTATCACTATTAATCAAAGACACTGCAATTGCATGTGGCAACTGTGATGTAAATGAAATAATTTCATCATGAGCTTGTGGCGACATGATTTTAACACTCTTAAAACCTAAAGTTCCAACAAAACGTTCCATAAAACTAATGCATTCTTTTTGATTAACCGGATGTTCAATCAGTATATAATTAGCATTTTTAAAAACTTCTTTACTAGCGTACCCATATCCTTTTTTCTCTCGTCCAGCCATTGGATGTCCACTAACAAATTCAACTTCAGGATCAATAATTGTCATTGCTTCTTCTAAGAAATAAGATTTAATCCCTACCGCATCAGTAATGATACTTCCTTTTTTAAATTTATTCTCTTTAATAAATTTTAAAACCAATGAAGGATATAAACATATAATAGTTAAGTCAGATTGTGCAATAATTTCTTTTCCATCTGTAAATCCCTCAATTATAGTTCCTTCATTTTTCGCCATTTGTAAAGTCTTTTCATCGATATCAATCCCATAAACTTCATGACCTTGACCTTTTAAGGCTTTAACAAAACTGCCTCCAACTACTCCGAGACCTACTACTGTAATAATCATAAAGACCTCCTCGATTATTTAATTATCTGGTCTTACCTTATATGTAATATTATTCTCAGTAAAAGTAAGCTCCATAAAATTATAATATTTCTTACACTTTAAACTAAAAATACTGCAATCAATGACGTTGCCCCTAAAAGCAATGCCATAAAACAATAACGAATAAACAAAGCGCTTAGTGGCGGTTTCTCTTCCTTATTGATAAAATAGAATGTTAAAACTACTAACAAACTAGTCAATACCCCATGCCCTAAAATAAAGGCAGTTTTAGCATCATAGTATTTCATTAATAAAGGAATGAAAGCTAAACTTACAGCCAAAAAATCTAAAACTATATAAATCACTGTTCGTAAATTTATCTTTATCCACCGAAAACTAAAATTTTCTTTAAATTCAGTCATCTTAGATTTTTTAGTTTTTTCTTTATGATAAAAATCAAATTCCTTTTTTTGTCTTTCAACCTTACGATCAAATCTTGCCACTTTTATTCCTCCATTAACTACTTTCTTTTTTCTTCTAACATCTTAATTTTATAATCTAACAGTTTTTTTGTTAAATCAACATAGTAATCATGAGGGTATTCTAAGCGGAACACTTCATCCCACAAACGTGCTTTTTGTTGATTAGAATATTCACGAATTTCTTCTACAGTATATTCGGGGTATACCCGTTTACCATTAATAAAGACTGGTACTTGTAACTCTTCTACACTGTATGTATTAGCAGCTATTGTCTTAAATTTCCAAATATTCGATTGATGATATATTGTTAAATCGTGACTACTGGAAATCTCTTCATCATGAAAAGCAATTACATCACCAATTGCTTTTCCTGTTTCATTTTCGAATAAGCGATATACTTTTTTATATCCTGGATTCGTTATTTTTTCCGTATTTTCAGAAATTTTGATTTTAGGAATAATTTTTCCATTTTTTTCCAGAGCCACTAACTTATATACACCACCAAAAACTGGCGCACTCCGTGAAACAATAAGGTTTTCACCCACCCCAAATGAATCCAGCTGGGCTCCTTGATCCAATAAAGAACGAATCAAATATTCATCTAATGAATTTGATGCTGTTATCTTAGCATCAACTAATCCCGCAACATCAAGCATCACTCGCGCTCGCTTTGATAAATAAGCAATGTCACCACTGTCTAAGCGGATGCCTTTTAATTTTTTACCTAACGGCGCTAAAACTTCATTTGCTACTTTTATAGCATTAGGCACACCACTTTTTAATGTATCATATGTATCAACTAATAATACACAATCATCCGGATATGTAAGAGCATACGCTTTAAAAGCTTCAAATTCACTTTCAAATGATTGAACAAATGAATGAGCCATTGTTCCTACTACAGGAATATTAAACATCATCCCCGCAGAAACTGTAGCTGTCCCGGCAACTCCACCAATATAAGCAGCTCGAGCTCCATATGTAGCACTATCATAGCCTTGAGCTCGCCTTGCCCCAAATTCTAAAACCGGTCGTCCTTTTGCTTCTCGAACAATGCGGTTAGCTTTTGTAGCAATCAATGATTGATGGTTTACAGTTACCAATAATAAAGTTTCAATTAATTGTGCTTCTATAAATTTTGCACGAATTGTAATTAAAGGTTCATTAGGGAAAACCGGTGTACCTTCTTTAACCGCATATATTGACCCCGTAAAATGAAAATCTCGTAAATAATCAAAAAATTCTTCATCAAACTTATTTAGTGAGCGGAGATATTTAATATCTCCCTCACTAAAATGTAGGTGTTCGATACATTCAATCAACTGCTGAAGACCAGCAAATATTGAGAATCCACCATTATCTGGATTTTTACGATAATACATATCAAAATACACATATTCATCTTTATTGCCTTGTTTAAAATAATTATAAGACATTGTTAATTCATATAGATCCATTACCAATGTTAAATTACGTTTACTTCCTGCATGTAAATCCATCTATTGTTCTCCTTGTATATATTTATCATTATAATAAACTTTTTTCTTATAAAAATCTAGTTATTTTAGAAATATAGTTCATAAGACTGTCTTGGTTGTGGTTGCGGCTGTGGTAATGGCTGTGGCTTCATTGGTGGCATTTTTTCAAATAGTACTGGAACTAATAATTGTTGCCCAGGATAGATCATCATTTTATCATCTAGGCTATTCATATTTTTAATATAGTCAACTCGTGTATTAAATCGTCGTGCAATTGCATAAACGTTATCACCACGATTTACAGTATATAGAAAGATATCACCTACCTTTGGTGCAACTGTTGGCATTGGTCGCCGATCAAACAAATTATCCATGTAATCTTCGTACATGTACATCCCTCCTACCATAACCTATTCAAATAAAAAAATAATAAATAGGCAAAAAAACAGACTTCATAAAAAAGTCCGTTATCTTGCTAATTTATTTAATGCATCTTTAGCTGCCTGTTGCTCTGCTCTTTTCTTCGAAGAACCTACTCCAACCCCTAATACCATCTCATCCATTTTAACAGCCATTTCGAATACTGGATTATTTGACGGTCCTGATGATGAGATTAGATCATAAGTTACCGTCTTTCTCTGATCAGCCTGAATCAATTCCTGCAATTTTGTTTTAAAATCTGTAATTTCATCGTAATTAACATCCTCAACATGCTTATAGATCGTAATATCCAGCATTTTTTCAACATATTCTGGTCCACAGTCATGACATATCGCACCCATAAAAGCTTCAAAAATATCGGCTAAAACACTATCACGATCACGCCCACCATTATTCAACTCACCTGCTCCTAAATAAATAAGCGGGCCTAGATCAAGTTCTCTAGCAAAACGTGCTAATGATTCTTCACGAACAAGTTTTGCTCTAAGTTTGGTTAGACGGCCTTCTGGCAATTCCGGGTATAAATCAAAGATATGCCGAGAAACATGATACTGTAAAACCGCATCACCTAAAAACTCCAACCGTTCATAATCATGATTTTTCATTTTATTTTCATTTGCATATGAAGGATGCGTAAAAGCTTCCTTAAATATTTCTATATTCTGATAAGGTATTTCCATTTTTTGTAAAAATTGTTCTAATTCCACGTTAATTCAATCCTTCTTTCATTTTTTCCACAACGTCACTAGAAACCATTTCAAAAGCTAAGTTAATTGCATTTTCAAAAGCAATTGCATCACTTGAACCATGGGCTTTAATAACCGGTTTAACAAAACCCATCATTAAAGCACCACCTGCTGCCTTAGTATCAAATTTAGTCAATAACTGTTTTAAAGCCGGCTTAGCAAGAACCGCTCCTGCCTTGGTTCTAGTTGATGACATAAAACCATCTTTTAAACTTTTAACCAGCACTTTTGCAACACCTTCAATTGTCTTTAATGCTACATTACCTGTAAAGCCATCCGTTACGACAACATCAACTTCACCATCCAAAATCTCTTTACCTTCAATATTACCAACAAAATTAATTTCTTGCATATCTTCTAACAATTTATATGTTTCTTGATGAATCTCATCACCTTTATGATGTTCACTTCCAATATTTAATAAAGCAATTTTAGGGTTGGTAATTTTTAAAACATTTTTAGCATAAGCGTTACCCATGATTGCAAATGATTTCAACTGTTCAGCTGTATTTTCTGAATTTGCCCCAACGTCAAGCATTGCTACTTTATTATCACTGTAAGTAGGCATCATTGCCATCAAACAAGATTTTTCAACACCTTCAATACGTTTTAAAAATAACATTGCACTTGCATAATAGGCACCAGTATTTCCACAAGATAAGACTGCATCAACTTCGCCCTTACGAGCCAGCATCATTGTTTTAACCATACTTGATTCCTTTTTACGACGAATGGCTAAAATATTTTCTGTCATTTCCAGAACTTCTCGCGCATCGATCAAAGTCACTTGATCATATGGTTTTAATGCTTCTAATTCCTCAATCTTTCCCACAACATATAATTCATCTGTTTTATTTTTCTCTAAAAATGATAGACATGCTTCCACAACTATTCTGCTTCCTAAATCACCACTCATGGCATCAATTCCTAATTTCATCTACTTCACCTCATATTAGTCATAATTATAACATAAATTAATCAATATATTTATTATTGTTGATTAATTGTTCTTCGATTTCTTTTATTAATTTTAAATATATTAAATCATTAGATTTGCTTTCAAGCAGTTCTAATGCATCCTTTCTAGAAATTTCTAAAATATTGGCATCTTCGAAAATATTTCCAACACTAAACACCGGTAATCCACTTTGTTGATTTCCAAGTATATCCCCCGGTCCGCGCAATTTTAAATCATAGTAAGAAACTTCAAAACCATCATGACAATTTCTTAAAAATTCTAAACGTTCCCATGCCTCTTGACTTGAAGAATTACTTAATAAAAAACAATATCCCTGCTGATCACTACGACCAACACGACCACGCAGCTGATGAATCTGACTCAATCCAAATCGCTCAGCATTGTAAATAACAATCCAATTTGCATTACTTACATCTACCCCAACCTCAATTACAGTTGTTGAAACTAAGATTTGAATCTCATTAGCTTTAAATGCTGCCATGATCTGATCCTTTGTTTCATCGTCCATTTTACCATGAAGCAGACCAATTTGATACTGTTCTTTAAAATAGGCCTTCATCCCATTATATATTCCCGTAGCATCCCTGCTATCGATAGCTTCACTTTCTTCAACCAGAGGGCAGACAACATAACATTGTCCTCCACTTGCTAAATACTCTTTCAAACGGTTTAAAATAGGTTTCATACTATGTGTCTTAAAAACTTCTGTAATTACTGGTTTTCTTCCACTTGGCATCGTTTTAATAGTTGATACATCCATATCCCCATATATACTTATGGCCAGTGTTCGAGGAATCGGAGTTGCTGACATAACCATAAAATCTACTTGTTTACCTTTTTCTTTTAGTGCTTTACGTTGATTTACTCCAAAACGATGTTGTTCATCTGTAATAACTAAACCAAGTTTTTGATAAATTACTTTTTCTTGAAATAACGCATGTGTTCCAACCACAATATCAATAGTCCCGTTTTCTAAATCATTATAGATTCTTTGTTTTTCTTTATTTGATAAATGTCCTGTTAACAAAGCAATATTGATATCTATTTTTTTAAATAATTTGATTAATGAACGATAATGCTGAGTAGCTAATATTTCTGTTGGCGCCATCATTGCTCCTTGATATCCAGCTAAATAATTTGCATATAAACCAATTGCTCCAACCACTGTTTTACCACTTCCAACGTCTCCTTGAACAAAGCGATACATCATTGTTTCTTTTTGTAAATCATTAATTACTTCCAACGCTGCTTGTTCTTGATCAAAAGTCAATTCAAAAGGCAATTGGGCAATAAACTCATCTAGAGTTTGGCGATTAAATTGCTTTTTTATTCCCAAATTATCTTTCCTAGATAATTTAATGTATTGCATAGTTAATTGAAAACGTAAAAATTCCTCATATTTTAGATAACGTAACGCCTCTTTTACATCACCATTATTACTAGGAAAATGAATTAAATTCAATGCTAATTCTTTATGGATTAAATGATGTTTAATTAATAAATTAGTAGGAACCTCGTCTTGAATATGACCATGATAAAAATTTAATGCCTTTTTTACATAACCTTGAAAAGATTTTTGAGTAATTCCTTCTTTTAATGAGTATATTGGTGTAATCCCACTGATTTCATCAAGTGGTTTTAATCGTAAATCACTAGCAGTGATACTTTTTGTTTTACTATTATATTTACCAATAATGGTCAAAGGCATTTCTTTAGTCATATTTTTTTTCAAAAAATGACGATTAAATAAAGTTACTTTATAAACCTCCTGCTTATATAATATTTGAAAAGATAATCTAGATAAGCGCCCCTTATAAAATATTTTAGGCTCATCAATTAAAACACCTTCAATAATAACTTTTTCGTTATCTATTAAAGGTGTTTCTTCAATCGATTCATAACGATAAGGGAAATGTAAAACAAGATCGCGAACTGAATAGATATTCATATTATTTAATAATTCAATACGATTTGTATTTATTTTTAATTGTTGTAACGGTATTTGTTTAGTCATATTATCACCACGAACATTGTATATTATTTAAACAAAAATATCTACTATTATACAAAAAGCATTAATAAAACAACTAAGACTCCAATCCCAATTAAAATTGATAAAGAATTGGCTACAGCAGCTACTTCTCCTTCATATTTACACTGTCTTGTAAAGACTGCAGATACTGTACTGATCGGTGCAGCTAAAGCAATAATTAAAATCTTTTTAGCAAGCAGCGGCAATGGTAATAAGAAGAAGCACAAAGCCATTAATAACATATTTCCTAAAAGACGGTATGATAAAATAGAGATTAAATCCTTGAAGTCATCATGTGAAATTTTAATTTCTAATAACAGTCCAATCATCAGCATTGCTAAAAAACCATTTCCAGCGCCAATAAAATCAGTGATTGATAAAATTGGAGCTGGTATTTTTATTTTAAATAATGCTAAAAAGAAAATAACAATATATACATCAAAAGGAATTGATGAAAATAATTTTTTTATTACATTGCTTACGGATAACTTCTGTTCACTACTAACAACACTTGAAGCAATCGCAAAGGTTCCCCCTAATCCCATTAACGCATTTCCAACATCAAACATACATAAATAAGCTACACCCATTCCTGGGAAAAAAGCTTGAACAAACGGTAAAACAAAATTACCAATATTGTAGCCCGAACAATTGATCATATACGCTGCTCTTGTTGGTGCCGATTTCCCGTTACTAACAAAATACCCAATTGCAACCATTAAAACGTTTAAAATAATCCCCATTAAAATTAAAACAATCATAGCACCATTGATCGTAATTCCATTAGCATTAGAAAAAAGTGCACATGGCAATGTAACATTCATAATAATTGTTGCCAAAGTATAACCGTCTTCCTTTTTTAATATTCTAAATTGTTTTAATAAAAAACCGATAACTATTACAATTACAAAACCTAAAGCCTTTATTAACACATCAAACATATTTATTCCCCTTTTTATATGATAAGACAATCATAACTACTTTTTAAACTTTTTTTATTCTTTTTTCAAAATATAAAAAAATAAGTTATTCAATCGAATAACTTATTTATTGATCATTTCAATTGCTTGTTCTAAAACAGCTTGCCCATCCATTTTAGAAAAGTTAACACCATCAATTGAAGCAACCGGAATAGAACTATTAACGATACCTTTAACCTTTTCAAGATCTCCAGCATTTTGAGGAGCAACTAAAATACAATCAGCATCAGCCCAAGATAAGTCGATTGCGCTTTCAGCAACTGCCCAAATCATCACATCTATGTTCTTTTCTTTTGCATCTTTTTTCATTGCATTTACAAGCATACTAGTAGTTAAACCAGATGCACAGCATAGCAAAATTTTATACATAAATATACCTCCATAAACATTTATCATTTACATATGAAACGATTTTATCACAATGAAATTAAAATTACTACAATTTTCAGAATTTAAAAATAAATTTTGACATAAAACGATTCACTGTTTATTTTATGAAAAAATATAGTAAAATATCCCCTATTTTAGTTCAATTGATAAAATTCTTTCTAAATGTAAAGCTAAATAACCAATTTCTGATTGTGGAATCTCTTTTTTCATTACCTTTGATAAACGAATACAAATTTCTTTAGAACGTTCATATGCAAAAGGAAATCTTTCTTGGGTAAAATCACTAATATCCATTTGTAATTTTTCTTCAGTATTAAGACGTAATAATAAATATTTAATGTGATTCATCAGTCGAATATAAGAGATTGAATTACGATCAATTCCAATATTCAATTCTTTTCGTAATTTATCAATACTCTCATGAATTATTTCCATTGCCTGCATCGATTCGCCAACATGATCAGTACTAATGGCTGAATGAACATGTAATGTTATATAACCAACTTCATCTTCAGTTATTTCGAAACCAGTAATTGAATTGATTAATTGTTTACCTTTTAATGCCACCTTATATTCTTCTGGAAATAGTAATTCAATATCTTTGGTAAACGGATTAGACATATTAACATTTTCTTGGATTCTTTTAATTGCAAAATCAATATGATCGGCTAACGGCAATAAAATCTTTGTATCTACGTGATCAAATTGTTCTTGAGCAAATCTAATTATATCGGATGCGATTTCAATAAAAACGGGATCAACATTCCTGATAATCTCGTGTGGCAACCTTTTTTCCTGTTCTTTTGTTTCCATCTTATACTTTTTAACTCCATCACTTGGAATATAAATATCGTTTATCTTTTTACCAAAACCAATACCCTTACCTAAAAAAATAACTTCCTGATTATCTTTACTTGCTAAAATACTATTATTATTTAACACTTTTTCTATTCGATACATGATTATCCCTTCCCATCTTATCCGTTTTCCTTAAGCAGCAAAATCATTTTGTGTTTCACATGTTTATCACCATTATAAACTTACTATAATCTAACTTGATTTATATTACTCTTACCTAATTAAACCTTATTTAGCTTTTCTAAATATTCTTCTAATTTCATTTTTAGGTTTGATGCCTTAGGCCAAAGACCAGCTGGATATTTAATTCCCGATAAATAATTCCTATAACACCTGATTTCTTTAGTATATTTTCATCTATCTTTGCAAGATCATTAACAAACCTATTATTTCAACTATCCAAATATTTAAAGTTATTCTTTCCACCCAGTCCTTTTACAATATAATAAAATTGCTGATTAAAACCATCTATAACTTTACTGGCTGTTAAAACATCAAAATTTTTCTCATCTTGCTGCAATAGCAACTTACCGTTATTACTACGTCCCAATGTTTTTAAGTTATATTTTAGAATTAAATATTTAAAACTACTATAATATAAAAGAAAATAAATAATCCCCACTGGAATTATTAGCAGCCAATTTGTTTTGGCGTTCCCCTGCAATATCCCGAATATAATTAAATCAAGTTAATCCTACTGTAATATTCAAAATATGTGCAGCAAGATAAGCACTTTCCGCCAAAATACTTGCATCCCAAATAACATTGGTGCCATAAAAATAAAAGAAAATTCAATTGATTCTGTGATTCCTGTTAATATACACATTAATGCCGCAGTCAGCAATATTCTACATACCAACTTTTTTATTGTGAATCGGCACATTGATATATCGCTAGAGCCACATCAGGTAGTCCAAATATCATAAATATAAACCCTCCTGAAAAATAGCGCGTAGCTGCTACACTAAAATGAAGTATGTTAGGATCAGCTAGTTGGGCAAAGAAAATATTCTGTCCACCTTGAACTAATAAACCATCAATAAGCATACTCCCGCCTACTGCAGTTTGCCAAAATGGTAGACAAAATACATGATGCAGTCCAAAGGGAACTAATAAACGCTTTATTACACCAAAAATAAAAGTCCCTAAATATCCAGTTTCATTTACCAAACTTCCCAGTGTATAAATAATACTTTAAATCTGCGGTCAAATCACATACATTATAATTCCCATAATAATAAAAATCGAAAGAATCGGTGTGAATTTTAATTTTTCAATACAGGATACACATTTAGAAAGCTTAGTTCGGTAAAAAAATGATTATGCAAGTACGCTACCGTCGTTCCAACAACTATTCCGCCAAAAATTTCCATTTCTAAAGTCGGAATTACGCATATTACCGTAATCGTACCCTTTAAAACATTATTACTATCGAATTATCAGCTAAGATTTGACCGTTAATTACCAATAACACATTAATTAATGCATACATTACAAAGAAAGCAATCACCGACGATAAAACCGTAACTGCTCTTTCTCATTTTGCCATTCCCAAAGCCATTCCAGCTGCAAAAATAAAAGATAGATTATCAATGATTCCTAAACCCGCTTTTTTCATTATAACAAGTAGAGCATTTATTATCGTCACCTCGCCTAAAATCTTCTACAAATTATATGAAGTGATCATTGTTTCATTTGCAAAAGCAATTGCTAATCCGAACACCGATCTCGTAACTGGTAGAACTGCTATTGATAACATAAAACTTCGTTCGATTCTTTGTAACAGCGCAAAAATTCGCTCTTTCATTCTTTCCTCCGAATCCAACGAAACCCACTTTCTCTATGGTATCATTGAAAGTGCTTTCGGTCAATAAATTGTATTGAATCAAAAACATTTTTTACATTCTAAAAACACACGAATCTAATCGTGTGTTTTTATCCTCACAGCATTAATTGTGTTTTTTTCTTTTACCTGCTAATGCTAATGCACCTCCTGTAAGACCTAATAAAACAGCATAGCCTATAGTTTCAATGCTATCTCCAGTTTTAGGACTAGTGCCTTCATTATCCGTTATTTTAATTTTAACAAGTGCATTCAATGCCTCATTTAATTTAGCAGCTGCTATGTCAACCATATCTTGCGTTGCATTTTTATCATCATATACAGCTCTACCGTTTTCTAAAGCAATTACTAGACCCTGATAAGAATCTTTAGTATACTCAGATTCTTTGATTAATTCTGCTTTTTTTATAGCTTCTAATAATAACTCTTTATTTATATTTACTTCAATATTTACATTAGGAATATCGAATCCTGTTTGTGATGTTGTATTAGTAGAAGTTAATGTATTTTGATATAGCAGATAGAAAGCGGAAGCACTCCAGCTAAAATTCTTAGTATGTAGCCCTTCTCCCGTTTCAGGGTTATAATTTTCATGGATTGGTCCTGTTCCTAACAAGCCTTTAGCATGATCAAATAATTTCGTTGTTGCCACTTTCGCTTCATCATAATAGCCGTAATTTTGTAAAGCTTCTACCGCATATAGAGCTTGATCTAGCCATACCGGTCCACGCCAATATTTTTCTGGTGCATATTTATTATTATCTTTTGAAGCTGTTGGGAAAGGTACAAATGTATCAAACTTATTAGCATCTGTCATACTTTCTACAACTCGTGCAGCTTTATCTTTAGTCGCTGCTTTAGCCCATAGTGGGATCCATCCTTCAGTTCCTTTACCCCGATTCACTAATAATTTCTTTTCTGAACCATCTTCATTTGTTTGAACATCATAATAGAATCCAGTTTCTTCATCGTACATTCTATCATTAATATATTCTTGAATATATTGTGCCTCTTGTGTATATTTTACTACATCATTTTGATACCCCAATTCTTCTGCCATTGATTTCAAGAAACCTTTTTCAGCATATAAATAAGCATTTAAATCCACTGATTCTTGATTAATAACATATCCAATTGGCGCATGTTGATTATTTCTTACTGTATAAATTTCAATGCCTTTATCATCTGCCCCGTTTCCTTCACGGTCAAAACGTGTTGCATTATCCATTCCACTTTCCCAAGCAGCCGCTTCAATTCCAGCTTCTGGGCATACAATACGTTCCCCATTATCATCTAAAATATAACCGTCTTCATTAACTGTACCAAACCCTTCAACATACTGACCAACTGTATATTCATAATTACGCCAATCATAACATGTTTCATGCACCATTCCACCATATTCAGCAATACCATTTTTATCAATATCACGATTTGTATACCACCAGTTATGATAAGCAGCTAATTTGGGATACATTTCTTTTAAAAACTCTTTATCACCAGTTTGACGATAAACATTTTCAACTGCCCATGCTGCTAAAGCTGGTTTAGAATTTCGTTCATTCCAGTTACCGCCATCACCACCGCGATCTTCATTTTGATTATAGAAAATACAGTCAATGATAGCTCCTGCATCTTGAGGGCGTACTGCATCATCACTTTTAATTTGATAATCAAATAAAGCACGAACATTATCTTTAGCTAATTCTTCATTAAAATATGTTGTAGCTACTACTTGTTTCCAAGAATCCCATGCCCACATACCGATGAACCATTTATATGACATTGATGGAACGATTCCATCATGTTTGATTGCTCCAGCAGCAGAAAACCAGTTAGTCATCAATGTTTCTATTGATTTTACTGCAGCCCGTTGATAATTAACATTAGCATCTACTCCATTTTCAAAAATAGTATCTACATATCCTTGCCAACGAGAATTATTTTCCTCGAAATATTTTTGAGGATTTTTTAATAAATTAGTTACTTTAGTTTTTTCTGAAACTCTTTCTTCATTTGTGAAAGTAAAACTTTGTGTTTGATAAGTATTATATTCGCTATCAGCTCCAATCGTTATTGATTCATTTTTGGTAATTGTATATGATAACCGATCATCACTTACCGTTGTTTTAATATCATCTTCACTTAATACTACATCAAATGAGTTTTCAGTTGTTGTCATATATTCCCAAGTGCCTCTTTTTTCAATGAAGTTAACTTTCACCCCATCTGCACTTTCACTCAAAGTAGTTCCCATACTTTTATTTTCACTAGTATACCAAGTAAATAAATGTCCATCCCAAGATAAATTTAATTTTAAATCATCATTAGTTTTATTAATTATTTTTGTTTCGATCAAAGCACTTCGGTTAGTACCAAAAATTAATTTTAATTTTAATGTTAACTCAGCCAAATCATAAGTTTGTTCAAGACGACCTGGATAATATACCTCATTAGTAGTCGCTTTAGTTAAATCAATTTTTTCATTTCCTTGTGCTGTTACTTTTTCTAAATTAATTTTATTAATTGAATCAGATAAATTAATTGGATATTCTTCTGCAATGATTACTGGTCCAGCAAATCCCCCATATAGATCTGTTGCTGTTTTTTGATGTAGATAGTAACCATGCCAAGCTCCCATATCTGAAAAGTTATTATATTCATTTGTACTATATGTCCCGTAGATTTTTTCTTTTGGATCGGCAGTTACATCTAAAACATTTCCAAAATCAGTAAGGGGTTTTGTATTCTCAGCTGCTCTTGTAATCGTTATTGTAGAGCCCAACATCATGCATGACAATCCTAAAATCAGTCCTTTTTTCATGATACCTCTTTTTTTCATTCTCATCGATTTTCTCCTCCATATAAAACTGTAAAAAGATGTATGCTATAGGATAAAGATGAACGCGCGCTTTTTCATCAAAAAAGGCATCAACATATACTAAAAAAATATATAAAGATAAAAAATATCTTAATATAAATCTAGTATAGTTGATGCCTGCATTACCAGTTACACACTATTTCAATTTTTACAAACTAAATACTATCATTGTAAACGGTTACTGTCAACCCTTTTAGTGAAAATTGTTTTTATCCCAAAACATTTCCTTGTTTTTAAAATAATCATCACCTCGACAAAATATACTGCGTCCAACTATTTTGCCAAAACATTTGGCACTCTTTTTAGCAACTTCAAAACTCATTGGTGCAAAATACTGTTCATCGATTCTTTCATCTGGGCAATAATCCAAGAGATTCCCCTCAAAATAAATATTGTCTTTAAAAATAGTAAGTAGATCATCGGGTTTATAATAATATCCCGGGGCACTGAATTTAAAACCGATTTGGCTTAACACATGGATAACAAATTCAACACATGTATATGATTGATATGTAGCAAATCCCTTTGTTACCGGGTAAGTAAGAACCGAAAAAAGGTTATATAAATATTCTTCATTACCATACAACTCCCCAATAATCTCATTAGCTAATTTATATTGTTCTAAACTAACCGGAATTTTTATAATTGCAACATCAACAAATGTTTCTTTTCTTAATGTATAGCGAGGAATTGTTTCAAGGACAATCCCGGCTAAAAATAATGAATTATGCTGTAGACGAGCAAATGAATATAACGCTTGAAGATTTTCATCTAATGCGATGGCACTATGATTATAGCGAATCCTTCCAACTTTTCTAATCATGTAACCAAATCTTGTTGGTGTTTTGGAAACCATTAAATATAAATTTTTTGTTTTATCCATCGTTAGATTCCCTTCAATATTTTTTATCTTAATATTATAACCATACCATATATTTTAAATATCGACAAATTTTGTTCAATTTTAGAAAAAATACAAGTCCCGTTAAGGACTTGTATTTAAAGTAATTCTTCTACTTCTTTATATTTACCATTAAGTGCTTGAGCTACCGGCTTACAAGTAAAATATCCTTTATAAGTATTTAATCCTTTCATAAATCCAGCGTCTTCTTTAAGCGCCTCTATACCTTTGTCGGCAAGTTTTAAAATATATGGTAAAGTTGCATTTGATAGAGCAATAGTTGAAGTTCTTGGTACTGCTCCAGGCATATTAGCCACTGAATAATGTAATACTCCATGTTTTATAAAAACAGGATCATCATGAGTAGTGATATGATCACAAGTTTCAATACACCCACCTTGGTCAATTGCAACATCGACAATCGCACTACCTTCTTTCATTGTTTTAACCATATCTTCGGTTACTAATTTAGGGGCTTTAGCTCCGGGAATTAATACCGCTCCAATTACTAGATCAGCTGTTTTTAGAGCTTGTCGCAAATTATATTCATTATTATAAATCGTATGAATAACCCCATTACTAATATCATCGATATATGCCATACGTTCTGCATTAATATCAAAAACTCTTACGCTAGCACCTAACCCACAAGCGATTTTAGCAGCATTTAAACCGACTTTTCCACCACCGATAACCACAACTTTAGCCGGCATTACTCCAGGTACGCCACCTAATAAAAGGCCACTGCCGCCATTTGCTTTTTGTAGCATGTTAGCCCCTATTTGGACTGCCATACGTCCAGCCACTTCACTCATTGGGGTTAAAAGTGGCAAATTATGATTTAATTCAACGGTTTCATAAGCAATTGCAGTTGTTTTTGAATCAATCAATGCTTGTGCAAACGGTTGATCATTTGCAATATGTAAATAAGTAAATATCATTTGATCTTCGCGTAAATATTTGTATTCACTTTCTAGATATTCTTTTACCTTAACGATCAAATCTGCTTTAGCAAAAACTTCATCACAACTACAGATTATTGCTCCGGCTTCTTTATATTCATCGTCATTAAAACCACTGCCAGTTCCTGCCATTGTTTCAACATATACTTGATGTCCGGCCTTGCATAAGGCAAATACTCCAGCCGGCGTCATTGATACTCTATTCTCGTTATTTTTTATTTCTTTAGGAATTCCAATAATCATATTCTAATACCTTCTTTCATTAAGCTTACTATTTTCAAAATAAGTTTAGTACTATTATATCGCATCTTTAGCTATTAAACAAAATTTTTTTAATCTCTATTATCTTTTTCTTTATGAACTTAGTAAAAAGAAATTAATCAATGATAATTTAGACTAGTATCGTCAATCTCTTAATAATTTTCTATAACTTCTTTATTTCCTTAGAAATAAAATCAATAAATTTTGTAACAGTTAAACTAAATGACTGATATTTTTTCCAGACAAATAATGAATGTGAATTTAAACTTGGATAGAGAGGTCTAAAGCATAGTTCGTCACTTGCCGCATCACAAATTGACCCTTCAACCACTACGGCATAACCTACATCATTTTTCACTAATATTGCCGCCGTAGTCGTTAAATCAGAAGTTGCACAAAATGATAGATTTTCATATCCTGTTCCGTACCAGTTGGAAAATATAGTCTGCGCTTCACTACGCGCTGAAGCAATTAAAGGTAAATCTATTAGATCTTTAGATGTTATATATTCTTTTTTTGCCAGTGAAGCATTCTTTTTCATTAATATTCCCCATTTTTCTTCAGCGTTAAAATGAATAAAATTTAATTTTTCAAGCTCAACCGGCTCTAAAACAACTCCAATATCAAGCAAGCCATTATCAATATTTTCTAAAATAAAATCACTATTTCCGTTTCTTATTCGAAAAGATACATGGGGATATATTTCTGAAAATTTTTTTATTAATTTTCCCATTGTCTGAGTAGCTTCTGTAACTCCACAGCCTATTGCTATTTCTCCACTGATATCATGACTTTGACTGCCAACTTCTAATTCCGCTTTTTCAGATAAAATAATAATTTCCTCGGCTCGTCTTTTCAAAACCATTCCCTCTTCAGTCAAGACCATCTTGCGTTTTCCACGAATAAAAAGGACGGCACCTAGTTCATCTTCTAACTGCATTAATTGCCTGCTTAAAGTAGGCTGAGTAATATGCAATAATTCTGCTGCACGAGTGATATTTCCTTCTCTTGCTACTGTCAAAAAATATTTCAATACTCTTATTTCCATTTTTTCACCTTCTTAATAGTCGTTTATAATTATGATAAAATAAAACCTAAATAATAATGAGGTAGTTAGCAAAAAACAATCAATATACCAATTTCAATCACTTATATCAATATTATATAGGTTTTCATTTATTTATACTATTAATTAAATAACTTTAAATTGACGCCATTTACCTTTTATAAATCTTATTACAAAACAAACTGAACGACATAACCAGTCAGACCCCATTGCAATCCATACACCAATAATTCCTAGATTAAAGATAATTCCAAATAACACGGCTGCACCTAGTCTAAATAAGATCATCGATACAATTCCAACAACCATTGAAAATTTAACATCACCAGCAGCCCGTAATCCATTTGGTAAAACAAAAGCAGTTGGATGTAATGCTGTTGCCATGATATTATGCATAATAACTAAAATAAAAGTTAAATTTCTTGCTTCACTTGATAAAGAATATAGATTCAAGATCCACGGCAATAACAATATAACAGCACTGCCAATGATTCCTGTGACAATATAGGATATTTTCATTAATTTTTTTATATAGTATTTTGCCTGCTCATAATCATTGGCTCCAATACATTGTCCTACAACAACTACAATACCCAAATTAATTGCATTTACAACAACAACTGCAATTTGATCAATACTTCCAGCAACGCTATTAGCAGCAATTTGACTTGTCCCAAATAAAGCAACAATACTCATTACTAACACCCGACCAAGCGTAAATAATCCATTTTCAATTCCATTAGGTACTGCAATTTTTAAAATTCTACTAATCATTTCTTGATTCCATGCAAATACGTTTTTAATCTTTACATAAACTAAATTAGATGAGTTTAGTGATAATGCGAACATAATAATCGCTGCAACAATCCTTGATATCAATGTTGGTACAGCTACCCCTGCTACTCCAGCATGTAAAATAAATACCCCAATATAATTTCCAACAACATTAATAATATTCATTAAGATTGATACATACATCGTAGTTCTTGTTTTTTCCATTGATCTATATAATGCCGCTGCTGAATTATACACACCTAAAAATGGAAAAGAAATAGCTGAAATTAGAAAATACGTCGTTGCTGCTTTCATAACATCCATTTCAATCGCACCAAAAAATGTACTAAGGAATATACGATGAAATACGAGACACCCCAGCATAATTACAGTAGCAATTACTATTGTAATCGTCAAAAGCTGACTAGATGCTTTGTTAGCATTCTTTCGATCTTTATTTCCAATATATTGTGAAACAATTATCGCTCCACCAGCATCAATAGCAGCTAATACAGTAATGATTAAATTATTAAACATATCTACTAATCCAACACCTGAAATAGCCACCTCACCTGCATAAGATACCATTACAGTATCAGCTACTCCTACTGCCATGATTAAAATTTGTTCAATGACCAGTGGTAAAATTAGTTTTTTTAATGCCTTATTAGAAAACATTGTATATTAGGAATATTATAATGTCTAATACCTATCATCTATCAGTATGATACCTTTAAAGCATTATAAATAGCAAAACTAGTAAATATTATCTTTGATACCTTTAATCTTCTTTATCCCATATTCAATAAAATAAACCATGCAATAACTGTTATCTTTTTATTAAAAAAACTAAATATAAATTTTTGTAATGATTTTTGACACTATCTGTATATTAATTTTTTCTTTATACTTTTTTAATGTCAAATAATTGACGTATTCATAGAAAAGTAAATATAAAAATAAGGAGAAAAGCAAATTATGAAGACAAAAAAATTTAAAGAAATATCAAATGAATGGATTGAGTTAAAAAAGCTATCAGTAAAATATCCGACAATTGCTAAATATAGAGTCGTTATTGACACACAGTTAGCCCATCAATTCAATGATTATACGATGGAACAGTTTAATGAAGATATTATCATTGCCTATTTTAATAAACTGTCTACTAAAGAAAACTATGCCAATAGTACCCTTCTAAGTATTCGATATGTATTAAGAGCCATTATTAATTATTCTCATCAAAAATATAAAACTAATAATTGTAGTTTTGAGCTAATTAAAATTGCCAAGAAACAAAGACAAATTAATACGTTGTCTAATTCTCAAAAAATCAATTTATCTAACTACTGCTTTAATAATTTTCAACCAATCTCTATAGCTGTTGCCATTTCTTTATATACCGGTCTTCGGATTGGTGAAATTTGTGCTTTAAAATGGGAAGATATTAATTTTGAAGACAACTATATTTATGTATATAAAACAGTTGAACGTTTAAAAAGCAAGGAGGACACCGGTAATAAAACTGCACTCATGATACTTAACCCTAAAACCAGTTCATCTAAAAGAATTGTTCCTATTCCATTATTTCTTAATGAATTCTTAGTTAATTATAAAAGTCGATATCAAATCGAAGATAATAATGTTTTTATCATTACCGGCAATAATAAAATACCTGATCCCAGAACAACTCAGTATCGTTTTAACAAATTATGTAAACAGTTTGATTTTAATACTAACTTCCATACTCTTCGCCATTCTTATGCTACTAATTGCGTTATGAACGAAGTGGATACTAAATCACTTAGTGAAATGCTTGGTCATTCAAATGTAGGAACCACGCTTAATCTTTATGTACATTCAAGTTTAGAATTTAAAAAGAAACAAATTAATAAAATTTCCAGACTATAATTTTTTATAAATAATTTTATTTTAAAACAGGTTAAAAATAAAATTTAATTACTTTATTTCAGCCTGTTTTTATTAAATTATTGGAAATAAGAAATTAGTTGTGGCTTCTTTATGAGAATCTTTTATGCATAAGAAATAAATTTTATGATCTAGCGTTTAATAGTAAGTGCCCTATTCTACACTCAATTCAAATACAAAAAAACTCTACGATAAAAATCGTAGAGCCAAACCAATTTATAATAATAAAAAAACTTAATTTATATACTAGTCCATAAAAACAGTCTTTATGTTACCACTCAAAATTTACAATTTAAGTAGAATATATCATTTTTTATAATTTCTGATTAATCCCTCTTATATCCATGATAGTGATCATTATCTATAATATTATAACTTATTTGAATTTCAAACATAACTTTTAAAAAGGCACTAAATGTAATCACTTGGTATCTTATCATTTAACTCACTTTTATTTACAAGATATTTATTATAAATTTATATATTAAAACAGTAATATTTCACATAATGTGTTTAAAACAATAAAGACACTCCAATATTTATCACATTCCTTACTAACTTATTTTAAAAACATTACTATTCATTCTAAAATCTAATTTTGCATGATATTTAATAATCACTTTGATTCTCAAGGATTATGCAAAGAATATATATGAATTATTGAATATTTATATACATATACTTCGGTTAATGACAAATTACCCCAATATCAAATTTTTTCTTATCTTTTACTCTTATTCACTTATTTATATTATAAAACGCTATATTTATGTAATGTCACCAAAAAGTTAGACATATTAAATTAAAACTGAATCTTGAAAAGGTCTGTAGTCTACATGCAAGCGAACTCAATCCTTTTCTTTTTGTATTAATTTTCTCATTATTATAATACTCGATATATTTAATAATTGCAGCTTTGAATTGTTCATGCAATTTTCTTTATGAGAATGTAATTACTTGATTTCTTTATCACTTAACCATTTTTGATGGGTTTTATGCTGACAATGTCATTCTTGACCTAAATGAAAGATTAATCCTTTTGAGATTAAATAATAATTGCAAACTAAGATGTTGAGTTTTTTATTAATACATCGCCTTATACTGGCAGTTAAAGCTACTAATCGATAATTTTTTCTGTTTCCAACTCTATTTATCAGTTCCATTTTTTTCGATGGATAAAGTCAGCTTATTATGTTCTAATCTTATTCTACTCGTCGAGTCAAAAATTCTTATGACATACACTCGATAGATTTTTTAGATATTCCCATCCTTATATTTTTAAATATATTCTAATTTAAATTTTTTACTATCCCATATAAAAAGTGACCTCCTTTTAGGGGTCACTACAATACATTATTTTTTAATTTCTCTTTATTATTCGACTCCAACTATAAATGAATAAACAGGCTGTTTACCATTTACTACTTCTAATTCAGCCTCAAAATTATCTTCAACAAAACTTTCAATTTCTTCAATGTCATCATCATTTACGTCTTCACCATAAATCAATGTAATCAATTCAGCATCCTCATCTACTAGTTTTTCTAAAACAACTTTTAATGCTTTTAATTTATTATCTTTACAAGCAACAATATCTTTTTCCACCAAAGCCATATAGTCGTTAGCTTTAATTTCTACACCATCGATATTAGTATCTTTAATTGCAAAAGTTACTTGTCCTGTTTTTACATTTCCTACTGCTTCTGTCATTTCAGCAACATTATCATCCAATGAAGCATCAGGATTAAACATGATACATGCTGATAACCCTTGAGGAATAGTTTTCGTTGGAATAACAATAACATTTACTTCATCTTCTAAAATTGTTGCTGTTTGTTGCGCAGTCATCACAATATTAGAATTGTTTGGAAGAATAATTACATTTTTCGCATTTACATCTCTAACTGCTTGAACCATATCCTCAGCTGATGGATTCATTGTTTGTCCACCACTAACAACATAATCACAATGTAGTTCTAAAAAAGCATCCTTTAGACCATCACCTGCACAAACAGAGATAACTGCTGTTTCTTTAGCTTCACGTTTTGGTTTAGCATTGTCATCAACTCCGACAATCGTTCCTGCATTACTTTGAATAGTTTCTGCCTGTTCTTGCATATTTTCAATTTTCAGTTTAACAAATTCACCAAATCGTTGAGCAATGTTTAAAGCATTACCGGGTTTTAAAGTATGAACATGAACTTTAACGATATCTTCATCTTGAACAACAACAATACTTTCACCAGGAATTCTCGCTAATTCTTTCTTTAATTGCTCCTCTTTAAATTTATCAACCAAAGAAGGCTCTAGACGAACAATAAACTCTGTACAATATCCATAACCTTCTTCTCCACCTTCAATATCAGCTACAGCATTCATCGCGGAATCAGATGATTTAATTTCTACATAATCGACTGTTTCTCCTGCTAATCCAGCTAAAAAGCCAGTAAAAACTAATAGTAGTCCTGCTCCACCACTATCTACTACTCCAACTTCTTTTAAAACTGGTAATAATTCCGGTGTTCTTTCTAATGAAGCCTCTGCTTCTTTAACAAAATAAGAGAAAACATCTTCAATTTCCATTCCAGGCTTTGCGTATTTTACTACCGCTTCACTCGATTCTCTAATCACTGTTAAAATAGTTCCTTCAACAGGACGCATAACAGCTTTATAAGCAACTTTTGCACCACTTTCTAGTGCTTGAGCCCAAAGTACTGCATCAGCTTCTTCATGACCTTGAAGTGCCATTGAAACCCCTCTAAAAATTTGTGATAAGATAACTCCAGAATTTCCTCGAGCTCCCATTAAAAGTCCCTTAGATAATTTTTTTGAAATTTCTCCAATATTATTTGAATCCATTCCCTCAATTTCTTTAGCACCAGCAGAAAATGTCAAAGACATATTTGTTCCAGTATCACCATCAGGTACAGGAAAGACATTTAATGCATCAATTTCAGGATGATTATTATGCAACGTATTTGCGCCACATAAAACCATCTCTTTAAATAATTTTCCAGTTACAACTTTCATCTTCTATCTCCTCTACTCTATTCCTCGAACACCTTGAACATATACATTCACTGATTCGACATTTACATCTAAAGTAGACTCAACTACATATTTAACTTTCTTTTGGACTTCACGTAATACTTCCGTCATTTTAATTCCATATCCTAATAAAACATATAGATCTAAAATTAAACCAGTTTCACCATCTCGAGCAACGATTCCCTTAGAATAATTTTCTTTACGTAACAAATCATAATAACCATCTTTTAATTTTTTTTGACTTGCCATTCCAACAACGCCATAACATTCAATTGCAGCACCGCCAGCAATTGTAGCAACAACATCTAAAGAAATGTTAACAGTTCCCATATTATTATTTTTTTCAATCATTTATATACCTCCTCGTATACAATTGAATTGTATTCATCAATAACTAATTATATCTTAAAAATTCGTTCTTGACAATTATATTGCAGTCAGAAATTATTGTAACAAACCATAAAAAAAATTCAAGCAAAAAAAATGTAATAATTTTTCAAAAAATAATTGCAATTTAAAACTAAAAATGATACTATATGCAAGTACGTTAAAACACTACTAATGAAGAGGAGGAGAACCTATGTCAAGAAAATGTCAAATCAGTGGTAAAGGACCTATGTCTGGAAATACACGTTCTCATGCATTAAACTCAAGTAGAAGAAAATGGAATGTTAATTTACAAAAAGCTACTATTTTAGTAGATGGTAAACCTACGACTGTAAGAATTTCTGCTAGAGAATTAAGAACTTTGAGAAAATCAGCTTAATAATATAAATAGTACTGCGGTACTATTTTTATTTTATCCAATTATAGTTATTCTATGATTGGTTTTTTTGAAACTTTTTTTCATTAAATTTACATTATTTTCTTATTCAATGAAACTATATTAATAAACAAGGCCAATGTATTTACACCTCAATTATTTCCTAATATGATAATACTATATAAATTAGGAGGATAATTAAATGACATTTCCAAAAGATTTTCTATGGGGTGGTGCTGTAACCGCTCACCAGAGCGAAGGTGCTTATAACGCAGGTGGTAAAAGTCCTGCAGTGTGTGATCTCTTCCCTAAACCAGAACATAGTGATTTTAAAGACGGAATTGATAGCTATCATCGTTATGATGACGATTTTTCATTATTTGAAGAAATGGGCTTCACCAGTTATCGTTTCTCAATTGACTGGTCAAGAGTATGCCCAGATGGTATTAACTTTAGTGAAGAAAGTATGCAATTCTATGATGATTTTATTGATTCAATGATTCGGCATGGAATGGAGCCAATGTGCTCATTATATCACTTCGAAATGCCCCAATTGCTAATGAATAAATATAACGGATTTTATTCACGGGAAGTAGTAGATATGTTTGTTACCTATGCTAATAAAATGATTGACCGTTATGGTGATCGTGTAAAAAAATGGATTTCATTTAACGAACAAAATGCAATTGCTTTACCAGGCAGCAGTAAGGTAGCTTATGGTGCCGTTTGTCCAAAAGACATTGACGAACAAACATTTATCAATCAGCTGGTTCACAATACTTTTGTTGCTCATGCTAAAGTTGTTGAAAAAGTTCATACTATCACTGATGCTAAAGTCTTAGGAATGGTAATATATATTCCTGCTTATGCCGCCACTTGTAATCCTCTTGACGAGCTAGAATCTCGAAATCAAATGGCACTTACAGACATGTATTTTGATATGTTTACGTACGGGGAGTATTCAAGTTATATGATGGCAAAAATGAAAAATGAAAATAATCTGCCAAAAATGCTAGATGGAGATTTAGAGTTGCTCAAAAAGAATAAGGTTGACTGGCTATCATTAAGTTATTATTTTTCAACAGTAGCTTCACATGGCAAACTAAGCATTGAAATGAACGGTAATGCAAAAGCAGCTACCAATCCATATTTAAAAGCTAGTGAATGGGGTTGGCAAATCGATCCCCTTGGTTTACGTATTGGTTTAAGGGATATTTATGCGAAATATCGTTTACCGATTATGGTCGTTGAAAACGGCTTTGGAATGCGTGATATTTTAGAAAATGAAACCGTTATCGATGATACAAGAATTGATTACATGAAAGATCATCTTGAGCAAATCGCATTAGCAATTAATGAAGGTGTTGACTGTCGTGGATATTTAATGTGGGGACCAATTGACATTTTGAGTTCTCAAGGAGAGATGTCTAAACGCTATGGTACTATTTATGTTAATCGGGATGATAAAGACTTAAAAGATATGAAACGTTATAAAAAGAAAAGTTTTTATTGGTATAAAAAAGTTATTTCTACCAATGGTGACGATATAAAAAATGATTAATCTAAAAATTAGCCGTTTTGGCTAATTTTTTTGTTTTAATATCTATACATCTAAATAAAAAGTAAGGTACAATAAAAAGTAGGTGATAGAAATGAAAAAACTAATTCAAAGATTATATTATCGTATTAATAATCGGGTCCTCGACTACCGCTATAAAGTTAATAAAAATGCTGGTTTATGCTTTGCTTACTATTTAATCATGTCAATCATACCGATTTGTTCACTGTTTGCCTTCTTTGCCTCCATATTAAATGTTGATCTTGGCACCTTAGAACAATTACTAAAAAACTACTTAACTCCTGAATTTTCTAACATAATAATTGCATCCTTAAAATCAAGTCATATTACTTTATCATCAATAATTATCTTATTTATCTCATTATTTGTTGTTAGTCGAGGAATCAACCAGCTTTATGGAATTTCAAAAAACTTATTTCCTTCTGCACATCAAAGGAATATAATTATTGAACAATTATTAATGCTTTTAAAAACGATTGCTGTTTTCGTTTTATTATTACTAATAATATCCATATTAACAATCATCCCTCTAATTAATTATTTTATTAATTTTAAAGATATTTTAGTACTTGGTGATTTATATTTATTTTTAGTTTTTTTTATTATTTTATTTTTATTATATAAGATTATTCCAGATGTTCATGTTCACATTTTTGACATTGTAAAAGGAGCCTTTTGTTCAAGTATACTGATGTTAATTTTATTATCTGCTCTTGAATTTTATTTTAGCATAGCAGATTATACTAGCGTATACGGTCCATTGGCTTCTGTTGTAGTTATTATGATATCTTTTTCTCTGATTGCTGAAACAATTTTTATTGGCATGTATATCATGTTTGAAGCTCATATGAAAAGATTAATCATTGAAATGAAAAAAAATAATCATTCTTAAAAAAATAAAAAACGAAGAATATTTTTCCTTCGTTTTTATTTTTTAAATTGACGTTTAAATGCATCAAAAATTGATTCTTTCTTCTTTGAAAGTTTTGATAATTTAGTATATAATTCTTTTTCTTCAGATGAAAGTTTAGTCGGAATCTTAACTTCGATTCTAACCATTTCATCACCATAATTAGTACTACGAAGATCTTTAACGCCCTTACCTTTTAGACGCAGTATTGTTCCTGATTGTGTTCCAGCAGGAATTTTTACTGTAACATCCCCTTGAACAGTTGGAACATCAACTTCACATCCTAATGTAGCATCTACATTAGAAACAGGAATAGTAATATGAATATTTCGCCCTTCACGTTTAAAATGTTCGTGACTTCCTACTTGAATTTCTACAAATAAATCTCCATTAGGTCCACCATTTGCTCCTCGTCCACCTTTGCCAGCTACGCGCAATTGTTGATTAGAATTAATACCAGCTGGTATATCTAATTGTACTGTCACTGTCTTAGTTTCATATCCACGTCCATGACAATGTGGACATTTCTCTTTAACAACTTTTCCAGTTCCATTACAGTCAGGACAAGTAGTTTCAGTTACAAATGTCCCAAATGGTGAACTTTGCTGCTGTTGAACAGTTCCACGTCCACCACAGCGTGAACACGTTTGGACATCATTAGGATTTTTAGCCCCACTACCGTTACAATGAGTACATGGTGCATCATAAGTAACTTTAATATCTTTCTTTACACCATTTACTGCTTCCATGAAACTGATATTTAAACGCATTAAGCGATCATCACCACGACGTGGTCCTGTATTTCTTTGACGTGATCTTCCGCCACCACCAAAGAAAGATCCAAAAATATCTCCTAAATCAACATCTTCAAATCCAAATCCACCAAAACCACCAGTACCACCATTACCAGCACCTTGCTCAAATGCAGCATGACCAAAGCGGTCATAAGTGGCTTTTTTATTAGCATCTGATAATACTTCATAAGCTTCTTGGACTTCTTTGAACTTTTCTTCAGCACCAGGCTCTTTGTTGACATCAGGATGATATTGTTTTGCTTTTTTACGATAAGCTCGTTTGATCTCATCGGCTGAAGCCTGTTTACTTACACCTAAGACTTCATAATAATCTCTTTTATCAGCCATATTTTCACCCTCTTTTTATACTATTTAAAACCAAGGCGGCAAAGCCTTGGCTTTAAATGATTAGTTCTTTTCTTCGAAATCTGCATCAACAACATTATCATCTTGTGCATTTGCTGTACCAGCATTTGCATCACTAGCTCCTGCTCCACCTTGTTGTTGATATGCATATGAAGCCATTTGTTGTGCCATTTGTTCTAATTCAGACATTTTAGCTTCTAATGTAGCCATATCGTTGTTATCTAAAGCTGCCTTTAACTCATCTTTTAATTTTTCAGCAGATTCTTTTTGAGTAGCATCAATTTTGTCACCTTGTTCTGCTAAAGCTTTATCGATTTCATTAATCATTTGTTCAGCTTTATTTCTTGTTTCGATATCTTTACGTTTTTGTTCATCTTCAGCTTTATTAGCTTCAGCTTCTTTAACCATTCTATCAATTTCTTCATCACTTAAACCAGTTGAGTTTTGAATAACGATAGATTGTTCTTTTTGAGATTTTAAATCTTTAGCTTTAACATTTACGATACCATTAACGTCAATGCTGAAAGTTACTTCGATTTGAGGTACACCACGTGGAGCTGGTTCAATACCGTCTAATTTAAATAAACCTAATTGTTTATTATCTTTAGCCATTGATCTTTCACCTTGTAAAACGTTGATATCTACAGCAGGTTGATTATCAGCAGCAGTTGAGAATACTTGAGATTTAGTTGTTGGAATAGTTGTATTTCTTTCAATTAATACTGTCATTACACCACCCATAGTCTCAATACCTAATGATAATGGAGTAACATCTAGTAATAATACATCTTTAACATCACCAGCAATAACCCCACCTTGAATTGCAGCACCCATAGATACTACTTCATCAGGGTTAACAGATTTATTTGGATCTTTTCCTAATAATTTTTTAACTGATTCTTGAACAGCAGGAATACGAGTAGAACCTCCTACTAATAATACTTGATGAATTTCAGTTGGGTCCATACCAGCATCTTTCAATGCTTGACGTACAGGAGTTTCAGTTCTTAAAACTAAATCACGAGTTAATTCATCAAATTTTGCTCTAGTTAATGTTAATTCTAAGTGTAAAGGCCCCGCTGCACCAGCTGAGATGAATGGTAATGAAATTTGTGTTTGCATAGTTCCTGATAAGTCTTTTTTAGCTTTTTCAGCAGCTTCTTTAACACGTTGCATTGCCATTTTATCATTTGATAAATCAACACCTTGATCTTTTTTGAATTCTTCAACAACCCAATTCATGATTTTTTCATCAAAATCATCACCACCAAGTTTATTATCCCCAGCAGTAGCTAATACTTCAAAAGTTCCATCAGCTAAGTCTAAGATAGAAACGTCAAATGTACCTCCACCTAAGTCATATACTAATACTTTTTGTTCTTGATCTAATTTATCTAATCCAAACGCTAAAGCAGCAGCAGTTGGTTCATTGATAATACGTTCTACTTCTAAACCAGCAATTTTACCAGCATCTTTAGTAGCTTGACGTTGTGCATCGTTAAAGTATGCAGGAACTGTAATAACTGCTTGTGTTACAGTTTCACCTAAATATGCTTCAGCTGTTGCTTTTAAGTTTTGTAAGATCATTGCTGAAATTTCTTGTGGTGTATAGTCTTTACCATTTGCATGTTCTTTATGATCAGTACCCATATGACGTTTAACTGACATAATTGTATCTGGATTAGTTACTGCTTGACGTTTAGCAGCTTCACCAACGATAATCTCTCCATTTTTAAATGATACTACTGAAGGAGTTGTTCTGTTTCCTTCTGGATTAGCGATTACTTTAACTTCACCGTTTTCCATAACACTGACACATGAATTTGTTGTACCTAAGTCAATACCAATAATTTTACCCATAATTAAATTCCTCCTATTTATTCACTTACTTTTACTAAAGATGCACGAATAACGCGATCTTTTAACTTATATCCTTTTTGTAACTCTTCAACAATCATATTTGTTTTAAAGTTATCATCTTTTACGGTCATAACTGCTTGATGGAAGTTTGGATCAAACTCTTCACCCTCAGTTTTAATTACTTCAACACCTTGTGACTTTAATACTTCCATCAGTTGGTTATAAATCATTTCATAACCCTTCAAAAAGTTTTTAATTTCATCACTAGGATCAACTACAGCTAACGATCTTTCAAAATTATCTACAACAGGTAATAATTCTTCAATAAATGATTGCATCATAAATTTCATTGCATTAGCATGTTCGTTCTGTAATCTCTTCTTAAGATTTTCCATATCAGCAAACACTTTATAATAATCAGTTTTCCAAGTATTTACTTCATCTTCTAAATTCTTAAGTTGATCTTCAACTGTAATTTCATCTTCCTTTGTTTCAACTGTTTCTTCTGCAGTCTTTTCTGTAGATTCTTCATCTACTACTGTTTCTTTTTCCTTAGCCACTACATTCACCTCTATTCATCGTTTGAATCATCTGATTCGTCAAAGAACGCCTCTTCAATATTCCTTGAAATATACTCTACTAAGGAAACTACTTTTTCATAAGGCATTCTTGTTGGCCCAATTACTGAAATAGATCCCTTGGTTCTCTCTCCTGTTCTAAATGAAGCTGAGATGACCGATACATCCTCAATTTCATTAATCGGTGAATCAGAACCAATTCTTACCGTTACTCCTTCTTCATCAGATAAAGGTTGTAAGGCATTCCATACTTGAGAGTTTTCAAATGCACTAACGATTCTTCTCAATTTATTTACATCATTATACTCAGGCTGGTATAACATATTTTCTTTTCCTGAAAAATATACATTGCTCGAAGCAAATCGAACAAAAGCTTCAAGAAAAGCATTAAATAATTCCTCATGCTCCTTGATTTTAGCTGATAACACCGGTTTTACATCACGTTCTAAACGAAATGCTACCTGATCAATCGGTGTCCCTATCAATAAATCATTCATCACTGCAACACAACTCACCAAATCATCAATTTTATGATTACGGTTTAAATCAAACACCTTGTTTTCAACATAGCCTTGATTCGTAATAATAATCGCAGTAACTCGGTTATCATTCAAAGGAACAATATTGATTTGCTGCAAAGTATCTTCGCTAGAATCTGGTCCCAAGACTACCGATGTTAGATGCGTTAGTTCACTTAACATCTCACAACTTTCATGAATGATTTCATTCAAACCACGATGACGATCGCTAAAAATTTGCGCTACTTGGTTTTTAATCCCTTCATCTAGATCCCGCTTTGCAAGATTATCAACATAGAATCGATATCCTTCAACCGAAGGAACTCGTCCGGAAGATGTATGAGTTTTTTCTAAATAACCATACTCTTCAAGAAAACTCATCTCATTACGAATGGTTGCACTTGAATAAGGCAATTGATATTTTGTCATCAAAGCTTTTGACCCAACTGGTTCAGCCGTTTCAATAAACTCATCAACAATACATTTAAATACTAATAGTTGCCTCGCTGTAAGCATCAGTTTCACCACCCTTAGCACTCATCTTTCCTTTGTGCTAAATACATTATACATCAATAATTAGCACTGTCAACACCTTTGTGCTAAAAAATAAAAAAAGAATTATAAATCCGATTTCTATTTAAAACAACTCTATAATCAATCTAATCCCTTGATAAAATCACAAAAAAAACAGCCCTAAGGCTGTTAAATTTTTTCAAAAACACTTGCCGGTTGTTTACAAACTGGACAAATAAAATCTTCAGGCAATTCATCTGCTTCTAAAATAAATCCACAAACAGTACATCTCCAACCATGTTTTGAAGTATCTGCTTGATAACTAGAAGCATTTTTAGGTGTTGTTCCATTTTTCTTATTATGATAATTTGCATAAGTTAATACTTCACCTTCATTAATCACTTTACAATCAATAACATCGCCAACAAACATAATATGTGTTCCAACATCTGTCATTGAAATAACTTTAACACTAAATGAAGCAGCTATTCCTTCGGTGATTTGTTTAATATTTTGACAATCAACTTCATAATCAATCCCATCAAATTTGTTAACATCTTTACCAGACTGAAAACCAAATCTTCTGATAACATCCATATCAATATCATCAAGTAATACCCCAACGTTATAAACACAACTATTTTCAATTAACGATGTAGTATAATTATTTTTATTCAGCGTAATGCAAACTCGTGCCGGCTCTGAAGTAACCTGTACAAAAGTGTTAGCAATACAAGCACTCTCCTTACCATCGCAACTGCTAGATACAACATACAACCCATAACTTAACTTAAAAAATGCTTTATTGTTCATATCCCAATCTCCTTATTAGTAATGATTACTATTTGATTATACATCTTTTATTTCCTATTGTAAACCCAATTTAGAAGATTTAACCGTTCACTATACGATAACTCATCTAATTATCCCCGTTTATAAAAAATCTATTAAGATTTCATTTAATAACTTAATTGATTCACTAGTTGCATGTAAATAATCATTTTCAATTACTAACGTTTTCATCTTCAAATGTTTATCAATAGCAGTTTGATAAACATCAACTGCTCTAAGACCATATCTCTTTTCAAATTCTTTTAAATCTAAGCCTTTCACCAAACGTAATGACATCATTAAATGGTTAAACATCGTTTCTTCTTTAGAATTAATCATCTTTGTGATTGTATTTTGACGACGTAAATAAGCATTTAAATTACGATTATGTTCTATTAAGCAATCATCAATTTTTCCACTGGCTCCTACCCCAATTCCATAATAGTTATCATACTGCCAATAAGCTAGGTTATGAAGTGACTCATATCCAGTTTTCGCAAAATTACTAATTTCATATTTATGGAAACCTATTTGTTCTAAAGATTCCTCTATCAATTGAGTGATTTTCGATTCCACCTCTTCATCAAGCGGTTGATAATTTAGATTTTTCAAGACAGTATGATCTTCTAAAATTAGTGAGTAGTAAGAAATATGCTCGATCGGTAACTGTCTAACCTTAGCTAAATCATTTTTTATATCCGTAATCGTTTGATTAGGCAAACCATACATAAGATCAATTGAAATATTATTAAAACCAATTTTGCGTGCATAATCGATAATCCGCTCAACTTGTATAGTCGTATGCTGGCGATTAATCTTTTTTAAAAGGATATCATTAAATGTTTCAACCCCGATACTTAAACGGCTAACACCACCTCTTTTTAAAATATCTAATTTATAATAATCGATACTTTCTGGATTAACTTCTATGGACACCTCTTTAGTCTCACTACTTATGTATGGTTTAATAATATCCATCAGCCATTCTAATTGTTCATCATTTAAACTGCTCGGTGTTCCACCACCAATATATATAGTCTTTAGCGGCTCTGTAATATTTAAAGCTTGAAGTTCATGTTTTAAAACCGCCAAATAATCATCGGCTTGATGTTCGTTATAAAAAACTTTACAAAAGTCACAATATGCACAAATTTGTTCACAAAAAGGAATATGCAGATATAATGAATTAGTCTTCATTTTCAAAACCAAATTCTTTAGCCAAACCACCTAAAGAAGTTTCCTTATACGCACTATTTAAATCTTTTCCTGTTTCTTTCATCACCCGAACAACCGCATCAAAAGAAACTTTATTTTTTCTCAAGTAACCCAGCTGCTTAGCATACATCGCCGCATCCATTGCTCTAAGTGCACCAAAACCATTACGCTCAATACAAGGAATTTGAACATAGCCGCCTACAGGATCACATGTTAAACCAAGATTATGTTCTAAGCCCATTTCACCAGCATATTGAATCAGATTATTATTAAGTTCTAAAATCCAGCCATAAGCAGCCGCTGCCATTGCACAAGCACTTCCGATTTCTGCCTGACAACCACCATCAGCGCCAGAAATAGTTGCATTTGTTTTAATAACATTGCCAAATATTCCAGCTACTGCTAATGCTTTTATAATCTCTTTTCGAGGAATTTCTAATTGTTTGTAACAATAATATAAGACTGCTGGTAAAACTCCGCTAGCTCCACATGTCGGTGCAGTAACAATACGATGTCCACTGGCATTTTCTTCACTAACCGCATAAGCATAACTACTAACTAATAAGCGATCTCGTTCTCCACTACGACGTGTGTTGATTGCTTGTTGATACATTGATTTAGCAACTCTTTTCAATCCCAGTTTTCCTGGAATAACTCCCGTTGTTGATAATCCAGCTTCAACACAAGCAAACATTGCATTTAGTACTTCAAATAAATAAGCTTTAAAATGCTCATCTTCATACTCGATTGTATAATCATATAAATTGATTCCTTTACGATCACAATATTCTAAAATTTCCGTTAAATTACCATGCGGATATACTTGCTTAGAAGGTTGCAAAGAACTATCATCATACATTAAAGCTCCACCACCTACTGAATAAACTGTAATTTTATCAAGCAATTGATTTTCCCGATATATTTCAAAAATCATCCCATTTGGATGTTTAGGTAATGCTGTATTAACAAAGTGTATCTTAACACTATCTTTACCTAAAGTTTCTTCAATAATGTAATCTGTTAAATGGCCTTTCCCTGTCAATGCTAACGAGCCATGTAGATATACTTCAAAATGTGTAGCCTGAGGATAGGTTTCCTTAACCTTTAATGCCGCTCTTTGTGGTCCCATCGTATGGGACGAAGATGGTCCAACCCCAATTTTATATAACTCTCTTAATGATTCCATAATACCTCCTAAATTCTTACCATAAATAATTCTAAACCCATTTTTTTATCCATTTTACCTGTTTTGATTTCTACATCAAGACGTGATAAATCATCTAAACATTGCAATAATTCATTTAAATCAAAATCTTTTCCTTCTTGACGAACATATTTTAATCGGTAAGGATTAACTCCCAGTATTTTTCCAATTTCTTTATCATTATAACCTTTACGATCCAATAATTTAACTTGGTAAATTAGCCGCATTTGACCCGCTATAAGAACAATCAACTTAATTGGTTCCTCATTTAAAATCATTAGATCATGATAAATCGAAAACATTTTTCTTCGATCTTTTTGAAGAATCGCACTAGTTAATGCAAAAACATTTTCATCCAACGGCTTACTTACCAATTCATCAACAATATCATATGTAATATGTTTGCTGTACAAACATAGTTTTTCCACCTCAAGAGCAACATTATTCAAACTATCTCCTAAACGACTCAATAATAATTCTAATGCATCATCATCGATCGTTGCATCTCGACGTCTGATTGCTTGACGTGTACTGTCTGATAGCTTATAATGATTAACTTTATCTATTTCAAAAAATTGTGCTTGTTTACGTAAATTTTTAACAATTTTTTTACGCTCATCAAAATCTTTACCAACATGATAAATTACAAATATTACTTCTTCACTATTAATTAAACATTTTTCAAAATACTCTAACTCATTATTATCTTTTTTTACTTTCTTTGTCGTTAAAAAATAAGGGTTTTTCAACACAACCATTTTCTTGTCGGTTAAAAAAGGAGGTGTGATCAAATCTTCATAAACTTCTTCTAAACTATCTTCATTAGCCCGATATGTTGAAATATTCATATTATCCTCATTACAATCATATTCTTTTTTTAAAGACTGTAATTTTTGTTCCATCAAAAAACTTTCTTCACCATATATTACAAATATCATTTATCGTTCCTCCAACAGTAATAATTATAGACTATTTAATCATTAAAGTCATTGAAAATATAATTATCATTACCATAATAAACAATCTTCACCATGCCCATTTCATCACTACGATAAACCTTTACTCCATAATCATTTAAGCGGGTAATTACATCATCATGGGGATGACCATAATAATTATCTTTACCACAGCTAATTAGGGCAATTTTAGGTTTTATTGCATTTAAAAAAGCTGCACTAGTCCCCGTATTACTGCCATGGTGGGAAACCTTTAATACATCAATTTTAAGCTCTGGATAATCGTTGATCAACTGTCGTTCTACTGCATTGGATATATCCCCTGTAAATAAATATTTCAACTTATTGATCGTTACCAACAAAACTAACGAACTAACTTGACCAAAAGTCTGATAGTATGGTTTAAAATAAAACATGATCACTAAACTTAGCAGTAATAGAATCTCACGGTGAATTCGCTGTTTAATATTTATTTTGACTATTAATTTAAAATAAATATAGTAATATCCTAAAATAAAAAATAAAGATGGTTTAGAAAAATTAATAAAAAAAGAGAAGTCCGTACTAAAAACAACAATATTATCTAGAACTTCAATTACTAGACTAATAACCGGTTTAAAGAAATTACCAAAAATCACATATAACCATAGCAGTTGATATAACACTGAAATCAGTGGTGTTAAAATAATCCCTAAAAACAATGACAGTATATTAATTCGATATTGAATCGAAATAACGATTGGTACGCTAGCTCCATAAACTATCTCATTCAGGTACCTATGATGATTAATCAAAATAATTATTAAATACATAAAATAGGAAAAAACAAAAGATAAATTATAAATAATATATGGATTCATAAATACAAAAAACATAGCAACAAGACTAAAGCAGTCTAATTGATTTAGATACTTTTTAAACAAAGTCATCAAAAGCATTACTAAATACGCCCGCATAAAAGAAATATTATATGGAATAATATACATATACACACCAATTATAATTAGACTGAGGTAATTAATTAAATATTCCGGTAATAAAAAAATTAATACTTTTTTAATCAACCTTCTTAATATATGAATATGTAGTCCTGACAAAGCAAACAAATGAACAATCGACAACTCTGTTAATTGATGATAATAATCATTGATCATTTCATCTCTTATTCCCAAAATAAACATGCTTGCATAACTATTAACTAGCTCTTTACCGTCTATTCGTTTTTGAAGTTTTTGAAAAAGCGTATTATGTTTTTGACTATTTATAAGGCGTAGTAAAGATGCATTATTAGTAATCCCTTGACTATACAAATAGTTACGATAATCAAATGCGTTATCGTTTGTTGCACGACTAATTTCAAAATAATTAACCTCAATTTCTAATTCATCACCAACTTCATAGCCAATAAACTCACCATATACTTTGATCTTTGTTTTTGTTGTTTTCAATACAATGCTCTTTTCATCCCTACTAATTATATACCCGCTTATAATTGGTTCATCGGTCGGCTGAGGCCACCTAATAAACACTAAAAAGAAAATCATAACCAGCCCTATCGTTACAAGTCGCCCCCACCCAAAATGACGAATTATAAAGAACGCATAAATAATTAAGAGCACTAAAAAAACTGGATGAATCAACATGACCAAAACACCTAACAAACATGCTACCGCATAGTAAATCAAATGATATCTTAAAGACATAATAACTCCCTTATTCGCAAATAAGTTTTTTCTCCTATCCCTGATACTTCTTTTATCTCTTCGATGGTAGCAAATGGGTGTTCATTACGATAATCAATAATTTTATCTGCAGTTTTTGGTCCAATTCCCTTAATCGTCATCAATTGTTCTTTTGATGCATGATTTAAAGAAATTAAATTTTTATTTATAGGGATATAAAAAACTGTTTGGCTATCCAAAACAGTTTTTTGATCAAATCCATAAACATTATCAGTATTTAATGCTTTAAATACATCTTCGATTGTTGGTGAAGAATTAAATACTAAAGTTTCATTATACTTACCTTCAACAATTATTTTTACTTGTGGATCTGATTCAATTTCATTTAATGATGTTTCAGGCAATGTAAATGAATAAACAGTTGAGATAATTAAAATAATTAACAAACCAATAATTTCATGTTTTTTCACAATACCTCCACAAAAAAAGACTGTAAAAACAGCCTTATTCATCAATATTTATATTTAAATGTTTATATGCTTCACTCGTTGCAACACGACCGCGAGGAGTTCTCTTTATCAAACCGATTTGAAGAAGATAAGGTTCGTAGACATCTTCTAATGTTTGTGGTTCTTCTCCAATTGAAGCTGCCAGAGATTCCAGACCTACCGGTCCCCCCTTAAAGCGATGAATGATTCCTAACAAGTATTTATGATCCACATCATCTAGTCCTAATTGATCTACTTTAAGACGATCTAAAGCCTCAATCGTCCGCTCTTTACTGATAATTTCTTCACCGTTGAACTGTGCAAAATCTCGAACCCGTCTAAATAATCGATTAGCAATACGCGGTGTTCCGCGGGAACGCATCGCCAAAGCCGATTTAGCGTCATCATCCATTGGCATTGAGTAGACACGACTGGTCCGATCAATAATCGTTTTTAAATCCGTTTCATCGTAATATTCCAGTTTAGAAATAATTCCAAAACGGTCTCGTAATGGTGCTGACAGATCACCAGCTCTAGTTGTTGCTCCAACTAAAGTAAATGGCGGTAAATCAATTCTTACTGAACGTGTTGATGCTTCTTTACCAATCACTACATCAACACAAAAATCTTCCATAGCTGGATAAAGAATTTCTTCAACCACTTTATTTAAACGATGAATTTCATCAATAAATAAAACATCACCCGGTTCCAATGCTGTTAGAATAGCAACTAAATCACCAGTTTTTTCAATACTTGGACCAGTTGTAATTTTGATATTTGTCCCCATCTCATTAGCAATAATCATTGACATCGTTGTCTTTCCTAGTCCAGGAGGCCCGTACAATAACACATGATCTAGTGATTCGTCACGCAGTTTAGCTGCCCCAACAAAAACTTTTAGATTTTCTTTTAAGTTAGTTTGACCAACATATTCATCGAATGATGAAGGACGCAAACTACTATCATCATCAATAACATTTGCATCAAGAATCTCATTCCTTGTCATTTTCTACCTCCTACTTTACTAATAAACTTAAAGCTCTTTTTACATAACCGTTAGTATCTAGTTTTTCATTTAATAGGACTGCCAAAGCTTTATCCACTTCAGATTTTTTATAACCTAGGGCAATTAATACTTCAGCCGCCTCGTCTAAATCATTATTATTTATCAGTGTTGTTGCTGTTGGTGTATTTTTAAACTTACCTTGAAGATCTAAAATAATCTGCTGCGCTGCTTTTGGTCCAATTCCAGGAATTTTCTTTAAATATGCTACATTCCCTGTTTCAATTGCACTTATAATGCTTGTTACATCACCAGTAGCTAAAATTCCTATCGCTGTTTTACAACCAATCCCTTTGACCAGAATTAATTTTAAAAACATTTCTTTTTCTTCACTTGTTTTAAATCCATATAATAATAATGCATCTTCTTTAACTTGTTGGTAAAGAAAAATCTTTATTTCTTTACCTCGTGTATATTCATATGGATTATTGACATATATCAAATAACCAATTCCACTATTTTCTACAACAATATGATCAATATTCATCTCAACTACCGTACCAATTAAGTAACTATACATTCCCTACTCCTTCACATTTACTATTATACAGCACATCGTACTGTTTTTTATCTCAAAATCGTTTCAAACCATTCTCAACAATTATAGCATTGTAAAAGAAAAAAACCAACTAGTATTACTAGCTGGTTACTCATAAAAATCAAATTCAAACTCACCGATAGCAACATTATCACCATCTTGAGCTCCGGCATTTCTAAGTGCATCATCAACACCCATATTACGCATTTTAATCAATAGTCGTTTTAATGAATCATCACTTACTAACGATGTCATTGCCACCATTCTCTCGATCTTCTTGCCAGTAATTTGCCAATTACCATTACCTAAATTATGTAATTCAAATGGTTTATCTTCCTCATCACCCATTGTATAAAGAACAGTATGTTCAACTTCATCTTCCATTGTGAAAGTTGGTGCAGTAGCTAACGCATCAGCAACCGCATATAAAACCTGATCTACACCATCATGAATAATAGCACTAATTGGGAAAATCTTAACATCTTCACCAACCTGTTTTTTAAAACGAACTAAATTTTCTTCAGCCCCTTCTTCATCCATTTTATTTGCTACAACGATTTGAGGACGTTCTAATAAACGATATTGATATTCACCAAGTTCTTTATTAATAGTAACATAATCCTCATATGGATCACGGCCATCGACTGCTCCCATATCAACAATATGAACGATTACTCGACAACGTTCAATATGGCGCAAGAATTGATGCCCCAAACCTTTACCTTGAGCCGCTCCCTCAATCAATCCTGGTAAATCAGCCATAACAAAACTACGTCCATCTTTTACTTGAACCACTCCTAAATTAGGAACGATCGTAGTAAAATGATAATCTGCAATTTCCGGGCGTGCTCGTGAAACAACTGATAAGAGTGTTGATTTACCTACTGATGGAAAACCAACCAATCCCACATCCGCCAATAATTTCAATTCACAAATAAGATCGAAATTTTCACCAGGTTCACCACGCTCACAAATTTGTGGTGCAGGATTCCGTGAAGTTGCAAAACGCGCATTTCCGCGACCACCACGGCCACCTTTAGCAATTACAACACGTTGCTTATCTTCGGTTAAATCCGCCATGATCTGCCCAGTTTCTTCATTAAGAATCATTGTTCCAACCGGTACTTTAATGACCGTATCAATAGCATCTTTACCATGCATTTTTTTAGCCATCCCATTTTGACCAGATGGTGCCTTATATAATCGATTATATTTCAAATCTAACAAAGTTGATAATGAGGTCGTCGCTTGAAAAATCACACTTCCACCACGACCGCCATCACCTCCAGCTGGACCACCTTTTGGTACATGGGCCTCACGTCTAAAAGCTACTGTCCCGTCACCGCCTTTTCCAGCTTCAACTCTAATTTTTGCTTTATCAATAAACTGCATATATCCACCTCTTTTCATCTCTTTATTATTATGATACAAATAATCAGTTATTAGTACAAGAAAAAATCCCTTTGCAGGGATTTTAATTATGCAGCTGGGTAAACAGAAACTTGTTTTCTATCTCTACCAAGTCTTTCGAATTTTACAACTCCATCAACTGTAGCAAATAAAGTGTCATCTCCACCTTTTCCTACATTAGTACCTGGATGAACTTTAGTTCCTCTTTGTCTATAAATAATAGACCCTGCAGTACAAAATTGCCCGTCAGATAATTTAGCTCCTAATCTTTTTGATTTAGAATCACGACCATTTTTAGTTGACCCTACCCCTTTTTTAGAAGCGAATAATTGTAAATCTAATTTGAACATCATATGTTACACCTCCACTTTAGATATCTTAATAAATCGACCATAGCTTTCAACCATCGTTTCTAAAGTTACAACAAGTGTCTCTAGCACCACTTGACAAACTTCATCAGTATGATTGACAACTACATTTATATATCCTTCATTAATCTCAATCGTTCCTAAGCCTTTAGCTAAGAATCCTTTTTTTGCAAGCATATTCATTGCTCCAATACCAACAGTAGAAACACCAGCACAAACTAAATCTTTACCATATTCTCCACTGTCAGCGTGACCTGTAATACTAAGATTAACAATTTGATTATTATTTTGTTTTACTAAAACCTTAATCATTTGATTAAGCTTCTGCAGTTTCTTCAGCAGCTTTTTTAGCAGTTTTATTAATTGTATTGATTACTAATTTTGTATAAGGTTGTCTATGACCTTGTTTTTTGTGGTAATGTTTTTTAGCGTTATATTTATAAATAACAACTTTCTTTTCTTTACCTTGTTTTTCAACAGTAGCTTCAACAGTAGCACCTTTTACATAAGGAGCACCTAATTTCATTGTTTTATCGCCTACAGCTAATACTTTATCAAAAACAACTTTTTCTCCTGCTTCAACATCTAATTTTTCTACAAAGATAGTATCTCCGGCTTCAACTTTTAATTGTTTTCCACCTGTTTCAATAATTGCGTACATATCGCACCTCCTATAATATTCTAAGACTCGCCAACCAAGGCAGCATTGCTTTAATACCTTTTATGTGCGGTTGTAGCTAGAGGTCTACAACACATGCATTATATTATTTTTACCCATCAAAGTCAATTACTTTTTAAGTTTTTTATTAAATATTGAAGTACTTCTTTTTCACTATAACCATTCCCACCAATCAAATAATAATTTTCATATGGGCGGTAAAAACGGTAGTCATGATTAATTTTAAGCCGATGATATTGATTATCATGCATCCTTTTCAAATATAATCTGATAATTATATAACGGAACTCTTTAATATATTGATAATTTATATAGAGCAAATAAAAATAAACTAAGATATATCCCATTTGATTATATAATACAATCAAAACTGATAAAGAAAAAATTGAAACTTTAATTTGTAACTTGACTGCTCGATAATAATCTTTAAATAATGAAAAAACTAGTAATAATATTTTTGATCCATCAAGAGGATAAATCGGTAAGAGATTAAAAACAAATACTAATTGGTTAACTGCCAATAAATATTCGCTATCAAAAAATACTTTTATTACTATAAACATTCCCAAATGAGTAGATAGACCCGCCATGACTATTACCAGTTCTTCAATAATATGATGAGTCCCATAATCATTTAAACTCAAAAAAGCTCCAAAAGGGAAAATCTCAACTTTCTCAATTTCAAAATTAAATTTTTTAGCAAAATAATAGTGTCCAAATTCATGAGTACAGACAATAAACAAAGCACTCAAATAAGCAAATAAATTGTCATTTAACCAAGCAGCGATTAGATAAATCAAAGTAAAAGGATGGATATACCAATCACTCCATCCTTTGATACTCTTCATAACTAATTTCCTTACCTAAATGTTCAAACTGTAAAACAAACTGATCTTGATAACTGCCTAAAACCATCCCTTGATCTACCTCGTCATACAATGTCACCATTACATTATCAATATTACTATAAGTAATTTCTACATCATTCTTGCCTAGAATTACTACATATCCGCTCAAGTTTTCATCATTACCAGTTGCAATTACGCGCCCAGCTTCAATACTTAATACCTCATTACTATTATTTTTATAATAGTCATCTTTAACATGCTGATACTCCACGCCACTAGAAACACTAACATCATCACTTGGCAAAAAAGAAAATAAATTATCAGATATCCAGCTTGTTACCGCTTTATAATTAGTATCATTCAAAATCATTTTCTTAATATTAGAATCCGGATTGATTTTAATATATGACATTGATACTAAAACCACTAAAATTACGACCATAAACTTTACCATAAAATTATAGAATCGCTTAAAATTATCATCATTTAATGGCTTTTTATTAGTGCCCCGGCGCTTTTGCATTCTTTTTCTTACATCATCTAGATCACTCATTCTATCACCTATTCCATTATATGAATCTGATGATATTAAAGACGTTAATTATGAATAAAAAAATCGACGAATTAAACTTTTCTTTTTATATTTAGCATAAGGTACTTGCTGCCCGAGTATGCGCTTTGAAATATTAACAAAACAGCTATGTAATAAATGTTGATTATTTAAGAAAATCGGCACACCACGATTATTAGCTTCAATCATATCATGGCTATCGTAAACAATCCCTAGCAGCGGTAATGATAAAATCTCTTGAGCATCTTCCACCGTTAATGAGCGAGCTCCTTCAATATCATCAACATTAACTTTATTAATGATCATATTAATAGTATTAATTCCCTTTTTCATCAATAAACCAACAACGCGATCGGCATCACGTAATGATGATACATCTAAATTGACAACAACAATTGCTTCATTAGCTAATGAAGCAGAATATTGAAAACCTTTTTCGACTCCAGCTGGACTGTCCACAATAATAAAATCATAATCTTTATTTAATCGTTCAATTAATGAATTCATTATTTCTGTATCTAGATTTTCAAATGATAAAGATTTACATGACGGTAATAAGCTCAATCCATCTATACGCTTATCCTTAACTAATACTTGTTCAATTGTACAGCGGCCTTCAACGACGTCATTTAAATCATAAACTACACGATTTTCTAACCCCATCATCACATCCAAATTCTTCAATCCAAAATCACCATCAATTAAACATACTTTAAATTTTGAAAAAGCTAAGGCACTAGCCAGATTAACGCTAACACTACTTTTACCTACCCCACCTTTTCCGGAAGTAACTACAATAACTCTAGACATATATCATATCCCCCTTATCTAAGAATATTTCGTTGTCCTTATAATAAAGCATCGTAAGTTCATAACTTGTATAATTTCGTCGAGATACCCCATTAATTCTAACATGGGCATTTTTAAAGAATTGTCCACTAATTTTTGCTCGAGCATTTAATCCCTCAACCAATCCACTGACGCGCCCCATTACATACAACTTTCCTTTAAATCTAACAATAGCTCCGGGATTAACTTGACCAATAATCAAAGCATCTTGATCCAATTCTAAAATTTCTCCAGCATGAACAGTTTTGTTGATTACTTTAATCTTATTTTTCTTCTCTACTTTGGCCATATTGATTCCATCAAACAATAATACCTGCTTACTAAATAATAAATCCAATAATCTTAATAATTCATGAATACTTAAAATTCGACTTTTAAAATCAAAAAAAGCCCTCGGATAATAGCCATCACTTTTAAGCAATGGTGATTCCAAGAGACTTTCCAATTCATTCATTAAACTATTAAAATCTTGATTATCATCTAAAACAAAAACTAGATGATTATTAACTCCTTTTACTTTGATATGCATTGACTTTACCCTCGAATCCTAATTTCTTGTGGATAAAATATACTGGTGCAATCAATAATAAATTAGCTCCTAACGTCGGTAAAAGACGATTTGTCAAGAAAGCTACGATTGATAGCTGCGTAACATTTGTTATCCACACTAACCAATATATCACAACTTCTTGGGCGATTATTGTCACAATTACGGCGATAAACATCTCTAAAAGGGTATAAGTTGCTAATTTAGTATATTTCTTTCCAAAAAAAGCATAAACACAATAAAGCAACACATAAATCAGTAAACTATTTGCGTAGACAATCGCATAATAAAGTCCAGTCACAGTTGCAAATATGTATCGGTGTTCATCACCAATTGTATTATTCAGCAATGTGAACATCATCAAACTAACACAAGGAACAATTGTTATTCCTAATTTATCAAAATTATACGGTAAATAATAACTAATAATGCTATCAACAACAAAACTTAATGCCATCACTAGATAATAACGATATAATTGCTTATTCATTACTATCGCTCCTAAACACTACCGCAACATATGACAGATCATTAAAATCTGCTGCCGGCTTAACTCTAATTGTTTTTGATGTTCCATCTTCAGAAACAATAGAACTTTCTACAGTTCCAATATAAATTCCTTTAGGCGCTTTCCCACCTAAGCCAGAAGTTATTACTTTGGCATTATCTTCAAATTTTTCAACATCACTAAATAGAGTAATTTCAAAACATTTTGACTCAATGTCATAACGATTTAAAAGTCCATAAACATTTTGATCACCATTAATAACTTGAATCGGTAATGCAGAAGTAGGATTCTCTGCTGTTAATAACTGAACTCGCGCCGTCACTTCTGTAACCGAAGTAACCTTACCAATCATTCCTTTTGAAGAAATTACGACCATATCTTTGCTAACTCCAGCCAAACTTCCTAAATCAATTGTAATTTCGTTATTCCAATCATCACTTTCACGAACAAATGATGTTGTCTTAACATTATAATCAGTTGGCAAATATTCAATATTTAGCATCTTTTTCAACTCATCAATCTCTTTTGAAAGAACATCAGTATTAACTTCGACACTGGCATAAGATGATAATTTTGCTTTTAAAATCTTATTTTCTTTATAAACATCTTTTAACTCATTATATTCACTAAATAAATTACTTACAAATTCAACTGGTTTTTTTACTACATAATACTCTATTGCAGCAATCGAATCGCTGACCATTCGCTCAAGTCCCCCTTGGGTTCTTGAAAATACCAATGATATAGTAGAAAAAACAACAATTGCTACCGTTATAATTAAAACTATTCTCTTATTTCTTTGTTTTTTACGATTATTCAAATTACCACCTCACATCCATATCATTATAAGGCATTAATATAAAATAATCAATTATCTTTAAACTTCAATAATCTTATTTGAAGCAAAACTATAAAATCTACTACGACCAATAATTAAATGGTCAACTACATCTATATCTAATTCTTTTGCCATACTATATAGGCGCTCGGTTGCTTCAATATCTTCAATTGATGGTTCAGGATTACCCGAAGGATGATTATGAACGACCATCACACGATTACTACCACAGATCAATGCTTCTTTAAACAGCTCTCTCCCACTAATAATAGATATGTTATTCCCACCAATAAATACGGTTTTTTCTTTAATTACCTCTAAGCGTGAATTTAAACATAATACAATCACTTTTTCCTGCTGTTCAAACATTAATTGATTTTTCAACAATTCATAACCATCACGCGGTTCTTTAATAGCTGACATAGCCACAGGCTGTTTATCCAAACGTTTAGCAATTTCAATAATAGCTAAAACTTCTATTGCTTTAGCTTGTTTGATTCCTTTAATCTGAATCAACTGATAATAATTGATATCATGCAAATAACGAAAACCCCCAATTTCATTTATAACACGTTGAGCCAATTCAATCGCTGATTCTTGCTTATTTCCAGTTCTTAAGACTAATGCTAATAATTCAATATTATTTAGGCTTTCAATTCCGTGATGGAAGGCTTTTTCGCGCGGTCGTTCTTCCAATGGATAGTTTTTTAATTTCATGATCCTAATTCTTTAATAATTGCTTCATAATCTTGTTTTTCAATAACCTCTTTAAAACTACTTTCGAATTTCGTTTGTTTTATTACACATGTGATTCCACTTTCACTAATTGTATTCCCCATGTCCTTTGCCTCCTTTTCATCCAAAAACACACCTGTTATCACTACGAAATTATTATCTTTTTGATACTTATAATTCGGTTTCCCTAAATCTGATAACTTTTTTATCATTTCATTAGCGTTTTCATCTTGTTTATATATTCCTACTTGAACTATGTAAGTATTAATATAACTATTGATCGTTGAAAAAAACTTCAAATAGATTCCACAAAAACAAATTGATAAAGCAACTGCTAACACTACTACAAGTCTTACTATTTTCATCTTGCACCTCCAAATCTAGTATATGTTAGCAGTTTATAAATATGCTCAATTAACGTGTAATTGAAAAACGTTTTCTTAATAATTTAGCAACGCTATAACCAGCAGCTACAGCTACTAAAGAAATCACATAAACAATCGCTCCGCCACCATTGATCTTTTGCTGAGATGTAATTGATAATTCTTTCATTTTAACGCCACTCGATTGAAATAATTTTAGGAATCGATACGCGTCCAGCCCCCGAACGAAACATCTTATAAATTGCAGTTCCAATTACGACACAAAAGAAAAATCCCGTAACACCACCGCCCATTACTTCCATTTGCATACATTGCTGTAATTCATTCATTTTTCTTGCCTCCTCTTTTGAATTTAAGGTCACACTCACCACTAAACCTTATATTATTATTTACTGCAAGAAAATAATTTTTACTTTTAAAAATAGAAAAAAGATGAATTTCTTCATCTTTTTACATTTGTTCTAATTTTTCTTTTACAGCATCATACTTAGATTGATAATCCGCTAATTTATTTCTTTCTAGTTCAACTTTTTCTTTTGGAGCTTTTGAAGTGAACTTCTCATTTGCCAACATATTTTGACAACGTTTAATTTCTCCTTCTAACTTTTTAAGTTGATTAGCTAATTTTTCTTTTTCAGCATCTTTATCAATATAATCCCCTAATTCAACTAATAATGAATTGCCACCTTTAATTGTAATATTTGCAACCTCACCAGCAGCATTAAGATTATAACCTGAACAAACTGCATTACATAATTTCTTGATGTAAGGTAAACATTTATTTAACAATCCTTCTAGATCATCGTTTTTAGTATTGATCACGTATGGCACTTCAATTGCATTTTTAATCGTATATTGTGTTCTGATTTCACGGATACCTTTTACAATATCGATTAAATATGTAAATTGATCATTAATACTTTCATCAGTAAAATGATCATTTACTTCTGGCCAGATAGCAATACAAATAGATTCTTCTAAATGTGGAATTGCCTGGAAGATTTCTTCAGTTACAAATGGCATGAATGGATGCAGCATTTTAACAATCGCATTTAAAACATAAACTAATGTATTTAAACTTGCCTGTTTTTCTGTATCATTAGTACTATTTAAATGTACTTTTGTAAGTTCAATATACCATGAACAGAAGTCATCCCAAATAAATTTATATAACTCACTACCAACATTAACAAATTCAAATTTATCCATGTTAATATCTACTTCACGAATCACTTCATTTAAACGATTTAAAATCCATTTATCACAAAGATTTAGATTATCAAATGATAATTCTTCAAATTTCATTTCATCATCAATATTCATTAAAACAAAACGAGCACTATTCCAAATTTTATTGATAAAGTTCCATGATGCTTCTAATTTTTCCGGAATATAACGCAAATCCATTCCTGGTGCCGAATTAGTTGTTAAGAAGAAGCGTAATGTATCAGCACCATATTCATCAATAACATCCATCGGATCAACACCATTGCCTAACGATTTTGACATCTTTCTCCCTTGTTCATCACGAATCAAACCATGAATTAAAACATGTTCGAATGGTCTTTCCTCAGTGAAGTGTAATGATTGGAAAATCATTCTGCTCACCCAGAAGAAAATAATATCGTACCCTGTAACTAAAGTATTGGTAGGAAAATAACGCTTAAATAATTCACTATCGGTATTAGGCCATCCAAGTGTTGAAAATGGCCATAGTGCACTTGAAAACCATGTATCTAGGACATCTTCGTCTTGTTTCCAGTTTTCTAAATCAGCAGGTGGATTTTTCCCAACATAAACTTCACCGGTTTCTTTATGATACCAAGCCGGTACTTGATGTCCCCACCATAATTGACGAGATATACACCAGTCTTCAATATTTTCCATCCACTGATTAAATGTTTTTTCAAAACGTTCAGGGACAAAATTTACTTTAGAATCCTTTAACTGATTTTCTAAAGCTGCCTTAGCTAATGGCTCCATTTTAACAAACCATTGTTTTGATAAATATGGTTCAACGATTGCATTACTTCTTTCTGAATGCCCCACCTGATGCATATGTTTTTCAATATGGTCAACAACCCCAGCTGCTTTAAAATCAGCAACCAAAGCCTCTCGACAAGCAAAACGATCCATTCCTGCATATTTATGTGCCAGTTCATTCATAGTTCCGTCATCATTCATACAAATTGGCATTTCTAAGTTATATTTTTTTGCTAACGCAAAGTCATTAGGGTCATGAGCAGGGGTACATTTCATTACCGCTGTCCCAAATGACATATCAATATAGCTATCAGCCATGATTGGTAACGCTTCACCATTAGCTGGATTGATTGCTTTTTTCCCGACTAGGTGAGTATAACGTTCATCATCAGGGTGCACAAATATAGCTTGATCGGCAAACATTGTTTCAGGACGTGTTGTCGCAATAATTAATTGTTCATCACTATCAACGATTTGATATTTAAAATAATACATCGCCCCTTCAATTTCTTTATGAATCACTTCAATGTTACTTAATGCCGTTCTTTGAACTGGGTCCCAATTAATGATCCGTTTCCCTTGGTAAATCAATCCTTCATTATATAATTTAACAAATACTTCTTTAACTGCTTCGCTTAAACCATCATCTAAAGTAAAACGTTCTTTAGAATAATCTAATGATAAACCTAATTTTTCCCATTGAGCTCGAATAATTGAAGCATATTCTTCCTTCCATGACCATGCTTTTTCTAAAAAGCCATCACGACCAAGATCATAACGAGAAATACCTTCTTCACGCATCCTTGCCTCTACCTTAGCTTGAGTTGCAATACCCGCATGATCCATTCCCGGCAGCCACAAAGCATCATAACCTTGCATTCTTTTATAACGGATGATCATATCTTGTAAAGTTGTATCCCAAGCATGACCTAAGTGTAATTTACCAGTTACATTAGGTGGGGGAATAACAATTGAATACGGCTTTTTGCTAGTATCACCAGCTTCAAAATATTTTTTATCGATCCAATGACGATATTTTCCTTCTTCTACTTTATGATGATTATACTTCGGTTCCAGTTGTTTGCTCATCAGTTGTTACCTCCAAATCAATAAAATCATTTTTGTTTTCACGAATAAATTTAGCTGCTTTATTAACAATTCCAGAAGATTTCAACATTGACAATAATGAGCTTGTAAAATCAGAAAAATTATATTTTCCATAATCACTATCTTCATCTAATTCAATTTCTTCCTCATTTTCAATCATTACAGCTAATTTTTCTGCTGCAGTCATCAACTCAGCAATTTCATGGCAATCCACAGCCTCAAATGCTTTAATGGCATATGGACGATAAAGGCAATATGGTTCCTTAATAAAGAATGAGTGCAATGAACCACGCCCTCCTTCCATTGAAAGTTCTACTTGATAAATAGTGTAGATCAGTAATTCGCTTGGTGTCATTACATCAATCAATGTTCCAGTAATTTCTTCTCCTTCATACAATTTATCTTCTTTTGCTAAAAGGTGGAATAAAACAGCATGTGTTAACTCTTCATCAGGAGTTTGATCAAACACTTCGCTTGTAAAATGACTATACTTAACCCGGTTTTCTTCATATGCAGCCCGCTGTTGTTTTTGATATTTTTTAACTTGACGCATTTTACCACTATAAAAATACATTAAAAATAAACATCCACCTAAAAATAAAATCCAAACCACTGAATAACTCATAATTTCCTCCTTAAAATAAAAAAGCACCGTCATAAGGACGAATGCTCGTGGTACCACCTTACTTTGCATAGCTTATCTATGCCTCAAGACCTTAACGCAGTCATACGTGTCTACCTACTTTTTTCAATAGACATGCTCCTAGGCTACCTTCAATCCATTATCTTATCCCCTTCCACCAGCCAGGGACTCTCTTAAAAGTTTCTGGATCTACTCCTCCTAATCATTGCTAGAAATATTCTAACAAAATCATCAGCCCTAGTCAATCGCTAACTTTTTATTTAACGAAGAAATTGAATCCAAATAATATAATAAGCGAGACATCATGATAATATTATTAATTTCATCATGTCCTAATTCAATGATCGGAACAACATGTAACAAACACTGTAATAAAAGCCGCTCTTCTTTTAAGAGCTTTATCTTACAAAAATAACTATCAAGAATAACGTCAAAATCAAAGATAAACTCTGGAATTCTTTGATACATATTATAAATATCATAAATACATAAGTTGATTTTAATTTGATCAATAGAAATTAATTTACTTTCTTTCATCATTACATGACTATAATTAAAATTATTATATGTCAGACATAATCTTATCGTATCTAGATTGCAAACATATTGTTCATAGCATTCCAAAAGTTCTAAGGCTTTTTTTAGACAACCTTCAATTCGATGATAATTTAAAACAAACATCCATCCTGTTGGACTACGATACGATAAAACTTCAAAATTACTCATAATTTCATTGTAATAAGCTTGACGCTCATGAATAATATTTGCTATATCTTCAATTTGACGTTTAAAAAAACTCTTTGAAACACTATAATTAAAAAAAGAAGTTGAATGCAAATATGATAAGCATTCATAATAAAATTTTAATTTTAATTCTTTAACGATTGCATTATCACTTGCTAACCAAGGACTTAAATAAAAAGTTTTATCCTCATAACTTGTTAGAACTTGTTTTTTATAATTTCTGATTACTGGCAAAAAGCATTTTAAATGCAAGCTCTCTATATGATCAATAACAACAGTCAATCCATTGTCTTCAACAAACTTTAAACAAAAGAATCCTTCACGACATTTTACTTTATAGACTTTTTTTGTTACTTTAATATAACCAATAACTTCTAGTGAATAGGCTTCCTTAATTAATTCGTTCATGGAACATATGGAATGATTAAGACACTGCCGGCTTCTAGAGCCTTATCTTGGTTATAATTGCGGATTATTTCTTCATCCACACTATAACGGGTCGCCACTTCACTATAACTATCATTTTCTTTAACTATATATAAGTAATAAGTTCCCACACTATCGCTAGTGTCTTGAAAAATTGGTCGTGACTTGCTTTGGTAAACCTTTTCTTGAAGTTGTTCACTAATCTCCTCAGCCATAGCTGTTTCTTTTTTACTGACTTCCATTACAGCAGCTTCTTTAGCAACATGTGCCATTGGTTCTTTGGTCATATGAACAGCCGGTTCTTTTGCTGCGTGTACTGATGACTCTGATTTCTGCGGTATTACAGCAACTTTTGATGTTTCTAAGTTTTTAGGATGATTATCCATTTCTTTTGCCACTGCTTTTATCTCTTTTACTGTTGAAGTCGTAGTTTCAGCAGCCATCGGCTTACTTTCTGGCTGCTTTGCTTGAGCAACGTAAGCTGGAGTTACTGGCCCAGTTTCTTGGACTTCGACAGGTTTAGCTCGAACTAATTGCTCAATTGAAGCATTAGCTGGTTCAGTATCCTTGATTAAGTTTTCAATTTCTTCAAGTGCTTCATCATGCCCAAGATGCTCATCCCGTACATATCGATCTTCTCCTTCTACCACCCCATGAATACCTACTTCAATCTTAATTTGGATATTTCCATCTTTAATAAAATAATCAAAATCTTCAACTTTAATATTGAAATCTCGCTGATCAACAATCTTATCAAATGTTGCCAATACATCTAATTCAATATTTTCATCAAATTTATGATTGCCATTATACTCTCCTTTAACAATTAAACTTCCTACTGCTCGAACGCCTACACTTTCAATCTTGTAATTAATAGACTCATCTACTGATAATGATAATAATTCATTCAATTGATGATTTAAATCAATCCATTTTTCAAAATATATCTTTTGCATATATACCTCCCATCAAACTATATGCACGATTCTTAAAAATATGAAAAAAGACCGCCTTTTATAGAATATACTAATTCATTCTACTTTGTTCCACCAGAATCTAGATACTTTGATATTATTTAAACAAAATAAAAGTAGATACATTTAAAAGCTCTATCTTTCTTGCATCTACCATCATTTTACTTTTTAAAATCTAATTAAAATTAATATCGCATAGCTCATAGATAAAGTTCCATGCTTCTTCAATTCCTTTTTTCCTTAAGCTTGAAAAACGAACAAATTTATCTTCAGGATGAAACCCCAAAGTATCTTTGATAATTTTTTCATTCTTTTTCAGATCATTTCTTTTTAATTTATCTTCTTTGGTTGCCACGACCATTACCGGAACATCATGATGTTTAACAAATTCATACATCAGCACATCATCTTTAGTCGGTTTATGACGATAATCAACTAATAAAATAAATCCTCTTAAAGTTGAACGTAAAGTTATGTATTCATCCATTGTCTTACCAAATTGCTTAGTAATACTATCATTAACTTTAGCATAACCATAACCAGGAACATCAACAAAATATAATGCATCATTGACATTAAAAAAATTTAATGTTCTTGTCTTTCCTGGAGTCCCTGAAACTTTAGCTAAACCATTATGATTTAACATTGCATTAATAAAACTGCTTTTACCAACATTACTACGTCCTGCCAAACACATTTCAGGAAAACTTTCTTCTGGCCATTGACTTTTCCATGCTGCGGATAAAACATATTCTGCTTTCTTTATTTTTACCATTCTCATCACCTTTTTCATTGTACCACACAATAAGAAAAAAAGGGTTATTTTTAACCCTATTTTTCAAGTGCGTGATCTAGTACTGTATCAATATGATCAGCTAATACGATTTCTAATTCATCTTGAACAGATTTTGGTATATCATCAATATCTTTAGCATTATCCTTTGGGATAATAATCTTTTTAATTCCAGAACGATGCGCTGAAATTGATTTTTCTTTTAAACCACCAATTGGCAGCACATTTCCCCGTAATGTAATTTCACCCGTCATAGCAATATCATTGCGAACCGGCTGATTTTTAAAAGCTGAGTAGATAGCAGTGGTCAAGGTAACACCTGCACTAGGGCCATCTTTCTTTACAGCTCCTTCAGGCACATGAATATGAATATCTTCTTTATCAAATGCAATTTTTTCAAGACCATATTTCTCTTTATTAGCTTTCATATAGTCTAATGCAATCGATGCTGATTCTTTCATTACATCCCCTAATTGACCAGTAATAATAAATTTACCAGATCCTTGGAAATGATTGACTTCAATTGGTAAAATATCTCCACCAAATTGTGTATATGCCATACCAGTAACGACACCTATTTGGCTATGATCTAATTTCTTAGTATGTTCAAATGGTGCTTTACCTAAATGTTTTTCTAAACTTTCTTTATTAACTGTTAAGTTATCACGTTTTTCTTTTAAAACGATTAATACCGCTTTACGACAAATCTTTGCCAGCAATCTCTCAAGATCACGAACTCCAGCTTCGCGCGTATAGTGACGAATAATCGCCATAATTGCATCATCTTCAATTACTAGTTGATCTTCCTTTAAACCGTGTAAAGCTAACTGCTTTTTAATTAAATGATTTTTAGCGATCATTAGTTTTTCTTGTTCTGTATATGAAGATAGTTCAATGATTTCCAAACGATCTCTAAGCGGAGCTGGAATATTTCCTAGATCATTTGCAGTAGCGATAAACAATACTTTTGATAAATCATATGGTTCTTCCAAATAATTATCAGAGAATTGACTATTTTGTTCAGGGTCTAAAACTTCAAGCATTGCACTAGTCGGATCACCTTTATAGTCACTTGACATCTTATCGATTTCATCAAGTAAGAAGACCGGATTTATTACTCCCGCTTTCTTCATCCCTTGAATAATTCTTCCTGGCATAGACCCAAGATAAGTACGACGATGTCCACGTACTTCAGCTTCATCTTTAACTCCACCTAATGATGCCTTGATGAATTCACGCTGTAGTGCACGGGCAATACTTTTAGCGATTGAAGTTTTCCCAACCCCTGGTGGCCCAGCAAGACAAATAATTGGTGCTTTTAGCGATTTAGTCATTTGTTTAACCGCTAAGTATTCAACAATTCGTTCCTTTACCTTTTCAAGACCATAATGATCTTCATTTAAAACATCTTCAATTGCTTGAATATCTTCAACATCTTTAGTTTCTTGATACCAAGGTGTTTTCATCATCCAGTCAATATATGTTCTTACTACATTAGCTTCTGAAGAAGCTGCTGGCATTGTTTCAAAACGGCGTAATTCTTCTTCAATTTTATCCTTAACATGCTGTGGATAAGGATTTTTTTCAAGTTCTTCACGAATCGTTTCTGCATCGTCTTCCTTCGGTACACTATCACCTAATTCCTCTTTAATAGCCCGAAGTTTTTCTCTTAAATAGTACTCACGTTGATTTTCATCAATACTTTCACGAACTTTACGATTAATCGTTTCTTCAATTTCACCTATCACTTTTTCCGATTCAATTGAACTAGCTACTAATAATAAACGTTCATTGATATTAATAGTTTCTAAGATTTTTTGTTTTTGATTAAGATCAATTGGTAAATATTGTCCAATTGTGTCAGCTAAAACACTTGCTGATACTCCACTAGTTAATCGATTGATTGAATCTAGCGGCATATTTGGCATACTGCGTTTTGCTTGTTCAAAATACGAAGTTGTCTTACGAACTAAAGCAACTTCTTCATTTCGATCTCCAAATTCATCTTCAATAATTTCAACAGTTGAGTAGATACTTCCTTGTTGTTCTTCAAAGTTAGTCAGCCTAACTCTTTTTGCCCCCAAAACAGTTAATTTGATAGTTCCCGAACTGTCACGGCGCACTTTACGATCAATTTTACAAAGAGTTCCAATATGGAACACATCATCAAAAGAAGGATTATCCACTAATGGATTGATTTGTGAGACAAAAATGATATTGTTATCATGTTCATTAGCACTTAATTCAAGTGCCTTTAAACTCACTGGACGACCAACATCTAATGTTAACCTGTTTTCTGGGAAAACAATCATGCCCCGTGTACAAACTACCGGTAACGTTAATACAGTTTGTTCATTCATTCTATTTCCTCCTATTTCGCTATTTTACTAAAAAGACGCATGAGCGTCTTTTCATTATTTTAAGTTGTCTTTTACTAAATCAACAGCTTTACGAGTTAACAAATCGTTTTCGATACGGCTCATATTTCCTTCGAAAATTTTCTTAACTTCGTCTAATTCTTTTTGATAATATTCAGCAATTGTTTTTAATTCTGTTTCTAATTCTTCATCACTAACTGCTAATTTTTCTTCTTCGATAATTGCTGCAAGAATAGCATTTAATTTCACTCTTTCTTCAGCTTGAGGTTTAATATCTTCTTTGATATCATCTTTTGATTTACCAGTAAATTGTTGGTAAACTTCAAAATTTAACCCTTGTCTTTGTAAATTTTGTTCAACTTCTTGTAACATTAATCCTTGTTCTTGTTCTAATAAAGCATCACTGTCTTCTACTTTAGAAGACGCTACGATTGCTTTATATAAATCATCCATGAATTTATTTTCATTTTCAGATTCTTTACGAGTTTTAATATTAGCTTTGATATGATCCTTCAATTGATCTAAAGTTTCAACACCATCAATATTTACATCTTTAGCTAATTCATCATCAATTTCTGGTAAATGTTTTTCTTTGATTTCATGTACAGTCACTTTGAAAGTAGCTTCTTTACCAGCCAAATCAGCTGCACCATAATCTTCTGGGAAAGTAACAACGATATCTTGTTCTTTATCTACAGTCATTCCAATCACTTGATCTTCAAATCCTGGAATAAATGAACCACTACCGATTTCTAATGGATAGTTTTCACCTTTTCCACCTTCAAAAGCAACACCGTCTACAAATCCTTCAAAATCAATTACTGCAGTATCACCTTTAGCAACTTTCCCACCTTCTTTTACTGTTAATTCAGCAAATTGAGTTTGATAGTTTGCTAATTGTTCTTCGATTTCTTTTTTAGTTACTGTAACGCGACCTTTTTTAACTTCTAATCCTTTATATTCACCAAGCTCAACTTGTGGTTTTACTGGTACTAAGATTTGAACTTCCAATTCATCAGCATCTACTTTTTGAACACTTAAAGCAGGTTGTGCTACTGGTTCAACATTTGCTTCAGTTAAAATTTCAACAAATTTTGTTTGTAAAATCATATCTGTTGCTTCTTCTAAAACACTAGCTTTAGAAACTCTTGCTCTTACCATAGCTGCAGGTGCTTTACCTGGTCTAAAACCATCGATTTTTACATTTTTAGCTAATTTATCAAGTGCTTTTTCTTGAGTAGCTTTCCATTCTTCACTATCAAATGCTACTGTTAGTTCTACGATTGCATTTTCTAATTTTTTATTATTGATTTTCATACTATTCTCCTTTTTTAGTTTCATCACGTATTATATACTAACAATACTATTAATTCAACTTTTTTGAACAATTAATCTTGCAATTTCAGTACTTTAATATTCAATTTCTTTAATTTCATTTAATTTTTCTAAAATTTCTTCTTTATCACAATTATAAAGGTACTCGATATCATCTAATTCAATGTCAATATACTGCATCGACGCAATATGATAATGAATTGCTGCAGCAATTGGACGATAATCATAATCATCGATATATTTAGGATAAACTAAATATAGATAGAAATTTAGAAACTGCTCACACAATGAATATAACGAAGGATTATCATCTTCAATTCCTTCAGATAAAAGATTTAAGATCGTTCCACCAACTTCTTGATTCAAAACTAATGGAGCATAACTTGGATTAATTCCATATTCAATCCCCTTTTTTACCAAGGTCATTTCTTCATCTATTTCTTGATCAATCATCAATTCAATGAGTAAACTCTTAGCGAAGCTAGGCTTATTTTCATCTTTCAAAAAATTACGAATAGCTGGTAATAGGCGCCGAATATTAATTCCTTCCATTTGTTCAATTGCCATATACAATAAATCCTCATTAGGCAAATCTTTCATCAAAATATTTTCCATATCATCCAAACTAAAAGCATTATTATGCCGTTCCATTCCCTCGTTTGCTTCACGTTTAGCTAACAGCAGTTCATCATGAGCAGCATTAAAGATTGCTTCATATTCATACGGAATATATGGCATTGATAATTCTTCTACCATGATATTGATTGCTTCTTCAAACTCCTCTAGTTCCTTTAAAGTAGCCACATAAATACTTACAACATCATAATAGGTATTACTTGCTTTCGCTTTTGCTAACATTCCTTCAGCTTTAGCCATTTGATATTCACCTAAACCATAAAGACAAACAAGACGCTGATACCGCGTCATTTCGTCATCCATATCATTCAATAGATCAAGTGCATCTTGAAATTGATTATTAGCTATATATTCTTCAATCATATTTTCTCCTTAAAAATGATGTATCGAGGATACATCACTATTCTTCTTCTAAATCAAATTCATAATCCAAGACATCTGTAGTTTCTTCTTGTTCTTGGAGACTTTCAATCACTTCATTATAAAGTTCTAACTTACTATCCTTTAAAAAATCATCATCTGTCAAAGGCATAATCATCACTCCTTACAAACGTAATTATAGCAATACTTTATCATTTTGCAATCGAAACACCTCAAATAATTCTTCGTAGTAGTCATTAAAAACACTATTTTTACGCCAGATAAAATTAATATCATGTTTTATTGTTAAAGCATTTACTTTGACTTGCTTCAATCTTCTTTCAGCTAATTCTTTTTCAACAGCTAATTTATAGATAAAAGTTATTCCATGATTATTTTTAACAAGACGTTTGATCATATTAATATTACCAATTTCAATAATATTACTAAAATCATCAATATCTAAATTCCGCTCTTTTAACCATCGTTCAATAATTTCTCGTGAACCTGAGCCATTTTCACGAATAATTAGATTATACTTAAATAATTCACTAATATCATGGACTATTGACAATGGAAAATCAATTGAACCAACACATATATATTCATCTTGACAAAATTTTCGATAATCATACTCTAATTTATTAAAGTATCCTTCAACTAAAGCAAAATCAAGTTGTCCTTCATTGATCATCTTTAATAACTCACTTGTATTTGCAACCTGCATCTTAATCATTGTGTTTTGATTTTCATTTAACAATTGATCAATCACTTTAGGCATCACATATTCCCCTACTGTAAGTGTTGCTCCAAAAACCAGCTCTTGTTTCAATGACAAATTATTTAATTTATTTTTCAAAAAAATATCATCATGCTTTAATGTTGTAGCTACATCAAGCAAAATTTTTCCTGCTTTAGTTAATTGCATCTTTTTACCAATATACATAAATAACTTAACATCATAATATTCCTCTAAATAACGAATATGACCCGAAACAGCTGGCTGAGTAATATTTAAATACTGACTTGCTTTAGTAAAATTCATATATTTGCATACCGCCAAAAAAGTATCGATCCGAAAATCTAACATTAAATCACCTCATTATAACTATAACATATTATTATCGTTATATAAATATATATAATTTTTATTTATTGTTTGATTTATGTATAATAACTTCGACAAAGGGGGATTAGAAATGTCAAAAATAAAAAATAATGCTTTAGGAGTTATTCTATGTCTAGCTATTGCAATGCCAGCATACTATCTCGGTAAACAACTGCCATTGATTGGCGGTCCCGTATTTGCCATTTTAATGGGAATGATCATTACATTCTTAGTTAAAGATAAAAGCAAAGTTCAAAGTGGGATCACATATACTTCTAAAAAAATCTTACAATACGCCGTTATATTATTAGGATTTGGTATGAATTTAAGCGATATTGTAAAAACAGGAAGTTCATCCTTACCAATAATTATCTCAACGATTGCAACTTCTCTAGTCGTAGCCTATGTACTATGCAAAGTATTAAAAATGCCATCAAAGATTTCAACACTGATCGGGGTTGGTTCATCAATTTGTGGTGGTTCTGCAATCGCTGCAACCGCACCAGTTATCGAAGCTGACGATGAAGAAATCGCTCAAGCTATATCAGTAATCTTTTTATTCAATATTCTTGCCGCCTTAATTTTCCCAACTTTGGGCGGTATGCTAGGATTATCAAATGATGGTTTTGGACTTTTTGCTGGAAGTGCAGTCAATGATACATCCTCTGTTACCGCCACTGCAACTGCATGGGATGGTATTCATGGAAGTAATACCCTAGATCAAGCAACGATTGTTAAATTAACAAGAACACTAGCAATTATTCCAATTACCTTAGTATTAGCTTTTAAACGTACTCGCGATGCTGAAAAAAGTGAAAGTACTTTTAATCTCAAGAAAATTTTTCCTTTCTTTATCTTATTCTTTATCCTAGCTTCTGTTATTACAACAGTCTTCAACCTGCCTGGTAATATTACCGCACCAATTAAAGATCTTAGCAAATTTTTTATTGTTATGGCAATGGCAGCTATCGGATTAAATACAAATATTGTTAAACTTGTAAAAAGCGGTGCCAAACCAATTTTCATGGGATTTTGCTGTTGGGTGGCTATTACTGTGGTTTGTTTATCAATGCAAGCACTATTAGGTTTATTTTAAAATGACGAATATTCGTCATTTTTTATTTTTAAAACGCCAAGTTATTTACCCTTATCCATCTAGACAAGCAATATATGCGATTAATTTCAAACGCTCTGGATCAATTACTTCATTTCCATATGCTTCATAAAATAAATCACCATATTTATCATTACCTAGATTATAAGCAAGTGACCATCTTCCCCAAAACAAATCATAATGGCGATCACCTACTCCCGCACGTCCCATATCCAAAAAACCGCAAAAACGATAATCTTGGTCTAAAAAAATATTTGGCAAACAATAATCACCATGAATAACTGTATCTTCAACTAAAATATCCTTTTTAGCATTAATATAACTAAACACCTCGTCAAGTTCTAAGCAGCCAATACCTTGTGTCATTTGCTCATCTAAGTTGGCTTGTTGATAATTTAAAAATACACGTTTTAATATTTCTTCATTATGATTTATAGATATAGCTTCAGTAAATTTTGTATCATGGAACTCTCTTAACAGCTTTCCCAAAGTTACTGCTAATATCTCTGGATTAGAAATTAGTTTTGGGGCACAGCTGCACATACCTGACATTCTCTTAGTTAATAAATAATCTCGCTCACTACTGCTATATTCTAGCGCCGCTTGACTGTAATTATACTTACTAAAATATATTAATGCCCGATACTCTGCCTCTAATTCATGTTTTTTTCCAATTTTTAAATAATAATCTTGATAGCAGTAGGTTTTGGCACCAGATCTCCCACTTGTATCTAAAAATAGTTCGGGAGATTTTCTAAATAACTCTAGCAAACTCTTAATATCCATATAAAGATCACCTGCCTCTTTTAAAAATCATCTTTTTTTATTATTATATCAAGGTTATTAATTGTTTCAATTAATAAAAATAGAGTAACGTCATTAGTTGAATCCCTCTACTCATAACGTTAACTCTAAAATCTATTATTACGCTTTTATTTACTTTTAATGTCATCAATGATGATTCCATCTTCAATTGTAATGATGCGGTCTGCCTGATAATTCACTAATAAAAGCAGTTTTTTTATTTTTAATATCAAGCAATTCTAAAACCTCATCAATATTGTATTCCTTTGTCAAAGGTGAAATTCAAGAACAATTAGTACTTTATTCACAACTTATTCACATTTCTTAATAAAGCTATAACCTTTTTTATAATAATCATTTTTCTTATAAAATTCATGTGCTCGACGACGTTCAAGTCCGCTATTGACTGTGATGGCACTTACCTGTTTGCTCAGGGCGTATTGTTCACTATACGCAATTAAAGAACTTCCAATTTTTTGCCCTTGATATCTATGTTCTACTGCCAACGCAATAATTCTCATAATTTTCCCTTCAATTTCTAACCCCCAACCTAACATCAATCCAATTATCCCTACTACTCTGTAATCGATAATTGCAACATAAATTTGATAGTTTGTATCTTGAAGCATTTGATCAAGTCGCCAACAAAATTTATTAAATTCCAAGTTTTGGTATCCTAATTCATATTTAACTAATTGATACACGTCCTGATAATCAACTTCCTCTATTTTACGTATTAACATTTAATAATCTCCCTTCTTCCTACAGTTTAAACCCCCTTAAAATTTTAAGCAAACAAAAAGGCCACATGTTATTTACAATGTGACTTTTCTAACCATCGGTATGCCTCAATGATCCAACAATGAGGAAATAATAATAGATCGTGGTCAAACTGATATTTTATATACTGATAACAAGCTGCTTCTAAAGAATCATTTAATGCCATTTCAATATTCTTTTTAAACGGTGGTTCCCCAGGCTGATCCCAAGCTAGTTTATCAGCAATAAAAATAATCATATCTAATTTACTAGGATTAGATCTTAGTGTTGTATGTGATTCGATTGCCTTTAAAATTGATAAATCCCTAATTTGAAAATACTCATAAGCTATTAAAGCAGATATTTTTTGATGCAATAAAAATGGATATATCTTTTCTGCACTATCTAATTGCCATTGTAATTCATTAGCAATTTTCATCATATCTTGGGGAGTAATAACAGCACTAATATCATGTAATAAAGCTGCTAAAATACAGGCTCTAATATCTTCTTGATATTGCAAAGCTAATTTTTCTGCTGCCATAGCCACTCCAAGAACATGCTGATATGTTCTCTCCTTATTATTAAGCAAATAAAAATCTTTTATTTGTTCTTCAATAGTTTGATTCCTTAGTGGAGTTTGAATGTAATTTAAATCCATCATAGTTACCTTTCCATTTAATAGCCAATATTAATTAACAAGTTATATCTTCTAAAACTGTTTTTAATTGCCTTACTCCATTTGATTGAGACGTTATAATAGCTTGTAAAATTGTTTTTAATTCAGAACAAATTGGATATTCCAAAGTTGTTTTCGCCATTGCAATAGCACCTTCATGATGTGGAATCATTTCATTAATAAAATTTACATCAATGTCATTACTGCATGATGGCTCAGCCATTTTTGTGAACATAGTTCCTACGATAATATCAAGCCTATTTTGATAATCATACAACTGTTCTTGAGAATTTGTCTGATTTTGACAATCACATAAAATTCTCCGCATATTCTCAATACTTCTTGTTTGTTCTTTTATAATGTTAAAAGCAATATTTTGTAAAGCTTCATTCTTAGTGTATTTTAATAAATTACATGACATTAAAATTGCCGCACGATGATGCGGGATCATTTGAACCATAAAATTATAAGATATGCTGCACGACAATTCAACACTAGTCATTTTATTAATCATTTGATTTAAAATACAGTGATACTCATCTAAATAGGATTGAAGTTTTTGTTCATAACAATACAAATTTTCCATCTGCTCATCTCCTATTTATTTATATGCATCATGAGCATCAAATGTTCCTTTTATATAAAATAAAAAAGCTCCAAACCATTGGTTTAGAGCCATTTTTAATCAAATGGCGTCCACGAAGGGATTCGAACCCCTGACCGCACGCTTAGAAGGCGTGTGCTCTATCCAGCTGAGCTACGTAGACCTCTCTCTCTTGACTGCTCATATATAATAGCATATCTAAAAGAGATGTGCAAGCATTTTTTAACAAAATATTTGTTTAAATTTAACTTCTATTTTTCCCTGGTCAACTAGAATAGTACAATAAGATTTTCCACTCCCACGACGAGGTAAAGTGGTTGAACCAGGATTAATTAAATAAAAACCCGTCACCTCATCACATTGAGGAACATGGGTATGTCCTGATAATAATACATCACAACCATGTCTCAGCAAATCATCTACCATCGCTTCTTCACGTTTATAATATCCATAACGATGCCCATGAGTAACTAAAAATCTTACTCCTTCAACTTCAAAAACAACTTCATCATCAAAAGGAGCCATCCAATCGTTGTTTCCACGAACACATATCCAGCCTTTTAACTGCTCTTCACGTGCTTCACTATCACCACAATGAACATAGTAATCGCCATCAGGTTCTAAACGTTGTACTTCATCGATCATCTTATGATAACCATGGCTATCGGACATTACTACTACTTTCTTCATATTTATCACCTGACATTATTATACACAATTAAGGTTCAAAGTTAAATTACATTTTAATTCGGTTGTCTACTTCACCATTTACATCTTGAACTGGGTCTATCTCTTGATTATCTACAAATAATGAAACTTTTTTAACATTTTCTAAATGACTAGCTGATTTAACGATTCGATTATACAAAGTATTATCAATCGACTCATTATCATTTAAAATATTAGCAGCTAAATGAATTGATAGTGTTCCATCTTGTAACGAACATTGATCAACTAATGATAATGGTTTATCATAATCCATTTCATTTAACATGATTGATACTTTTGTATCAATATCATTTTCATTTGTTTCAATTCGTTTAGTTACAGGAACATAATATTCTTTGTTATTGATAGTCTCTGTATTATAAACAACAACTGGTGTTGTTTTATAAATATAATTAGTGCTTGCTTCAAAATTATTGATACCCAACTGATTTGTAATACAGCTTGCTGGTACTGTACTATTCGGTAAAGTACTAATATCATTACCATCAATTTTTAAATTTACTTTTTCAATATCTCCGTTACAAAAAACATAAGAAAACATTTCAAAAATATCAAGTGCTTCCTGATTACTGTTAACATACAAATTATCACTTAAATCAAAGGTTAATGATTTATCATTAATTGCCATGGCATTCACTTGCAGGTTCGAATCTAAGATAGGATGTAAACCTAAATACTCGTAATCATTAGACTTCATTACCTCAATCATATTACGATATTTTGTATCATCTTCAACTTCAGCACCAAAATCTACTTCAATTGGAACTAATGTGTTTTTATCGTCTCTAAATACAACTGTTTGATAATTTGCTGTCATCGTAGCAGTATTCTTTTTTTCATTCCTATTATTATCTTGTTTAATACAGAAAAAGCATACCATCAAACAAGCACAAATGATAATACCATTACGTAGTTTTCTTTTCATCCAATCACCTCAATATAATAATATGAAGTGATCCTCTTAAAAGACCAAATAAATATTATATATTTCTTATTTAATAAAAATACTTTCATCAAAAAAATTAGTCGGATTATAAAATCACGACTAACTATTTTATAATAATATGTTCAACAACCAAATCTGTATAATCAAAAAAACCTGTTGATGATTTTAAAAATTCATCAACTCTACCTGTTGTATAAATCTTAATAAATTTATTTTTATTAAGATTTAATAAATTATTTTTAATTAAAACATCTCGAACATTTTTACAAACAGCATCACTGCTGGAAATATATTCAATATCTGGTAAAATATCTTTTATTTGATTCTCTAAAATGGGATAGTGCGTACAACCTAAAATAATTGATTTAATCTTTCCTGCATAAGAATCCAAATACTCATGCAATACATCATAAATATCTTTTTTATCCATTCCAGCCTCCACTAAAGGAACTAACTTAGGTGTTGGCAACGTAAACACCTCAATTCCAGTCTGATAACAATCAATCGTATCTGGATACTTATGAGAATTAATCGTTGCTGCTGTTGCTATAACAAGAGTATTATCGACTCCGCGACTGATAAAATCTTCCACTGTTGCATCAATCACTCCAATGATCAAGACTTCCTTATAAACAGCTTGCAGTTCATTTAAGACCGTAGCACTAGTAGTATTACATGCCAAGACAATCAATTTGACATTTTCTTTAATAAAATACTCAACTATTTCACTTGCATAACTAAATAGTTGTTCTCGTGTTTTTTCACCATAAGGGCAATGATAATTATCACCAATATAAATAATATTTTCATTAGGCAGCAAGGTCCTGATAGAATTCAAGACCGTTAGACCGCCTACACCGGAATCAAATACCCCAATCGCTCTTTCCATAGTTACTCCTCGTTTGCGTTATATTCTTCTAAAGCTAAATTTTGAACATGTAATTTAGAAGCAATTTCTTTACCTACATACCTAAATGTTGTAGAGCTATATTCATGATTTGTCACATCAACTTTATCACTTGGATACCGCAGTATAAAACCATATTCATGGCAATGATTGATCAACCACTTATATATGTCAGTTTGATCAAAATCAGCAATACTTATTTCCCTTTTTTGAAGATTTATAGTGGTCCCAAGCTGATATTCGTTATAGCCCGGTAAGATCCCGCTACTACCTAAAGATGCCACATCATAGCTGATATAAGCCGCTGTTAAAACCATATCATTATATCCCTCATCATTAAGTGCCCGATACATCTCCATTAAACTATTATTTGCATCTTCTTGAAGATACATAGAATATTTGACTCGAGGTATTCCTCGTATCTCAACCTGATTTTTCGGTTCATAACCACCTATATATGTCTCGTTATTGACAACCAAAGCTAAATCACTTGGGTTATAAATTCGTTTGGCATTAGGCTGCAAATCATGATTAAAGAGCGATGCTAATGAACCCTTAGTAAAATTATTACTCAGCAATTTAACATTATCATATAATTTTTTACCTTCTAAACCATCAAACTCTTTCATAATTGATAAATAAGTATCAGTATCTGCAATGTATGTATAATCACCCTCATCATAAAGTGACCGTAACAATTGGTAATAATCAATATTATCGAAAGAAAAACCTTCTTGATTAATATAAGCATTGACTAAATCATTTTTTATTAGTGTATTGCATCTTGATAGTGCATTACTAGCAAAAGAAACTTCCAATTTACTTGCCAGCTGATTACCAACATTGATCAAATCACTATAGTTTGAATATTTATTTGTTCTATTTAACGCATTATAAAATTCATAATACTGTAATTTAAACTCCGGAAATTCTATATATTTAATAAACTGATCGACTGCAATCGCATTTTCCACTAAGTAATCTTGTTCTTCATCATCTAAATACATCTCTATTAAAGCGCGATTATCATTATTAATTCCATTAACCCGATAAAAGCGATCATACTTGCGGTTTATTGAAATAAAAGCAATCGTAAAACAAAGTGTTACAATTAAATATAAATGCCATCTTTTCAATTTCATAATATCACCTTGTTCCATTATATACCAACTAGTATTAAAAAACCATAATAAAAGGAACTAGATTATAGTTCTAATTCCTTAAATTTAATCAATTCAAAAACTGCTTGAATCCTTGAATCGACACCTAATTTTTGAATCACATTAGAAATATGATTACGAACTGTTTTTTCACTAATTCCTAACGTTTTAGCAATATCTCTCGTTGACTGATTCTTAATTAAAAGATTAAAAATTTCCTTTTCTCTAGGAGTCAGGATTATATTCATCTTTACGTTCACCTCATACTCTAATATATGAGAAAACTACTTTTCGGTGTCTGCTTTTAATACATTAAATAGATTTAATGCTACCTCATGTGGTAAAACACGTTCTAACTGTTCCAGTTGTGCTTCTTTTAGTTGTTTTACACTGCCAAACTCTTTAAGTAACATTTTTCTTCGCTTTGGTCCAATTCCTTCTACACTATCTAAAATAGATTGAAATAAAGATTTAGAACGAACATTTTTATGGAAACTGATTGCATAGCGATGAACTTCATCCTGCATTCTTGTCAGTAAGAAAAATAACTCACTTTTTCGATTTATTTCTACCACTTCACCACTACTATCTAACAAGACTGAAGTTGAATGTCTATCATCCTTTGCCAGACCACAGACCATAATATTAAGATTTAACGCATCAATGACTTCTTTTGCCACTTTAATTTGCCCTTTACCACCATCGACGATAATTAAATCCGGCTTTTCTAGCCCTTCCATTAAAACACGATAATAACGCCGATAAATTACCTCTTTCATACTGGCATAATCATCCGGTCCTTCAACTGTCTTGATCTTAAATTTACGATAATCTTTTTTTGATGGTGTTCCATCTTTAAAACAAACCATCCCTGCAACAGCATAAGCCCCCTGGATATTTGAGTTGTCAAATAATTCAATTCTTCGAGGCAATTGAATATTTAATATTTCTCCCAGCTGCTTGATTGCTCCAATTGTAGAAGCTTCATTTTTTTGAATCAATAAAAACTTCTTTTCTAGTTGTTCTTTAGCATTTTCATTTGCCATTGCTACTAAATTTGCTTTATTTCCTTTTTGGGGTTTGATAATTTTACAATTTACAATTTCTTTTAATAATTCAATATCTAGTTCTTGGGGCACCAGCAACTCTTTAGGCTCAGTATTTTCTTGATAAAACTGTACTAAAAATGAGATAATTTGTTCTTGATAGTCATCCTGTGCAGGAACTAGATTTAAATCACGAGCTAATAACTTTCCATTTCGCATAAAGAATAACTGCAAGCATAAATATCCTTTGTCACTATAATAACCTACAATATCACGATCAACTAAATCATTAAATTGCACATGTTGCTTACTTGTCACATGCTGAATATGAGTGATTAAATCACGGCATTCTTTAGCCAATTCATAATTTTGTACCTCACTGGCACTCATCATTTTATTTTGTAAATCATTAATGATTTCTTTCGTATCCCCTTGAATAAACTTCGTAATACTTGATGTCATTTCCTTATAAACTTCATCACTGACCTCTTGAATACATGGTGCAACACATTGATTCAAGGAATAATATAAACATGGTTTTTTAGGAATATGATTACATTTTCTCAATGGATAGAGCCGATTTAACAATTTAAATGTTTCACGAGCCGCTGTACCATCAGGAAACGGACCAAAATGTTTATGTTTTTTATCTTGAGCATTGCGAACAATTTTTAAACGTGGATGCTTTTCTTTAGTCAATTGTATATATGGATAATATTTATTGTCCATAAAAGAGATATTGTATTTAGGACTATAGTCTTTGATTAAATTTATCTCTAATAATAATGCCTCTTTTTCTGAATCCGTAACAATATAATCAAAATCAACAATTTCTTGAACTAACTTTGTTGTTTTATAATTATGTGCTCCAACAAAATATGAAGAAACACGATTTTTTAATTTTTTCGCTTTACCAACATATATAACTGTATTATCTTTATCTTTCATTAAATAACAGCCTGGCTGTAACGGTAAAAGCGAAAGTTTATCTTTAATCATCTGACGATTCATTATTCAAAATATACAAGGGTTGCCCCAAGTCCTCCTTCATTAGGCCCACCATCCCGGTAGCTAACAACATTCTTGTTTTTATCTAACATTTTACGAACTCCATTTCGTAATACTCCGGTTCCCATTCCATGAATAATCCGAACCATTGTATAATTATTAACAATTGCATCATCTAAAAATTTGTCAACGATTGCCATTGCTTCTTCATAACGTTTACCTATAATATTCAACTCATAGCTTTGATTTGTTGTTTTTCGCAAAGATTTTAGATTTGATTTAACTTTTTTAGGCTTCACTTTCTTAGAAATAAAGCTAACTTCCTCGGGCTTTGCATTTAATTTTAATCCACTCATATTAATAGTTAAAATTCCCTTTTTATTAATTGAAAGAATTTCCCCCTGACGATTAGCTGATAATACTTTGACTACATCACCAACTTGATATTCATGGACTTCTTCATTAATAACTTTTTTTGGTTCATGTTTTAATAAATCAAGATTTCTCTTAGCATCAATGACAACATGTTGTTTTAAAACAGCTTGTTGTTTTAAATCTTCTACCACTAAATCAATTTCCTGCTTTGATTCCTCAAGTAGTTTATTAGCTTCCGCTTTTGCCTTTTCCATCATTTCATCTTTATGTTTTTCAAAACTGCTAATTAAGCGTTCATATTTATTCATCTTAACTTCTGTTTCGTTTGTTAAAGCTTCTAAACGATCTTTTTCAATTTGAACCTGAGCTAGTTCATTTTGCAGTTTTTCTAATAATTTATCTGTATCTGTCAGACTTTCTTCTTTGATTTGATAAGCCATATCAACAATTTCTTGATTAAGACCTAATCGCGATGAAATTTCGATCGCATAAGAATTCCCAACACTGCCCTCAATCAAGCGATAAGTTGGCTGCATCAGTTCTTGATCAAATTCTACTGCTGCTACTAAAATATAATCTTCATTTTTAGCAAATTCTTTTAAGCCTGAATAATGGGTTGAAGCTACAATCAAGGGATTGATTTGATGTAAATATCTTAAGATTGCTTCAGCAATACTTTGTCCTTCACGCGGATCTGTTCCAGAACCAATTTCATCTAGTAAAACTAATGATTTTTCAGTTACTTCATTTGTTATTTCAACTAATCTTTTCATATGGCTAGAAAAAGTTGACAATGATTGTTCAATTGATTGTTCATCACCGAGATCAACACAAATTTGATCAAACATTGGAACCGTTGCTTTAGTACAAGGCAAAGCCATAGCACACAGTGCCATCACACTTAATAACCCAGCCGTTTTTAAAACAACTGTTTTCCCTCCTGTATTCGATCCACTAATCAATAACATTCTCTTTGGTGCATTTAACACTATATCATTAGCTACAACATCATGTGGCTCAATTAAAGGATGTCTCGCTCTAATCAAGCTAAAATGCTGGTAGTCTTCAGCCACTTCTGGAACTATTCCATCTATTTTGACTCCATAAGCAGCCTTTGCGAAAATAACATCAATATCAATCATTAGTTCTTGGTCTTCATGTAGAATATCATAATGGTCTTTTACATTATTCGAAAGTACGGTTAAGATTCGATTTACTTCACGTCGTTCATCATCTTTAGCATGAACTAGCTGATTATTCATTTGAACAATTATATCAGGTTCAATAAACATTGTTTGTCCGCTTGATGAAACTGCATGGACAATTCCTTTAATTAAATTTTTATTGCCGGCTTTGACAGGCAAAACCAGATGATTATTTCTTGAAGAAATAGCTTCTTGACTTAAATAATCTTTATTAGCAACTTTTACTTGATCAATTTTTGTTCTAATATTAGATTCAATTGATAAAATTTGGCGTCTAATTCGTCTTAATTCCGAACTAGCACCATCTAAAACATTTCCACTACTATCAATACAGCGATTAATATCAGCTAATAATTGTTTAGGTAAAACTAGCGCATTGCATAATTGCAACAGCTCATTGTCTACCAATTCTTTTTCGCTCAAATAGCTTTGTACTTCTTTGACATTATTCAACAAATAAACAATTTGGACAAAATCTTCACCGAATAAAGTACCATCTTTTGTTGTTTTTAATAATAACGGTTCAATATCAATAAAATGACCGATTGGCATTTTCCCGTATTTAAAAATCAGTTTCATTGCTTGATCTAAATATTTTTGTTCCAGCTTCAAATCATCAGTATCTTTTAACGGCATTAACTCAGCTATCCTTGTTTTCCCTAATGAACTAACACAATAAGTACTGATTTTATTTTTAATTTGATTAAATTCTAATGTATCATATATATTTTTCATTCTATTCACTCACTATTATCTTATTTAAAATTTTTGTTTGATCAAATTTAGCTGAATCTAATTTTGATAATACATCAACAACCTCATTATATTGATCTTGATTTAACGAAATAGGCTCATTAACCCGATCGATTTCATCATAATATTTTATTAACGCTGATTCAAGGTCTTCCTGATTAATTAAACCATGTTTATAAGCACTGTTCAATGAAGCAGCAAGCGCAGCAACGTTTCGGGCATCAAAACTATCATAATTTATCCCATCATTAATAATATTAGTAAAAACATCAAACCCGTCTGATAATGCTTTCATTTCTTCAGTAACTGAAGGTACAAGCTCTAAAATTTTGCTTGCTACAACTGTTTTCTCAACATTCTCTTTTCCTCCTGGAATAATTGGTGTAATTACAAAAATTAAAGCTAAATAAATAATGATCGTTCCTTCAATTAAGCTAACTAACGCTCCTAAAAGATGATCAAGATGCTCAAAAATACTAATTGTATAGATTATATTTTTTAATATTGGTTTAATAAATTTACCAATAATTAATAAAATAACTTTTAAAGCAATAAATAAAATAATAAATATAATAAATCGATTTATTGTCTTACCAACAATTTCCCCAATCCCTTCAACTTTATATATTTGATATATTGCTGAAAGCGGTGAAGAAGCATATAGTGCTGCAAGCAACGATACTACTGTTGCCATCAAATCATATACTCGATATACAAAACCTTTAAAATAGCCAAAAATCAACATTAGCAATAGAATAAAAACAATAACTGTGTCGATTGCCATGGAATTTAGTGCAAAATTCATTAAAACACCTCAATTTCTTTTAATATACATTGTATCAAAACAAATTTGTACTGTCAAAAAGATTAGAAATATGATATACTAATTTAGTAGGACTAGGAGGACAAGTAATGAACATGAATGTAGTTAGAAATAATAGTTCAAAAAGAATCAACATTATTAATATGCATGCTTACGATAAACTTGTAGCTTTTAGCGACTCTAGTATGGCCGACAGTAGCAGTGCCTTAAACGACGCTAGTAAATATACTAATATTAGTCATATTGGATGTGACGAGACTGGATCTGGAGATTTCTTTGGACCATTATGCGTTGTTGCCTGTTATGTAGATGAGCGCGATTTTGACTGGTTAGTCAGTATCGGTGTTCGCGACCCTAAAGACATGGACAACAAAGAACTTGTTCGGGTTGCTAAAGAGATTAAAGATCGTCTTATATATAGCTTATTAATCCTTGATAACTCTCATTATAATGCAATGGCCAAAGCTGGAAATAACCTAGCTAATATTAAGGCAAAACTTTATAACCAAGCTGTTACTAATGTAATGCAAAAAGTAAGTATGCCAATTAAAAACAAACTAGTCAATCAGTTTGTTTCTCCCAAAACGTATTATAACTATTTAAAAAGTGAAGTGATCGTTGTTAAAGATCTAACCTTTGTCCAAAAAGGCGAAGAAAAATATTTAGCAATTATATGTTCAATGATTTTATCAAAATATGCATATTTACAATATTTTAGTAACATGTCACGAAGTCTTAAAATGAAGTTACCGCGCGGGAATAGTAATAGCGTTGATGCCATTGCTATTGAAGTAGCTAACAAATATGGCGCTAAGATGCTTAATAAAGTTACCAAAACAAACATGACTAACTTTAAACGCATTAAAGATTTGATCTAGGATAACATGGTTATCCTTTTTTATTATTCATTTTTTTAAAATAAATATACAAAAAGGTTGTCAAAACGACAACCTTATTTAACTTCAATCACAAAAGGCTCAACTTTAGTATATTTTACACCTGCTGCATCTAACATCCTTTTAGCCGCACGATCGCTGTCAGTCCCTTTATATTTATCATCTTCATAAACAATTTCACTAATACCACTTTGAATAATCGCCTTTACACACTCGTGACAAGGAAATAATGAAACATAAATACGACAACCTTTTAATTGTCCTGTACTATTTAAAATTGCATTTAATTCAGCATGAACGACATAAGGATATTTGGTCTCATACAAATCACCTTCACGCACTTCCCATGGAAATTCATTATCTTCACATCCCCATGGTAAACCATTATACCCCACCCCAACAATTTTATTTACTTCATTTACAATACAAGCACCTACTTGGGTATTTGGATCCTTTGAACGAAAAGCTGATAATTTAGCAACTCCCATAAAATATTGGGTCCAATTAATTACTTTACTCATCTTTCAATTCCTCCTGTAACTCATCTAATTTAGCTTGGAAATAATCAGGTAATGGGCTTTCAAATTCCATATATTTTTGTGTGGTTGGATGAATAAAACCAAGTTTTTTTGCATGTAAAAACTGTCCGTGACTAAAATCATCCTTACGATACCCATATTTAGGATCTCCATAAACCGGATAGCCAATATAACTCATATGTACTCTAATTTGATGTGTCCTCCCTGTTTCTAATCGACACTCAATCAAACTCATAGCATTATAGCGCTTTAATACTGTAAAATTAGTAACTGCTTCTTTACTGTTTGTCCGTGTCACTGCCATACTTTGACGATCTTTAGGATTACGCCCAATTGGAGCATCGACTTTCCCATGTTCATGAGGAATAAGTCCATGCACTAATGCTACATATCGACGAACAACAGTATGATCCTTTAATTGTTTTGATAGTAAACGATGTGCATTATCATTTTTAGCGACCATCAAGAGACCACTTGTTTCCTTATCAATTCGATGAACGATTCCCGGCCGGTTAACACCATTGATTCCTGAAAGATCTTTACAATGAAATAATAATGCATTTACCAATGTTCCGTGCATTATTCCAGCCGATGGATGAACGATCATTCCTGTTGGCTTATCAACTACAATTACATCCTCATCTTCATAAACAATTTTTAAAGAAATATCTTCCGGTTCGATATCCAAATCCACATTATCTAAAATTGTGATTTCAATTTCATCATTTAATTTTGTTTTATAACTTGCTTTTTCCTTTTTTTGATTAACCAGCACTAATCCCTGATTGATCATATCTTGGATCTGCGTCCGTGATAACTCCTGTAACTGCATCGCAATAACTTTATCAAGCCGTAAATTATTATCCTCTTCAATTATTAAATTAATTTTTTCCATGAATGTACTCCTCAAAAACAATCTCAACAATTATCAATGCTACTCCAATCACAACTGCCATATCTGCAATATTAAAAATTGGGAAATTATAATTGAAAATAATTACATCGATAAAATCTCGGACATATCCTAAAAAGATTCGATCAACTAAGTTTCCAATCATTCCTCCAAAAGTCAACACTAGACCAAAACGTGTCAACACTTCCTCACTTTTTGTCTTTCTAAAAAATACGATCATCACAACTGCTGCAATAATAGCAACAACAATAAATAACCCTAATTTACCAGCAAACATCCCCCAGGCAACTCCAGTGTTATGAGCATAGGTAAAATAAAAGAAATTATTTATGATTTCATGAGACTGTCCTAATAACATTGATGATGATACTAAATGTTTTGTAAACAAGTCACCACCAACTACTAATATCAATGTAACTAAATATAATATTTTATTTTTTTTTGTTAAATTCATTATTTTTATCACCCACCGACATTATACAATAATCTAAAACTAACCACAAGAAAAAGCACCACTGCTCATTTAGTAAAAAATTAATAGACTTCTCAGCTTAAAATTACTGTTTCATTGATGATAGCAGTTTTAGCAATATTAACGACTTTGATTAAGTTTTTAAAACGTGTATTCCTGAAACTTAATAGGTCACTTACTACTCTTGATAATGATTAATGTGATTGGTGCCAAAGCTACTTGTAAATCTTCTTTTATATATTTATCATTGACATTTCTTTTCATTATTAACATTTTAGTAATTTCTAAAGTTTGAATTATATTTTTAATAATGTTACTTGAGCTGTTTCAATCCTAAATTCAGATTGCATCTTACTACAATTATCAATACTGGTTTCAATTACTTTTAACGCTTCAATGAAATAATTATTAATCTAGCTTTCTTTTACTATTTCTATTGGCGCAGTCAATTCAATATGATTACCTTCAGAATCAATTATTTCTACAACCCAATTAGTACCTATTGGAGTTAATGGAAAACATAATTTATAAGAGCTGATTTTTGCTTTTAAAACTTCTTTATTAAGAAACTCAATACTAGGTAAACAATTACTGCCAAATATATGTTCTTCATTCATTTTTTTATAAGCAAATAAACCAAGACGGAAACCATTAATATCAAAAATACTATATATTTCATCTTTTTTTGTCACTCTTTGTTCAAAAAACTGTTCATAAAAACTAACTGCCCTATCCATATCATTGACACATAAATACATTGATTCAATCCTACAATTCACCATTTCATTTCTCCTCCCTTTAAAATAATGATCATTATTTTAAACTTTTACTGCTCCTAATCCCCTTGTTATATCACTCTAATTCTACCACTGTAAATACTAGATGTCACTTTATAAAAAAAGAACAAATTAAATTTGTCCTTTACAATAAAATATAAATGATGACTGCCAAAAAATGAAAAGCAGAGCCAATCATTACAAATATATGGAACAATTCGTGAAAACCAAATGTTTTAAACCAATTTGGCTTCTTCACAATATAGACGATTGCCCCAATTGTATAACTAATGCCACCACAGGCAATTAATCCCAAGCAACCAAGCGGAACCTTACTAAATGCGGGTAAATCAAAAATCAGTGCCCATCCCATTAATAAATAAAAAATAGTAGAAATAAATCTCGGTGCATTCATCCAAAATAATTTAATGATAATACCAACACAAGCAATTGCCCATATTGCTGCCAAAAAATAAATACTATGCGGATACTCTAAATATGACAAACAAATAGGAGTATACGTACCAGCAATCAGTACATAAATCATCGAATGATCTAGTTTTCGTAAAATCAGCTTAATTTTATTATCCTCATTCGCGTTATAATAGTGATAAAGACAACTGGCACTATACAAGGCAATTGACGATAGTCCAAAAACAATAATTCCAATTATAGTTAAGTGATCTGACCCTTCAATAATAGCAATAATCATCATCATAACTAGTGTTGCCAATGATAAAACAGCACCAATAAAATGCGTTTCACTACTAACTGGATCCATCGCTTTTTTAAAAAATCTCATATCTCAACCTCCTTAAGTAGTTTTAATAACTATATTATGTATTTATGATATCATTATTGTAAGATATGTCAACCATATCTTGAAACATTAACTCAAATATTATAAAATATCCATGAGGTGATTTTATGAATCAATTAGAATTATCAGAAATAATTGATAAAGTTGTAAATAAAAGCGATTTAACCACAAAAGATATTCCATCATTAGATCTATATATGGATCAGATTATGACTTTGTTTGATGACCATCTGCAAGACAATAAACGCTTTGTTGATGATAAATTACTTACCAAAACAATGATCAACAATTATTCTAAAGCCGGAGTAATTAAACCAGTAAAAGGAAAGAAATATACAAAAGAGCAAATCATTGGAATGCTTCTTGTTTATAACTTGAAAAACACGATTACTATTCAAGAGATAAAACAAGTTTTGGCTCCTGTTTATGCTAATGATGAATCGTTAGAAAATATTTATGATCAATTTATTGAAATAAAAAAGTTTCAAAGCGATCAATTAAAACCATTAGTATTGAAAACAGTTGAAAATTTTAATTTAGATATTGATAATGATAACCAAAGGTTGATTAGCATCATGGCTTTATCATCATTGTCTAATCAATTAACAAATATCGTTCAAGGAATCATTGATAACTATTATATTGAAAGTGAGTAACAAGGGGTTTTAGTTGACTAGACCTCTTGTTTTTCTTATAATTAACGTAATTTATTTAAGGAGAGACTACACATGAAAATTATTGATTTATTACACCGGCGACCAACTTTGTCGTTTGAAATCTTTCCCCCTAAAAATCACGATGGGGATATAAGCTCAATCTATCAAACAATTGATGAATTAGCAAAACTTAAACCTGACTTTATTTCAGTTACATATGGGGCTGGGGGGTCAACAACTGAAAACACGGTAGAAATTGCATCTAAAATCAAAAACGAATATAGTATTGAAGCAGTTGCACATTTAAGTTGTATTGATGCGACACCAGAACAGTTAATTCGCGTTCTAGATTCATTAAAAGCTAACAATATTGAAAATGTCTTAGCTTTACGTGGAGATTATCCAAGAGGATACGATCCGATGAAGGCTCCGCACTATTATAAATATGCTAGTGAATTAAATGATTTTATTAGTAAAAATTATCCTGATACTTTTTGTTTAAGTGGTGCATGTTATCCCGAGGTACACCAAGAAGCAGCGTCATTGGAAGAAGATTTAATCGCTTTAAAGAAAAAGGTTGATGCTGGAGCAGAATATTTAATTACACAAATTTTCTTTGATAACAACTATTATTATCGTTTGGTTAGAGAAGCTCGAATTAGAGGAATCAATGTTCCGATTATTGCAGGAATAATGCCTGCAACAAATTCAAAGTCGTTATTAAATATTGCTAAATTAAGTGGTTGTAATATTCCTTATAATTTATCAGCCTCAATTGAGCGTTTCAAAAGCAATCCTCAAGCAATGAAAGAAGTTGGGATGAACTATGCGACAAATCAAATTATTGATTTGATCACTAATGGAGTAGATGGAATTCATCTTTATACAATGAATAAACCGGAGACTGTACATGAAATTTTAAAACGAACTAGTAATATTTTAGCTGAGTTTAAAAATGATTAAAGAAAATGCTTTAAAATATTTGGGCTATTTAGATAATCAAGTAGATTCTAATACTGAAATTCTTTTAAATGAATGTCTTAAAGAATTAGAACAAGTAACACCCAAATTCATGTATCAAATATACACCTTAACTCATCATCCCTTAACTATAAAAGAATTAAACTTAACGATTAACTATCCCGATTTAATTGATTTATTTGACAGTTGCGATAGAATCGTTATAATTGCCTGTACTTTGGGGTTACAGCTAGATCAACAGTTACGTTATTATTCAAAAATAAATTTAACGAAAATGACTGTGATGGATGCCTTAGCTAGTAGTTATATTGAAATTAAATGTGATGAATATGAAGCAAAGCAAAATTTTGGTAAACGGACCTTCCGTTTTTGTCCGGGATATGGTAATGTTCCACTCGAATTAAACAAAAATCTTGCTAACGCATTAAATTGCAGCAAACATATTGGTTTGACTGTTCAAGAAAGTAATCTGCTGCTACCGCAAAAATCAATGATCGGACTAATTGGTCTTGGAGATGAAAAATTGACTAAACATTGCTTTTCATGTGTTAATAAAGAAAATTGTATGTATCGGAAAAGAGGACAAAGATGTTACAAGAAAGATTAAAAAATGATATTTTGGTTTTTGATGGTGCGATGGGGACGCAACTTCAAGATGCTGGACTTAAAGCTGGTGATATTCCAGAATGTTTAAATATTACTGACCCCAAACTAATTCAAACAATTCACTTAAATTATTTAAATGCTGGTGCTGATTTTATTACGACTAATACTTTTGGGGCAAATCCTCTAAAAATGGCAGAGGCTCCATATTCTTATGAAGAAATAATCAATGCTGCAATTGATAATGCGACTATTGCTCGTAAGACAGCTGACCGTCAAAACGATAGTTATATTGTTTTAGATATTGGTCCCATTGGTCAGCTTCTTGAACCAATGGGTACTCTAACTTTTGATGAGGCATATGAAATTATTAAAAAACAAGTTATTATCGCTAAAGATAAAGTTGATGCTGTATTATTAGAAACAATGACTGATATTTATGAAGTAAAAGCTGGAATTTTAGCTGTTAAAGAAAATAGTGATCTTCCTGTATTTGTTACCATGACATATGAAAGTAATCTGCGAACACTTTCTGGCTGTGATCCTTTAACTATGGTCAATGTCTTAGAAGGGTTAAATGTTGATGTTTTAGGCGTAAATTGTTCATTAGGACCAATTGAATTAACCCCCATCATTGACCAAATCTTAGCCGCAGCTACAATCCCTGTACTGCTCCAGCCAAATGCTGGCCTTCCTTGCCTTGTTGAAGGTAAAACCTGTTACAATATGGATAAAGAAACGTTTGTTCAAGAAAGCTTAAAACACGTAAAAAATGGGGTAGCAATTATCGGTGGATGTTGTGGTACAACACCCGACTTTATCGCTTCACTAAAAAATAATTTACCTGTTCGTAAGAAAATTACCCCAAAACGAGCCACTCGGGTTTCTAGCGGAACGAAAACTGTTGAATTTGGGCATCATGTTGTAGTTTGTGGGGAACGACTAAACCCTACCGGTAAAAAGAAATTAAAATTAGCATTAAAAGAAGAACGATATGATGAATTAGTTGTAGAAGCAATCAAACAAGATCAAGCTGGAGCCCATGTTCTTGACGTTAATGTTGGTCTTCCCGGTATTAATGAAGTTGCGACTATGAAACATGTGATCAAGTTACTTCAAGAGGTAATTTCTTTACCACTACAAATTGATAGTTCTGTTCCTGGAGCAATTGAACAAGCTTGCCGTTATTATAATGGTAAACCCTTGATTAATTCTGTAAATGGTAAAGATGAAACGATGGATGCAATTTTCCCAATCGTAAAAAAATACGGCGGGGTTGTCATTGGATTGACGTTAGATGAAAATGGTATTCCTCCTCTTGCTAAAGACCGCTATAAGATTGCTAAAAAAATAATAAATAAGGCAGCTTCTTATGGTATTACCAAAGAAAATATTATTATTGATTGTTTAGTTTTAACTGTTTCTGCTCAGCAAAAAGAAGTTATGGAAACGGTCAAAGCAGTTGCAATGGTCAAAGAATTAGGTGTTCATACTGTTTTAGGAGTAAGTAATGTCTCTTTTGGACTGCCAAATCGTCCTTTATTAAACAAAACTTTCTTAGCTATGGCTATGTCAGCTGGTCTAGATCTCCCAATCATTAATCCAATGGATCAAGAATTAATGGCTACAATCGATGCTTTTAACGTATTATACAACTATGATCATGATGCTGCAGTATATATTGAACGTCGTGCCAATCAAGAAACCATAACAAAAAAGGACACTTCAACATTTACTTTAAATGATATTGTTCTTCATGGTTTAAAAGATGAAGTTACTAATGCTACAAAAGAATTATTGAAAACAACACCTGGTTTAGAAATAATTAATAATATTCTCATTCCTGCTTTAGATACCGTTGGTAAACAGTATGAAAAAAATATAATCTTTTTACCTCAATTGATTCAATCTGCTGAAACATCAAAAATTGCTTTCGGGATAATTAAAGATACTTTTAAAGATACTGCTGCTACAAAAGGACCAATCATTATGGCAACAGTTCATGGAGATATTCATGATATTGGAAAAAATATTGTTAAAGTAGTATTGGAGAGCTATGGCTATAAGGTAATCGATTTAGGTAAAGATGTTCCACCAGAAACTGTTGTTGAAGCTTTCCATAAGCATCATCCTAAGGCAATCGGTTTAAGTGCATTAATGACTACCACCGTAGTTTCAATGGCAAAAACTATCGAACTATTAAAACAAATCGATAATATATGCCCTATTTTTGTAGGTGGTGCTGTTCTTACTGCTGATTATGCTAAAGAAATTAATGCTGATTATTATTCTAAAGATGCTATGGAAGCAGTAGAACTACTTAATAAGATAATAAAATAATCCATCTTAAGATGGATTATTTTTTCGTCTATCAAAAAATTTTACAAGTTCACAAATCACAGTAGTTGATAAACAAAGTCCTACACAAATTCCCCATTGAACAATGTTTAATGGTTGCAATTTAAAAATCGCACTTAATTCAGGAATTGCTAAAATAATCACTTGTAACAATAACCCTGCTGCTAATGCTCCCCATAAATAAGGATTATTAAATAGTGTTCGATTTAAAATCGAAGCACTACTTTTAACATTAAAAGAATGCACTAACTGACAACCACATAAAGTAATAAAAGCCATTGTCATCCCAACTGTATGATCTTGGTTATTGCCTATTGCATAAGCAATCAACGTTAGCGTTCCGATCATTAATCCTTGCCAAGCAATAGTAAAACCTAAACCATGCGAGAAAAATCCTTCATCTTTTTGGCGTGGTTTACGATGCATTACTGTTGGTTCAGTCGGTTCCATTCCTAATGCAAATGCTGGTAAACTATCAGTAATTAGATTCACCCATAACAAATGGATCGGTAACAATGGCACCCCAAAATTATGTGGTGTTAACAATGAGATCAACGAAGCTCCAAAAATTGTCAATACTTCACCTATATTACTTGATAATAAGAATTGAACATCTTTTTTGATATTATCAAAAATACCGCGACCTTCACGAATTGATGTAATAATTGTCGCAAAATTATCATCTGTTAAAATCATGCTTGCAGCACCTTTTGCAACATCAGTTCCAGTTATTCCCATCGCGCAACCAATATCCGCTGCTTTCAAAGCTGGTGAATCATTAACTCCATCACCGGTCATAGCTACTACTTTACCTTTGGATTTCCAAGCATTAACAATTCGTACTTTATGTTCTGGTGCAACTCGTGCATAAACAGAATACTCTTCAATATGCTCAGCTAGTTCTTGATCTGACATTTTTGCCAACTCACTTCCCATGATTGCTTTTTGACCAGATTCTAAAATTCCAAGACTTCGAGCAATTGCACTTGCGGTAATAACATGGTCACCGGTAATCATAATCGTTCTGACCCCAGCTGATTTAGCTTCTGCCACTGCCTGTTTAGCTTCTTCACGTGGGGGATCAATCATTCCAACCATCCCAATAAAAGTTAAATTATTTTCAATCATTTCACTGGTGAATTCTTGTGGTTCTTCATCCCAATATCTAATTCCTAAAGCTAAAACCCTCAGTGCTTCATTTGACATTGTTTCATTAACTACGCTAACCTCATCAATGTCTAAATTATTGCATCGCGCAAAAATAACATCAGGTCCCCCTTTAGTAATCGAAATAATCTTATCTTCATGTTTAACAAAAACTGTCATCATTTTACGCTCAGAATCAAAGGCCAGCTCATTAAATCGAGGATATAATTCGGCTAAACCATCTTTGGTAAATCCTTTTTCTAAACTAGCTTTAACAAGAGCAGTTTCCGTAGGATCACCAACTGCAACTTCCTTTCCTGCAACAGTAGAAATACTACCATCACTACACAAAGTAAAATAATTCAATAATTGATTAGTCTCTTCACTACAAGTTTCTAATAATTCAATTTTGCGATTATAAAGATATGTTTTTACAACTGTCATTTTATTTTGAGTCAAAGTCCCCGTCTTATCTGAGCATACTATTGAGGTACTACCTAATGTTTCAACTGCTGGTAAACTTTTAACAATTGCATTCTTTTTAACCATTCGCTGAACACTCAAGGCAAGAACTACAGTAACAACAGTTGCCAACCCTTCAGGAATTGCTGCAACTGCCAATGCAATTGATGTTTTAAAAGCCTCAAGAATTGAGAGACCTTCCAACAGTTCCATTCCAAAAACAACGATACAAATAATAATACAAATAACTCCTATTGTTCTTCCAATTTGATCCAATTGATCTTGAAGCGGTGTATTTTCACGCTTAGTCTGCTGAATCATCGTTGCAATCTTTCCAACTTCATTTTCTTCACCAGTCGTGGTAACAATTGCGATTCCCCGTCCATATGTAACATTACAAGAAGCATAAACCATATTATTTCGTTCTGCTAACGGGATCTCTTCTTTATCAAGAATCGAGCTGATTTTTTCGACAGGAACACTTTCACCAGTTAGTGCACTCTCATCAACTTTAAGGTTAAAACATTCCACTAATCGCCCATCACTTGCAATACAGTCACCCGCTTCAAGCACTAACAGATCCCCTGGTACGACTTGACTGGCATTGATCGTAATAATATTACCCTCACGAATAACCTTAGCTTTAGGACTCGCCATTTTTTGCAAAGCCTCTAGTGCTCTTTCTGCATTATTTTCCTGAACTAAGCCTAAAATCGCATTAACTACTACCACAAAAACAATGATTGCACTATCGATCCATTCAGTTGGTTCAACAATAATGCTGACAACTGCAGCAATAATTAAAATAATCGTTAACGCATCTTTGAACTGCAAAAAGAATCGAACTATAATAGATTGTTTTTTAGTCTGTTCTAATTCATTTGGACCATATTTTGCCAAATTCTCTGTGACTTGCTGTTCAGTTAAGCCACTTTTTAAATCAGTTGAAAATTCCTGGGCTAACTCTTTAATCTCACGATTGTAATACATAAATATCTCTCCTTTTTCTAAAACATTATGCAAAAAACGAGACTATATCGTATTTGCATACAATAAAAGTCTCGTTGTTTAATTACGATACGGATATAAAATAATATCGAGTTGACGGCATCGTAAACCTAATGGCTAACTACTCCCTTTTATATATACTTATTTTATCATTAAGCGTTTTAAAAAGCAACTAATACAATAATTCTTGATCATCAATATTATTCCCAATTTTCCATATTTAATCCTAATTAATGCATATTTCTGCCTCTCCAGCAATCATTAGAACGACTATTACCATTATTAATAACAATAATATTTATTTTTCGACGTTTTTTATATACTTCTAATTTTTCCATATTTGCAATTGCACTTAACCGTTTATGACCATCTTGACAATAAAATTTCCCTTGTTCTAAACTTACTTTTACCGGAAATGACAGTCCAATTCGAACAATCGAATCATACATTCCTTGAGTATAATCCTTTGTTTGAAAAAAAACCTCTGTTATATCTACCTGCTGGATCCTCATCAAATATTCTCCTCATTTAAACTAAAATCACGATAAGTTAAGTCCTCACGCTCCTTAAATCCTTGACTCTGCCAAAAATCATTACCTAGCTGATTGTCCGCAAAAACAACTAAAGCAGTCTTATTAATTCCCTCAGCTTTAACCGCTGACAAACATTCTTTTACTAGCTGCGTCGCAATTCCCTGACCACGATAATCACTTCGCACAGTTGTATGATAAATATAAGCACGGCGCCCATCATTACCAGCAAGGATCACCCCAACAATTTTATTACCATCACTCGCAATAAAGTTTGTTGTCGGATTGCGTTCAAGAAATTTAGCAATTCCACTACGACTATCATCAAGATTTCTCATTCCCATTCCTTTGGTATTCATCCAAAGCTCATACACATCGTCGTAATCTTTAATTGTCATTACTCGTACCACTATCATTACATTTTCTTCTCCCAAAATCCTTTGATTTTTAATTGAAAATTATTACTAAAATATTCTAGTTTATGAATGTCTTCTTCACTCATAGTTATTTTTAAAGCAGCCAAAGCACTATCAATATGCTTAACTTTCGTTACCCCAATAATTGGAACAGTATTTTTTGCCAGAGCATAAGCAATAGCAATTTCAGCAACACCGACATTATATTTTAATCCAATATTTTTCATTTCTAGAATCAATGGTTCAATCTGTTTTAAACGTTGCTTACTAAAAGCCCTGGCACGTCTTGTCCGTTTAGGAAAGGGATGATTATAATTGTAATATCCAGTTAATGCCCCTTGTTCTAAAACCATGTAAGCAAAAAAAGTAATTCCTTGTTCTTCACAATATTTCATAATCCCATTTTCTTCACTGTTACGATATAATAAACTAAAATGATTTTGAATTGCCGCTAATTTAAGACCTGCATTCTTTAAAATTAGCTCTACTTCTTTGATTTGTTTCAAATTATGATTTGAGATTCCACAATATCGAATTTTATTAGCCTTCATTAATGGAATAATTTCTTTAGCCCATTTAGTTACATTGGCAGGTCGATGAATCCAATAAATATCAGTATCTGCTCTTTTCAATCGACTCAGACTAGAATTAAGTGTCCAAGACATTGATTTACGCGGCAGCCAAGATGTCGGCATAAACTTAGTTGAAATAAGAATATCTTCACCGTTAGATAGATCCCCAATTATTTTTTCAGATGACCCTAAACTATAAACAGGCGCTGTATCAAAAAGCGTTAGCCCATTTTTTACTGCATAATGATATATGGGCTTTAATTCTTCAATTCCATGACTAACACCAAAAATAAATTTACTCCCAAATGGTCCTTTTCCCCAAGCCCAAGTGCCAATAGCAATTGGAGGAATAGTCAAATCTTGCATTTCTATCTGTTTCATTTTAACCTCCTTATGAGATAAAGGACGCTTAAAGCGTCCCCTGTTTAGTTATATATTTCATCACTTCTTCTTGATCACTAAAATGATGTTTCCCTGTTTTAGTAATCTGATAATCCTCATGTCCTTTTCCAAGAATCATTAAAATATCATTATGCTTTAATTGTTGCATCCCTTTAATAATTGCCTTTTGGCGATCAACTTCTATTTCAAAATTACTTCCAGAAAGTCCATTAGTAATATCATCTAAGATCATTTGAGGATCTTCACTGCGCGGATTATCACTTGTAAAAATTACATAATCACTATGTTCTAACGCCGCTTTTCCCATAATTGGACGTTTAGTTGCATCACGATCACCACCACAACCAATAATGGTAATAATACGACCATTTTTAAACTCTTCAGCACTTTTTAATACATTGATCACCGCATCGGGAGTATGAGCATAATCAACAAAAATACTATTTGTTCCATATTTAAGCAATTCCATTCTTCCTGCTGGTGCCTTTAATTTATCGTTTAAAGCAAGTATATCTTCGATTTTTACACCTAACTTGTTTACTAATAATAGAGCAATTAAATAATTATAAATATTATATCGCCCCACCATATTTAATCTAGCTTGATATTCATGATTTAAATATTCAAATTTAAATATTGTTCCTAAATGTGAAAAGCTCATTTCTAAAATTTTAACATCACTATCATGTTGACCAATAATGATATTATTGTTTGATTCTAAAACAAAATGCTGGTAATGCTCATCATCACCATTAATAATAGCAATCTTATCATTTCTAGTCTTAGTAAATAGAATCCTTTTAGCATTAGCATAATTTTCTAATGTTTTATGATAGTCCAGATGATCTTGAGTTAAATTTGTAAAAGCCACCTCATCAAATTCTAAACCATGAATCCGATCTTTATCAAGGGCATGAGAACTTACTTCCATGACAAAATACTCTACACCATTTTCCTTAGCTTCTAATAACATATTATAAAGCACATCGACATCAGGAGTAGTATTTACCATCGGCTTTTTCACATCACCATAATAAAATCCGATTGTTCCCATATAAGCAACATTCTTTTTCAACATTTTTAAAATCTGATAGGTCATTAAACAGGTTGTCGTTTTACCGTTAGTTCCTGTTAATCCAATTAATTTTATATCTTTAATCAATGGATAATAATTTTCATATAAATATGTTTTTAAATATTCACGAGTGCTTTCTACGATTATTGTTTCAACCTTGTAACTTCCATGTTCTGCAATAATTTTTGTCGCACCGTTGGCAATTGCTTGTTCAATATAATCATGTCCATCACGCGCTACGTTTGGGATGGCAATAAATGTATCACCTGGTTTAACTGCTCGTGAATCTGTTTTTAAAGCTACTTCCACTTTACTTCACCTCATTTAGTTCTATTATAGTATAAATAAGTCTTTGAAAAAAGAAAAAGGATAGAAAATTTACTTATTTTCTATCCTTATAACTACTTAGTCAATATATCCAACGCATTATTTATATAACTTTAGCGATTTCTAAGATATTTAATAAATTGAATAACTGGTAAATTTGCTAAAGCAAGACCATATACTATCATTAATTGTTCAATATTTAATGTTTGAACTTTAAACATTGATTGTAAAAGCGGCATTGTTAAAACAAGTGTAATTAAAATAAAGCCGACTAAAAATGCACCTTGCAAATATTTATTATTAAAAAATGATTTTTTAAATAATACTGGTGATTTAGATTTACAGTTATAACCATGGACTAGTCTTGAAAGACATAATGTTCCAAATGCCATTGTACTAGCAAGTAATGCACTTTCTTGATAACCGATCATAAATCCAACCATCGTCATTACAGCAATAACAAAACCTTCAATTCCAACACTTGCTAAAAATGGTTTTGTTAAAATAGATTCATTCATTGGCCGTGGTTTTTCTTTCATAACACCTGCATTATGAGGTTCTAGCCCTAGTGCAATCGCTGGCAAACTATCAGTCAATAAGTTAATAAATAACAAGTGTACTGGAGCAAACGGTACTGGCAGAGCCATTATCGAAGCATACAAAACTGCTAATATTCCACCAAAGTTACCTGATAATAAAAACTGAATTGCATCTTTGATATTAGCATAAACATTTCGCCCATTTTCAACCGCTTTAATGATTGTTGCAAAATTATCGTCAGTTAAGACCATTGCAGCTGCATCTTTAGAAACTTCACTTCCGGTAATTCCCATTGCCACTCCAATATCTGCTTGCTTTAAAGCTGGTGCATCGTTAACACCATCACCTGTCATCGCTACAATATTACCCTTTTCTTGCCAAGCACGAACGATCCTTATTTTATGTTCCGGTGAAACTCGCGCATAAACTCGCTTATCTTCAACATATGTTTTTAGTTCTTCATCACTTAAACCATCAATTTCACTACCTTCAACAGCTTGTGAAATATCTGTTAAGATTCCAATTCTTTTCGCAATCGCAGCTGCAGTAATCTTGTGATCTCCGGTAATCATAATTGGAGTGATTCCCGCTTGGAGACATTCTGTTACTGCTGGTGCACTTTCAACTCGTGGGGGATCCATCATCGAAATCAGACCTAAGAAAATCAAATCATTTTCATCATCATAATCTAAACTTTTTTCAGCAGTTAATTTTTTATAAGTTATCGCTAGAACACGTAATCCATTTTGTGAGAATTCCATATTCATCGCTAAAATATCTTCTCTATCTTGTGCCGTTATTGGTACGATTTGATTATTTTTACGAATATATTTAATCCGTTCGATCAAAACATCAACTGCCCCTTTTGTAATCATCGTGTACCCATCTTTTAATAAATGAAGGGTTGACATCATTTTTCGATCACTGTCAAAAGGAATTTCACTTAAACGTGGATATACTGCCCGAACACGACTTGCTGGTACTCCTAAATGAGCGCTTAAATTAATTAATGCCGTTTCTGTTGGATCTCCGATTTCTTGACCATCAACATTTGATGAATCATTACATAAGATACTTAAACGCATCAAATCTTTATGCAAAGGAATACTTGGATCAATCTCACTAGCATCAATTCGTTTTCCTTCAATATAGTAATCTTCAACAGTCATCTTGTTTTGGGTCAATGTTCCAGTTTTATCAGAGCAGATAATAGAAACACTGCCCAATCCCTCAACTGCTTGTAATTTACGAATAATTGCTCCTTCTCGAGCCATCTTTTGAGTTCCAAAAGATAAAACGATTGTTACAATTGAACTTAATGCCTCAGGAATTGCAGCAACAGCTAGTGCGACAGCAAACATAAAGGCATCTCCAACATTACCACCTTGAAGGATATTAATACCAAATAACAATGCACAGAAAACCATTATTATAATTGATAGTTTTTTTCCAAAATTATCCAGATTAACTTGAAGTGGTGTCTTCTTTTCAGAAGTAGATTTCAATAATTGTGCAATTTTTCCTACTTCAGTTTCCATTCCAATTCCTGTTACTAAAAAATTACCACGTCCATAGGTAACAAAACTCCCGGAATAAACCATATTTGTGCGATCACCTAAAGCAACTTCTCCAGTGATTAGATCAGAGCTTTTTTCAACGGCAACACTTTCACCAGTCAAAGCACTTTCATCCACCTTCATACTAGCATTTTCTAAAATACGTCCATCTGCAGGAATAAAATCACCAGCTTCTAAATAAACCTCATCACCGATCGTTACTTCTTTACTGGGAATTTCAATAACTTTTCCATCTCGTAAGACTTTAGCACTTGGTGAAGATAATTCTTTTAAACTATTTAATGATTGTTCTGCTTTGACTGTTTGAACAGTTCCCAAAATAGCATTAATCGTAATAACGATTAAAATAACCAGCGTACTTTCGATATCACCTAATACTCCAGAAATAATAGCTGCAAAAATTAGAATAATTACTAAAAAATCTTTAAATTGTTCTAAGAAAATTACAGGTATACTCTTTCCTTTAGTTTCAATTAACTCATTTAAACCATACTTTTCTTGGTTAGCTTTAACTTGTTCATTAGTTAGTGGCTTTAATGAACCATTTACTCTTTTGCGGACCTCCGTCTTGGCCTCATTGTAGTATTCTTTCATTCATTTTCTCCTTTTCTCAACACAATAAAAGCGAGCCCTTTATTGCATACTTAAAATGCAATAAAAGTCTCGCTATTTCATTACGTTCCGGATGATTTAAAACCATCGTATTGACGAAATCGTAAACACATTGTGTTAGCTACTCCCTTTTATTAACCATAATATTATCCTCTACTCATTCGAAAGTCAATCTTTTTGTCGATATAAAACAATCTTTAACGAATTCTTAACAATTTTAAGATTATAAGTTCCAGACGGATATGTTTCACCATCAATATTGACCTGCTGTCTTGTTTTTAATGTTAAATAAGGTAATTTTTGATGATAATAGAGCTTCCCTTGTTCAAGTTTGCCCGCTAATAGTAATGTTAAATAATAAGGTATGTATCGTTTGTGAAGACTTGAAACAAGATTAATATCAATCATTCCGTCATCAATTTGAGCTTCTTTACCGATTTTAAAACCACCTCCAAAATATTTTCCATTACAAAAAGCCCCGACGATTAAATTCCCTTCATAAAATTTTTTACCATCTTGGAATAAAGCGGTTGGAAACAAACAATACTGAGTTATTCGCCGAACTAATACACTGGCATATTGCAAAGAACGAGGAAGATATTTTATTTGACCATATTTATGAACATTATTTGCAATATCGCTATCAAAAGCACAGCATAAAACATTAATACAATAAATATCATTAGCTTTAATCAAATCAATTTCTGATGCCGCTAACGATAATGATTTCTTTAATAACTTTTCTGGATCATTTTCATCAGCAATCGTACGGACAAAATCATTTCCTGTTCCTGTTGGAATAACTACCAGTTCATTATCACTCCCCACAAGTCCCTGAACTATTTCATGAATCATTCCATCACCACCTACTGCGTAAATTCGGTAATTGCATCCACTATAACTTTTAGCTAAGAGAGTTGCATGGCGTGGATAATGTGTATATTTAATCTCATAACGATATCCCTGCATCACTTTAACGATCATCGCTTCAATATTCTTATTATTTTGATCAGGTTTAATAATAAATATATGTTTCATTCTCTCACCTACTTTAGTATATTCTAACAAATTTTGATAAAAAACGTCATAACTATTATCATCTTTTTTTAAATGTGATAACATATGCTAAAGGAGATTGCTATGAAGAAAATATTACTCATCACTGTTGTGACATCACTAATTGGAGTAACCGGCTGTTCTAATAAAACAATTGCTGAAGATAAAGCTAAAAAAATCGCATTGAATGACGCTGAAGTCAGTGAAGCAAATATTACTTTTACGATTCAAGGTAAAGATCAAAATGGATATCACTATTTGTTTGAAGATGATAATTACACTTATGAATATGAAATTGATATTCATGATGGAACAATTGAGAATAAAGAAATCTTAGTTAAAGAATTTTCTCCTCTCAATGATTATGATAAGATCATCAGTAGTGATGAAGCTAAAACAATTAGCTTAAATTATTTTAATTTCACTGAATCAGATATTAGTAACTTAAACATTGAGTTAGATAATGACAGTAGCAATATCTACTATAACATCAGTTTTACTAAAGATAAGCATCACTACTCCATCAATATTGAAGCTGTAAATGGGATTCCCACTAATGCTAAAACAACAAAAAGCTCTTAGATTTACTAAAGAGCTTTTTTATTCATATCATCATGATACATCCGATAACTAGCCAAACCATCCTGCTTAGCTTTGTATAAAGCAATATCGGCCTTCTTATAAAGATTATTGAATGTCGTACCATACAAAGGGATCATCACAAACCCAATCGATAATGGAGCCATAATTTGGTACTCCTCAATCAAATATGGTATTTTCATTTGTCTTGTGACATCTTCTAATTTCATTCGGATTGATATTTCATCGATATTGCGACATAGAATCATAAATTCATCGCCTCCGAGTCGACACAAGATATCATCATTTCTAAACATCTCTTTTAATCGTTTAGCAGTTTTAGTAATTATTTTATCACCAATAGCATGACCGTAATTATCATTAATTTCTTTAAAATCATTCATATCCAGCATCAATAATGCTCCGTACGTCATTTCGTTACTAAGCAGGATCTGATTGATTTCATTAATAGCTTTAGACCGATTATATAATCCTGTCAAACCATCATGTTCTGCTTTATTTTTCAAAGCCAATTCTTGCCGTTTTTGTTTATCAATATCAATGACATATAAATAGCAAAAAATATCTTTATTTTCCTGCAGATCAAGAATATGATAAGTTGCCTCCATCCAATAATACTCACCATCAACATATCGTTTATACACCACAGAATTAGTTGTAGTACCTTGTTGATAGCGAGTGAGAATTGCCTCTAATCCTAAGACTTCTTTAACTTTATCCTGATATTCTTTTTGAATAATCTTTTCAGTTATGCTATTGATATAGCTGCTATAACTGCTGTTTATAAAACTTAAATCATCCTCCTGTATATTAGTATTAATAATTCGATTTTGACTTAAATTAATTGACAACTCATAAAAAGATTTTTCTTGTAATGCTTCTAATGTTTTAGCATTTTCTAAATATTTTTGAAATGATGATTTCTCAAGAGTAACATCTTTAAAATAACCTACTAATTTCAAAGGACGGTCACCGTAATCATAAATAGTTTCTCCGACTACTTTGATCCAAATAATTTTACTATTAAGCGTAAGCGGTAATTCATAACTAAATTTGTTCTGTACTGTTTGAGCAATCAGCTGTTCCCTTATTTTTTCTTTAGTTTGTTCATTCATTACTTCAATATTATTGATTTTATTTAAATAATTATCAATAATAATATCTTCATTCCTTGGAAAATCTAATATTTGATAAATAAAACTATCTCTCTCTAAATTCATTAAAATCAGCTGCTTTGTTTGATAATCATACTGCCAAATATTTAGATTTGCCATTTTTATAACGCGATCAAGAATTTGTGATGACAGCCAAATCTCCTCTTCTTTTTGTTTCATTGATGTTACATCATTTAATACACACAAATATGTTCGATAACCATTTTCAGTATTTAAATATTTTGTTTTGGAATCCATCCACAATGTTGTTTGTTCCAATTCAAATCGATAAATCGCATTGTAATCTTCTTTATTATCTACCGCTTTGATATAGTCATCTTTAATTGCTGCATAATCATTTTTATTGATCAATCCGCAGTTTCCACCTTTTTTCATTGCTTCGATACACGATTGTTTTGTATATCCATATTTTTCTAAAATACCGATTGAAATCATATTTATTTCTGGATTTTCAAAATTTGGAGGAGCATCTCTCAAACGAATTAAAAAGACTACGGTCATAGTATTATCAATAACTAACTGATTATTTTTTCGTGCATTTACTACCTCGGTAATATTAATAAAGTCACCATAAAAATATGGTCTTCCAGCCTTGTCTTCATAATAACTTGCAATCATTTGAATATAAGCAATACTCCCATTTTTATGTTGAACACGATAGATAACATCTAATGGTCTTTTTTCCCTATAGGCTGCCTCAAATGCTTCATTAACGTAATCAATATCACGTTTATCAATTAAATCATAGCTCCGCTTTGTCAGCTGACAATATTCTTCTTTACAATAACCTAACGATGTTGATAAATTACTGCTAAAAAATTCAATATGATTAGGTGTCATCATAAAAATATCTCCAGGCGAATTATTTACTACTGCCTCCAGATGATTTTTTAGTTCTACACGTTCGGTTATATTAATAACGATTCCACGCCAAATCAGGTTTCCTTGATGAGCAACAAGTTCTAATTGATTAGTTACCCACATATATCCTGTACTACTATTAATTCGATACATCAAATTAATCGATGTACTCTTACCTGTTAATTTATCAGTAATCTTATGACGATCATCAGGATGAATCAATTGTACTAATTGATTGTTATAGCTAGTAATAATTTCCACTTGGCTAAAACCAACAATATTTAAAAAACTTTCACTAAGATAGTCAAATTCTAATTGGCTGTTGTTTTTACAATGAAAATATCCACCTAACGTACATTCATTTAAAAATGAAAGTTGTTGTTTTTGTTTTATTAACTGTTGATTAATTTTTTCTAACTCGATTTTTGATGACATTGTTTCATTAATATCTACAATCGCGCAGATATAAGCTAATAGTCCGTCTTTAGCTTTAACGATTCGCCCTTTTTCTTGAACCCAAAGCCAAGTCTGATCTTTTTTCATAATTCGATATCGAACGGTATATTCAAATCCTTCATCTTCTTCTAATCCAATGGCTGCATATACTGTTTGATGATCTTCAGGATGAATAATGTTAATAATTTGCCCTTTACAAAAAAGATTAAACTCTTCCATTGTAGTAAGGTTAAGTAGACTCAACATTTCCCGATTAATAAAATAAATCGGCAATTCCTTGGTACGATAACATCCTAAAATTCCCGCAGGAACTACTTTTGAAAACATCGAAACTGCTGTTTGACTATCTTGATAATTTAAATAATCTTCTACAGCCGTATCTTCAGGAAAACCTAACAATTGATTGATTGTTTGTTTTGATGCTTTAAGCTCTTGTTCTTGCAAATTATTTTTTGTAACATCGTTCATAGCACCATAAAAAATCAGACTTTTATCTTGTTTTCGTAAGAAAAAAACTCTTAAACTTATCCATGAAACTTTTCCTTTTAATGAATAATAACGAATCGTAGCTTCACTACCACTTATTGGGTTTTGATAAGCTTGATCAAATAAACTAATAAATTCATTTTGATCATCCGGATGTACAAATTCAATTATTCTATCTCGAATATTTTCAAAATCCGCTGGATTAATTTTAGTAATATGATAAAAAATATCATTTACTTTAATTATCGATATTTTATCCTCTGAAACTTGATAAAAAGCAATCCCGCCTAAAATATTATTTAACATTGCTTCACTTGATATATCATTAATAAAAATATCTTGTAATCTAACTTGATCAACCTGCTTTAACATTATCCCTCGATAATCAACAAGGTCAGAATTACTGATAATAGCTTCAAATTCCTGAACTGATAAAGGAGGATAAAAATAATATCCTTGACCATAGATACAGCCTAATTCATTCAACAAATCAATTTGCTGTTTTGTCTCCACACCTTCTGCGATTACTCGTAAACCCATCAATTTAGCCATTTTTACAATTGCCTCTAAAATTCCAATCCCACGCCCAATACTGTCTTCACGTAATTCGAGAAATTTCATATCAATTTTTAAAATATCAACATTTACATCTTTAAGCATATTCAATGAAGAATAACCACTTCCAAAATCATCCATTAGTACAGTAAATCCAGCTAGTCTAAAATCATCTACCACTTTTGAAATAATTTCATAATCACTCGCATATGAGCTCTCAGTAATCTCAATTTCAATTAAATTTACAGGTAGTTTATATTCAGCTACGAGTTCTTTAAATGTTTTTACTACATCAATTGCATAAATATCTGTTCTAGAAACATTAACGGATACTGGTACACCTTGATTTCCTTGATCAAGCCAATTACTCAACAAACGGCAAGTTTCTTGCCAGACAAATAAATCCAAATTTACAATAAATCCATTTTTTTCTAAAATAAAAACAAAATCCCCTGGTGAAATTATTCCCTTGGTTGGATGATTCCATCGCACTAATGCTTCAACACCTACAATTTTTCCATTCAACATATTACATTTTGGTTGGAAATATACCATAAATTCATGGTTATAAAGGGCTTGTTGGGTATCCATTAAAATACTTTGGCTATATTCAAAATCTTGTCTTATATTGCTGTCATAGTAAGCAATTTGTTTTGTATAATTTTCTTTTATTGAACTTAAAGCGATTAAAGCCCGATCATACATTGCTGCAACGTATTCACCATCAATTACAATATAAATTCCAAATTTTGGAAAGAAACCTGGATTAACAGTTACTACTTTTATATGGGCGATTAAATCAGTCAATAATTTATCAATCAATGGTCGTTCATTTGGCATAATGACAACAAAATCATCACCACCAAAATATCCTGCTACTGTTTTAAATTCATTTTGTATCTTTTGTAATTCTAGGCCAATTTGCCCTAATATTTTATTTCCCATTTGACGACCATACCAGTCATTAAATAATTTAAAATGCTCAATATCTATCGCAATCAAACAATAGTTATCATTACCTCCTTCTTCTAATAAAAATCTTGCTGCTTTCAAAAAACTATGCTCATTTAATAAACCGGTTGTTTGATCATATTCCTTATAGTTTGTACTTTCAACATTTATCGGAGTTAATCCCCCATCTTGAAAAAGGCACATGTAAACAGTATCACTAAATTGTCCTTTACTTATTGCAATCAAAATACCATTGATCCAACTGTATTCACCATTATTTAAAAGTCTCCTAAACCTTCCCATAACTGGCTTAAAATCCCCATGATTATTTTTCATTTTATTAAATAACTGCAAAAAATCATTTTGATCATGTGGATGAATAATTTTCTGAGCGATTTCTCTGATTCGCTTACTAAAACTACCTGATAATGCTGGAATAATATATTTATCTTTACGATAAAATAAAATATTATAAGTATCTCTTGTAAGATTAATTTCTACTAATTCATCATATAATGCTGATTCTAATACAGGACTTACAGAATTAATATTTACTCTTTCAAGTGTATAAATATAGCTGGCTTGATCATTGATTATAAAGTCCTCTTTGATAACTTTAAAATCTGTCTTTTGAATTGTATGATAAGATACTTTATTTATCTCATTTATTACAGCATCCCCTAGTTTTGTTTTATAACCAATTTTTTCTTCATTAAATAAATTTTGATAAAAATCATTCATGTAGACTAGTTTATTATGACAATCAATGATACATACTGCTTTAGCACTAAGACTTACCATACATAATTACACCTACTTTCTCTTTATAACATTTAGGATATTTTACCATATTCTAAGTAATTAGTAGAGAAATTCTGTTAAATTCATCATCATTAGTTAATAATTCAACTGGTGATAAAATATGTTTTATCTATTTAATCTTTTTTTAGGTTTTATTTTTGTTTATCTTGATTTCAATAATATAGATAGCTGCTTGATTAAATATCTAACTATTTTTAATAATTTTCTTTACCTACTCGTTAAATCTGTAAATAAAACAGCCCTTCTAGCAAGTCTATTCACCTGCATTGCTGACTACTTTTTACTTTTCACTAATAATCAGCTTGCTGGAGTACTATGCTTTATCATTGTTCAAAGCAACTATATGAAGCTTTTAGATCAATATACTTTTTTTCCTTTTGTCGCAATACTCTTATGGCCTGTTAATCCTCTTATTGCTTTAGCGTCAAATTATGCATTACTAAGTTTACACAATCTTTATTACAGTTTTAAATCACGTTATCAATCAAAACATCAATATTATTTATTTATAGCAATTTTTCTTTTATTATGTTGTGATTTTTTTGTTGCACTTACTAATATCAATCTACCGGTCCCTGCTGTATTTAGAATTTTGATTTGGATTTTATACTTACCTAGTCAGTTATTCTTCAGTGCTAGTCAAATTATTTCAGAAAAATAGTTTTTTAATATTTATTTTTTAGAGTAATGATGATATAATCATCAAGTACTGTCCTCATAGTGAAATGGATATCACGTAACCCTCCGGAGGTTAAGTTGTAGGTTCGATTCCTACTGAGGATGCCATAAAGTCTATAAACCGCATTCTAGAGCGGTTTTTTTATTTAAATTAAGCCCGTGCAGTAACCGTGCAGTAAAATTTTATATATATAAAATAAAAAAATGTCTGGAAACAAATACTTCCAGACATAGAGGAGGTGTTAAATATGAATTTAAAGGACAGAAAACTGCAAGAAGCAAAAACAAAATTAAAGGTACTGGAAGAAAAACTAAAATTCTTGGAATTTTCCAATTTACAGGATAAGGAAGAAAAAATAATAGACTGTAAACATGCAATAGAAAAACAAAAACGTATAATACGAAACGTCGAAAGTTATTATTAAAAGATACAGTGTCATATTTTATGGCATTGTATTTTTTTATGTTTATAAAAAAAGAACACAGATATTCCCTCCCCACGAGTAAAAAATGTGTTCTTCTCATTCTACCATTATAGACCTTTTAGGTCTATATTTTTAGAAATTATTTAATTGGAATCTAATGTTTGCTAGCTCCTCTATTGGAAGTTCAAGGAAATCTGCAACATTTAAAGCAGAAAATTCATTGCAGTTTAGATCTAACAATTGTAATCCATATAAAATCTCTGAAATTGAATCCAATCTTGTTATAATCTCTTCTAATTTTTCTTTTCTTTCTATATCCATAATATTTTCCTCCTTATTATTATTTACTGCCAAAAAAGGAAAATTACTTTTTATTTTTAATAAAATTCCAAAAAAATAAAAAGTCCGATCATTTACGACCAGACTTGAACGATATACATTTATATGTATATTCCTGCCTATAAATCTTCCTTACTAAATTCAATTAACGTTTTACCTGTTTCATTATCACAAAATTTTAAAGTAGAATTTGTTAATTCTGCAATCTTTATCAACTCTTCTGTCTTAAATGTATTTCTCTTTATTTTTCTATAATATGCTGCTTCTAAAATTCCCAATGCATTGCAAATATCGCTTGTGTTTTTGTTTGTTAAATTTAATAATGCTTTTATTTTATTTCCTATCATTCTATTCACCTCAACATTAATATAACATATATGTTATATATAAATCAATGTTTGTTTAAAAAGAAAACAAATATGTTATATAAAAGTGTTGACTATTATAACAAAAGTGTTATAATATAAGTGTAGTAAGAAAGGAGATTAAAGATATGAAGAAACAAAAAAAGAGTTCCAAACCAATCGCCAAACAAGTCTTGGAACTCCTCAAGTTAATACTAGAGATAATAACTCTAATATTAGCAATCATAAAGAGTTTGGGGAAATAACTCCCCTCTCTCTTAAAGATTATATCATATCTTTCTCATAAACGAAAGGAGAGATAATCATGAAACACTACGAAAAGATTAAAACAGTACTAAATATTATAGCTGTAGTATTGTTAGTAATTTTATTAATAACCTGGATATTTTAATAGGCAACTCCTAAGGAGCAAAAAAATGAAAGTAAACAGATCAAAATTATTTAAAAATGCTTGGAAATGTATTAGAAAATGGAATGTTAGTTTAAGCAAGGCTTTAAAAATGGCATGGGCGATGGCAAAAAAAGAGTTAGAGTATAGAAAATATTATGGAATTAGTGAATGTTATTATTTCAAATTTAATCTTTGGAATGCTAGAAATATTAAAAGAGCATATATTAACACCGATGGTATGTCTAAATATTGGAATAAAAAAGGACACTTTGTAGATCTTAGTAATATATAGGAGATAACTAAAAATGGAAAATTTAAGAGTATTAGAAATCAATGATGCAAGTGAGATAGTTAAATATTTAAATTTATCCTCTAAAGGTTGTGATTGTTGTTATTATTACATGGAGGACGAGTACACTAATAATCCAGTTATTCGTAAATTAGAAGATTATGAAATTAAAGAACATATGCATTATAGTTTTCAAAAATGTTCATGGGGGTGGTCTTGGAAAAACAAAAACGGTGACTTCATGGCTATAGATGAAATAGCACAATCTATATTGGATATTATAAATAGAGATTATTAGGATTGATAAAAATGAAGATCGATGATGTTTATGAGGAGTATATAAACTTTACTCCTCTATCTCCAAGAACGAAAAGTATGTATCTAAAATGTTATAATAACTTTTGGAAAAACATTATAGGTCATTTAGATATTAATGAGCTAAGTTATAATATTGTTCAAAGCGGGATAAATTTCCTAATAAAAAAATACAGTTACAATACTATTAAAATTTATAAATGTGCGGTATTTAAATTCATTGATATTGCTCAATTGAAAAACGGTACTAAATATGAGCGTATTAAATGTATCAATATTGGCAAACCGCCTAAAAAGAAAGAATTTAACTGTGCTAATGAATTAGAAGAATATTATGCACTTATTGAATATATTAAAAATTCTACATCTAAGCTAAAAGAACAGTACGAGATGATATTGTGGATAGGATTTTTTACCGGTTTAAGAATAAGTGAAGTTTTGGCTTTAAATAAAAATGATATTGACCTAAACCGAAAAGAAGTACACATCACCAAAAGCCTTACAGTTATAAATGACATCATACAAGTTAATAATGTAAAAACTCCATCATCTTGCAGGATTGTATATATTCCAAACGAACTTAGAGATATTTTAATAGAGTATATTCCAAAAATTAAAAATAAAATATTATTTCCAAATAACAAAGGAGACTACATTATCCCTAGCAATATTTCTTCTTTTATAAGCCACTTCGCAAGACCACGTAAATATACAATACATTTCCACTCTTTGCGTGTACTGTACACCAAGATTATGCTAGATAATAACGCCAGTATAGAAAGTGTAAGAGCATTATTAGGGCATGCTAATGTGTCTACAACATTAAATATATATCTGCGCGGTAATGTAGAAGAAAGAAAATCAGACGTAGATAAAGTATTCAATTCAAAAAAATACGTAAAAAAAGCCTAGATCAATTTGTGTGACCTAGGCTTGAATTTTATATATTTATTGTTTACGTGTATATCGAGATACCCATTATTAATAATACTATGAGATAGCCCCTTATGTATAAGGGTGTATTCTATTCGGGTATTTAATTTGCTACCGTGAACATCTTCAGCACCGTGTTTTAGATAGACCTTATTCATAGAATACACCCATTTGGTTTTGAAGCTCTTCGGACAATTCAAAATATTTTTTATACTGCCCTTGATAATAATCTCTATCAGCTTGTGTATTCTGTAATTCTTGTTCTGTTAATTCTAACCTAACCTCTAAATTACGCTTCTGATAGTCCTTATAAAGAGTAGTGAAACTTAGACCAAATACAGTTAGAAAGAGAATAAAAATAGTAACATTGATAGTGTCGAATTTCTTTTTAAACATAATATTAAACCTTTTTTAGATAATCGCCACTTACCCATCCGCTAGGAATACGTGCAAATCCGTTTTTCCATTCTTTTACAGTAACACGCGTACCCTTGTTTAGACATCCATCTTTATCATAATCATGTTTTTTTGCATCTGTACTAAGCTCTGCATATGTTTTACGTGGATAATTTGTCCCAGGGCCAGTACGAACACTTAAATCACTAGCAATTACTTCATATGTTCCTAGTGATTTTGATGCATTAGAGGGCTTATTTTGGCTTGTAGAAGAATCATTAGAAACAGCTTCACCAGAGATATATCTATTTCCGTTGTAATAAGCTGCTAACCATCCTGATGGTGTTCTGATCCAAATATCATCACCGTTTTTTGCAACTTCTAAGCATGAAACTCTAGTACCTTTATCTAAAGCCCCATCTCCATCAGCATCATGTTTTCTACCGTCTACAGTTAATTCACTATGAGATTTAGCTCTATAGTTTGTACCTGCTCCTGTTCTAACTTTCAATTCAGTTTGTAATGTATATGTCTTACCAGTTGTATATCCTTCACTGGTTTGTGGTTGAGTAGGTTTTACAGTGTTGCCATAACTAACATTTACATTACCATTTGCAACACAGTCAGCAACATCAGCTCTAAAATCATTCATTGTATATCCTACGAACTTCCACCAATGATCAGGATCACCATGATTAGAAGCAACACCCTGTAAATGACCTTCTTTATGTGAAATAATGTCATTAGCAGTTAATCCATACTCTTTACATAAATGAGCATATAACGCAATCATATTTTTAATAGAAGCATCAAAATACGCTTTATCTGAATAATCAGCAGGTTCACACATTTCAACACCAATCATATTATCATTACCTGAACCACCGCAGTGCCAGCCTCTATAATTCCATGGCAAAGTTTGAATAATCTCTTTGTCATCTACAAAAGCATGAACACATACTTGTCTATCAGCAGGTCTTGGAGTATTCCATGCTTTTGCAAAACCAGCAGCAGACACATTAGGACACGCAGTAGAGTGAACCATTAACTTTGTAACTTTAATAATTCTGCCTACTTTATAACATTCATTGTTTACTAAAAAGTTTTGTTCGATTTCCATTTTTGTTTTTCCTCCTTAATTTAACTTAAAAGAGCGGAATCACTCCGCTCCGTTTTCTACTCTCAATGGAAGCTGCTGCACTTTGTTATATAATCTTTCTGCTGTTCCATTACCGCCTAAAGCCCTGTAGGGGTTATAAAGGTAGTCCAGTTCCTTTAGATCATCCGCAGTAACATAACCGATTATCAGCAAACGCTCACAAAAACGAACGATACGTTCGTGAAGCATAGCACATAGCGCCTCTTCCATAACAATTTGTCTTTTAGTCTGGTCTAATTTCTCCTGCTCTCTTTTTTCTTCGAGTTTTTTTCGACTTTTCTTGCTGTCTCTGGAATTAGTTACAAGATAACCAACTGCAGCAGTTAAGACAATAGACCATGTACTCATTAAAAATTCTTGCATCAGGATCTGTTACTCCTCTTTTTTATTTTCGATAATTCGAGTAAAAGCCTGATGCAATCCGGTACTAGCTAAACCGCATACTGCGCCGGCTACAACTGTTTCTACTGTTACATTTCCGGATACGATGCAGTTTAATGCAGCACCCTCAAAAAACACAACTGTAGGAATCCATTTATTATCAACATCTTTTATCCATTTTTTTACAACATATCCGGTTGCTAGACATCCGGCCATTACGACCGGAACAAAATAATTTGAAATAAAACCTAAATCCATATTTTACCTTCTTTCCAAACGATTTTTATGCCATCCTGTGACGGTATAAATCATTTCATTTTTATTTTTTTGTATATTTTAAAGTTACATAACCAGTATAAGAACTTTTGTTGCTGTTAGTATCAACTGTTATATTTGCTCCACTGACACGAATTGTTACGGTTTCGCCTAAGACCCATGGATTATTATGCGGAAGCGGTATTGTTTCAGTGCCGGAAACCGCAATTCCTCTAATATCTATTACTCTGTCTAATTGACTGATACCATGAGCAACATTTTTAACTCCACTATTGCCGTTATTTGGCAATGTTCCAATATTAATAGTTTTTTCATATATCTTCTTTCCATCAATCCAAAGTTTACCTGTATATGTTTCTGATAATGAAAAGTTTAAATCCATTAATAAATTTCCCTCTGAATTTAAGAATCTTGCCATAAATTTACTATTTCTAACAAAATATCCTAGTCTTTTAATTTTACTAAATAACTAATCGGTAAGACATGTCCGTTTACAAATCCACTTCCTTTTACAATAAAGTTTACATTCTTTTTGCTGTCATTCCACCCAATCTGTGCATAAGCCCTATGCACCTGATCTCGAGGATTAGAAGCGTTCCCAACAATACTAAAAATAACTTGTTCAACTTCTTTACTAAAGCCAACAACTTTAGTTAATGTATCAGAACTTTCATATGTTAGATTTGCTTGACCGATATTATAATTATCTAGATTTAATATTACTTCGCCGTTTTGATTTTTAAATTTGCCCATAACCAAGCAAACAGCTTTTTTGATCATGCTAATTAAATTTAATTCTTAGTGTATTCGATAATACCGTAAATACGGCCTGTAGCCCACGCATTATAAAATCTTATATAATTTGCCTTTAATGATGTAATTAAAAGACAGTTGGTCCATTTGTTCTCAGATTCAAAAAATACATATGGCAGTGAAACAATCGTACCATCGCTAAAAGTACACTTTAAATCAAATTTTACATACTCGGCAATGTTTAGATTATGTGTATAATCATAAGACGATGAAGATATGTTAAAATTAATATATTTTCTATAAATTTTCTTCCCGTCTATCCAGTACATACCGGTAAAACTTTCTTCACTGCTGTAATTTAAATTTAATATGATATTTTCATCTTTATTAACAAACTTAGGCATGATCTGCACCTCTAATCATAGAGATACAGCTGTTATGCTGCACCTCCCTTTTTAGAGATATAATCCGAAGACTGGATACTATTTTTCTTGTTAGTAAATAGTACCCCCCCCCCCGCAAATTTAATTAAATTAATCATACTTTTTACCTCTCTTTCTTTTATTGGAGAGGTACTTTTAAGTGCCTTGTTATTAATATCCGATTACTCTCAAAATATGTTCTTCTACTGCATCAACTGCATTTCCATTAATAACCTGAGTACGGCCAGAAAGTGATACATTTTTTCCACTAAAAGCCAGCTGACACCGATAAACAGTAGTAACACCATTTATAGCCTGTGCACGTTCCAAATGCATCTTACTGTCTTTTGCAGGAATCATCCTATCTGAACACTGCCCCAAAGTAGAATGCGGACGCCATATAACCTCTAGATAGTCATAATTGGTGTAATCATCTTTTAAAGTAAAACTGCTTGTTGTATCACCGTCAAATAAAACAGTTCCCAACAAAATTTTTTTACCACTCGAATCTTTAAGTTTGCCCATAAAGGCATTTAGACTGTTTTTAATTATGCTATTCTTTTCCACATATAACAGGTAATGTAAGGTTGCAATAATTCTGGATCATTACCATCTAACTTCGTTACCCTCGTTGTATGGGTTGCAATAACGCCTCCACTGCCGCCTTCACCATCTGCTCCAACATTGACAAACTGATTATAATTCGGAACCCCTGGAACTGTACCCATTGCCTGATAACCAATTGTCTTATTGTTGCTGTTAACCGCACCAATCATAGCCCTTAACGGTGCTATTTTATTACCGCCTGTTTTCTCAACAGTCTTGAAATCACTATCAGATGCATTTACTCCAACCGGCACTCTGCCAGAGCCCCATGTTGTCCATGTTCCACCAAAATTTTTTGATGGATTCTCGTTAACTGTTGAAAAATAAATACTGCCAATTGGGTAGATGTGGTCTACTAGGCTTTTACCGTTTACGTTAACAAGCATAATTATCACGTGACAAGTCTAAATGCTTGTCACCACCAGTCCTGTTAAAAATAAAAAGGCACTTTTGCAAGTACCTCTTAATAATATAAATACACGCTGTAGCGTGTGTGTGTGTGTGTGTGTGTGTGTGTGTGTTCAACCCTGCCGGGTGTTTCACACTCTTGATAAATCGTTTATTCATAAATTTCCTCCTGTTTCTTAATCATCCAACGCTGTCGTCATAGTATACTGCTAATCCGAGCGTGTCTTTGTGGTCATTGAGTACATCGATAAGCTCGTTAATATACTGTATTGTAATCTGGATTTCACTCCATACCTCTTGAATATCACCAGGATCGCTCATATCGATATCCGGCGGTACTGTAATCTTTGCAGGAATACTAACTGCCAATCAAATCACCCCATTTGAAACGTTCCTTAAGACTTCCCCAGGTTAGATTTTTCTTAATCCAGTCCCATGTGATTATATCAACCTGAACAACTAATCTTTCGCCAGGACCGACAGTTTTTTTAGAAAGTGTTACATCATATATACGGTACTTTGTCATTTACCTCACCTCAATTTTAAATTTATTTTTAATTATTTCATCAGCAATTTCATATACTGCTGACATGCTGTAGCTTCCTGCTTCATCAAGTGCAAGCATAAATGTAAGATCATGTTCATCAATGGTACATTCTATTGTCTTTATTAATTCACCATATTGTAATATCTCTATATATGCATTTCTTATTACAAAGACATCATTTTTTCTGCTGTGCACATACAGTCTTATTTTTCTTTTTTCGCCTTTCAGCATAGCTATTACATCACACATGGAAGTACCTCCTTGACTGTGCATATATAGTCACTTTCAAAACAGATTTCAGAGCGGTAATTGATGATTGAAAGATGAAAGCACAGATTTGATGTATCAACCGTAAACATCGCAGTTGCTAAAAATCCAAGATTTCCAGCTTCATCATATGCATACAGATCCATTACATATTCACCGATAATATTGGACGGCACATTGACCGTCCAGTTATTATCATTCAATCTGTCAAAAATCACTTCAAAACTGTCTGTTTTTCCAATTACTCTTTCTACAGCCATATTTAAGCATCTGTAACCGTTACAGTGATGGTAAATGTCTTACCGCCGTCAACAGGGTTAGGAGTAATTACTACATCAGTGATTACGGGTGCTTTGGTATCAAGGGTAACTGTTCTTGAAATGACTGTTTCTTTGCCGGCACTGTCGCGTGCGGTAATAACAATAGTGTTTGTACCTTCGACCAAGGTTAATTCCTTAGTAAAAGAACCATTGCTTTCTACAGTAACATTTGCAGCGCTTCCAGAATTCAATTTGACCGTTACTGTTACCGGACTTGATGTAGCATCATTTGTAGTACCACTTAATGTCACTTTAGGATTGTTTGTAATTAATCCCGCAGCAGGGCTTGCAATATTTAATGTAGGCGGTACTGTATCAACCTTGAACGATACAGATTTTTGAACTACTGCATTGCCGTCGTTATCACTCGCATCAAATTTAATTGTATGACTTCCATCATTTAAGGCAGTTCCTGGAGTATAAGAACACTCATAGCCTCCGCTTACTTTATTTTTAGTTATTCCGGATGTAATCTTAGAACCGCTGTCAATAATAATACTGATAGAATCCGGATTAACCCCACTGTCTGCATCAGTAACTTTCCATGTTATCGTAGGCTTGTTGTTTATTAGTGTAGCACTAGCACTAGGATAGGTTGGAGTAATTACAGGTGCAGTTCTTTCCTTAACCACCAGACGAAGTTTTGTTCCCAAAGTCGGATCATCAGCATCTACTGTAGTAATATTATTTGCATTATCAGTAGCTTTTACTGTTACATTGTAATACCCGTTCGGCTGATTAAAACTGGAAGTATTCGGCGCTGTTACAGTCGCTTCATATTTACCAGTCTGACTGTTTAAATTCAATGTCGTTGAGACACCGTTAATAATTACCTGTACTGTTTTTAAACTCATTTAAATTTTCCTTTCTTTATTCCTCATAAAAAATCAACTTAGATAAATCAATCGATGTATCACCTGTTTTTATCTCAGTTGGCAGTGTTATATCCTTATTTTTTAAATTTAATGTATCCTCAAGATTATCAGGACCAAAAATGTGGTTATCAACATATGTTTTCGATGCAAAATCACCCGAGAGATCATGATACGGACCCCATGTACCATCAGACAGTTGAAATCTTATCTGTGTCCCGTTCCATTCATAATTTCCCATATAGCTTATTGCAGTATTGATCCGCTCCTGAAGGTCGGCAGTTGCACTGTTTAATTTCCTTGCATTTTCAAGAATCTCATTAATTTCATTTTCAAAACGGGATTCAAACAAATTTGTAACAAGATTTGAAACCAGTGTTTCCCATGTACCATCATCGGGAAGTTTAATTCCTGCCTCTGGTGCATTTGCAACATTAAAGTTAATAGGAAATGTTTTTATTTTAGTAGTATCTTTTATATATGCAAATGCTATTTTTATTTTTCCGCCTCGTTTAAATGCATTAGCTGGAATGGTAAAAGCGTTATTCAGAAGTTCTCTAACTGTAGAAATCAGTATTCCGTTTTCAAACCATCCCACATATGGAACCACCGCATAACCAGAATAATCCTCCTGATTTTCCAATTCTATAACAACCGGAATATTAGCACTCCCCTGAGCAGGAATAACATCAGTGCCGCACGACAGATTCAAACCGTCAATTTTAATTTTTATCATTAAGTTTTTCCTCCAGTCCTTTTATTCTGTTCTCCAGTTTCTGTACTTTTTGAATACCGGCCATCGAAAGAGCATTATAATCAACACTGTAAATACCTTCATGGTTTTTATCCAAAATATACATGCTTAGAGGATGGTCTATAATATCCTGTGCAACAATACCTATCACATTTTCTTTTCCATTTTTATAATCAAATGTTTTTATTTTTAAAATATCAACTAATTCAGAGAGATCAATATCCTCTATATTCTTTTTTAGTTTTTTGTCTGAACCTACTGTAATAGGAACCGATGATGAGATCGTTGAACCGCTGATATATATATGATTGGATGCAAGAAGCTGAACATTAGGACCATCTACGGATGTTGTTGGCGGATTCGAATTTAAAAATCTAAGAACTGTATTAGTTCCCATAACGGCAGCAAAATCACCGTTCCCGGAAAAACGGATATTTCTTCCTATCGTAATATCCTTATCTGTAGCTATATTGCTCCCGTTTATTTCTCCGCCTTCAATCTTCGAACCTTTTACCGTACCTGAAAACTCGGCATCAGTTGCTTTCATATATCTTGTTACAAGCTCACCTTTGTCCATATCCCAATAGCTGTTGCCCTGTCTGTCGCTTAGAATACCGGTAATTATATAGTCAGCAACTATACTTTCAAAGTTTATGGCAGTTCCCCACTTCCAGTCTGTATCAGTCTCGTTTCGCTTTTTTGCAATCTGAATGCCCTGTGTACCGATACACAGCGCCCCGAAGGTTGGACTGTCTTTATCTATGTCCTCAAACAGAATTGCTCTCACATCCTGTTTTTTGGCAATGTCTTTCTGTGCTTTCAGCGAAGTAGTCAAAAGATTTATCACACCGCTTATTTTTTCTGCCATCAGAGTATTGCTTGATTTATCGATAACTTTATCTACTCTGTTCATCACAGAGTCCATATCACTAAAATAACTGCTTATATAATCTCCTAAAGTTAAAGTATCTACTTTTTTTGTAATCATATCATACGTCATAGAGATAACCCTAGCCTCAGTTGTTATGTTAAGTCTTCTGTGTCTGATATGTGCAGTATCACCAAGATTTACATTTAAAAGTTTCTTATAATCCTTATACATATCTGTTTTAGATAAATCAACCATATCGACATCATAGGTAATCGAAGGTACATCAATACCGTTTTCAAACTCATCTGCCGCCCTGTTTCTCAATGCTGTATATAAATCATCTAGAGACTCGCATACAGTGATTCCATTTTCTAAATCATTCTCCTGTGCATCTTCCTTGAGTTTTATATCCTGATACTCAATTACTCTAGTATATACCACAGGATATTTATTTATATTTGGACTGTCGACCGTTTCATTATCTGGAAGGATATAACCGTTATAGCTTTTTGGTATGATACGTGTTGCCACTTCGGTCATATCGACAGTTTCAGAGATTCCCATTAAATTAAATCCAAATTCTACGCGAAGTCCATTGTCAGCACCAAGATGCTCATTAACTGTAACAGTAAAATTATCATAAGAAATCTCGCCGCCCCACCGGCTGGTGAAGCTGTTTTCATCATCGCCGTTTAGAGCCTCCATAAAGTTTTTTTGGATATAATAACTGGTATTCACAGCTTTGATATCTGATGATGCTGAGTATTTTTCATTAGATGCAAGCATAATATCAAGTGTTTCCTGACCGTTTTTTTCAGTAGGTCTTACATCAAAAAGAAAACAGTCATTTTTAGAATCGAAAAATATCGGGTATGCAGTACATGTTACACTGCTGTCATTTTTTGTTATATTTCGTATCCTGAAAAGCTGTTTTTTCCCTACAGGTGTTTCACCGCATATGACCGTATTTTCAGTCAGATATTCAAGTTTATCATCCGCTGGGTGAGTCATAGAAACACTCCACGCACCATTTAAATTCATAGTTAACATGCATTCTGTCGGATTCAGTGTCATGTCGCCATTCATGCTGTATTCTGTATTTTCAGGTTTGTATATTTCTATCATTATCTGCACCTCCAGTTGGGAATTATCATAAGTTCAAATCCATCTGTTATGGATATTTCATTCATGCCCTCTTTTAACTGCATATCTTCATAATCTCCACTGACTGCTGTATTTTGAAGCGTACCGTCACTGCGGTAGCTTATTTTAAGAAATGTATCAATTACAAGATTCTGACCAATATTGCATTTAATGTCAGTACCGTTTATTTCCAGATGGCAGACTCCTTCACCTGTAATAAAATAAAGCGGTCTGGTTCTTTCATAACCGTTATACAGGACTTTTTTATATGGATATTTATATTTTCCTGAAACCGCATAATAATACGGATCAAGAGTGACACCTACAGAAAACTTTCCAATTCTTTTTGATACTCTTTCATTAGTATTTATAACTGCTTTTTTTACACGATGATAAAACTCGTTATCGTCACTGAATTCAAGAGTTTTTGCATCTAGAAACATTTTTTTACACTTCCTGAATGTGTCATGCCACTGATCGGGCGCACACATATAGTTGAACGTAAGCGTAATCTCAATATCATCATATGTCCCCAGATCCTCATACAGTTTCCCGTCACGACCGGGAATATCATATTCATTGTAATTTTTAACAGGTGCAGGGATATCCGGTCTTGTTGTCGGCAGTATCTTCTGCTCAATACAGCTTATATCATTAATATAAATATCGTACACAGTACTAATACCCCCTTACCAGTCTCATACTTTTTTGATTTGCTGAAATTTCTTTTTCAACATATTTAGTAATATCCCTGCCGTTAAGGTCTGCTCTTACGTTTACTATAACGGTACTTTCATTTACGTTTTTTGCACTTGATTCAATCGCCGGATTATATGCAAGATTCATGTTCGATGCTAAGGAAGCTATCTCATCTTCAACACGCCATCTGTTGTCCTTGATTCCTTTAGACAGACCAGACATCATATCCGGCATCCATTCTTCATATTCTCTCAACGGTCCTTTATCCGGGCGTGAAAAATGAAGCCAGCTGAAGACAGTATCTGCAACATCAGAAACCGCATCGACCACTTTTCCAATGGTACCGGTTATCCCGTCAACAAATCCGTCAATCATATCCGATCCCCACTCGATTGCTTTTCCGGGAAGACCTGTAAAGAAAGATGCGATTGCATCGATTGTGTCGCTGACCGCAGTGCTTACCTTGTTATACATCTCACTGCCCCAGCTCGCAAATCCATCGATTGAATCAGAAAGCCATTGAGATATTCCATCGAACATGTTGTGAAAAAATGAACCGATATCATCTACATAGTCGCTGATTGCTGCCCCAAAATTTGCGAACTGATTCTGAAACCACTTTACGATTTCATCCCAGTTTTTAAATATAAGAATCACCGCAGCTACAACAGCAACTACTGCCAGGATCGTCGCAATTACAGGTAACAGTGACATGTTAAGAAGACCAAATCCGACAGCTGAACCCGATGCGGCAGTACCTGCCGCTGCTGCTCCGCCTGCCGCTACCCCTGCCGAAGCCCCGAAAATTGAAAACAGAGAAGATACCGCCATTATTGCAGGAGAAAGGATTGTCAGAATTGTTATAATTCCCAAAATCACTCCTATAACAGCCTGAACAGGTGCGGGCAGTGAATTAAAAATTTCAATAAGTTCAGTTATAGCTTCTGTAATAGAAGTAAATACAGGCATCAGAGTTTCGCTCAAATCGCTCAATGCTTCCTGATACTCTGCCTGTGCCTCATTATTTTCAATCAGAGCTTTATTGTTGTCCCGATATGCTTCTGCAGAAGCTATCAGCCCCTGGTCAGCCAGTTCCTGAAGTATCATATTGGCGCGTTTTGACTGGTCAGTCGTTGCCTGGAGTTTAGTATTAAAATCATCCTCACTCGTACCTGCCCAGTTTAATACATCAGCAAAAGTACCGGTAACAGTACCTGTCTTGACTGTTTCATTAACTGCTTCTGCTAACCCGTCAATAGGTATACTGTCACCATATTTTGTCCATGCTCCAATTGTTCCGTAAGTCAGTCTGGTCAGTTCTTCCTGACTTAATCCCAATGCCTGCAGGTTTGCTGTAGTTGTGGCAGCTGTCTGATCATCTGCCAGTACTCCGTACAGGATTTTATATGTTTCAGCAGTTTGTTCAGCTGTGTATCCTGCAAGCTGTGAGGATGCTTCAAGAGCACTCATTATTTTTAAATGTTCTTTTGATTCATCAACAATGCCTCTGATATTTTCAGCAATTGCCGAAGCAGCATCAGAAAGCTCGCTAGTTGCAAATGCACCTTTGATGGTATCGCCTAGATTTTTTGTATCATTTTCAGCGTTTTTCGCCTCATCGCCTAATTTTGACAATCCGGTAGCTGCATCACGGCTTCCTTCTGCCATTTCATCCAGATACGAATTGTTGGTCCTTATTTCATTTGACAGTTTATTTGAAAAGGCGGTAGTCTCGTTTATAGAAGTACTCAGCTTGGAAATATTTGCCTCTGTATTCCTGTAGGCACTCTGTGCCTTGTTCACTTCTTTTGAGTTTTCGCCATACTGAGCAGTAAGATTTTTTATTTCTGCTTCCTGTTCGCTCAATAAACTCTTCTGCTTTTCAAGCTGCCCTTGAAACAGTTTTAATTTCTGCTGCTGTGTCTCATACTGTTTTTCCAGCACTTTATTTTTAGCAATAAGGGCTTCCTGACTGTTAGCATTATCATCAAACTGCGAAGATACGGCTTTTAATTCGCTGCCGTATTCCTTAAGTGAATTGTTGATCTTATTCAGCTGCTGATTAAATTCCTTTTCGCCTTTCAGCGTTATTCTTGGACCGATATCATATGCCATGCTCTCACCTCAGTTCTATCGGAATATAATAGTCATTTTCAAGCGGTATATCTTCATCACACAGCCCGTTTAATATATCGGCTGCATCGATCAGGTCGCTTAATTCACCAATAGGCATATATAAAAACTCACTGCTCGGGATATGCATCATATAGGCCTTGGCCTTTAAATAAATATGTGTATCTCCCGTCAGCTTCTTTGCTTCTTTTTTTTTGAATGACCGCTGATTTCAAATGGTTTAGTACCGATTTTTTTAACGTTTCCACTTCTGATACATTTTTGAATTTTATCGGTCAGTCCTTTGATTGAATTTTCATCCAGAGGCAGGCTGACTTTTACCTGCTCACTGGTTAAATAAACAAATCTGCCCTGTGTATACGGAGCATCTTTATACGGGTCAAGATGATATGCATTGCAGTATCGAACCCCCGAGTATATCATCATTGCAATGATGTCACTCAGCATATTTAACTTTTTGTCAACTGGATAATTTCTATCCTTTAAATTTCTCTCCAGTACATTTAAATCCCGGTATTTTTTAGCAATCTGTTCAGCAGTAACAAGGGAAAAAGAAAGAGGGTATTTGATACCCTCGATATAGATGTATTCCAGATTCATTAATGATCACCTGCTAAATCGCTAGTAGCTTTTCCACCCTTGAACATTAAGTATTCCAGTGCATCGGCCTTAGTTTCCAGATCTGCTGTAAACTGCCATGGATTGACATTATCTTCACTGATTTGTGCGGATCTTAAAATCTTTCCTGACAGTTCCTGAGTTTGCCATTCTACTGTCTCACCTTTTGTTGTTGCTGCATTGCTTGGAATATTGAACAGCACTCTTGCTAAAAATACCGCACGATAGAATGTTTTTCCGTCTACCTGATGCATTTCAATAACGCCTACACCAAGCTCAGCTGACTGCATATCACTGTCATAAGTTAATTCAGTTACACTCTTACCGCTCGGTAATTCTATTTTCTTTTCTTTTACGTTTAAAATAAGTTTTGACGTATCATTTGACAAATCACCGGTTGTAACATTAAATGTTCCGCTTGAAAAAGCTGCACTGTCGCTTTCAGCAATATCATCATCTAAATACAGATCATTAGAATCGCCGGCTTCTATCTCTGTTGAATATTCTGCCAGTTTTTCACTGATAACAGGATCACTGTAAGTAACATTGTTTCCATCTGCCTTATACTTTGCGAAAACTAATTTTGATAGTCCTTTTTTTGCCATTATTCCATCTCCTTTTTAATTTCCTCTTCAATTACATTATTCATCGTCTCAACTGTTTTTTCTTTTGCTCTGCTTACCGCTCTTCTTACAAAATCATTCTTATGTCTGAATGATGTTCCTGATATGATGGCACGGGCAGTAAGCACGACTGGGACACCGCCGGGATAATTTCTGGTTTTATGACCGTAGCCGTCGAAACCGATTTTTACATCAATACTGTCTGCGATTTTCTGCACTGGTGAAATCCCAAACCCTTTTATCAGATCATCCTTTTCTTCCGGCAGTACTCCAATCTTTTTACGTTGATCTTTTTTTCCCTGAATGGCTATCCCGCTTGCAGGCAGCGATTCGATTTCTTTTTTTATTTCATCAGCTGCTGTTCCTGCACCTTTATAAACTGCTTTTTTTGCAATCCCATCTGAATTCTTTACCAGTCTGTCAAGAACGCTTACAAACTCTTCTGCAGCTTCGATTTCCATTTTTCCCATTATATTTCAAATCTCCATTCATAGCGAATGAACTCAGTTTCCTCTTCATACTGAACTGAATTGAGTATAAAGGATATATCAGCCCCGCTGAGTGCATTCTGTATATCATCAATCAGCTGATCATATTCGTCTTTTGTAAACAGATCAACAGTTCCCGTTATGACCTGTTCATTCTTTCTGTCATTAAGATGAAGTGAATCGCCTTCACCATCCTCCATCCAGACTATATATGGACCGTTTTTATTCTCCGCTTCATAATGAAATACATTTTCTGTGACCTGCGTCAAGGCGTCTCTAACGGTTTTAAGTTTCGAAACAACAGACATTTTTATTCATCCTTTCCAGACTCAGTTTTGTACAGTCTATACCGTCGCTGTCTTTAAAATGCTGAGCCAGTACAATTTTAAATTCTGAATCATCTTCAAATCTTGCAATATCATTTACTCTTATACTTCTGTCCTGATATATATTTACAACTGTTTCTATTTTTTCGTTATTTGCAAGGGCGGTATAATATCTTGTCAGTCCCAGTGTCTCATAACTAAAATAAAAGGAAGATTTATAGAACGTTTTATATTTAGGCTTGTCGCCTTTTTCAGAAACGTTTACCAGCCTATAAATCTTTATTATTCCATCGTCAAATGTCATTTTTGTTTTTGCGAAAACAGGATATTATTAAGCTCATAACGCAGATGCCGGGGCATCTTCATTTCGCTGTTCGCTCTTTTTCTGAAAAGGAAAGCTGCATAGTCAACAACGGCCATATCGTAATCATTTGTACCGTCATTAACTATTCCTTCACGTTTCATTAACGACTCAGCCTGTTTCAGCAGTTCCTTTAGATACAGATCCTGCGAATCAGTCAGGAGCTGTAAATTATTTTTCAGGACCGATAATTTATGGCTGTCATTCATTTTTATTTGGCTTTAGCCGCTAAAGTTTCAACAGTATTGGCGCTGTCAGGAGCAAATGCAGCCACAGTAGTAGGCGCTTTTCCTGCGATATTCATAATTGAAAATGATTCAGCAATTACCGGTTTACCATCGTATCGTGCAGTTCCTTTAAATGCTGTCTGGTCTTCAAAGAATAATACATCAGTTGAAGTTGCCAGCTGCATACCGCGCCGTTGAACAAGTTTGTAATTATTCATATATCCAAAGACGATATCACCATCAGCCATGAATGAAAGCTCCTCAATTTTCCCTCCTACAACGGGCATTGTATCATTCATACCGCTGACAATTGCAGCATTCATATTGCTTCCCATCGCTTCAACAATAAGATCAAGATGCGTATTTTGATTCATGATCCATACAAGATTGTTTGATGCATAATCTGTAAAAATCGTTTTCATTGATTTTGTGATTTCTTTAAACAGTTCAATACCTGTTTTACCTGTAATTTTGATAATATTTGATGTTGATAAATCTTTCCACTCTCTCTCAGTTGCTGAATAATCGCCCGGCTTCTCTGTTTGCGCAAGTCTTGTTACGATACCCATAGGCATTTTGACACCTTTACCGTAAACAATTGCTTTATCAAGCGCCTTAGCAATTGCGATACCAATAGAATTAATAAACTCCTGTGCAAGATTAACATCATTATCTTCTAGAATCGCATTGCACATTTTAAAGAATCCTGACACTTTATAACCGTCGACCTCAATGTCATTGAATCCTAATGATAATTCATTGATCTTTCCGCATTGTTCAGTCCATACTGCTTCAGGATAAGACCCCATGATTACCATACGTCCTGTACCGGTCAATGGTTGGAAATCAGTATATTTCTGCAGTTTTGAATTTGTCTCTACGACCTGCTTAACCATAGGTAAGAAGTTTTGAGGGATGATTAATTCTGTATTTCCAACTGCACGTTTTTGACTGAACAGTGATCTGATGTCTCCTAAGAATTTTTTAACATCCTCACGAGCAAATAAAGCATCTCTTTCGTGAATATTTAATCCAAAAAATTTATCTCTTGTATCCATTAAATTATTTTCCTTTCTTTCTTCATTGTTCTTGTCGGGGTTAGGCTGTGGAACTGGTTTAGGCTGTTTTTCCTCAATCTCTTTTATTTCATCTTCAATATCCTTGATTTCCTTTTCCAAACCTTCAATTTTTTCTTGATGTTCCTGTTTTTCAGTTTCCAGTTTATCAACTTCATCCTGTACTGCTTTTTGCTCCTCTTCTGAAGATTCAGGGTTTAATTCCTCAATAGCAGTTTCCAGTTCTTTTTCACGGGTTTCAAAATCACTGCCGTTTCTTAAATCTTCCAGCTGTTTTGCTAATCCGTCTTTTTTCTTTCTTAACATCAGTACTTTTAATGCCATTACTTTTCTCCTTTCAGTTTCTTTCTTAGATTTTGCTTTAAAGTTTCTATTTTTCTTTTGCTGATTTGAGCAAGATCGTTTTTCCTTGCACTCACACTGGTTTCTTCATAAGCCGGAAATGTAACTATTGAAACTTCATACAGTTTCACCGACTTGATTGTCCAGTGTACAGTACCGTCACCGTTATCAGTAAATTCCTCGTTTTCAATATCGAAACCAAATGAACACTGATCAACATCACCGCGCTTGACACGCTCGTATAGATTCATTGCATCCTGATCGTTTGGATTGATCTCAACTTCTCCCCACAGTCCTCTTGAATCAATTTTCAAGCTCAGCGTTCCGGCTTTATTACGTCCTAATACCAGTCTTGTATCATGATCGATTAGACACCTGATATCTCCGCTCAGCTGACCGTCAAATGCATGTGCATCTATACTTTCAGTTGCACCGGGCCACAATTCATAAACTGAATCAAAAACCGAGAAATAACCGCTTATATAAAGTCTGTCATCCTCGGTTCTCGTCTTAAATTTTGCATCTTTTCCAAGACTTCGATATCTTGTCTTGTTAGCATCATTCATTCTGTTCACCACCTCCATTTAATTTTTTCTGGTCACCGATCATCCCTGATGGAATATAGTTTTCCAGTATAATAAGCTCATCAAGACCTTCTCTAGGCGAATATCCGATCGAGTCTCTAACCTCATTTCTGGAAAGAATACCACGGCTGAATAAATTACATCCAACATTGGAAAGTGTCTCAATATCATACGCAAAAAGAGAACGGTGATTAAATCTAAAATACAGATTTGGACTAATCAAAATTACTTTTGTCAGCGCCTGTTCAATAACGTTGCATATGTTTTTAATCCGTGTATTGATCCAGTTATTCCATTCCTTTTCGTTAAAACTGCCTATTCCCAAAACAAAAGCCGGAATATCCAGAATACCGGCTACAGTTTTTTTATCAAGTTCAACACTGTCCTTGATTGCAAGATCATTTAAAGACAGCGGTTTTACGGTCACCACATCGAACTGGTCTGCCGGAATGATCCAGGGCTGACCTGCATCGCTTGACTCGATATATTTATTAAGGAGCTTTGTTCTTCCTTCTTTTGTTGAAAATTCTTCTGTCATTCCGTCTGCCTTAACGATAATCGACGGTTTCCATTTGGACTCCATGAATCCTTTTTTTGTTGCTGAAGCCTGTTTTAAAGTATCAGCAACCTGTCGCAGTGTTTTGCGGTATCCTGTACCTTTCCATGGAAATACCGGGTCCGGATTGATAGGAATATGTACCAGTTCATCACATGTATACTTTACTCCGTTATACATCATGTAATATCCAAATCCATCCGGAATAAATGAAACCTGTCCGGGAGGCAGTATATACAGCCCGTCTATCAGTCCGTTTCTTGTTTCCGGATAAATAACTGCATTCCCGTCTCCTTCAAGCAGCAGAATCCTGACAAGCGCACTGATGAAAGTTGCTCTTGTCATATACGGATTGGGATTTATATCTATCTTTCTTGATAATTCGTTGATCAGCCGCTGATCGCCGTTTTCAGTATTTTCCATCAGATGAATAGTCATGCCTGCAATCAGGTTGGCTGTCTTGTTTACAGCGCTAATTATTTCGGGATTCTGGGAAAGCGGTGTATATCCGCTGCTTATAAGCACGTCCCAGTTGTCTATACTGAATCCTATTGACCGGCTTCCAGATTCTTTTGGGACGCTGCTTCTGCTTTTCTTTTTTTTCTTTGCCATATATTCCTCCTTTTAATCAAGATACATGCTTGCATTCGATGATTTTTCACCTGCAATAAGAAGCTGTTTGCAGGCAATTACACTTGCATCAAATAAATCAATTCTCTGAGTAGGCATTACTTTCTGGAATCTCACAAATTCATCACTGTCTTCAATTGCTTTTACATTGCTGACACAGTATTCATACGCCTTGTTATGCAGATAATAAAATTTCTTTAAGGTATATTTCTTTTCAATTTCTCTAAACGCTTCTGTTTTTTCAACATATTTTTGCAGCTGATCTCTTATTTTGAACCCGGCTTTTTTCATTTTTAAGATAAACTCTCTCGAATATCTTCTGTCATATCCCACCCATTTTATCTTAAAACCCATTTCTTTCATTTCGATAAACCATTTCACAACATCCTCATATTCGATCACATCACTGTTACAGGTTGTCAGCCATCCTTCCTCTTCCCACCAGAAAAACGGGATATTGTCTTCATCGGCTTTGAGATGTGCAACTGCAATCGGGATAAAGGCATGTGTGATACATATATCAACATCGCGGTAGCGACCGTATAAACAAACTCCTGTCAAATCGTGAAGTTTTGATAAATCGGCACCGCCGTACCAGTTGACTGGTAGTTTTACCAGTTCCTCAAGAGTCCAGCTGTATTTAAGATCACTTGCCTCAACAACATTCATATCAAAATAAGTATCGATCTGATTTGTGAAAACATTTAACGATTTAGCAAAAAAATCCTTCCGCTGCTGCGGGTCATTCATTGCCTGCATAGCATCGTTCATTAATTCTTCCGGTCTTATTGACTCTCCGTATGCAGGATTTGCCATTTCATGAACTTCGGGATTAGTATAATCAAGTATTTTATTGCCGTCCTTGTCAACGGTCATATCTGCTTCACAGATGAAAACAAAATACTGATCATCAGTTACTTCCTTATCAAGAATTCTTTTGCAGTATCTGACCCTGTTTGCTAAAAAAGAATTGGGATCATCGCCCGCAGTTGAAATACCAATTAATAATTTATTGGTGTATGCTTTCATCATTTCTTTAAAAAGATTGTACTGTTTCGGCTTTTTAAAAGCATGGATTTCATCACATATAGCAAAGTTCCCATTAAACGAGTCCTGACTGTCGGGGTTGGCTGCCAAAGCATTTAATTCAAAGAAACCACCACCGATTTCAGCCTTAATCGAATGTTCATTGTTATTGTCAATGATATGAAAATGACCGCCGTCTTCATCATGCTCACCCATGTTACGAATGTTGTACTTTAAAAAACCAAAAGTTTCTAATGTCTGCTTTAATGCAGCTGCTACAACATATATCTTTGATCCGCTGTTTCTGTATAAAAGACCAAGTGCATAAGAAAGTGCTCCTGCAAAAGATGTCTTAACATTTTTACGCGGAATAAAAATAAGAGCTTCTTTAAACCTGTTTATGATCGTTCCCTTTTCCTTGAATCCAAGAAGGTTATATATAATAAATTTATGAAATGTCATTAAAAAAAACGGAGTACCTCTTAGCGGCGTTCCGTCTCTTTTTTCACCCTGCTGATGACAGATAGTTTTTTCGATAATATTGATAACAAAATCTGCATCTTTTGGATTAAAATCCCATTTGTCATTTTTTAAATCATCCATAAATCTTTGACATGCTTTTTTTCGATATTTATTTGCTCTTATCTTTCCAGTTATACATCCCTCAGCATATTCAAGAACTTCATCAAAATATTTTCCCTTATACATCCTGATCGAAGATCCTGTCTAGAGCGCTTTTTTTATTTTGCTCAAGTCCTTTATTTTTAATCATTTTCAAACCTTTTGGAGTAAGTCCAAAAATATTCTCAAGTTCCAGAAGTTCTTTTCTTAATGATTCGATTGAAAGATAAATTGCGGTCTTTCTTTGATTGGTTGCACCATTTTTATTTGTATACGGTTCGGTGACAGCACACCCACTTTCAATCCATTTTTCATTTAAAATCTCATACTGAAGTTGCATTTCTGCATATCTTCTGATCGTCGTATCAAATTCAATTTTATAAGTTCCTAAATCTTTCATTTTATTTGTTGTATCCTTAATAAAACCGTTGATTTTTTTTGTTCTTGTCTGCTTGTGAATTGCCATCACCCCCTTTCACAAAATGTTCTCAGAGTTGGAAAAAGTTACCCACCCCAGTAGAAATTTAACGATATTTAACGTTTTACAGGTGGGGGGATTGCAATTTTTCTTTGGTTTTATTTTCAGATTTTAATATTTTTTTATTGTATTTCACATTAAATCCCCAGCCTTTCTTTATCAATCTTATCTTTATCAATACCCAGCTGTTTAGCGATATCACTGATACTAATCAATCCGCAATTGAATGCTAAATTTAATTTCATAATATTCAAAATGTTTGTAAGTGTATTATCTAATGAATCTATCTGTTTATAGATGTTACGTAGTTCATCGTGTATCTCACTGTCATTAACTTCCATTATTTTTCCTCCATTCAACTCCTGGTACAGTTTTCTGCATCAGCCATTTTCCTAAAGGTGTCAACTCACCAGTCTTACGGTTTTCCAATTTATTATGTGATTTATTGCTTACACTAATCAGATTCCAGTCACACCATGCATATTCAGGATAATCCTTCGCAGGATATATATGATGCACTGTATTGGCTTCCTCACTACGACCGAACCATTTAGCTATCTGACATTTGTATTTATCTTTTCTCAAAATGCTGTTTCGTTTCTTTTTCCATTTTCCACCATAATAGTCAAACATACGTTTCTCCTTTGCAGATTATTTTAAACTGCCACCTATGCATAAAAAATGAAAGCGAGGTATTTTGCTGCATAACTGACAGTTTAAAATAAAAGAAACCCATATAAATGGATTTCTTCCAGTAAAGTGTTGATTAACTGTTGTTGTGGTGTTCTTTCAAAAACTCCACAATATCATAATAACACATTTTTTCGTGAACATTGTTGCAACTTTACTTTTTTTTCAAAATTTTATTAATTTCTTTATTAATATTACGATACATAGTACTTCTGTCCATTTTGTGATTCTTTGCTGTTTTTGTGTGATTTAAACCAATGCAGTATATTTCCATCATCATGGTCTGCACCTCTAAAGGAATTTGATCAAACAATACTCTTACATCATATATCTTACGAATGTATTTATCACGCTCTAATATTAGGTTTTCTTCATCAATTAGCAACGAATTTATTCCCTGCATACTGAACGGTATTTTATTTTCAATGTGATATTCTTTTGGTGCTATTGATTTAACACCTACAAGCTGTACGTGTATAGCTTCCAACTGATTAGTCAGAGATATGATTTTACGATTGTAATAACCGCATGATGTTACATCTCTGATAAACTGTTTTCTATCTTCCTTGGTTACTTCATTTTCTTCCATTAAGCCTCTCCTTTAATGTTTCATAATTATCTGCAATATAGATATATGTATTTATATCCAATCCACTGTACTCCTGTCGTTCATGACTGTAAATTGATGGCTGTTTAGGGTAATCCTTAAACACATGATTCACAGCTGCCTCATATCGTTTAATATAATCCGCTAACAGTTCATTACTTATACCTAAATCATCCGTTCTATTTATCTTCATTTTTTACTCCTTTAAACGCGCAATATATCCAAGATGTTATATTGCATTTATATTTTCTCTCTAATCCCTTGCTACATAAGCGATTAGAGAGATTTTTTTATTAAAATAGTTTTTGTTAAATTTCTAAATCCTCCTATGTCCTTAAATCTCTCTTATTGCTTAATTCATAAGCAATTTGATTTTCTTTATTGTAGCCTATTGGAATGATTGATTTAGGACCGCTTCTGTTTTTCTCGATTACCAGATAATAATCTTCTGCGCAGTCTTTTTCGTTCCTCCAGACAAATATAACCTTGCTTGCACTTTGTTCAAGCTCACCCGAATCTCTTAACATTGATAAATTAGGCTGTTTTGCATTTTTAGTTGCTTCTCTGTTTAATTGACAAAGTCCAATAATCGTACAGTTGTTATCCAAACTCATTTTTCTTAGCTCCTTGGCTACTTCTGTCATTTTTTCATAACTGTTTTTAGCACGTACACCAATAAGCCCTACATGGTCCACAAACACTATAAAATGCTTATCGCTTTTGTAGCTCATAATAAACGATCTTAATTTATCCAATGTTGATGAATGATTGATAATATCAATATGTCTTTTTGAAATATCATCAATTGCATCATTAACAACGCTCATATTTTTTTGTGGCAATGTTTCATAACTCTCTAACATTTTTTGATTTAATTTTGAATTAATTGAAATAAGCCTTTGATACAGCTCCTCTTCTACCATTTCGAAATTGAAATATACACAAGGATAATTGTGAGACAGATCATCTAATAGATTTATAGCTATACCTGATTTACCTACACCGGTAGCACCGGCAAGTATAACAAAATCATTCTCTTTTAGATTTAGTTTCTTTTCCAAAATTGTAAATCTAGTAAATTTGATATTATTCTTGTGTTTAGTGATAGAACCTTTTAACAGTTCTTTAGTAAGCCTCGTCGATGAATAAGACCCTAAAGATGCAAAATTGTTTGTATCCTTGTAAAATTCATCAATTGTAATTTCTTCATTCTGGAGCTTTTTAGCAGTTGCCAATAAGGCTTTCTTTTTATACTCCTTAATCGCGTAATCCTGATACTGTTCAAATAGAGCAGTTGTTGCGGTACTTGTAGAACAGGCAATAACAAGATCAACATCAATTCCCTTTACTGCTAGGATATCCTCTAAAATAATAGTTTTATTTTCCTTATACGACTTTTTTATAGCAGTAAATATATCGCGATGCTTCTTATCGAAATATGACGGTTTTAGAATAGTTAAATCCAGAAGCTGCGGTTTAACAAGAAACATACCGATTAGATCATCCTGATAATTATTCATATCCGCTCATCCATTCATTATCATCATTTGTATTGTTTTTAGAAACTGTACTGATTTCATCTTCCCATCTTTCGCCGTTAAGCCATGTGGAAGCGTGAGGGATAAATCTTTCATTCTGCCACTGTTCTGTCTCTTTATAATCAACAACTGCGCTTAACATCTTTTGCAGTACAGTTTCATCGGTACATTTTTTAACAAAAACATCAAATGCTTTTTTCTTGTTCGTATGTCTGGGATATACACTCCAGAATCTTTTAAATGCATCATTTTTATCAAATTTTGCACTATATATATTACTAGTATTATATTCTATATTATTGGGTGAACTTTTTTCACCACCCCCGTGAACTTTTTTCACCCCTGGTGAACTTTGTGACACTACTTTGTAACTGCAAAATTTAACACCATTTTTCTCTTTTTCTTCTTTGATAATCAATCCGTTTTCAACAAGAACATTTAATACTTTAGTTACATTTCTTTTTGTAGTATTGGTCCAATCCGCTAAATATTGTCTACTCCCAGTATAAGAATCATCGCCATTTTGTGAAAAGCCGTAAATAATTGCATAAATAAGCAGTGCACTTCCACTTAATCCTAATTCTGAAACCATCCATCCTAAAATTGTTATGTAATTGCTTTGTCTAACTTTAGTCTCCATCATTACCACCGATCCTGTTTTTTAATCTCTGTATCTTTAATTCAGCATTGACCTTTAGTTCAGTTTCATCGATACCGAAAATAAATTTAAGCTGTTCAAGCATTATGTAGACATCTGCCATTTCCATAGCTATATCACTTCTATTCTCTTTACCTCTGCGGTCTTTAAGCAGCTCCTTTGTAAGTTCGCTCATTTCCTCTATGGCCATATCGACCTGAGGACCGTTCCCGTAATGTTCCAGGGCATCAAGCATTATGTTAATTTGGTTTGTGTTAAATTCCATGCTGTTTCCTCCATTCCTTAAATAGATATCTAATTCCCAAAACAAGAGACAAAATAAACGCAATAAGCATAATTAGGAAAAATACGAATGCTATTTGTTTAGATGTCATTTTCCTTTGCTTCCCTTGTTGACTTAACATATTTATCACGCAGTTTCGTAATTAGTTGGCATTTTTCACATGTACCGATTTTCTTTTCTTCCTTGCATCCCCATTCATAACAGCAATCAGTGCAGATTTTATCTACAACAAATAGATCATAAAACTCTTCATCATAAATAGTCTCACGTTCTTCATCAGTAAATGTATTTTCAAATACTATATGTATTTCTTCCATACCTTTAAAACCAATTCTAGCGTTTTTGTATCCATTTTTTTGCCTAATATCAAGCCACCGTTCAATGTGCTTTAGAATATTTTGTTTATCCATCTTCTTTCACTTCCATTTTAATTAAATTAGCGTATTGCACTGGAAAGAAACGGTTTTCTTCAAATGCACCATCTTCGCAAGTTCCATCACTATAACTACGATGTGGATATATTCCAGCGATAAAATCTATTCTACAAAATTCATCATATTTAATATCATAAACCCACATATCCTCTTTTAAATCTTCAAGTTTGTATGGTTTGTTTAAATAGATATTTTTTAGCTCTGCTTCATTCTTAACTCCAAAATGTTTACAAAGGTTTCTTATTGTCATTTTCATACAATGTGTCTCAAAACGATAGTCGTGGACATCATCAAGAATTTTTGAGTATTTTTCTTTAAGTTCAAAATAATCATCAATTAGCATATTATATAATCCAATATTTTCAATTTCTCGTTCAGTTACATCATCATCTAAAAAATCAAATAGAGAGAAAAATCGTTGTGAAAGTTCATAATATCTTTCCTTATATTCTTCCTTACTCAACATTTTCTTTTACTTCCTTTAACTTTATCTTTAATGTTTCAACCTCTTTTTCTAATTCATTAGTTTCAGCAATAACCTCATCCAGCTTTTCACTCAGCAGATTAAATCCTTGTATTAAAGTGTCTATAACCTCTGCATGTCTATCAAGCGGTTTATAATAATTTCTTCTTATTTTCTTTTTTAATAATTTAATCATCTTCATCACCGCCCACAATGGTACAGTTAGCTAGAATTTCATAAATTTCCCGCGGTTCTGCATCTTCCCACTTAATGAAACTGAATAAACCGAAATTAAATATTAATGAGAAATCCCCTCCATCACTCCATGCAATTTCTTTTTTATCCGGCTTGTTTCTATAAAAACAAATCTCCCCATCAAAATCACATGCTACAAACCTGTATCCCAGTTCTCTTGCATATCTGAGTATTCTGAATTCAAGCACTGTTAACTCATATGGTCCTTTATATTCTTCTAATAAATCCATAAGCGACAGCTTTAAGCAATCTGAGCAATCTATACCTATTCTATAACAGGTATCATCGTAATTCTGATTTGTTGCAATCCGAGATAAATAACATTGCAAATCCTCACCGGAATTCACCGTATCAAAATTTTTAATTATATCTTTTAGTCTTTCAATTTTTAACATTTTTTCATCCTCACCTTTCCGGTTTCAACACCTGTAAAAAAAGTTACATAATCCCTAAGAGTGTCAATTTTTTTGTTAGAGTACATAAATCGTTTAAACTCTATAGCTATCAACACTCTTAGCCGATTATTCATTATTATTTTTTCAAAAAAAGTTACCGTACCCCTGATTTACGTAAAATCGCACTTTCAGGGTACTTTTTTATGCATTTTCAAAATCATTAAATCCTAATTCTATATACTTATCAGGGTCTATTCTTTTAAGAATTTCTTTCAATTCCGGCTCACTGTATTCCTCGATAAAATGTTCATAAGATGGCTTCTCTTTCACGTAGCCATGAATGAAATAATTATCTTTTTCTGTTTTATATACATCAACGCTATACCATTCATAAAAATTCATTCCACCAAAACTTGATATTTTTCTTTTTTGCATGAAACTGTATATTTTTTCAGCCTTTTCAGTGTCATACAGCAAATTACCTATTATCTTTTTCATCTGAATCACTCCAATCTAATATAATTTCGTTCCACAATAAAAACAGTATTCAAACAAGCCTGGATCAACGTCGGTCAATTCATCACCACATGCAGGACAAAACTTTTTTCCCTCAATTATGCATGGCTCTTGAGGCTCTTCTCTTTTTAATAGTCTTTTATTTTCCCGCTCCATCCGTTCGATATGTCTTTCCATTTTAGACAATTTATCGATTAATTCTTGTAATACTTCTATATCATCATTCATTTTATCTGCTGATTTTTTGAGATTGAACTCATCACAAAGAAATATATATATTTTTTTAACTCTATCCAAAGCTTCTTGATATTTTGAATTACTCATCTTTATCATCCTTTTGACATTTTAATTTTTCACCGCATATCTTTAAAGCCATGAGCGATACCAAATAAGTCTGTGATATTCTTTTACCTGCTCTCCACAATTGTGAATCGCATACTTCATCAAACTCTTCTAAATTAGAATTTCTTAAATAACTAATATATTCAATTTCATCATTTGAATTTTCATATAATTCCATAGAAAATTCTAATAATTCTATTAGATCATCACACTCATTTTCGTAGCAAAAACCAATTATATCAATATAAGGGTGATTTCTTATATCTATTTTTTCTAACAATAAATTTATCTCCGATTCATGATAATCATAACGATCAACTGCCACTTCTTTAATCCAGTCAATAATATCTTCTGTTGCTGACTCAGCATCGTACATGTACACATTATTTTTTGTATCATAGGACATCTTTTTGTTTTGATAACCAAGATTGTTGTACTCTAGATTATACGGACTTCCTAGCCATGTCATTTTATCGAATGAATAAGATCCATAATCACCGTAAATATACATATTAGACCCATCTCTAAACAGACAAACTTTTTGAATTTGACTACCTGGTTTCCTTATTTCCCAAAATGCCTTTTGATCATCAATTATTATTTCTTTTACATCCCAACTATTAAATTTTTTAACATAGTATTCAACATTATAAATCCTATCTTCTAACTTCATTCATCATCATCCTTTTCTTTTTGTCCTAAATAATCAACAACTAAGATTGTTATTATTGCTTCTGCTACAATGGTTAGGATCACACCTAACCAAAAATCACTTATCATTTATGTACTCCTCCTAAGTAAACTGCTTCTCTATCATTTTCCGCATCTTCTTTACCCCAACAAATATATAGGAGTGTTACATTGGGTTCATCGTGGTTATACATCTTCATAAGAGTTAGAAGATTACCACCATTGGCATAATATTGATATCCGAATGTTTTTCTTAAACTGTGCATACCAAAAGTAAAATCGATGCCCACCTCCTTCGCATTTCTAGATACAATTTTATGTGCACGCTGTCGCGTTATAGGATAAACGTATTTCTTACCATTCTGAACCTTCTTTTGTCCAAGAAACAAATAATCATAGTCTGTTAGATTGTTTCTATTTATGTAATCCAAAACATCATTATGCAGTTTCTTATTCATCTTAAAATTTTGCATCTTAGCGGTCTTATTTTCCTTTATATGCACATATCCTTTTTTTACATCTATTACCCTCAGCTGAAGCAAATCCTCTGCTCTGAAAGCTGTATTAAAACCTAACATGCACATCATCCAGTTGCGATCAGCTTGGTATTTTTTGATTGGCGTTTTTGCTTTGTCTCTTTTCCTTAGAAGATTGAACATAAATTCATCAAGCTGCTTTTTGTCTTTTATTGGTAAGGTTTCATGCTGACCGCCAAAATGCTTTATTCGTCTTGCCAATTTATCACCCCTTTGGTGCAATATAACCTAAATATTATATTGCATTTATATTTTCTCTCTAATCCCATATGTACCAACGGATTAGAGAGATTTTTTTATTAAAATAGTTTTTATGATTTTCTATCCTCTAAAAATGCTAAGAATCCATAAAAGAAGGCTAACACTAATGATAATTTAGATTGCGGTTTTATTAAGAACAGCATCAGATAAGTAGCAGCTATTGTTAAAAATATTTTTTTCATTAATTGTTGTTATTCTCCTTCAATCATTTTTCTAATATTTTCAACTGCATCATCTTCAATTGCTTTAATTTCAGTTGTCATTGCCGTAATTTTTTTGCTGTGCTTATTTTCAGCGATGTATCCTAAACAAATTAATGTATTAAAAATTTCCTGAGCATAGTCCCTTATTTTCTGCAGTCTTTGCAGATCATTAAATTCTTCATAAGTTATCTTCATTTTGCTACTCCTTTTAATATTCGAATCCACCAAAATAATAATGATCTTTGTGAATAGTAACTCTTGTAATTTTCTTCTTTTTAAATATCCTTCTAAACTGTTTTACTGCCTTTTTATAAGCTGTTTCCCTTGTTTCTGCATAAATAACCAAGGGGAGTACAATTACCTCACTTTCTATGTAAATGTTGTATTTAAACATCTTCTACAACGTAATACTTACCTTCCAAAACACCATTGTGGCACAACCATACAGGTAAATAGATCGGCTTTATTTTCAACAGCTTACTAAGCTCATCACTCCATATAGAACCGCAAACATTTGTAACATCATTAATATCTAGTAATAGATACTTAACCGGCGGTTTTGGCATAAATATCATCCCTTCCTAAGCATCTTCATTTTGTTTTAAAATACTGCTTTTGAAGTTAAATTTTCTTCTCCACCCTTCAACAAAATCTAAAACCTCATTAACAGCAGTGCAGTTATTTTTTCCTCGAAGCTGCTTTATTTCATTTTTACTTGACAGTTCTAATGTGTAAAACGGACTGTTTACATCATCACGCTTTCTAATAAGAAATATACTAGTTTCTCCACTGGCATACCTTTTATCATATGTCCTTACGCAGTGATTAAGTTTTGCACTTTCATTTATTAGATCAGCGATTGAATTCGCTGGTGTAATAACAAAATCATCATCAGCAAATCTATATTTAGATAACTCGTTGCTTACCCTTTCTCTAATCATCAGGTCATCTTTAGCAGATTTTTTTGTCTCAATCTGTATCATTAATCTGTCGTGAGCTTCTCTTATGTTATCGGGATACCTGTTATTGTGATTCATCGGAAGTCCCAGTTCTTCACAGAATTTGTAATAATCTTTTATTATGTACAAAGAAGTACCCTGCATTTTAAAATAGTCAAATGCATAAACACTTATATTAATATCCGCATATTTAATTCTTGATATTTCGACAAGTTTTAACAGTTCATTAAAATCACTGCGGTCCTCTATCTTAAATTTATATATCAGATTTCTATACTTTTTGAATTCCTTTAGCGGGATATGCAGCTTTTTCAAACGCTCGATATCACATTTTTTTATACCCAGAATCTCAATTCCTTTTTTAGACCATCTTAGTACCCTTAAATCATCCTTGAGAAGATAAGACAACCCTATTTTTGATATCATTTCAACCTCCGGATGTTTATCATAAATGGATAGATATTCAAACAGTTCATTAATGCTGTAAACACTGTATTCAAATCCACTGTATTTATAAACAGAATTTTCAAGCAGTGAAGCCAGTTCACCGGCAGACGTATGTATAAAATAGTTGCTCCTTTTCCGGCGCTGTCCATAATACACGCTGCCTTCTGTACTTACATCAAAAGTCCCAATCTTATGAATCTGCCATTCATTATTGTTTCGATAATCGAAAGGATATGAGTAATCATATGTCCAGCATTTTATTCCGCCACCCATAGAAGCATAAAGTCTCCGTGTCAGCTGATAGCGGCATCCAGACAGTTGCCTTTTAACCTCAAATATATCTGTAACTTTCTCTTTATGTAGCCATCTTTGCGAAATATAAAAGGTACGGCATATGATTCGATTTTTCCATTTTTCATAAACTGCAACATAGAATCCGTAAACTTCAGTATCTTTTTTTGGGCGTTTCCAGGATAGATCATCATCACTTATCATATATTCTTTAAAATCCGTGGCCTTGTACTGTTTTAATTTCAATTTTGACAGTCTGTTTAGTAATTTGTCACTTTCACTTAATTTATTTGCCATATAATTAACCTAATCGAAGAGTGACATCTGTGCTCTTTCCATATCCTCTTTATGTTTTTTAGCTGCTTTTTTTAACTCTTCTCTCTTCTGTTTTTTTACTTTTTCTTCCTCCCGGATTTTTTCAAGTTCAGCCTTTACCTTTTGATTGACAATTGCATCAATATCTTTTACATGCTCCTTAACATCTTGTTTCTTTGGCATTAATCTTGACAGTTCCGCACTGCCGTCTGCATTGGTAGTAAAATCCTTCTTTCCAATTTCAAGATTATCTTCATCAAAATAGTGAGCAGCAAGTGAGTATATTTCATCATCATCACCGGCAGCATAACCAGTAACGCCCTCTTTTACGCTCTGTTTTGATATCTCAATTAGAATGTAATCAAAACACTCTTTTAAACTCTTATTTTGATTATTCAATTTATCCTCTAAATCATTTCTTGATAAAAGATAATTACCTATTTTTTTTATCCATGGATTTTGAGAAGAATCCATTTCCGCTTTGATTTTATCCATAAAATCCCTCCTTTTTCCTAAAAATGGTGCAAATAAAAACAGTACCCTAAAAACACTGTTAAAAACCTATATATTTTTTATTATCCCGACGATAAAATCGAGAATGATACCAGAAGCTCCCGCAGCTATAAAACCTACCAAAACAATAATTAAAACGATTGTATAAAAGCCTCTGGCATTAAGCCTGTTAATGTACTTTTCCATTTTCAATATCCTTTATCAGATTATCGACAAGATATGAGCTTATGCCAACAATTGAAGGATATGTAGATTCTTTACAAAGAGAAAATCCCGCAGCATCCGGATACGCTTCGATAAGCTCCTCTAAACTGTTAGAATCTACAACGTGTTTTATTTCATTTAAACGTTCAATAATTTCTTTATTCACCTTTGACACACTCCTTTTTATAGTCTATAATTAACGTGGTTTCATTGATTAGCTGCTACTGGACATAGCAGCTTTTTTTCGTTCTAATTCAGCAAAATCAAAAACCTGCTTCGCAGTTAGACCTACGTAATCTAACAAATATTTAGAACGAATTCCCAAGAAAACACGTTTACCGCTTTTTTCTACCATGCAAGTAATTTCTTCATTTATTTCATTAGCTCTTTTGTCGCTGCATGGGATAAATTTTTTTATATCTGCAATATTTGCATAACCCTTCATCAAAACCTTTTCACGCTCAATATTTATGGTTTTTAATGTTTTCTTATGTGCCATATCGATACTCCTTTCTTTTTTGATTTATTTTTCACCTTTGCTATAATTTATTTATCGACACTGCAATGTCGAAATTCAAATGAAAGCGAGGTGAGAATATATGAAACTAAACCCTAAATGTGTCCGAGATACCCTTATTGCTCTAGAAGATATGTCTAATTTAAATGATGAATTAACACCAAAATGGTTAACAATACAAGATTTTGAAAAAAATCCAAATACTTCAAAATATTCTAAAAAAGAAATCGTTTATACACTTAGAAAATTAAAAGAAGCTGGCTTGATCGTTGCTGATTTTCGATATGCAAGTAACGAATTATATTTAGCAACTATTACAGAATTAACCTATGATGGTCATCAATATTTAGAAGCTATATCAAATTCAAAAATATTTGATATGGCAATGAACAAACTGGATGAACTTGGTACGGGAATCACACTAGAGCTTCTTAAAGCACTATGTACTAAATTGCTGAAAGAAAAACTAGGTTTATAATTTTCTATAAATATCCACTAAATCTTCATAGTAAGTGGATATTTTTTTATATAAATTTTCACTCATTTTAATAAAAATCTCTTTGTTGAAATATCCGCATTCAGTTTTACAGTCAAGATACAACATATTTAACATTTTGCAGAGTTCCACATTCAAAATCCTGTCAAGAAATATCTCTGCATTAAAAAGTGTTTTATTACTTTTAATACTCTCTAGACACAGTTCAATATCTATATCGTTAGAATTTTGCTTATACTCTTTTTTGTTTTCATCAATAATATTAGAGTCACAATATAATTTATCTTTATACCCCATCAGTATCTTAATATCCATAAGGTGCTGATTTATTTCTTTTAGTTCCTTAATAACTTCACTTTGTGATTCCTCTTTTAACATTAATTCAAACGCTTCATCTTCAACAATACCACCACTCTCTAAAATCTCTCTCGTTGGATGTTTTGACATCTAGTTCACCTCATTCACGCTTGAAATTTCAATTTGTAGATTATGATCAGGTCTCCACCCCTGCAAATACTCTTTTGCCTTTTCGAAGTCTATCTTTAGAGTATCGCGGTAACTTGGAATCTTGAAATAATCCTTATAATCTCTCCAAAGTTGACAAAACACCTTGTGATGAAGTTCTAAATATGCCTGACTGTCTTTACCTCCCAAGACTCTAACTGCTGTCGCACTTGCAATTTTTCTTAGCGTGTACTGCTTTCTACTGTCTACAGTAGTTGTGTTTTCTAGATTGGTTACGCGACTGTCAATATGTTCAACCTTTTCATCAACTTCCATTAGTGCAGCGTTTTGAAGTTTTAATATTTGCATAGCTGACATACTTTTTACTTTGAAATAAGTTTCTTCTAATACATCAAACTGTTTCCATGCCATATCGGTATCAAGGATTTTACTATGGCGATTTGCTCCACGTTCAGTCCATAAATACATGCTTCTGATTTTTGATTGATTTTGTAAGTGACTATTAGTCACCTGCAAAAATTCTTTAAGCTGTTCACCTTTTAATAAATAATAGTCACGTCCCTCATTAAAACGTTCTTTATTTCTCTTGAAATTCTGTTTAATATTTTCTGTTGAAGTCTCATAAACTTCTGACAGTTGCTGAGTTGTTAAAACTCGAATTCCTTCATGTTCAATAATTTGTAAATTATTCATAAAATCCTCCTTAGACTATTTTTTATGTGTTAAAACATATATACATATAAACTCAATAAATACACAGAGCAGTAAAAATAAGATTATCCAGATCATATTAATTACCTAATTTTTTTATAAGCATATACATCAGTAAATCACGATTATCACATTCTTTAGCCAGTGCAATCATTAGTCTGTATCTGATTAAATTTGTTCCAATCAAATCATCAAAACCGTTTATAAACCCATTTCCAAGATTTAGGCTAAGCATTGTTTTAGCCAGTTTTATCTGACACCAGTCATTGCATGAAAGATTAGATTTCATGTAATCATCAAATTCAGCTTCTGTTTCTATAAGTTTATAATTACCCTTTACTTTAAACATTTCCTTTGGTGTCTTAATACTAACAACCTCATATTCTAAAATATCTTCTGAATCAATAAACCATCTATCATCATGAAGTTTAAATTCAATAATCTTTTTTGTTTTTCTCTTTTCCTGATTCACTTTACGTTCAATACACTCATCATAAGTGTTAGGAAATTTGTCATCACAATATCTAATAATTTTGAAGTTGTCTTCATGATTTGTTTCAATAATTTCATCTTTCTTTACTGTTATTGAAAAACCATACCAACCCGATTTACTATAAATGATGGTGAATTCGTCCTGATCAATCAAATTCTTTTGTTTTTTTATCATATAATTAGTCCTCCATGTACTTTTTGATTTATTTTTAACCTTTGCTATAATTTAGTTATCGGCACTGCAATGTCGATAATCAAATGAAAGCGAGGTGAAAATATTATGTCTATCCAACAGCTTAATAATAAGTTAGGAAAATCATTAGATGTGTTCGTAAAAGAAATTGATTGTAGATTTCCAAAAGAAGATAACACTCCTGCTACATATGATGATCTCCATAATCTAGCTGATCAATTCAGATACACATTAGATGAATTCAGAAAACATATCATTGAAGAGCTGAAATAATTTGCTGACTATTCTTCTGAATAGTCTTTTTTCTTTTCATCAGTTGCCTTACAATTAATTTTTCTTTTGATTGTAAAACAGGTATTCCTTACTTCCTCACATAGATTTGCTAATTTGTTTAAATCATCCAAAATAGTATCATCATCAGTTTCAACTATTAATGTTAGTTGTTTTTTAAAATTCATTTTGTCCTCCTTTATATTAGTGTTAAAAGCAATTTATAACGAAGCATTAGCTATCGTTAATCCAACTCATAGATCTCAAATTCATTAACGATTAATGTATTATAAGGTCTACCGTTTCTATCATTTAATAGGTCGGTTGAAACGACCTAATCTTCAAGTCGTTCTTTAACATGTTTGGGTTTAAGACCTACTGCATCACACATATTTCTTAATACTGCCCACCACTCTTCACGATAAATCTAATTCCCCTCCTTCCTTTGTACGTTTATAACGGACCATTTTGATTTACCATTTTCTTTATCCGTATATGCACGTACAGAAATGCTCAGTTCCTTTGCCATTTCCTCTTGTGTTAGTCCTAAATTTACTCTTATGGCTTTTACACTAAATTTTTTCATTTATTCTCCCCTTTCCATTCCGTTGCCAACGGACTACACGCATTATGTTAGCATCTATTTTTTCCACTGTCAACGGAATACTGAAAAAAATGTTATTTTTTTACGTTTACAACGTATTATTATGTGGTATAATTTTTATCGAGGTGGACAATATGCAAGACAATATTAACAAAAAAACTGGTCAACTACTTAAAGAGGCAAGAAAAAATAAAAATTTTACTCTTGAAGAGGTTACAAAAAAATTAAGTAAATCAAAAAGTTGGCTAGGAGATATCGAAAGCGGTCGTAACAGAATTTATTTTGAAGATATCAAAAAATTATGCGATCTTTACGAAATGAGTCTTAATGATCTTTCTAAAAAAATAGACAAAAAATAAAAAAAATAAAAAAAGCCGTGCAATAACACGGCAAAATTAAAGTATAGTTAAAACAGAACTATTTCAACTATCTACTGTTTTTAACTATGCTCCTATTATATCAAAGGAGTGAATAAAAATGCCAGTATATTTAGATAAAAAAAGAGGTACCTATTATTTTTCAGGTACTTTTATTAATGCGTTTGGTGAAAACGAAAAATATTTTGTTAGAGGATTCTCTAGTCCAACTGCTGCAAAAAAAGCTGAAAGAGAATATTTAATAAAAGCAAGAACTAACCCAAATACTAAGTATAGATTTAGTGATCTAATTATAAAATTTTTAGATTATAAAAAAGAACGTGTGAAACCTAGAACAATTTCAAACTATACAAACCTTATTAATAAACAACTTTTGCCTTATTTTGGAAAAATGTATGTTACTAGAATAACTGTACCAGTTATTGAAGAATGGCAAAGCAAACTATTAACAAAAGGCTATGTTAATAATTACCTTGAAAAAATTCAAACGACTATGAGTGCTATAATGCGATTCGCAGTACGCAGAGGTATGATTTTAATAAACCCCTTAGATGTAGTTGAACAGGTCAAAAATCCTGACGAGAAGAAAAAAGAAATGCTGTTTTGGACATATGAACAGTACTGCAAGTTTAAATCAATTTTAGAAAAAAAAGAAGACATTATACTTTTTGATTTATTATACTGGACTGGAATGCGATGCGGTGAGATGCAGGCACGCACATGGAATGATGTAGATTTTGAAAGCTGCACTTTAAAAATACATAATACATTCGACAATAAGAATAAAATTGTAAACAACACAACGAAAACCGGCGAAAACAGAACAATATATTTAAACAAGATACTCATTAACGAATTAAAAGAATGGTATGCCATAAATAGTGATATAGACGGTTTTAACAACGATTGCTATATAATGGGTGTATTTGTACCCGTACCAATAAGAACAATCACCAATCGTAAAAATAAATACATTAAGAAGTATAATGAAAGCAGCAATGATAAAATACCTGAAATAAGAATCCATGATTTTAGACATAGTCATGTGAGTTTGTTAATCAATAATGGCGTGACGAGCTTCACTATCGCTGAACGTTTAGGCCATAGTAAAGATATGGTTGAACGTGTATATTCACACATGTTCCCTGATAAAAGAAAAGAGATTTTGGATGTACTTGATAAGTTCTAACCGTGCAGTAAATATGCAGTACTACTGCACAAAAGACAGAAAAATACAAAATTAAAAATGGCTCTAGATTGCAGTTTTTGAGTTACTAAAAGGTATTAAAAGGTATATCTAAAACTTTCCTACTGAGGATGCCATGAAGTCTATAAACCGCTTTCTAGAGCGGTTTTTATTTTATCCAAAATAATAAATATATTTTCAAATCTAGAAAAAAGACCCATTCAATAAATATCATACTATAACATAAAATTAAACAGACAAATATGATTTTGATAAGGAGAATATTATGAGAAGAAAAGATAGAGAGATTACAGATTTTAATGAAATCATTAACATTATTAAAAAATGTGATGTTTGTAGAATTGCCTTAAATGATAAAGATTTTCCCTATATTGTTCCACTCAACTTTGGATTGGATATCCAGGGAAAAGAAGTATATTTATATTTTCATTGTGCCATGGAAGGAAAAAAATTAGACTTGATTGCGAAAGATAACCGTGTAACATTTGAAATGGATTGTGATCACAATTTTATTCTTTATGAAGAAAGAATGAGCTGCACAATGGGATATGAAAGTGTTATTGGTCATGGTGTTATTGAAACTGTTCCCGACGAGAATAAATATGAATCATTAAAGATTCTAATGCGACAATATCATGCCGAAGATTTTAAATTTAATACCGATATGATGAGGGTTACAACTGTATTAAAAATGACAGTAATAGACATGGTTGGAAAAAGAAGAAATAATATACATTAAAATAATAGAAAAATATAGAATTCAAAAAGTATAAGTTAAAATAGTAAACTTATACTCTTTTACTTTGCTTGATAATAAATTTTCACCTATAAAAAAACTGAAAAGTTGTAACATAGCTACAATCCTTCAGCTTTTAAAATACCATAAAATATATTAAAACAATAATTCCTAAAATGATTCGATACCAGCCAAATGCTTTGAAATCATGTTTTTTAATATAGCTCATTAAAAATTTGATCGTTAACATACTGACCACAAAAGCTACTAGCATTCCAATCACTAATAATAACAATTCTGCTGTTGTAAAAGCAAAACCAAATTTAACTAATTTCAATAAACTGGCTCCAAACATTACTGGAATTGCTAAAAAGAAAGTGAATTCTGCTGCAACAGTTCGACTAACTCCAATCAATAAAGCCCCAACGATCGTTGCTCCTGAGCGTGATGTACCAGGAAATACCGCAGCAATCAATTGAAAGATTCCAATGATCAAGGCTGTATTATAAGTAATTTCACTTAATGAATTGATTTTTGTTTCTTTACCTTTGTTGTAATTTTCAATGAAAATAAACAGAACCCCAAAAACAATCAATGCAATTGCAACTGTCAAAGGATTGTAAAACAACTCATTTAATTGATCATCAAACAAAAGACCTACTACAGCTGCTGGAAGGCATGCAAAAATAATTTTAAACCACATTGAAAAAGTATCCTTCTTTATTCTCCATCTATTTTTATAATCAAAAGGTATCAACTTTTTCCAATAAAGTACAACTACTGCCAAAATTGCTCCTAGCTGAATTACAACTAGAAACATTTCTAAAAAATCAGCACTAACATTTAATTTAATAAATTCATCAACTAGAATCATATGTCCAGTACTACTAATTGGTAGCCATTCAGTAATACCTTCAACAATTCCTAAAATAATAACTTTAATTAATTCAATAATTTCCATACTCTCCTCCACCAATTATACTAGTGCATTATAGCACTATCTTAACTAAATTACATTAAATATATTCTTAAGATTTTATTAATATGATAGAATATACGCAGAGGAAAAATGAAATGAAAAGAAATGTAAACATAATTGTCGTATTTAATCAAAATAAATCAAAAGTATTAATGTGTAAAAGAAAAAAAGCTCCTTTTAAAGGACTCTATAATTTTGTCGGAGGAAAAATCGAGCCAAATGAAGATCATCTTCAGGCAGCATATCGTGAATTAGCCGAGGAAACTAATATATCTAAAACAGATATTGAACTGATCCATTTTATGGATTTTACCTATTACCTTGATGATACTCTTCTAGAAACATATATTGGTACCCTTTCAACCAATGTTGATATTCACGGTGAAGAAAATCAGTTAGCCTGGATCAAGCTAACTGATGATTTTAAAGATCTTAATCGTTTTGCAGGAAATGGTAATATTTACCATATTCTCAAAGAAATATCACTAATGATGCCGTTCTAATGTATATCCTCGGCCACTAACTTCATCAACCGTTGCTACTACCATAAATGCAACAGGATCAATTAATTTAATCTGTTCTTTGATTTTGGTTAATTTAACCGGTGGAATAATTGTTAATAAGGTTTTAGTGTCAGTCTCATTAAAACCTTTTTGACTATATAAAGAAGTTACCCCAGCATCCGCTTCTTCAATAATCATTTTTTTGATCATTTCATGGCAGTCGCTAATTACTACTAATTGAACCATCTTAGAACCTTTTGTTAAAGTTTTATTCAACATAAATGATGTTACAAAAACAAGAACAATACTGTATAAGATTTTAGTTGGATTACTGAAGGTTGCTTGCATACATAAGATAATAAAATCAAATACGTTAACCATAATGAATACTGGAATTCCTAATTTTCTATTCAAGATAATCGCAATAATATCCATACCTCCAGATGATGCATCTGAACGGATCATTAATCCTACCCCAATTCCAACTAAGCAGCCTGCTAAAACGACTGCTAATAAAGTATCTTGACAATAATTATGGAAAATTGCATTGGTATTGAAAAATTCTAGCAAAACAGGAAAAGCAAATGTTGATATAAGTGTAGATAAAGCAAATTTTTTACCAATAAAGAATAATCCTAATAAAAATAATAAAACATTAATGATTCCTACGATAAGTGAAATATTTATCCCAGTATAATGATTAGTAACGATTCCTAGACCAGTTACTCCTCCAGAAATTAATTGATTTTCTAAAACCAGAGTACTTACCGCAAAAGCTACAAAAACATTTCCTAATATAATAGTTCCGATTCTTAATAATTTTCCTTTCATATTATCACCTCGGGGTATAAGATAGCATAATTATTTACCAAAGAATGTAACATATGCTACAATTAAGAAAAAAGGTGGAAAAAATATGAAAATAGCAGAAAATCTCTTTAATTACTTTAAAAATACAGGTACATTGATCAAATATCAGCCCAACGATATTATCTATATGCAAGAAGATTCAAGCAACAATCTTTATTTGATTTTAAAAGGACGTGTTCGTGTTTATTTAATTTCAAAAGACGGACAAGAAATCACTTTAGATATCATCGATAAAGGAAGAATCTTTGGCGAATCTTCATTTTTATTAAACACTTCAAGACCAGTTTGTGTTAGTGCTATTGATGAAGTTGAATTGATCTCTTGTAATCTTGAAAATTTGTATCCTGCCATTTTAGAATCAAAAGAACTAACTATAGCAATCATGCAGCTCTTATCTTCAACTAATGATCATCTTACTAACCAAGTAAAAAAAGCATATTTTTATAACCGCCATGTAAAAATTGCTGCTTTTTTATTAGAACAAAAGAAAAAGACTATCTCATACACACATGAAGAAATAGCCTCTTTAACAGGACTTAATCGCGTTACTGTTACTAAAATTCTCAATGATTTTTATCAAAAGGGCTGGATCGACCTAGCCTATCGTAAAATCATTATTGTTGACCATGATGAGTTAAGCAATTATCTAGATAAATAATCATATTTAAGCAATTGGCAATTTTCCGTTTGATAATAAAAAATATCATCGTTGCTCATCTCATTAAAATACGTATTAATTGCCCGACAAACAGCACCATGACACACTAATAAAACATTACTTTTGGTTGCCTGTTCTTTGATTTCATCAAGAAATTCATAGACCCGCTTGCATAATTCAATAAACGATTCACCATTAGGATACCGTATTGCTAAATTATGTTTATTAGCAATAAAACCAGGATCATCACGATGTACCCCCTCATAGATACCAAAATTAATTTCACTGATTCTCGGTTCAATAATCACTTCTAAACCTTCTACATTAGCATAGTCAGCAGTATCAATAGCACGTTGTAACGGTGATACATATAAAAAATCATATTTAATTGATTTTAATTGTCGACCCAATTCTTTGGCTTGTTCAATTCCATCTGTTGTCAAAGCGGCTGGACTAATTCCGCAAACTAAATCATTAACATTATAATTTGTCTGTCCGTGTCTCGTTACATAAAGACTCATTTCATTCACCTGCTTTACTTTTATCACTGTACTCACAATGATTTTTTCTTAACTAACGGTTATTCTACTACAAATAAGTCTCTTTATTCAACTAATTATAGTATATTCTTTTGATAAAACAAAAGAAAAGACAAGGCCCTTGCTTCCTTGTCTAAATCGCTAAAAAGTTTTTATTTTTTAAAAATCTACTTCGCTGTCATAATAGCAAGCTTTTAACAACTCAACCATTTCTTCTTGAGTTGGAATTCTTGGATTAGAACCTGTACAAGCATCTTCAATTGCTAGTGCTGCAATATTATCAACTCGTGCCAAGAATACATCTTCGCTAACAAAACCAGTATCTGCTGGTAATCCATCAGCTCCATAATGATTGATTGAATGTGGAATATTTAATTCATCATTCATTTTGCGTAAGTATGCAATTAATAAAGCTACTTTTTCATCATCACTATTTCCACCTAAATGCATATAATCAGCAATTACACCATAACGTTTTTTAGCTGTTTCATCTTTTGCATTAAAGGCAATAACTTTTGGCAAGTACATTGCATTTGCTGCCCCATGAATAATGTGACCACCTTGATCAACAAAAGCTGCACCAGTTTTATGTGCCATTGAATGCACGATTCCTAATAGCGCATTAGAGAATGCTTGTCCTGCTAAACATTGGGCATCATGCATATCGTCACGAGCACCCATATCTCCATTGTATGATTTAACTAAATTAGCTTGAATCATTTCAATGGCATGAATCGCTAATGGATCAGTGTAATTACAATTCGCAGTTGAAACATATGCCTCAATCGCATGCGTCATCGCATCCATACCAGTATGCGCAACTAGCTTAATTGGCATTGTTTCAGCTAAATCAGGATCAACAATTGCTACATCTGGTGTAATTTCAAAATCAGCAATTGGATATTTAATTCCTTTTTCATAATCTGTAATGATTGAGAATGCTGTTACTTCTGTAGCAGTTCCACTAGTTGATGGAATTGCACAAAAATGTGCTTTTTTTCTTAGTTTAGGAATACCAAAAACTTTACACATTTCTTCAAATGTAATTTCCGGATATTCATACTTAATCCACATTGCTTTAGCAGCATCGATTGGTGAACCACCACCCATAGCTACGATCCAATCAGGTTGGAACTCTTCCATGACTGCAGCACCTTTCATCACTGTTTCCACAGATGGATCAGGTTCAATCCCTTCAAATAGTTTTACTTGCATTCCAGCTTCTTCTAAATAAGCGATAGCACGATCAAGAAAACCATTTCTTTTCATACTTCCGCCACCGACACAAATAATCGCTTTTTTTCCTTCTAAAGATTTTAAAGCTTCTAACGAACCTTTTCCGTGATACAAATCTCTAGGTAATGTAAATCTTTGCATCAGACCACCTCCATAACCAAATTATAGCGCTTACATATTTAGTTATGAAGAGACAAAAAAGGAATAGCCCTATCCCTTTTTATGTATACCTAGATATTAATTTCTTTAATACTACACTTGATTGCTCTAATAAAGCCCTCATCTTCTTTCGACAAACGATATCCTTTTCTCGTAATCAACAGATCTTGATAACTCATTTTATTTTCTTGACACTCCTTAGTAACTAAATTAAAACGTCTTAAAACTTCTTGAGGAATCGGTGACACCCACATAAAAGTATGAGGTAGATGATTTAATAACTCAAATTGACTAGCCCGTTCATATACCGAAATTTCTTTTTTACTATGACGTGTTTCATCATTACGATTGGTTGCTACGATCGGTAATGATGGTAAAGCTGTATCCCCATGTGTAATTTCTATTTGGGTTTCTAGATCAGATAGATAAATAATCTCTTTAAATGATAACGGATTTTCATTTGAAAATAATAATTGATAATTAAATTGATATAGTTTTTCAAAATTTAGTTCCTTTGTTTCTAGTAAATGGAGAAAATAACTCTCTTCATCAATAGGAAAGCGAATTATTCCAATATTTGCTTCTCCTTCATAAACATCCTTGATTGTATCAAAAGAATTCGTTTCGCGATAATTAACCTTAATATTTTTATCATGAAAATTAATCATCGATAAATAATTAGTAAACGCATTAGCGACATAACTAGCCCGCGGTACACATATATCTAAATGAACAGACTTATCATCATATCCTTGATACATGGCTTCCATCTCTTCTACCTGCATAATGATACTTTTAGCTCGTTCAATAAATTCAGCACCTTTTTTTGTTGGAATAACTCCTTTTGAAGTTCGTTCAAAAATAATTATCTGCATATTTTCTTCCAGATCTTTAATTGTTTTACTTAAATGCGGCTGATTCATATATAAATTGCTGGCAGCTTTACTAATTGAGCCGGCTTTTGCAACTTCAATCACGTATTTTAAATGTAATAGATTCATCCCAATATCTCCTTAGTGATTATTTTAACATAGAAAAGATAAATTGTGTTTATATTCTAACATATTTATCAAATATATATTTTTTTATCTATCGCTATAACTTACAAATATATGGTACTTTTGACTTAATTGTATTTAAAGCGCTTTCAACTTATGTTATAATTAAATCAAATGATAAAAAAGAAAGAGGTGTAAAAATGAAAAAGTTGAAACAAGAATATTTGGATAAAATTGACGAAATCGTTGCTAAGCACAAAGATGAAAAAGGTCCAATGAAACTTATGCTTCACGAGATTCAAAACGAATTAGGCTATATTCCTTTTGAAGCAATGGAAAAAATTTCTGAAACAATTGGTGTTCCAGTATCTAAAGTATACGGTGTAGTCACTTTCTATTCTCAATTTACAACTGAACCTAAAGGTAAACATGTTATCGCCGTATGTTTAGGAACAGCTTGTTATGTTAATGGTTCCCAAACTATTCTAGACTTACTTTGTGAAATGACGGGATGCGAAGTAAATTCTACTAGTCCTGATGGACTATTTTCAATTGATGCAACACGCTGCGTTGGTGCCTGTGGTCTTGCGCCAGTTGTCAGTGTTGACGGAATTGTTTTTGGATGTACTAAACAATTAGAAGATTTAAAAATGCTTGTCTTAGATTATTTGAAAGAAGAAGCCCCATGTTAGTTAAAGAGATTGTCGATATACTAAAAGCGAAGGAAATATATATTGATGATCAAGCAATCTATCAAAAAGACTATAAAAAGGGCTTCTCTTCTGATTTAATGTCAGATGCTCTAGCATTATTGAAAAACGAAACCGAAGAAGTATTATTTATTACTGGTCTAGCCAACGTACAATCTTTAAGGACAGCAGAAGTTTTAGATATTGATACAATTTTATTTGTTAGAGGAAAGCCACTAGACATGACAATTGTTGATATAGCTAAAAATCTTCATATTAATCTCTTCCAAACTGATGAAACAATGTTTGAAGCTTGCGGCAAGCTATACGAGGCAGGAATGCGACGATGATTAAAACTTATCAAGTAGAAAAAGATAATTATCAAGATGCCGGGAAAGCATCAAGTGATATCAAAAGGACTCTAAAAGCCCTAGGAATTGACCGAAAAATTCTAAAAGCAGTAGCGATTGCTTGCTATGAAGCTGAGATCAATATTGCAATTCATTCCGATGGAGGAACAGTTACTTTTAAAATTGATGATGACGGTATTGTTCATTTAGCTTTTGATGACATTGGTCCTGGGATTGAAGATTTAAACCTTGCTCAAACACCCGGTTATTCAACGGCCTCACCCAAAGCACGGGAATTAGGTTTTGGTGCCGGAATGGGTCTTTACAACATGAAAAGTGTGGCTTCTACCTTTGAAATTACTTCTTCAAATGAGGGAACCCACATCAAGATGACATTTTAATGAAGCAAGTTATTAGTTATTTAGGCAGTGGTTGTAAAAACTGCATTAAATGTGTTAAATCATGTCCTATGGATGCCATTTCAATTGTCAATGAACAAGTAATTATCGATGAAGATAAGTGTATTAATTGCGACATTTGTATTCAGGCATGTGACCAGAAAGTATTAAGAATTAAAAATATCGATCTTGAAAGCACCTTAAAAAAACATGATTACAATATTGCATTGATTCCTACTGCAATCTTATCTGATTTAAAAACATATGATGAGATAAAAAATATTGCTCATGCAATCAAGGAGTTTGGATTTGATGAAGTAGTTCAATATAGTGATATTGAAGGACTTTTATATAAACAGGGTTTAAAAGATAGTAAAAATGGTGAAGAAGTAATGTTAACATCATTTTGCCCGACAATTAATAAACTGATTATTAATGATTACCCTACTTTGATCGATCATTTACTACCATATGATTATCCTGTTGAGATTGCTGCTAAAAAATTACGGCAAAAATACGCACAGAAAGATATTGCTATCTATTCTTTATGTGAGTGTGTTGGAAAATTAACACTTGCTAAACAACCTTTTGGTAATGAAGATTCAAATATCGATTATGCCTTAAGTGTTTCACAAATGTTTCCACGGATAAATCAATTTAAAAATGATTCACAAGAAGAACTTGAAATCAATGAATATGGAGTAAAAAGTATTGTTGGTGATCTTTATGGAGATAAAAGACTTTCAGCAATCAGTGTTGAAGGATTATCACAAATTAGAAAAGCCTTGGATTTAATTGAATTTGATCAACTAAAACATGTAGATTTAATGGCATTATTTGCTTGTTTCCAAGGATGTATCGGCGGCTATTATTTATGGTCTAATCCTTTTGAAGGCTGCTTTAATATTGAAAGCATGATCGATGATTGTAATGGTAATTTAGCTTCGTTAGATAAAAAAGATTATATCAAAGCACATGAAATAACAAGTGGTAATGAAAAGAATTTCAAAGAACGCTTAGCTTGGTTTAATAAAGTAAATGCTATTTTAGAAACTTTACCTCAATATGATTGTGGCAGCTGTGGATTCGCAAATTGTCGCGGTCTAGCTTCACGAATTGCTAGTGGTGAGGTTGATGATTCATTATGTCGAGTAAAAAGAAGGTGATGGTATGAATATCAAAGAAATACTTCAACTAGAAATCAAACAAATAAACAAAGCACCTTTGACTAATATTGTTGAGAATGTATATATTGGAGATTTGTTAAGTTTTGTTATGGCAAATGGTAAGGAAGGTGCTTTATGGTTGACTGTCCAAAAACATTTAAATGTTGTAGCAGTAGCTGAATTAAATGATTTTGCTGGAATTATCTTTGTCCAAAATAGTTTTCCGGATGGAGATACCATCGCTAAAGCTGACGAATTAGAAATTCCGTTATTTATTAGTCAGCTTGATGCTTATCATCTTTGTAAACAATTAATTTCTTTAGGTCTTTAAAATGTATTACGATCTGCATATTCATTCAGCTCTCTCTCCTTGTGGCGATGATACTATGACAATCAATAACATTTTTAATATGTCTTATATTAAAGGTCTGGAATTAATTGCAATTACTGATCATAATTCTTTAAAACAGCAAAACTACTTAGAAGAAATCATCAATCATGAAATCTTAAAAGGCAAGATTGATTATATCCATGGTGTTGAATTACAGAGTAAAGAAGAGATTCATATTCTCGCCTACTTTTTAAAAGACTCCGATTTAAAACCGATTCAAGCATGGATTGACAGTTATTTAATAAAAGTTCCAAATAATCCCGATTATTATGGCAATCAATATATCTTTAATGTCAATGATGAAATTATCGATCATGAAGACAATTTATTGATTAGTTCCCTTGATCTAGATATATATCAAATCATTGAGACAATCCATTCTTTTAATGGAATAGCTGTTTTAGCTCATGTATTAGCTAAAAAATTTGGAATCTATGAGATATATCAAGGAATTCCCGATGATTTAGCTTATGATGGTATTGAAGTTGGTAATTTAAGGGAATTAAAAGAACTAAAAAAAAGATGCCCTTCTGTGCGTTGTGAACATGTCTTTTATAACAGCGATGCTCATAATTTAGAAGCTATCAATGAACCAGTCAATCAAATTAATAAAGATGATTTTTATCAACTGTGGAGGAAAATATAATGCAGGAAATCGCAATGAATATTCTCGATATTGCTTATAACTCAATAAAAGCTCAGGCTAATTTGATCAAGATCATTATTCACGATAGCAGTAAATTAAATATTATTAATATCCAAATTATTGATAATGGCATTGGGATGGACAAAACAACTGTAAAAAATGTTATTGATCCATTCTATACAACAAGAACCACTAGAAAAGTCGGTCTTGGAGTCCCAATGTTTAAGGAAAACATTGAAGCTACTGGAGGAACCTTTAAAATCGAATCCGAAGTTGGAAAAGGTACTCATGTAACTGGTGAATTTATTAAAAATCATTTGGATACGCCACCAATGGGAAATATTGTTGAAACAATTATTACTTTAATTCAAGCTGATGAAAAAATTAATTATTTATTTAAATATACAAGTGATAAATTAGAATTTATTTTAGACACTCAAGAAATTAAAAAAATTCTTGAGGGTGTTCCAATTAATCAACCAGAGATAATTGTCTGGTTAAAAGAATATATAAAGGAGGGATTGCAACTATGAAATCCTTAGAAGATTTAAAAAAACTTCGTGATGCTGCTCAAAGCAACATGTCAATGCGAACAGATGAACAACAAAAATATCGGGTTGTCGTAGGAATGGCAACTTGCGGGATTGCAGCAGGAGCGCGTCCTGTTTTAAACACTTTAGTAGAAACTGTTGCCCAAGAAAAATTACCTGCAACAGTATTACAAACTGGATGTATTGGAATGTGCACTCTAGAACCAATCGTAGAAGTGTTTGATCGCGATGACAATAAAACAACATATGTATTAGTAGACTCTGCTAAAGCTAAAGAAATTGCTGAAAAACACTTAAAACATGATGAAATAATCGACGAGTATACTGTCGGACATTATAAGAAATAGGAGGTTGTAAGATGCCAACAAAAAGAACCCAAGTGTTAGTTTGTGCTGGAACTGGTTGTACAATCGGTAATTCAGGTGAGCTAATCACGGAATTCGAAAAAGAAATCAAAGCTCTTGGGCTTGAAAAAGAAGTTGAAGTTTTAAGAACTGGTTGTTTAGGATTATGTGGAGTTGGTCCAAATATTTCTATCTATCCAGATAATATCATTTATAAAACTGTTCAGGTTTCTGATGTTAAAGAAATCGTTATGGAACACTTCTATAAAGGTCGTCCAGTTCATCGTTTAATGTTAAATGAATCTGATGAAGAAACAAAAGAGATTCATGATATAAATGATACTAAATTCTATAATAAACAAAAAAGAATCGCCCTTCATAATTGTGGTGTAATTGACCCAGAAAACATTAATGAATATATCGGGAAAGATGGCTACTTTGCCTTAGCTAAAGTAGTTAGCGAAATGACTCCACAAGAAGTCGTAGATGTAATTAAAGCTAGTGGATTACGCGGCCGTGGAGGTGGTGGATTCCCTGCTGGAGTTAAATGGCAATTTGCTTTAAATGAACCTGGTAAAGAAAAATATGTTATTTGTAACGCTGATGAAGGTGATCCTGGAGCATTTATGGATCGTTCAATTCTTGAGGGAAATCCCCACAGTGTTATTGAAGCAATGGCTATTGCCGCTTATGCAATTGGTGCTAACCATGGATATATTTATATTCGAGCTGAATATCCTATTGCCGTAGAACGTTTAAATACAGCTTTAGAGCAAGCACGTGAGCTAGGACTAATCGGTAAAAATATTTTTGAGAGTGGTTTTGATTTTGATTTAGAACTACGTTTAGGAGCTGGAGCCTTCGTTTGTGGTGAAGAAACAGCTTTGATTCAATCAATTGAAGGTGAACGGGGAATGCCTAATCCGAAACCACCATTTCCTGCCCATAAAGGGGTCTGGGGAAAACCAACTATTATTAACAACGTTGAAACATATGCCAATATTGCTCAAATTATTCAACATGGTGCTGAATGGTTTAGGAGCATTGGTACTGAAACATCACCTGGTACAAAAGTATTTGCCCTTGGAGGAAAAATTGTTAATACTGGATTAGTTGAAGTTCCAATGGGAACTACTTTACGTGAAGTAATTTATGAAATTGGTGGTGGCTGCCCAAATCACAAACGCTTTAAAGCAGTTCAAACAGGTGGTCCATCAGGTGGCTGTTTGACTGAAGAACAACTAGATACACCAATTGGTTTTGATGAATTAGTAAAACTTGGCTCAATGATGGGATCAGGTGGAATGATCGTTCTCGACGAAGACAACTGTATGGTCGATGTAGCCCGCTTCTATATGGATTTTATTGTTGATGAATCATGTGGTAAATGCACTCCTTGCCGTGTAGGAACCAAACGAATGCTAGAATTGCTTGAACAAATTTGTGACGGTAAAGGAACAATGGAAACTTTAGATGAACTTGAATTACTAGCTTCAACAATTCAAGATACTGCTCTATGCGGCTTAGGTCAAACTGCTCCTAACCCTGTACTTTCTACGATCCATCAATTTAGAGATGAATATATTGCACATATCGTTGATAAAAAATGTCCTGCTGGGGTATGTAAAGAATTATTACAATATGAAATCGATGAAGATAAATGTCGTAAGTGTGGTCTTTGTGCTAAACAATGTCCAGTTGGAGCAATCAGTGGTGAACTTGGAAAAGTTCCATATGTTATCGATCAAGAAAAATGTATTAAATGTGGTCAATGTATTAAAGCATGCCACTTTAATGTAATTGAAAGAAAGTAGGTGTAAGGAATGTCGAAAATAAAAATGACTATCAACAACCGTGAGGTAGAGGCATATGAAGGCCAAACAGTCTTGGAAGCAGCCAAAAATAACGGAATCCATATCCCTACTTTATGTTATTTAAAAGATGTTACAGGAACAGGTGCTTGCCGTGTTTGCCAAGTTGAAATCGAAGGTGCAAAAACATTATGCGCTGCCTGTGTTTATCCTGTTAGAGAAGGACTAGTAGTTAAAACTAATTCTCAACGAGCTTTAGATGCAAGACGCCGAGTCGTAGAATTAATTGTTTCTAACCACTCTAAAGATTGTCTATCTTGTATCCGTAATACAAACTGCGAATTACAACGACTTTGTCAAGAATTAGGAGTCCGCGAAGATGCTTTTGCTGGCGAAAAAACAGCTCCTACCTTTGATGAAGTTTCGCCTGGAATCGTTCGTAATACTTCAAAGTGTGTCCTTTGCGGCCGCTGCGTTGAAACATGTGCTAAAACCCAAGGTTTAGGAATCCTAGGCTTTATGAATCGTGGTTTCAAAACTAAAGTTGGTCCAGTTTATGATAAGAGTATGAATGATGTCAACTGTATGCAATGTGGACAATGTATCAATGTTTGTCCAGTTGGAGCGTTACAAGAAAAAGAAGAAGTCCATAATGTTATTGCGGCTTTAAATGACGACAGTAAACATGTTGTAGTGCAAACTGCACCAGCAGTTAGAGCCAGTTTAGGCGAAGAATTTGGAATGCCAATAGGAACTAGAGTAACTGGTAAAATGGTCCATGCCTTAAAATTAATGGGCTTTGATAGAGTATATGACACAAATTTTGGTGCAGATTTGACCATAATGGAAGAAGGATACGAGTTTATCCATCGTATCAGCAATGATGGAGTTTTACCAATGATTACATCTTGTAGTCCTGGATGGGTAAACTATATTGAACACGAATATCCTGAATTATTAGATCATTTATCAAGTTGTAAATCACCACATATGATGCTAGGTTCAATGATTAAATCTTATTATGCAAAAGAAAATAACCTTGATCCAAAAGATATCTATGTTGTTTCTATTATGCCTTGTGTTGCTAAAAAAGGTGAAAAAGAACGTGAAGAAAACTTAACTGATGGTTTAAAAGATGTTGATGCGGTATTAACAACTAGAGAGTTAGGTAAATTAATTAAAATGTTTGGGATTAATTTCCGTGATTTGAAAGACGAAGATTTTGATCAAGACATGTTCGGTGAATACACAGGTGCCGGAGTTATCTTTGGTGCCAGTGGTGGTGTAATGGAAGCTGCCTTAAGAACTGTAACTGATGTTTTAACAAAAGAAGACTTAACTAATTTAGACTATCATGCAGTTCGTGGTGAAGAAGGAGTCAAAGAAGCTAGTTTAAAAATTGGTGATATGACAGTAAATGTTGCAGTTGCCCATAGTATGGTTCTAGCTAAACCTTTACTCGAAGAAATTAAAAACGGTACATCTAAATATCATTTCATTGAAATCATGGGATGTCCTGGCGGATGTGTTAACGGTGGTGGTCAATCATATGTTAATGCTTTAACTCGTAATAGCGGTTTTGACTGGAAACAAGCTCGTGCTAAAGCGTTGTATGATGAAGACTTAGCATTACCTGTTAGAAAATCCCATAAGAATTCACAAATTCAAAAATTATATGCTGACTTCTTAGGTGAACCAAACAGCGAAAAAGCACATCATTTATTACACACACATTATACAAGAAAAGAACGGTTTAAATAATTATCGTTAGGGGGGGAATATATGAAGAAAATAATTAAATATTTATTATGTTTAATGATGATATTCACGATGATTGGGTGTTCAAATACAGAAACTAAAGATAAATCCAATACAGTTAAAATACTATGTCCTGCGGGAGCTCCGTCACTTGCCTTTGTCAGTGAGTATGAAAATATCAGTAAAAAAGGAAAAATAGATTTTGTTGATGGTAGCGATCAGCTTGTTGCTGAATTATCAAAAAATAGCAGTGATTACGATATTATTGTTGCCCCAATTAATTTAGGTGCTAAATTGATTGCTAGCGAACAAACCGATTATCGTATTCAAGGGGTTATTACCTGGGGTAATTTATACTATATTGGAACTAGTAACGAAGCATTAAATCAGACTGGCGAACTGGGTTTATTCGGTGAAGGTGCAGTTCCTCAAAAAATCGTTGATACTGTAAAAATTAATACTTCATTGACTCCTAAGTACTATCAATCAGCAACATTAGTACAACAACAATTATTATCGGGCAACATTCAAGTTGGAATGTTAGCTGAACCACTTGCAAGTGCAACGATTGCTAAAGCTAAACAAGCAGGAATTGAACTTTCAATTATTGCTGATTTACAAAAAGAATACGGTAAAGATGGTTATCCTCAAGCCGCTATCTTTGTTAAAGAAAATAACAGCTATGATGAACTATTTGAAGCAATCGATCAGTTCACTAATAATGATTACAATGGATTAAAAGACTATCTAGAAAAAATTGGTATCGAGACATTGAGTTTGCCAAGTGTTGAAATTACAGTTAAATCTATCGATCGTCAAAATGTCCATTATAAAAAAGCTAGTGAATGTTCTGAGCAAATTAAAGACTTCTTAAAATTATTTAACATTGATTATAATAAAAATATGTTAAGTTCATGAGACGTAAAATAATTACTTTAATATTAATTATTGGTTTATGGCAAGGTTTTGCTTTATCAATTGATAAAGCAGTAATCTTGCCTTTACCACTTGTAGTCTTTAACCAAATGTTCAACCTAGCAACTAGTCAATCCTTCTATATCGCAATTGGAGCAACTTTATCACGTGTTGCTTTAAGTTTCTTTTTAGCTTTAATAGTTGGGACCATCTTAGGCGTTTTTAGTGGCTTGTTTAAAAGTGTTAATGAATACTTAGCTCCAATTTTCTCATTCTTACAAACTATCCCTCAAATTGCCTATATTTTAATTTTATTGGTATGGTTTAAAAGTCTGACTGCATTGATCATCATTGTTTTATTGATGATTTTGCCAGTATTTTATAATAATGCTGTTAACGGTATTAAAAACATAAGTAACGATTTAAATGATGTTACGATTCTCTATCACCATCCATTTAAATTTAATCTAATTCATGTTTATCTCCCTTTAATCAAAGGGTATATCGTCTCAGCCGTTGAAACAGCTCTACCACAAAGTTTAAAGGTCGGTGTGATGGCTGAAATTTTTGTTTCCTCAAATCAAGGAATTGGTAAACAGTTGTATTTTGCTAGAGCACAAATTGATATGGTCAGTATTTTTGCCTGGACCATCTGGATGGTTATTATTATTATGTTAATTACATATTTTACTAATAAAATAATTAATAAAGATAAAAAGTAAAGAAGTCAAGCGATTTGCCATAACTAGCGCTAATCACACTTCTTTACTTTTTATCATCTACAATTATCTGATCTTTTCCACAACGTTTTCCTTTATATAAACGATCATCAGCACACTTTATCATAGTATTTAAATGCTTTGCTTTCATCGTATCTGAAATTCCAAAAGTCATCGTTATCTTAATAACATTACCCTCATAAATGAAAGAGTGCTGCCTTAAGAGATTATTAAAACGTTCAATTACATAAGTAAGTTCTTCTTTATTTGTATTAAAACATAAGAAAACAAACTCTTCACCACCCCAACGACATATATCAATATCATCAGGTATCTTATCTTTCATCAAATTTGCTAAACTATGTAATACATAATCACCACATAAATGACCATAAGTATCGTTAATAATCTTATAATCATCAATGTCGCCTATTACAATATTACAATCTAAATTAGGAGATGAATTTAAACTATCAAATAGATAATGACGTGTTCTAAGTCCTGTTAACTGATCATTATCAGCTATTTCTTGTAAATTTTCATTTAATTTATCTATTGCTTTTGAAGAAACATCAGAAATAAAAACACTGTATATCATAACAATAAAACAACAAACTGCATTAAATATTGAAAGAGTTAAAATAATATTTTTATCAGAAATTATATATATTGGAGCATCTTGGGTTGAACTGATTATTCTAATAATAATATAAATAAACACTTCAATAATTGCACATAAATAAGCCCATCTTGAATTTTTAAATGGCCAAAAATATACTAGCGATACCATTGCTAATAAATACAAGGGAAAACCACTTTCCCATCCAAGTGTAAAAACTGTAATTCCAACAAATGTGATAACCTCAAGATGTACCGATAATACTGCAGTTCGATAATAGCCTTTATTTATTATTACCAGCATGATTCCATAAAAAATAACACTAAACAGATTGTAAACTACTAAAAAATTAAAGTTTAATAAATAGAAAATACATAAATAGATTAGATGCATAATTAATGCTAAAGCTACAATTTGTAAATACACACTTCGTACATAGTTACTATGAGCAGCTTTCCCCTTTTCATTCATCTAATCACCTTCGTTCATCTCTATTATAGTAAATTTATACCATTTTTCATATATAAACTTAAAATAAAAAGGAACCTAATAATTTGGGTTCACTTCATATCTCTCATAGACGATATTCCTTTTTATTTTGTAGCTATTCTATAAGAACAGTTTAATGATTTCTTAAATATTTTTCTTTAATATATTCAATTGTTTCATCTAAATTAGAATTCGCCAAGCGTTCAAGCATATCTCTCAAGATTCTATCTGTATTTTCATTAATCACATAATAGTGATGCGTCTTATTATAATAATCAAGTGGTGCTTTAAAATTAAACTGAGTTCCTTGATAAACCATCGTTGCAGCAACACGGTCGCAAAACATTTCAACAACATAATTAATTGGCATTTCAATGGCGATAATTCCTTTGCTAGTAAAATCGATCCAATATTCCCAATGATGTTTATTACGTCCTTTGTGATGCAGCCAGGCACTGCTATAACCAATAGTATCACGTTCATTACTATTTGGTGATTTATAGCCCAAATAATATTTAGCACCTGTTACTAATTCAGTCCAAGAATATTTAGATAAATCATGTTTTAACCCTTGTTTATACAAACCAAATCTGAAACATAATTTCATTACATAAAATTTATGTTTTGTAATTGTTTTAAAATGCTTAAACAGTTTCATTTAATTCACTTTCTGCCTTTGAAATATCGTCACTAGTATCTTCACGATATCGTGTAGCAAATATATCCTCTTGTTCATCCACTTCAACAATGTCAGCTAGATCTGGTAATTCTTCAAGTGTTGTTAAACCAAAAGTATCCATGAACTCATCAGTTACACCATACAAAATAGGCATTCCCGGAGTATCCTCTCGCCCAACCTCTTTGATCAAGGCTTTAGCTACGAGCTTACGAATCATTGCATCGCATCCAACTCCACGAATATCTTCAACTCCAGCCCGTGTAATGGGCTGATTATAAGCAATAATTGCTAATGTCTCTAAAGCAGCATTCGATAAACTAGCACTGCTTTGTTCGACCATCTTTTGATAATAAATAAAGTAATCAGCATTAGTAGCTAATTTATAACGTCCGCCAAAATTAACTAGAACAATCCCCTTTAAAGCTTTATTCCCATAAATTTCTGTAAATTGATCCATTAATAGCGTTGCTTCTTTTTTACTTATTTCTAATACTCCGGCTACTTGTTTAATATCAACACCATCATCACCAGCTAGATACAACATACCCTCAATAATATCTAAATAATTATTTTGTTCCATTAAACTTTCCCCTCTACATATATTTCTTCAAATAACCCATCTTGAATAATCTCTACTTCTTTATCTTTAGCTAAAACTAATATTGAAATAAAAGTTACAATAAAATAGAAACGGTCATGACGGTCAAATAATTCCTCAAATTTAACTTTCTTATTTACTCTTGTTTTAAAATAATTTCGTATTTGAGCTGTTCTTTCATCAATTGAAATATCTTTTTTAGCAATATGTGTATCCAGTGGTTTCATCATTGCTTTTCGCTGAAACATTTTTTGCATTGCTTTCATTAAATCATAAACTTCTAATCCTTCAGGAATCATTGAACTAGTATCCACAACATACTCGTCCATTGACTCTGCCGGTTTAATAATAACTGTTTGACGCTGTTCATATTTATCACGAATTTCATCTAAAACATCTTTATAACGCTTATACTCGATTAGTCGTTTGATCAAAGCTTCACGAGGGTCTTCCTGATATTCATCATTAATTGTCACCTTTTCTTTAGGAATCAGCATCTTACTTTTCATTTCAATCAAATCTGCCGCCATCACTAAATACTCTGACATGATTTCTAATTTAGAAGGATCCATAGCATGAATATATTGCAAATATTGATCTGCAATCAAAGACAATTCTAATTTTTCTAAGTCCATTTCTTTTTCCTTGATCAAATGTAGTAATAAATCTAATGGACCTTGAAAATCTTCAATTATTACTTGATATTCCACTATCGATACCTCCTTCACTTCGATTACGCATTTGTTATTATAACATATATATTATTGCTTTAGAAGTATTCTTTTAGGACCGTAACAAACAAAAAACTATAGCGTTTAAATCACGTTATAGTCTATTATGAGCCTCTTTTCGTCTTGGGCTTACGAATAATAAAATTAAGCATTTCTTTGCCATCAAAAGGATATAGAGGATATAAATAAGATACCCCAAATGGTTTTAAAGATACTAAATAACCAATTAAGATCACATGATAAATGACAAAACCGATCCATCCTAAAAAACCAACAAAAATAATTAAAAATATTTTTAAATATTTATTAGTAAGCGATAGCTCATAGTTAGGGGTTGCAAAACCACCGACATCACCAATTGCACAGAATAATAAAATTTCTTCACTAAAAATTCCTAAATCAATTGCAAACTGTCCTAATAATACAGCGGCAATCATCCCCATCGCATTTGACAAAGAGGTAGGAGTATGAATCGTAGCAATCCGTAACAACTCAATCGCTAATTCAACAAGCAAGACTTGTCCTAAAAAGACTAGATCAATAGTCCCCTTACTTGTCAATAGTAGCCATAAAGGTACTAAATAAATAGAAATTAATACTGCACTACAACGAATTAATCGTATAAAAGTCCCAATGATTGGTGTTTGACGATGCTCCTCAACATGCTCCAATATTTCAAATAATGTGGTCGGCAACATCATTACTGAAGACGATGTATCGCAAATAATAGCAATATGACCATGAAGGATATGCGTAGCTACTACATCCGGGCGTTCACTATATCGAACAAGTGGAAATGGATTATATCCTTGATCTAAGATCATCTCTTCAACGGCACGATCAGACATGACCAAATCTTCATTTTTAATTTCTTTTATACGTTGTAATACTGTTTCCAGCATAGTTTGATCAACTGTGCTATCTAAATAACATAAACAAACATCTAAGGGATTATTTTTCCCAATCGTCTGTTTATTCATAACTAGATCAATCGTACGAATTCGTCGGCGAATCAAACCCGCACAAGTCAGCATCGATTCATTAAAACCATCTTTAGAGCCTCTGACGCTTTTTTCTGTCTCGGGTTCTTCTACAGAACGACTAGGAAAGTGACGAGTATCTAAAACATAAGTTTTATCGCGATAACTAATCATTGCACAACCAGTTAACATTGAATACATGGCCTTTTGATAATCCGGTTCGTCTTTAACATCACCATTATTTAAGCAATCTTTTAATGTTTCACCACGATGGTTGGTAATCCCTTCAACTAAATAAGCAATTAGATCATCAGAGCAAAGACTAGAAACATAATTAATTGTAACTTTTTCATTTTCAAAATCAAGCGTTCGGGTATTTAAATCAAATGATGGATTGTTATTGATCATGATTTTGGCTTAGTACAAATTGCAACTAAAAAAGCAAATAAAATAGCACTACTAATACCCGCTGCGGTTAAATCAAAAATACCCATCGCTAATCCAAAAACGCCAAATTCTTTAGTTGCTGCAAGCGCTCCATGCATCAACGAATGACCAAAACTTGTGATTGGCAATAATGCTCCTGCATGAAATATTTCAACTAGTTTATCATAGATATGAAACAAATCTAAAAAAGCACCAATAACAACAAATAGACTCGTAATATGTCCAGGAGTTAATTTTGAATATTCATAAATCAACTGTGCAATTACACAGACAAAGCCACAAAAAATAAATGCTAATAGATAATTCATTATTCAACAACCTCCAAACTAAAGGCATGGGCAATACAAGGTATACTTTGTTTTTGATTAGTCATAACCGGTGACAATAATGCCCCTGTTGTAATCACTAAAACCCGCTTGTACTTATGTTTTAACATTTTCTGATAGATGTACCCAAATGCTACTAAAGCACTGCACGAAGGCCCACTCCCACCTTGATTAACATCTTGATCACTATCATATAATAGACAGCCGCAATCATCATACTCATTATAGGTAACACTATTTTCATTCATTAATTCCTTCATAATCGATTTCCCATAAGTTGATAAATCACCAGTAAGAATCAAATCATAATCAGTTCCTTGCCGGTTTAAATCTTTTAGATGATTAACTAATGTATCAAAGGCTGCTGGTGCCATTGCTCTTCCCATGTCATTAGGATCACTTTGGTTCATATCAATAACACGACCAATAGTTAATGCTTCTATTCTAACAGCGCTAGGATTATTATCAAGAATTACACTGACTGCACCTGTAGCTGTCGTTGTCATTGTTTCTTTACGTTGGACACCATATTCAATTGGATAACGAAATTGTCTTTCAGCGGTTGCATTATGGCTGCAAACAAAACAATTTGCATTATGAATACAATGATTTTCAATTAACATTGAGGCTGCATTAATAACTAGCCCCATTGTTGCACAAGCACCATACATCGCCATAAATGGTCTTTGAAAATCTTTAGCAGTGTAATTACTGGCAGTGACTTGATTATTTAAATCTCCACCTAAAAAGACATTAATGTCATCTTTTTTCAACTTTCCTTTTTTTAAAGCATGACTAATCGCATCTTGAAGCATTGCCATTTCTGCTAATTCATAAGATTTATGTCCAAAATGAAAATCAGGGTAGTGTCTATCAAAATATTGACCTAACGGTCCATTAAATTCGTCAATCCCGCACGTTGTTCCTGTTGCTCTAACATAAACATTATTCAACTGCATTGAACTACCAGATAAGACTGATGACATAACGAATACCTCCTAACACAAACGAAGCAACAATCCCAAAAGTAATGACTGTTCCTCCTAATTTAAACATATTAGCCCCTATACCTGTTACTAAACCTTCGCTTTTAGCTTCTAAGGCACTAGAAGTCATACTATTAGCAAATCCAGTAATTGGGATAAAAGTTCCAGCTCCTGCCTTTTTTCCAATTCGATCATATATTCCCAATCCTGTCAAAATAGCAGCAGCCAAAACAATCGTAATAATCATCATTGGTGTTGCTTCTTTTTCACTCACATCAAAAATATACATGTAAAACTCTAAAATGCCTTGACCGACAGCACCGATAATGCCACCATAAATAAATGCACTTAAACAATGCTTCCCCACTTGTTTTTGGGGTTTTAAATCTTCAGCAATTTCATTATACTGTGATGTATTCATATTATTCACCTCACAATATTTTTTCCATATTAAAAAAAATTAAACAAAAAAGAGTCAAAACTGACTCTTATAGGCGTTTTAACACTCTTAAAACACTATATCCTAAAATGATATCTACTGGAATCATGATACATTCTTTAATGACTCGGATAAATAACGATAATGTAAATGGAATTCCATACATAACTTGTAACCAATAAGGCGTTAACATAAATGTAATTACCATTTCAACTAATACTACCGAAATCAACCACAGATTAAACAAATGATATTCCTGATCATTTAATTTCTTTTTATAATAACGCATAACAGTAAACAAGACACTTATCATCACAATACAAACCACACTAATTATTATTTTAAAATTAAGTGTAATGTCTACAACATTCTTAGAAATAACTACTTGATCTAAACTAAATACATAAAAGCAAGCCCCTATTCCTAAAAAAATTAAAATTACTTGGATTGCCTTTTCTAAATAATTCATATAATTTTCTTTAATCGTGGCAACTACAATGGATGGAATCAAACATTGTAATACCGCACTCAAAGTAAATCCTAAAAAAGGAAATCCCGTTGGTGTCACAATTAATCCAACTAAATCAACAGCAAGACCAATTATATAACAATATCCTGGTGCAAGCATTATCCCTGCTAAAAGCATTGGGATTACTTCAATTGAGATTTTTAGACTCTCAAAACCAAACAAAGGTATCATAATCGATAACCTTTTTAAAATAGCGGCTAAAACAATAAATAAAGCTGCTAATGTGAGTGATTTAGTATCACTCTTAATTGGAAATTTCCAAAATACAAAAATTCCAATTAAAACTAAAATAATTCCGCAAATAATTTGAATCATAACTTGATTGCTACTTATTTACAATCTTTCCTGCTTCAACCTCATTTCTAGTCCACAGGCGTTAATTCCGATCACTGACCGTACATGCGATTGCTACTAAAAAGTAGACTCCCCCTTTTTCTAAATTATATACAAGATTGTATACAATGGAAATAATACTACAAATTAGCAGACACTTCAACATATTTAATTATTCATCAACAAAGCCTAAGTACTCCTTTTTACAAATTACAAGCATATCATCACGTTTTATCCGTGTTTTACCATCAGGGATAATCATTTTATTATCACGTTTAATTAAGACTACTAAAAACTTATTACGAGGATTGATCATCGCTAGAGTACAATCGATCCAATGATGATGCTCTTCAATGTATTCCTCATCTAAATAAATATCATTTCCTTCGTAACCTGGTGCACACATAATCAATAGATCACCTTTTAAAACCCTTGTTGTCCCTTTAGGTAAGATCATCTGATTATCGCGAATAATTGTAGCAACTAACATATTAGTCGGCATTACAATATCAATTAATGTTTGATTTATCCATGGATGATCATCACTCAAATAAACTCGAATTAATTCAAATGAGCTATCATCACTATAATCATTAAATGTTTTCATTGTATCATTTTGATCATCTTCCACTTTGAGCCATTTTGCTACTAAAGGCAATAGACTCCCTTGAAATGTTATTGAAAGTAAAGCAACGAAAAAGACAATATGAAAAATATCATTATTCGTATATGCAGGTGATACCACTGTCATGATTGCAAAAACAATCGAAGCCGCACCTCTTAAACCACACCAGGAAATAAACAATTGTTGTTTAAACGGTACTCTAAACGGCGTTAAACAGATAAATACCGTTAACGGACGCGCAACAAAAGTTAAAAATAGTGTAATTAGGATAGCAGAGCCTATTATATCGGGAATTTGTGACGGGAAAGACAATAAACCTAGTAAGAAAAACAACAAGATCTGCATCATATGAGAAATACTGTCAAAAAAATGAACTAGTGAAACTTTCTTTTTTAAACGACTATTTCCTAATATTATTCCAAATAGATAAACACTTAAAAAACCATTTCCATTCAGTGCTACTGGTAATGCATATGCTAACAATGCTAGAGCAGCTACAAAAATCGATTTTAAGCCAACTTCATTTAATTGAATCTTATCTAAATAATTTTTTGCTAAAAGACCAATTACTACACCACTAATAATCCCGAATATTATCTGACTAAAAATAAGCATATAAATATTAGTTTTCCCGCTTGATAAAAGGGTCAAAATAATAATTGTCAGCATATATGCTGTAGGATCATTACTTCCACTTTCCATTTCAAGCAATGGAGCAATACCTGCTTTTAGATTTAAACGCTTCATTCTTAAAATACTAAATACTGAAGCCGCATCAGTTGAAGCCATTACTGCTCCAATCAGCATCCCTTCAATTAAACTAGTGTGCAATACCCAATAACAAAATAAACCAACAAAGCCACAAGTTAAAATAACGCCAAGTGTCGACATTATCGTTGCTCTAATAAGTACCGGTTTAGCACTATTAAAATTCAAACAAAAACCACCATAAAACATAATATAAATTAATGCAAATGTACAAATTTGCTCACTTATAATAAAATCATCAAAGCTGATTTTAAACAAGCCATCACTTCCAAATACCATCCCCAACAAAATAAAAATCAATAAAGTTGGTACTCCAAATTTAGATGAAAGCCTTGTTGCAAGAATACACACAATTACTACTACTGCAATCAATAATAAAAATAACGTCATGTCATTCCTCCTATCTTTGTATTATTATATCATATCTAATTAAAAATAATAAATAAAACTCATTATGAAATTTTTTTAGCAAAAAAAGAATCAGTATTACCTGATTCTAACTTCTATCAATTATATATTCCCTTACCTTAGAGATGAAATATAACGATCCCGTTACAAATACTGTCCCCTCATGAGTAAAAGCCTTATCAATCGCTGTTTTAAAATTTGGCTCAATTTTAACATCAAAGCCATTTGCTAATGTCTTAGCATCACTAGCTCGAACATGTTCAAATTCACAAATAGTTATATCTTTAGTTAATTGTAACAATTTTTCAATCATATGTTTATAATCTTTATCCCGTAAAGCACTAAAGATTATTTTTATATTGTCATATTTTTTAGCACATTCATAGAAAGCATCAATTCCTTCTTTATTATGAGCACCATCTATAATAATCAAAGGTTCAATATTAATTATTTCAAATCTACCAGCCCAGCGAGCATTATACATTCCCTGAAGTAAATCATCATCACTAAAATCAACAAATTGATGTTCTTTTAAATATATCAGTGCTTCTAGTGCTAAAGCACTATTATTAATCTGATATAAAGCCGGTGTATCAAGAATAATATCATAATCACGATAATGATAACTAACATTATTCCCATCAATAATTTTAGTTATTGGTTTTAAAGTTATAAGCTCACTATGATGTTTTAAACAAACATCTCTAAATACAGCCAAACATTCTTCCTTTGTTTCCCCGGTTAAGTAATCAATTCCTTCTTTAACAATTCCAGCTTTATTTAAAGCAATACTTTGATAATCATGACCTAAATAATCAACGTGATCTAAACCAATATTAGTATTGATTGCTAATTTAGGCATAATGATATTCGTTGCATCCAATAAACCGCCTAATCCTACTTCAAATAACGCAAAATCGACATTCTGCTCAATAAAATACATAATTGCAATAAATACTTCAATTTCAAACATTGAGATTTCATATTTTAACCATAGTTCCACATATCGATTTGCATATCTAACCATTGTTTCTTCATCAATGAACTGGTCATTGATACGAATAATATCTAATCTTGAGTATAGTGCTGGTGAGGTAAATGTTGCAATCCTATATCCCGCCTGTTTTAAAACTTCTTTAATATAATTAGTAGTTGAACCCTTTCCATTTGTCCCACCAATATGAACACAGTCAAGAAATAACTGAGGATTTCCTATATCTTCCATATAATGTTTAAAATTATTAAGGCTGTATACCCGATCTTTTTGACTATTTATAAAATTAACTACCTCATCATAAGTATTAAAACGTTTATTGACTACCCTTTGTTTAAGCATTGGATAATATAATATACCATTTTTCTTAGTTAGATCACCGACCATTTTAAAACCTAAGTTTAAATAAAATCCTTTAGCCCCAATTCCAGAATTAACTTCAAGATCAGCTAAAGCCAAATTATCAATCAACTCAAATAATTTTGTTCCAATCCCATTCCCCTGATAATCATTATCAACAAATAATAAACTTAGATGTTTTCCCTGAGTAAGTGTAATAATCCCAATTATTTTTTTATTCTCTAAACATATATAAGTCAAATTTTGTTTATTACGATAAAATGTATCACAATTTACTTGATTAAAACTATTAATTCCCTCTTGATCAAAGTCTTTATAAATATCTTTTTTAGCTACTCGTGCAACTAATTCAATTGCTTCTTTTATTTCATTTTCTTTTAATATTCTATATTCCATATTCTCCACCTTAGAACATTATAGAATAAAAGAAGTGGCTAAGCCACTTCTTTTTTTAGAATTTTTCAAATTGATCAATATTTAAAACAAATACGGTTGCCCCACCAACTAAAACATCAACCATAATTGGTGTAAAGAATTCTCCCATCTCTGTTGGAGGAACAGTAGGTTCTTTTTCTACCCGTTTCTTTGAATGTGCTTTGATAATAGAAATACAGTCTTCTACTTTATCATCATTAGTTCCAACAAAAAATGTTGTATTTCCTTTTTTCAAAAATCCCCCAGTAGTAGATAATTTAGTTACGAAGTATCCGCCTTCAGTAAGAGCTCCTTGAACCGATGAGCTGTCATCTGAATTAACAATTGCGATTATAAGTTTCATATTAACTCCTCCTTATACTTCTTATACATATATTATACTACGATTTTTCAAAAGATAGTACAAATATAATAATTAAAGTATTTCATTATGTTGAATAGGTAAGAAGATAGATTCATATTCATTTAAAACATAAGAATCTGTCATCATTGATAAATAGTCAGCAACTATTAATGCTGGATCATTTTTACTATATGCCGGAGCCATCTTATTAACAAATGCTTTTATTTTACAATCATGATTATTAGGATCAGTTAATTCATCATAATAAACATGATATAACTGATTAATCATTCGGACTAATTTTGTATTTTCTTTTACTAGCACCGGATGTTGATGAACCCGATTGGATAAAAAATTCAATAAAGTTTTCAAAGCACTAAACACTTCATTAGAAAAGCGAAGATATGGCTTTCCATAACTATGGATAACAATATCTCCAATCAATCGATTTATCATTGATTTATTATCAAAACCTAAAATATCAGTTACCTCTTTAGGAAGATCAGACTGTTTAATGATTCCTACTTTAATTGCGTCTTCAATATCTTTACCAATATATGAGATAACATCTGACACCCGAACAACACAGCCTTCTAATGTCATTGGACGAATAATTAAGCTAGTATTCTTTTGGTGCCAACAATCTTCATATTCCTGCCAAAATTGCGCAATAGTTTTATCATAATCCGGCATATATTTTTTCGATAACATTTCACCGTTATGACACAGAATCGCATCTAACACTTGTAAAGAGACATTATAACCGATTCCATCGCGTTCAATAAAAAGAATATTCCGTACACTATTAGCATTATGGGCAAAATATCCAAATCCCTTTATCTGCAGAATTTTATCAAGAGCCTTTTCTCCAACATGTCCATATGGTGCATGGCCTAGATCATGTCCTAAAGCCGCCGCTTCAATCAAATCTTGATTTAAAGCAAGACCACGACCAATCTGACGAGCAATCCGACTCACCCATTGGACATGAATAGAACGCTTTGAAATATGAGCATTATTAAAAAAAGATAATGCTTGAGTTTTATCAACATATCGCTGATATGATTTACAATATAAAATTCGATCAATGTCTTCTTCAAACGGCCATCGGATATCAAATTCTTCACGATTTCTAATCGTCTGTTTTACTTTTATACAATCACGATTTTTAGTGGCATAGATAGAAAGCTGATCATCGGCCTCTTTAGTCATTCGTAATGCATTTTTTATGACTATTTCTTCTTTTTTCATTGGAACACCTCTCTATATTCTACACGATTTTTTCTTATTTATGCTACTTTCGCCAAAGTGATGGTGAAAACAAAAGCAGCATTGGGAAAAGTTCTAAACGTCCTGCCAGCATGTCGAAAGTTAAAACTATTTTAGAAACATCTGGCAATGAACCAAAATTACTTACTGGTCCAACAACATCTAAACCAGGACCGATATTATTTAAACAAGAAGCAATAGCTGAAAAAGCACTTTTAAAATCAAGATTAAGAAATGTTAAAATCAATAACGATAGAGCAAATATCGTAATATATACGACTAAATATGCATGAATCGTTCTGATTACATTATCTTCAACCGGCTGATTTTCAAATTCAACTGCACGAACGCTATGGGGATGTAATAATTTATGCAGTTCATTTCTTGCATTTTTAAAATAAATTACAATTCTTGATACCTTGATTCCACCACCAGTTGAGCCTGAACAAGCACCAACAAACATCAATGATAATAATATTACTTGTGAAAATACTGGCCATTGCCCATAGTCAGCAGTTACAAATCCTGTCGTCGTTATGATTGACCCAACCTGGAAACTTGAATAACGGAATGCAGATAAGATTGAATCATATAATGGTAAAATATTAATCGTAATTAAAGCTATTGCAGCAACAATTATAATCAAATACCAGCGCAATTCTTCGCTTTTTAATACTTCCTTGATTCGCCCTAAAATGAAGAAATAAATCAAGTTAAAATTAATTCCAAATAAGATCATAAAAACAGTTATCACACCATCAATATAAGCACTATCATAAGCAGCGATACTTGCGTTTTTAATTCCAAACCCTCCTGTACCAGCGGTTCCAAAAGCATTCAAAATGCAATCAAATAACGGCATTCCGCCAAATAGTAAAAGAATTATTTCAATAACCGTCATAATTGCATAAATCACATATAAGATTCGTGCAGTTAATCGTACTTTAGAAACCAATTTTCCAACCACCGGTCCAGGAACCTCAGCTCGTAAAATATGTAATGAACGTCCTGAAGCAATCGGGATAAATGCGATTACAAACACAAGAATCCCCATTCCTCCAACCCAATGTGTAAAGCTTCGCCAAAATAAACTTGTATGGCTTAATGCCTCCACATTGGATAAAATCGAAGATCCGGTTGTTGTAAAACCCGATACAGTTTCAAACACCGCATCTACATATGAAGGTATCTCACCAGTTAAACAAAACGGAATGGCCCCTAATAATGATATCAATAACCAGCTCAATGCTACGATAGCAAAACCCTCACGAGCATAAATATTCTTTTTACGAGGAGCTTTTCTTGAAATTAGAATTCCTAAAGCCAGCATTATTATGCCAAGTATCGCATAATAAACCCCCTCTGTTTCTTGATAAATCAACGAGACAATTACTGGCATGAACATTAATAAACCGGTAATTGTTAATAACTTACCGATTGTAAAAACAATCATTTTTTTATTCATCCTGCTTATCTCCTTATAATATCATTTAGACTTTTCATTGTCTCACCACGAGAAATAATGACTAAATGATCCCCTAATTCAATCGTCGTATCCCCCTTAGGTACAATTGTTTCATTTTCTCGGGAAATAGCAGCAACTAACACATGATTCTTTAAATTCAAATCATTTAACGTCATTCCTAAAAAAGTTATTTTAGGTGTAGCGATAAATTCACTAGCTTCCACTTCACCATCTACAATCTTATATAAAGTTTTAACACTTGAATCATCATCTTTATTCATTTTTGCTCGAACATAACGAATTATTTGACCAGCAATAATTTTCTTTGGAGCTACGATACTATCAACCTTTAGACTATCCGCAAGACCTGTAAAACTCATCCGAGTAACTTTAGCAATAGTCTTTTTATGATAAATATTTTTAGCATACAAAGATAAAATTAAATTTTCTTCATCTAACCCTGTCAATGCTAAAAAAGCATCTGTTGTCTCTAAACCTTCTTCTAATAATACCTCTTCATCACTTCCATCTGCATTAATAACAGTAACAAACGGTAATTTTTTAGCAAGCACACGACAATGTTCAATATCCTTTTCAATGATTTTTACTTTTATTCCTTGAACCCCTAACTGTTTAGCTAAATAATAAGCAATCTTTCCTCCACCAACAATTAAAACATTTTTTATCCTATTTGTAACAATGCCAATATCTAAACAAAATCTTGATAAGTCTCGATGTGATCCTGTAATAAATAAATGATCACCTGGTTTAATAATATAATTACCATCTGGTATAATTACTTCTTCATTGTGACTTACAGCACATACTAAAATATTAGTCTTAGTAATACTATGTAATTGACTTAGCGGAATATCACGTAAATAACTATCTTCTTCTACATAAAATTCTGCCAATTCAACTTTTCCACGAGCAAAGGTATCAACCTTTACAGCCGAAGGAAATGATAATGATCTTCTAATCTCATTTGCTGCTTCTAATTCAGGATTAATAATCATTGAAAAACCTAACTGATTACGCATAAAATCACGTTGTTTAGAATAATCGGGATTTCTTACTCGAGCAATTGTATGGCGAGTCCCCATTTGTTTTGCCATTAATCCAGCTAAGATATTTAATTCATCCGATGCAGTAACACAAATAATCAAATTTGCTGTAGTTGCCCCTGCCTCCATCAAGATATCATAAGAACCACCATTACCTACAACTCCAATGACATCATATAAGTTTACTACATCTTCTATTTTTTGTGCATCCTGGTCAATCACAATAATATCATGATCCTCGTTGGACATATGCTTAATTAAAGTTTTTCCAACCTTACCAGCACCCAAAATTATAACATTCATAAAGAATAGCCTCCCTTGATAATAACCAAATTGTAGTCCATTTTCCTATATTTCTCAATAGGAATTCGGCAAATACATAAGAAGTTTACCAAATTGAAACATTTTTACAAGGACTTAATAAGTTCTTATAAGATTAACAATTTTTATATCATTTAATTTTAAAATAGATTTCTCATTTTCATTAACTATGATTCATTAGTATAAATTTAAATAACTTAGCCTATATTAGCCTTCGTAAACCATTTATAACAAAATAAAAAAGGACTAAATAAACTAAATCCTATAGATGACACTCCTCTTTATTTTGTGTCTTTTCTATAGGATTTAGTTTAAAAAGTGTCCTTATTTAGTCATATAATCGAATCTTTCCAGTTCTTTAGTCTTACCAATTACCAAGAAATGATCCCCATTTTGGATCACATATTCTGGAGCAACATCTAGAGAAAGATGATCTTCATCACCATGTTTGATTCCAATAATATTCATATTATAAACACGACGAATATTTAAATCAATAAAATTCTTTCCTACCCAATCAAGTGGTGCTTTAATTTCAACTACTGAATAATCTTCATCAAGTTCAACTAAGTCAACAATACTTTTTCTCAATAAACTCTTAGCTACTTTAAGTCCCATATCTTTTTCAGCACGAATAACTTTATTAGCCCCTACCTTTTCAAGAATTTTCATAAATTGTTTATTTTTAGCCTTGGCAATAACATATGGAACACCCAATTCTTTTAAATTCATAGTTGCTAAAACAGCTTCTTCCAAATGTGTTCCGATTGCAACAATAGCAACATCAATATCCTCAATACCGATAGCTCGCAGCTCTTCTTGATCAGTAACATTCGCTACAACTGCTTTCGTTACTTCATCAGCTACCCGCTCAACACATGATTCATCTTGATCAACAGCAATAACCTCACAGCCATATTCTGCCAATGTTGTTGCGACTGTTGAACCGAAAATTCCTAATCCTAATACTGCATATTGTTTACTATTCATCTTTATACCCTCTTTTTATCCTAATAAGATATTCCCATCAGGATACCTTACCTCTTTTTTACTTGCTTGCATATATGATTTTCTTGCAAAAGAAATCATCATTGTAATTGGTCCGATTCGACCAATATACATCAACATAATTATTACAATTTTACCGAAAACACTTAAATACGGTGTTAGTGAAGCACTTAATCCTACCGTTGCTCCTGCAGAAACAACCTCAAAACAAATATCAATAAATGGTGCCTGTTCGGTAATACTCAAAGCAAATATACTTAAAAATACAATTGCTAATGCCATAGAAATAATCGCAAATGAACGCACAATTAAACGTTTAGGAATTCTTCTTGAAAAAGCTGTTACTTCTTTGCGTCCATGATAAATATTGTATACTTCTAATACACCTATTGCAAACGTTACTGTTTTGATTCCTCCAGCAGTACCTGCAGGTGAACCACCAATAAACATCAATACACACATCATCAACTTCGTTGAAGGATGTAAACTTGCCATGTCAACTGAAGCAAACCCAGCCGTTCTAAGAGTTGCTGATTGAAAAAAAGAAATCTGTATTTGATCAAATAGAGGTAGTCCTCCAATTGTTTTGATATTATTAAATTCACACAAATAAAATAAAACAGCTCCTGCTAATAACAATACTACTGTTGCAATAATAACCAGTTTTGTATGTAATGAAAAACTTTTAAATAAATGTTTTTTACTAAATTTCGACCGTTTTCCATACTCTTTTTTTATACAATGAGCAACATCAAACCAAACGATAAATCCAAGACCACCCATTATAATCAAACCCGGAATAACCAAATTGATAATTAGATTATTTTGATATCCAATCAATGAGTTAGCTCCTAGCACATCAAATCCAGCATTACAAAATGCTGAAATCGAGTGAAAGATTGAATAATAAATTCCTTTCACGATTCCAAAATCAGGAATAAATACAAATGCTAGAATGATTGCACCTAACCCTTCAACAATAAATGTATATTTAATTACATTTTTTACAAACTTAGGCAGATCATTTAACGATGGCTGATTTAAAGCTTCTTGTAAAACCAACTTATTTGTAAGAGATATTTTCTTTTTGACCATTATTAATAATAAATTTAAAAAAGTCAAAAAACCTAACCCACCAATTTGAATTAAAATAATAATAACGATTTGTCCTAATATATTGAACTGTTCACTTGTTACTACAGGTACTAATCCTGTTACACAAGTTGCTGAAGTAGCAATAAATAAATTATTTAAATATGCTGTCGGTGTTGTATTATTACAAATTGGCAGCATTAACAAAACTGAACCAATTAAGATAACTGCTAAAAAGCTAATGGCAATCTGTCTTGTTGGTCGCATAGGATGGTGCTCATGATGCATCTTTAAAGTCGAGACCTTCATTTTTTATCCTCCTAAAAGAACAAGTGGTCAATTAATATTTTTGCGCCCATCACAATTAATATTAATCCACCGGCTAATTCTGCTTTACTCTTATATTTTTCACCAAATACATTACCAACTTTGACCCCAATTACACAAATAATAAAAGTAATAATTCCAATCATGCTTACTGAAAGCAATAATGACACATTAAAGAACGCAAAAGTAATGCCAACAGCTAGGGCATCTATGCTGGTAGCAATTGACAACATGATCAAATCCCCTAATCTCAAACTATCATCTTGACATTCATCATCATCACTTGATAATGCTTCTTTAATCATATTCGCCCCGATTAAAGCTAATAAGATAAAAGCAATCCAGTGATCAATAGCTGCAATCTTATTGGCAAATGTTGTTCCTAAAACATAACCTAATGCCGGCATTAAAGCTTGAAACACCCCGAAAAAAGCAGCAATGATAATAGCTTTTTTATAGTTCATTCTTCGCATTGCTAAACCTTTACAGATTGAAACTGCAAAAGCATCCATTGCTAAGCCCACTCCAATGAGGGCTATTTCTATTATTGACATTCCTTATCTATTCCCCTTTTAAAATAAATTCACTACATTTTAAACCATCTATTGCACTAGACATAATTCCACCAGCATACCCAGCGCCTTCACCAATCGGCATGATTCCCTTAATATTACTTTGAAAATTTTCATCACGACATAAGCGTACTGGTGCTGAACTTCTAGATTCAACTCCTGAAAGCATTGCTTTTTCTGTAAACCCTGTAAATTTATGATTCATTAATTGTAATCCTTCTTTTAAAGCAAGATTGACCTCATTACTAAATATTTGACTTAATTTAGCATATCTCACATTTGGTTGAACACTGCAGCTTACTTCTTCCATTTTTAAATCCAGAGTATCATTTAAATAATCTTCAACCCTCATGACTGGCACACTATAATCTTTACCACCTAATTCAAAAGCTTTTTGTTCTAATTCTCGTTGATAGGTAATACCAGCTAATGGATGCGAACTAGCAAAATCTTCAGGTCCCACAGTAACCAGAACTGCACTATTAGCATTTGCTTCATCACGAGCTTGATTACTCATTCCATTAACAACGATTCCACCAGCCTCACTACTTGAGTTTATAACTTTACCTCCCGGACACATACAAAAAGTATATACTCCACGACCATTACTAGTTTTGACCGCTAATTTATAATCAGCAGCTTTTAAACTTGGATGATTCGCATATTTACCATATTGATGCTCATTTATGAATGACTGCAAGTGTTCAATTCGAAGTCCTACCGCAAATGATTTTTGCTCCATTTTTATTCCTTTTTGATATAGCATTTCATAAGTGTCTCGAGCACTATGACCAATTGCTAGAACTAATTTATCTAATTCCATCGTAGTTTTAATATTATTTTTTTCAACAACAATGTTTACTAGCTGATCATCTGCTAAATTAACATCAACTAATTTTGTCTCAAATAACACTTCACCACCATTAGCAATAATCGTCTCACGCATACTTTTAACAACCTTAATTAAATAATCAGTCCCTACATGTGGCTTATTTACATATAAAATATCACTTTCAGCACCATGCTTAACAAAGGTTTCAAGAATAAATTTTTTTCGTTTATCCTTAACCCCAGTTGTTAATTTGCCATCGCTAAAAGTTCCTGCTCCCCCTTCCCCAAATTGAACATTACTATCAGGACTTAATTTCCCTGTTTTAAAAAAGTTATCGATATCTTCTTTCCTCTGTTCAACCGCATTGCCACGTTCAATCAATGTTACCTTTTGATGAGCCCGCGCCAAATTATAAGCGCAAAAAAGTCCAGCGGGACCACTGCCTACTACTACAATATGCTCGTCAGTTGATTTTAAAACCGGATAGTCATAAGCAACTACTTTTGATAAGTTTAATTTAGGATATTTTTTTATCATTAAATCTTCATTCTCGACAGTAAAATTAAAACTACAAACAAAGTGAACTTTGTTTTTTCTTCTTGCATCAACAGCCTGTTTAACTAGTTTAACGTCAAATATTTTATTTTTAGAAATATTTAATTGTTGTGAGATTATTTTTCGATAATCTGCCAGTTCCAAAGGAACTTTTACATTATTTATTAATAACATTTTTTTACCTGCTTATTCATTATTGTTTTAGCGATATGATGGCCTGAAGCAAAAGCAAAATGTAAATTATATCCGCCACAATCACCATCAACATCTAAAAGCTCCCCAGCCAAATATATTCCAGGGTATTTAATCACTTCCAAATTTTCATCTATTTCATCCAAACTAACCCCACCACTCATAACTTGAGCTTTACTGTAATCATATGTATCGATAATTTTAAAGCGGATATCTTTTAAATTATCAATATCTTTTAATATTTTAGCTAATTTATCATTGAAGATTCCTTCTAAATAATAATGACCAAATCTATCATGCCGCTCTTTTAAAAATCGTTCTAATTCTTGGCTAGTATATTCCTCCATTAGATCTAAACTAATCTCTTTATTTCCGCAATAACGTGATAATAATCGTGATAACTGCATAATACATATTCCTGATAACCCATTATCACTAAATAACACTTCACCATTTTGACTTTCAATTAATTTTCCATCTACTAATAAACTCGCTTTACATTTAGTTCGAACGCCTTTTAAGCTTCGGTAGGCTGGTTTGGTTTTTATTTGAACTAGACTAGGATACAACTTTGTCACCTTTAAATCAAGCAATTTAACCAAATCATAACTATTTTTGCCTGATAATAAAGAAGCAGGTGAGCCTGTTGCAATAACAATATTATTACAAAAGTATTCACCTTTATTAGTTTTAACTATATACCCATCCTTTTTAACGATAATATTTTTAGCCTGACACTCTTCAATTAAAGCAACTTGATCAAAATTATTCATTAAAGCATTTTTTACGGTTAAACTTTGATTAGAACGCGGATAAAGAAGTGTTCCCACCTGTCGAGTCATTACTCCAATTTGGTTAAAATATTTTCTTGCATCAAAGGCATGAATAATCCTCTTAATCTTGGATTCATCAGTATTGTAAAAATACATATCTAAATTAGTATTAGATAAATTACAGCGACCATTACCACTAGCTAAAATTTTTCGTCCTGCCTTATTTGATTGTTCAAGAATAATTACATTATGATTACTTTTAGCTAGTTCATGACCACAAATCAGTCCACTAGCTCCAGCTCCAATAATTACTGTTGTTTCCATACATTGCTCCTTTTAATGCCTAGATTATAGCATACTCGCTATTTATTTAAAACTAATCTTAATGTTTTTAGCAGAGTTCTTTTGAATTAGAAAAGGATGAACTACTATTTTATTCCATGAAACCTTTTTGATTATTTTAAAACAACTGCTTTTTATCTATTAAACTCTGCTTTTTCCTCATAAAATCAGAATATTTATCTCATTTAAAACGCCCCTTGATAATATTAATCGATAAGTGTATAATTTAAAAGAATTTATCACTTTAAGGAGGAGTTATTTATGGGTAGAGCACATGAGGTGCGCAAAGTTGCAATGGCAAAAACAGCAGCAAAAAAAGCTAAATTGTACTCACGTTATGGTAAAGAGATTTACTTAGCTGCAAAAGCAGGTGGACCTGAACCAGATGGTAACTTAGCATTACGTCGTTTAATTGAAAAAGCTAAAAAAGAACAAGTACCCGCTGATGTTATTAAAAGAGCAATTGATAAAGTAAAAAGTGGTGTTACTGAAAATTATGAAGAAAAAGTATTTGAAGGGTATGCTAATGGTGGAGCTACTTTAATCGTTAAATGTCTAACTGATAATATTAATCGTACTATTTCATCAGTACGTCCTGCTTTTACAAAGTCAAAAGCAAAATTAGGAAATGAAGGATCTGTTTCATATTTATATGACGTTATCAGCGTCGTTGCTTTTAAAGGACTAGATGAAGAAACTGTTTTAGATGCTTTAGTCATGGCTGAAGTTGATGCTCAAGATATTGTTAGTGAAGAAGATGGAACTATCAAAATTATTGGTGAACCAACTGATTTATATAAAATCAAAGAGGCAATTGAAGGTATTAAATCTGATATTGAATTTGAAATAGATGAAATTCAGACTTTACCACAAGACACTGTTGAACTTGAAGGTGAAGATATGGAATTATTTGAACGTTTAATGAATAATCTTAATGATTGTGATGATGTTGATCAAATTTATCATAATGTTGCAAATTACGACGAGGGAGAATAATTCTCCCTTTTTTTACAAGGAGGTATTTTATGCAAGTAACTTATATTTATAACAGTGGGTTTTTAGTTGAATTGGATAAGCATATTTTACTATTCGATTATTATCAAGGAACAATTCCCCCGCTTAATCAAAATAAACCATTATATGTCTTTGTCTCTCATTTTCATCATGACCACTACAATCCTGCAGTTTATCAAATCAACCATCCTAAAATCACTTATATTATCGATCGAAAAATCAATAATACTGGAATTAAAGTTCGCCCTAGCGAAATATATGAAATTGATGATTTGTATATTCAAACCCTATTATCAACAGATGCAGGTGTAGCTTTTGTTGTAAAGGTTGAAAATAAACAAATTTATCATGCTGGTGATTTACACTGGTGGCACTGGATTGGTGAACCTGAGGCTGACAACAAATATCAAGCTGGAACTTTTAAAAAAGAAATTAGTAAAATTAAAGATATTCATTTTGATTTAATGATGATTCCTCTAGACCCTCGTCTTGAAGAAAGTAGCTGGTGGGGTATGGAGCATATTTTAAAAAATATTAAAACAAAATATGTTTTGCCAATGCATTTTACTGATAATCCTAAAATGATGCTTAAATATCTCAATCACGAACCTTTGAAACAGTATAATAATATTTTAAAGATAAATAATGAAGGGGAAATATTTATTATTGGTGATAACAATGATGATTAGACCTTATTTACATAATGCTAAATACTATGAAACCGATCAAATGGGAATTATTCATCACTCTAACTATATTCGCTGGTTTGAAGAAGCAAGAATCGATTATATGAACCAAATTGGTTTAACATATAAAAAAATGGAAGAAGAAGGTATCATTTCTCCTGTTTTATCAATTAATTGTAATTATCAAAAAATGATGTATTTTGATGACCTTGCTATAATTGAAGTTAAAATAACTAAATATACTGGTGTCCGCTTCGCCTGTGAATATAAGATATATAATCAAAAACATACACTTTGTACTACTGGCAACTCTAATCATTGTTTTACTGATCGGAGTGGACGACCAATTAATTTAAAAAAAATCAAACCAGATTTTGATCGACTTTTAAAAAAAATTATTGAATAACAAAAAATATATCCTTAATGGATATATTTTTTATTAGCTCGCTAATACTAGTATATATTGATTTATGACATAGGGATAATTATAGAACAAATCATTTCAGTATTAACACCCAAATTGCTAATTCCCAGAAACATCTCAATATTTCATTTCCCATAATATCTTCTATATTACCTATCTATAATAACTCTTTAAACAAGATTAAGCAAATAAATATACAAAAAAATACAGTCTATTTTTTAGGAATAATTTCAATCCAATAATCATCAGGATCATTAATAAAATATAATCCCATTGCCTTATTTTCAAAACATATACATCCCATTTCCTTATGTAACTGATAAGCTTGATCAAAATCATCTACTTCAAAACAAATATGACTTTCATTTTCACCTAATTCATAAGCTTGCGGATGATCCCTTAACCAAGTTAACTCAATTTGAAAATTACTTAAACCATCACCAAGATAAGTTAAAATAAAACTACCATCATTAGCTTCTTTAGTTCTTTCGACTTTTAAACCTAAAGCCTTTTGGTAAAAAGCAACACTTTTATTGATATCTGTAATATTAATATTACAATGTATACACTTAAATTTCATCTTTCTCTCCTAATAATTAATAAACCGTTTTATAATCATTATCTTCAATATCTAATTTACCAAAGTATTTTTCAAAATCAACACCAACAAAGTTAGATAGATCCTTCATCTCTAATACTGTCTTGACATCAACGTCAATTCCATTTTCCATGCGATCTTTTGTAGCCTCAACTTCTTTTTCACCATGAGTATATATACGCGGTTGTCCTTCAGCTTTTGGAGCATCCCTTAATTCTTGCAGGAACGTTGAAAAATGTGTCTCAATATCTTCTGGGTTTCCAAATATTTTAGGATCAATAGCAATAAATCCATGACATGTTCCCCCAATGCCATTTGTATGTGTATGATTCGAAGTCAGTCCTTGTGATAAAATAGAACAGAAAATCTCACAGAACATTCCATAACCATATCCTTTATGGCTTCCTAATTGTTCCGTTGAACCACCTAAAGGCATAATCCCACCACCGATTTTATTAGCAATGTTGTCTAAAACATCTGGTGCATCTATAGAAGGATTACCATCTTTATCTAGTGCCCATCCATTTGGTAATTCTTTTTCAGCTTTTCGATACATTTCTAACTTACCACGAGTAACTACTGTAGTAGAAGCATCAAAAAAGAATGGATATGGTTTAGCTGGCATTGCTAAAGCAATAGGATTAGATCCTAGCATTGCTTTACGGGCAAAAGTAGGAACCATAATAGCTTCTGAGTTAGTAAATGACATCCCCATTAATCCCTCGTCACAAGCCATTTTTGCATAATAACCAGCAATTCCATAATGATTAGAATTTCTTACCGTTACAATTGCCATCCCTACTGTTTTAGCTTTTTCAATACATTTTTCCATTGCAAATTTACTAATCAATTGGCCCATTCCAGCATGACCATCAATCACTGCCGAAACAGGGGTTTCAAAAACAATCTCAGGTTTTGCATCAACCTTAATCATGCCTTTTTCAATCCCTTTGTGATACCGTGAAAGCCGCTGCATACCATGTGACTCAATTCCATATACGTCTGACAATAATAATACATCTGTGATTGTTTTGCTTTCATCACTTGTAAAACCGAATTTTTCAAATGCTTCATTACAAAAAGCATTTAATGTTTCAAATTTAAATTTCAAATGTGCCATAATTTACCTCACTTAATCGTTATCGTCAACATTCTATCACAAAGTTCCCATTTAGTCATTATTTCCGCCAATGATTTATTACATTATTGTTCAAAAAAGTAGATCACTGATCTACTTCATATAGGCGGTATTTATCAAAATATATTAATAAGATATTCATAATAACTTCAATTGGCCAATAAACAAGAATAAAGACACTTAATCCAACCAATAAATCAAATTGCAGTACTGAAACCATATATACTGCTGGAAGTATTGCAACAATGATAGGAATGAACCCCATTCCCGAAGGAAACTGGATTTGCATCAACGTTCCACACTCAGGACATCTTTGTCTTGCTTTATAGGCAAAAGAAGCTGCTTTAAATTCATGATTACAGTTCGAACAATACATTATAATGTACAGATCATAACTGTCATTGTACCATCATATTCTACGGCATCTTGATCAGCACAAACTACAAAGTTATCGCCCATTTTTACACTATTCCCATTAATAACACCATTACCTTTAATAACAGTGACTAATTGGAATGGTTTATCATTAACAATCGTATTTTTACCAGTCATTTCGTATTTATTAACTGTAAAAAATTCACTTGATACCAACTTCGTCCTCGTTCCATTTTCAATTGCTGTTTCAACCATACTATCCGCCGCAAGTGGAACATATGGAACTGTTGCAACATCAATCGATTGTTGTACATGCAATTGACGTTCATTTCCTTGAGCATCTTTACGATGATAATCATAAACACGATATGTAATATCTGAAGATTGTTGTGCTTCATAAATTAATGAACCACTGCAAATAGCATGAATCGTACCTGAAGGAATATAGAAGAAGTCTCCTTCTTTGATATCAAATTTATTTAACAGATTGTCGTAGTCATCATTTTCAATCGCTTTTACTAACTCTTCTTTAGTCTTAGCATGGTGTCCCATTACCATTTTTGTTCCTTCATCGGTATTTAGAACATACCAGCATTCTGTTTTACCTAAAGAATTTTCATGAGCTTTAGCGTATTCATCATTTGGATGAACTTGAACAGATAAATCGTTACAAGCATCAATAATTTTTACCAATAATGGAAATTGGTCACCTTCAATATTAGCAAATAACTCTCGATGTTCATCCCATAAACTAGATAATGTCTTTCCAGCAAATTCTCCATCACTAATAGTGCAATCTCCATTTTTGTGAGCTGAGATTGCCCAACACTCACCAGTATTGTCACTAGGAATATCATAGCCATAAACATCTCTTAATTTATGACCTCCCCAAATCATTTCTTTAAAAACTGGATTAATTTTTAATACGTGTCCCATTTTTTTACCTTCTTTCTATGTATTTTAAAAATTCATCAATATTATCATCATTGAATACTATTATGCCATGTTTTTCTAGTAGTTGGCAAGTAATACCATCACCATTTATAATGGTATGACTAAACGTCCCATCATATATATAGTTTTTTCCACAACTAGGACTTTTTGCCTTTAACAAAACTACATCAACATCATGTTCTTGTAATATTTCTAAACTCTTTTGTGCTCCTAATCGATATTCCTTAGTCCAATCAACACCATTAATATCAACTACTTTTCCATCTCTTATCTCACAAGGAGAACGAGGAATACTCAATCCCCCTAACACTTCAGGACAAATCATTATTGCTTCATTTCGCATAACCATCTCTTTGACTAATTTAATTAATTTATCATCACCACTATAAGTGCATTTGCATCCTGCCAGACAACTACTTACACCAATCATTTATAGCCTCTTTAATTTCATTGGCATGATCAACAACAAGATCTGCACCATTTTCAAGCAGCTCCTGACGTCTTCTAAATCCCCATGATACGCCTATTGATCTAACCTTCGTATTTTTCGCAGTTAAAATATCAACGTCACTATCGCCTATATAGACGACTTCGTTTTTACGCACATCAAAAAGATTAATAACTAGATTTGTTAAACAGGGATCCGGCTTTTTAGGATGTCTAATACTACTACCGAAAATATATTTAAAACATCCTGGAAATAAAGTCTTAACAATTTTAACTGCATGGTCTTGCGGTTTATTAGTCACAACAGCCAAATTATATCCTTGATCAGCCAAAGTATTAATTAATTTTGTGATTCCAGGATATGGTTTGGTATTTTCTAAACAAATTTCACCATAAATTTCATCAAAACGTTTCTTTACAGCTGTAATATCCCCCTGATGATCAGCAGGTAAAGCCCGCTCAAGCAATTTTAATACACCATTTCCAACAAAATAACGATATTCATCAAGGGTATGCGTAGGATATCCTTTTTCTGTTAAAATAACATTAACAGTATTTGCAAGATCAACTAAAGAATCTATCAATGTACCATCTAAGTCAAATATAATTGTATTTATCATCTTATCACTCCATTATTTACGACAGTATTATAACACATATTTTACTTGTATGCGCACTTTGTTGTGGTATAATTTAGAATTGAGGAGTGAAAGGATGAAAGAAAAAAGTAGTGTATTTATGACATTAGGTACAGCTGTTGGATTAACGATCGCAGTTATTATTTTTGTTATTGGCTTTGTTAATAAAGAAACAAGTTCATGGAGCGCACTCTGGTTTATCGTATTTGCATTTATTGGACGTGTAATTGGATATGGCTTAGATCGAATTGTCGATAAAAACAATCAAAAAAAGCATGGTTAATATTTAAGGATTCGCTTAAGAATCCTTTTTTCGTTCTACCATAGCCATTTTTAATGTGATCGTTTTTAATTTTTCTTTATAACTTGCTTCTGCAGCATTAAATGCATCTAAAATCATCGCCTGCTTTTGATCCATGATTTCTTTTAATTCATTAACAAAAACACGTTCTACTAGTCCCGTTGCTTTTGCAAACGGCTCTTTACCCTCGATAGCCTCAAAAATATCCAGCAAAGTAATCTTATCAGGTTTCCGGCTTAAGCATACACCACCTTTTTTCCCTGCTTCAGATGTAATCAGCCCAGCTACAACTAATTGCCTAATAATTTTTTTTAAATAAGAATCAGAAACACCTAAACTATCAGAGATATTATAACTTTTTAAAGGTTTTTCATCATTGCTATGGGCGATAATTATTAATAAACAAATTGCTTGTTCGACACTATTTTTTACTTTCATTACTTCATTTCCCCTTTACTATATATTGTAACATTATTCGAGATTAATAATCTAGAAAATATTTTTTATAAATTGATTGACAAACTTATAGTAGATGATTAAAATATGCTTTATTAATAGATAAACTTTATCCATGGATAGATTATATCTATTAATATATTAAATTTCAAGATAAAACTATAATTTAATGGAAAGGAGAAAAAATGATAAAAAAAGAGTGGTCAGCATTTCGTAAAAATTGGTGGCTGAAAATAGTGGCCGTAGCCATCATTGCAATTCCAAGTATTTATGCGGGGGTATTCTTAGGGTCAATATGGGATCCGTATGGAAATACTAAAGAAATTCCCGTAGCGGTAGTTAATGAGGATAAAAAGGTTGAATATAATGATTCCACTTTAAATGTCGGTAAAGAGTTAGCAAAAAGTCTTCAAAACAATGATTCAATGGATTTTAAACTGGTTGACAGTAAAACTGCTGATCAAGGATTAAAAGACGGTGATTATTATATGGTAATTACTATTCCTAGTAATTTTTCTAAAAATGCAACGACATTATTAGATGCCCAACCACAAAAAATGATTTTAAACTATACTACTAATCCTGGCAGCAGTTACATTGCTTCTAAAATGGATGATTCAGCAATTGCTAAAATCAAAGCTGAAGTTTCTTCAACCGTAACTAAGACTTATGCTGAAACTATTTTCAATCAATTGGGAACAGTTGGAAGCGGCATGAGTGAGGCAGCTGATGGTTCTAATCAAATTAATGATGGGGCTAATCAGTTAATTAGTGGTAATAAAACTATTTCGGATAATCTTCAAGCATTAGCAACTAGTTCAATCACTTTTAAAGATGGGGCTTCTACCCTTACAAATGGGTTACAAGATTATACCGATGGTGTAGTAACTGTAAATAATGGTGTATATTCATTAAAGGATGGTATCAATTCTCTAAACAACGCTACTCCTGCATTATCAAGTGGAATAAATCAACTTGATAATGGAGCCACAGAACTTCAAACTGGAATAAGTCAATATACTGGCGGTGTTACTAGCGCTTATCAAGGTTCTCAAGCTTTAGTTAGCAATAATTCTACCTTAAGTAATGGTGTAGATACTCTCGCAGCCGGGGCAAGTCAATTAAAAGCTGGTAACCAGCAAATCAGTGATGGCTTAACACAAATGGCTTCACAAGTAAAAACATCTAGTATTTCTTTATCAAATTATACTACCTTAATCAATACACTTCAAAATAGTGGTAATGCAGACTATAAAAAGCTAGCACAAACAATTTTGGATACAGGTCTAAGTAAAGAAGAAGTTGAACAATACGGATTAACAAAGTTTGGTGTAACTGATGCTTTGCCTTCTTCATATCAATTGGTTCAGCAGATGAGTTCTAGTCTTAGTACGATGAATACAGCCTTAAATGGTGATACAACTACCCCAGGTCTAGCAACTGCTAGTAGAACTATACAAGCTGGTTTAAATAATCTTGATGCTTCAATTAGTGGTGGTGAATATACTAACACTGATGGTAGTAAAACTATTATTCCCACAGAGAAAAGTTTAAAAACTGGAATTAAAAGTTATCTTGCTGGAACAAGTCAAATCAATAGTGGCTTAGCTCAATTAAATGATAATTCAAGTTCTTTAGTAGATGGTGCCAATAAATTAAAAACTGGTACTTCTCAATTAGCTAGCCAAACACCAACTCTAACTAACGGTATCGGTGCCCTTGATCAAGGAGCAAAACAATTAGCTGATGGTACTAGTACTTTAGTAAGCAATAATCCAACTTTGCTCAGCGGTGCTGATCAGTTAGCTGATGGAGCTAATCAAATCAGTGACGGCGCTGGACAATTAGCAGCTGGATCAACTACTCTTGGAACTGGGTTAACCACCTTACAAGACGGCGCAAATACTTTAGCTACTTCACTTCATGATGGTGCAGAGCAGGTAAATAGTATTAACAGTAACGACAGCACATTTGATATGCTTGCTAGTCCTGTAGATACTTCTCATAAGGAAATTTCAACAGTTGAAAACAATGGTCATGGAATGGCTCCATATATGATGAGTGTAGGTTTATATGTAGCTTGTATGGCATTTACGTTGATGTATCCATTATTCAATGATGTTGAAAAAGCAGAAAGCGGCTTTAAATATTGGTTATCTAAAGCTTCAGTCTGGTTTACAGTATCTACAATTGCTTCAATTGTAATGATTGCATCATTGATGTTCTTCTGTGATTTTGCTCCGCAACAGTTACTAATGACTTTTATCTTTGCTGTAATTGTAGGAGCGGCTTCAATGGCATTAGTGACCTTGTTAAGTATTGTGTGTGGTAAAATTGGTGAATTTGTACTCTTAGTCTTTATGGTTATTAATTTGGGTGGTTCGGCCGGTACTTATCCGCTAGAAACATCAAGTGCAATTTTTAAAGCAATTCATCCTTTTATGCCATTCACATATAGCGTTGATGGCTTCAGAAAAGTTATTAGTATGTCAAATGTTTCATTGAATACAGAAATAATTGTATTTGTAGGAATTATTATTATTTGCAGTTTATTAACCATTCTGGTTTATAATCATCGAATTAAAAAACCAACTCCATTAATTCCTCAAGCATTTGAAAATGTTAATGAATAAATAAAATCAATTTAGACAGTGTAGGATTCTATACTGTCTTTTGCTTTTAAAATACACTTTTTATCCCATTAAAATGACTTTTAATACCTTTGATTTTATAAACACATATTGGAACATAAAAACAGTACAATTTCTTGTACTGTTTTTATGTTCCACTCAAGTAAATGCATAAAAATTTAATTTCTCATCTTTTTTTCATTCTTAAAATCAGTATATAAATAATTACTAAAATAATCGCAAGACCATATGGAAACATAAAATCTTTAACTACTCCAAGGATGTAACTAAAAGTATCTTTTTCAATTTCTTTAGTAGTAGCATACTCTTCTTGATATAATAATTTGTCTTGATAATATACTTTTAAATCACCAACTTTTTCTCCCTTTTTAACAGGTGCTTCTAATTTTTTAAATGAGTATTTATATTCTAAATCATCTTTATTAAAATCATTTGGTAAAAAGGCACTAACGTCATTTAAATTTGTAATAGCTATTTTTTGTTCGTCCTTTGCTAAAGTTACATCTAACGTTCTTACTTTAGCACCCTTAGTTAAAATACTTTGTAATGAATAATGTTGCCCCACATAATTCATTATATCTAAAGTATCACTTACTGCAGCATGAGTTTTAACATCATTATTAACACTATGACCTACAATGGTAATAATTTCATTATCATTAACCCGATTTAAACTTGATAGACAACTTTTAGCCTCGTTTGTATACCCACTTTTACAACCAAGAATATCATCAACATTTATTTTTGCTCGTTTAGCATTATACATCGATTTATTAACCCATTGATGTAATCCATTTGAAGACGTTTTATAACGTTGAGCATATATATTTTTAAAATCTTCATTTTGAATTGCATATTGAACAATTAATGCCATATCATGAACTGTAGTATAATGATTTTCATCATGAATCCCGGTCGTATTTACAAAATGAGTATCTTTTAAATTTAATTTTTGTGCTAATTCATTCATTTTATCAACAAATGCCTCTTGACTTCCACATAAATTATTTGCTAGAGCTCTAGTTGCATCCGCCCCACTTGGTAAAATAGCGCCATATAATAAATCTTCATATGTAACTGTCTCTCCAACTTCAAAATTAGCTGAGGAAGCTCCAGTTTCCCATACAGTATCAATATCACTTTGTGTAATTACTGTTGTTTTCTTCATATCATCCATTAATTCTAAAGCAAGAATAACGGTCATTACCTTGGTCATACTCGCAGGATACATCCGTTCATCCATGTTCTTATTATATAAAACCAAACCACTTTTTGCATCAATTGCAACTGCATAATCACAAGTAAGCCCAATATCTTCACTATTTTCTAAAGCTCTTATCGGTGTTAGTGTTGCTATTAAGCATATTCCAACTAATAAAAACGATAATATTTTTTTACACATTCAATTCTTCCTCCCTGACATTACTTCGTTTTAAAAATGATAGTTTCGTTTCAGAAACAATAATTGCAACAAAAATGATAACAAATCCTGCAATAACTTTTAACGTAAGTACTTCTCCATATAATAGAACTGAAAATATTACACCAAATACAGACTCAAGACTTAATAAAATCGCTGCATTACACTCACTCACAAGATTTTGACCAATATTTTGACATAGTAATGTTAGCGCAGTAGAAAAAAAAACTAGATAGCCAATCTGCAAGATCACACTACTGTCAATTTGTTTTATCACTGTAATATCTTCAAATAATAATGAACCAAACAAAGCTAAGATCGCAGTCATTCCAAATTGTAGTGTGGTTAATTTAATAGGATGCATCTCTTGTGAATACTTTTTTATCGCCAAGATATGTAAGGCATAAAAAAATCCTCCACAAATAGTTAAAAGATCACCAGTATTCATTGTCAAATCACCATCTAAAGAAACTAAAGCAACTCCTGATACACAGAGTAAAGCTGCAACAAAGTTATAATTATCAGGTCGTTTATGATAGAATAACCAAACTAAAAAAGGTACAATTGCACAATAAATAGCAGTTAAAAATGCATTTTTCCCTGGGGTTGTCATTGTCAGACCTAATGTCTGTATCAAATAAGCCAAAAATAAACAGGTTCCTGTAATCGCACCCCCTTTTAAATCACGAATACAAGTATCTTTAATATATTTATAAAACATTATGATCATTACTAATGTTGCCAATGTAAACCGAACAAATAACAGGACATTAGGAGTTAAGAAATCCACTGCACTTTTCATAACAATAAATGAACTCCCCCAAATCAAGGCTGCTAATAACAACAAAAATGACCCTTTAAATTTATCACTTTTCATTTGAACCCTCCATACATACTTGTTTATTTTAACACTTTCGACCTATTTCAACAATATTTATTTAATAAAACCCCATTAAACAGCTACTTTTTCTATTTTAGTAATAACTATTGCAATAAAAAAAGTAATCTAAATCGAACAGTCATCCTTGGCTATCCAAGATCAGAGATGCAGTCCAATTTATATGATTACTTTTAGCTATACTTATTTAAACTTAGAGATTTTATCTATCCATTGATTACAGCATGACAACGAGGGCACAATTCGCCTTCCATTTCATCTTCATCAAAATAGTTCCAACATCGTGGACATTGATGACCTTCGAACTTTTCAACTTTGATATAAGCGCTATCAAATTCTTCTAATGAAGAATCTTTCACTAACTCAACTTTAGCAACAATAAATAATTGTTTTAAGTCAGCAAGCATTGAAGCCATTTCCTTAAATTCATCTTTTAATGAAATCGTCACTTTTGCTTCCATATTTGATTTTATAATTTTTTCATTTCTCAATCCTTCTAAAGCTTTCATGACATCTTTACGAAGCTCTAGGAAACGATCAAAATGAGCTTTTAATTGATCACTGTTAGGCATATTGATCATTTCAACATTAGGTTCTAAGAAAATTGAATCGGCCTTATTATCATCACAATGGAAATGATCATGTAATTCTTCAGCAGTAAATACTAGAACTGGTGAAATCAATTTCATCATTGCTTTAGCATGATAATATAAAACTGTTTGGACTTGTCTTCTACGAAGACTATCGGCTTTTTCAATATAAAGAATATCTTTAGTAAAGTCCATATAGAATGAGCTTAATAAATTAGTAAAATAATTTAAAATTAATTGATTTGCTTCAGCAAAATCATAATTATCATAAGCTTTATGATATCCTTTAATCAAGTCATTTAATTGAGCTAGCATATATTTATCAACATCAGCCAAAGCTTCAACTGCAACTAGATCAGCTTGTTTAAAATCATTTAAGTTTCCTAATACGAAACGCATTGTATTTCTAATTTTACGATAATTTTCAGAAATTTGTTTCATAATATCATTACTGATTCTTACATCTTGCTGGTAAGCTACTGAAGTTGCCCATAATCTTACAATATCAGCTCCATATTGGTTAACTAATTTAATTGGATCAACAGTATTACCTAATGATTTAGACATTTTATTGCCTTTGCCATCTAAAACAAATCCATGTGATAAAACTGTTTTGTATGGTGCACAACCATGAGCTGCTGTTCCAACAATCAGTGAAGAGTTAAACCAGCCACGGTATTGATCACTACCTTCAAAATATAAATCAACTGGATAACGATATCCCCGTTCAATCATACATCCAGTATGGCTGGAACCTGAGTCAAACCATACATCCATAATATCTTTTTCTTTTTTAAAGATACCATTTGGTGAATGTTCATTTATATATCCTTCTGGTAATAAATCTTTTTCATCACGTTCAAACCAAACATTTGAACCATATTTTCTAAATAAATTAGAAATATGTTTAAAAACTTCTTCTTCCATAATCGGTGTTCCATCTTCACAATAAATGATTGGAATCGGTACTCCCCAAGATCTTTGACGAGAAATACACCAGTCACCACGATCTTTAATCATATTATAAATACGAATATGTCCCCACTCATTTAACCAGTTAACTTTATCAATCTCACTTAATAATTTCTCTCTGATTTTATCAACTGAACAGAACCATTGATCAGTCGCTCTAAAAATAATTGGTTTTTTAGTACGCCAATCATGTGGATAACTATGTGTAATAAATTCAAGCTTTAATAAAACTCCTAATTCATCTAGTTTCATTGTAACTGTTTTATTTGCATCATCTACATATTGACCTTCTAGCCATTCACCACAGTCTTTCATCATACATCCATGTTCATCAACGTTACAATATGCTGGTAAACCATATTTTTGTCCGACGAAAAAGTCATCTGCTCCGAATCCTGGTGCTGTATGAACGCAACCAGTCCCCGCCTCAGCAGTAACATGATCACCTAAGATCACTAATGATTCACGATCATATAAAGGATGTTGACAAGTGATTAATTCTAACTCACTACCTTTAAAGTTTTTGATTACTTTATACTCAGTAATTTCAAATTTTTCCATTAATGAATCAACTAATTCATTTAGAACGATTAATTTTCCTTTAGTTGTTTCAATCAGTGCATAATCGTAACGCTCATTTAAACAAATTGCCAGGTTTGCAGGAATAGTCCAAGGTGTAGTTGTCCAAATAACAAAGCTAGTATCAGTATCTAAGATTCCTTTACCGTCTTTAACAGCAAATTTAACAAAAATAGTCGGACTCTTAATATCATGATATTCAATCTCAGCCTCTGCTAAAGCTGATTCACTTGATGGTGACCAATAGACAGGTTTTAACCCTTTAAAAATTAATCCATCCATTGCCATTTTTGCAAATACATCAATTTGATTAGCTTCAAACTCGGGCATTAAAGTCAAATATGGATGTTTATAATCAGCAAATGTCCCCATTCTGATTAATTGTTCCATTTGTTTATTTACTTGCTCATGAGCATATTCATCACATTTTTCTCTAAAAGCCGCTGTAGACATTTCTTTACGATTTACCCCTAATTTTTGAATCGCATTTTCAATTGGTAATCCATGCGTATCCCAACCAGGAATATATGGCGTATAGCGTCCCTCCATATTATTGTAACGACAGATAACATCTTTGATTACCTTATTTAACATATGTCCCATATGCATATTACCATTGGCATATGGTGGACCATCATGAAAAACAAAATCTTCTTTCCCTTTGTTTTGCTCAATTACTCTTTCATACATGTTCTCTTTTTGCCAGCGTTCAACATACTTAGGTTCTTTTTTAGGAAGATTCCCACGCATTTCGAACTCAGTTTTTGGCATTAATAGTGTGTCCTTATAGTTCATTTCTTTTCCTCCAAATAAATTAAAAAACGTCCTTTCAAAATAAAAGGACGAATAATTCGCGGTACCACCTTAATTCGTATTTTCCAATACGCACTCAAACATCTTAACGCGATTAACGGCAACCCCTACTAATTTCAAGGTGCTACTCCAGAGTGATCCATTATAATAATAGTTACTGATTTTCACCATCCATCAGCTCTCTACAAACATCTTACTATAAACTGTCTCTTTCATCGTATTTAGTTATCTTCATCTTCTTCGTTAATAAGATTAAAGACTTCCGAATTATCGATTGAATCCAAAATATCTTGGGACATTTTTTGAACCGATGAACGGAATTTAATTGCCTGATCTTTAAAATCATTCATCTCACTAGATAAACTACGAACATAGTCCAATGATTCTTTTAAGATCATATTGGCATTGCGTTTAGCCTTATCAATCAATTCACTTGCTTCTTTTAAGGCTAGACGAGCAATTTCTTCATTAGTTTTTTCGGTAATATTGACACGATGCTGCAATAGCGAGTTTTGTTCTTTAACATGATCTAATTCATCTGTTAAACTAGCAACTTGCTGCTTTAGTGATGCTAACTCAGCTTGATAATCATCTATTTTACTATCAACTTGTTGAACACTATAGCCCCTAAATTGCTTTTTAAATTCACTCATCGTCTCACTCCCCTACTTATAAAAATACCCTTCAACGACATAATTATCCTGTTTAGTTCGTCGTTTAGTATCGACAAATTTAACTCTTCCATGACGTCTTAACGATATTATATCACTATTATTACATAAATAATTTATTTCTTCAACTTCTTTATGATTAACTTTTACAAAACCTGATTGAATATAACTGACAGCCTTGCTTCGAGGCACTCCATATAAAGTTGAAACAACTTTATCTAAACGAAATGAGGAGACAATAAAAGTTTTACTTATATATTGATGTTTAATTGTAATAATCTCTTCACTCTCTAAAATTTTAACTTTACTACGTTTAATTTTAATTAAGTTATTTTTTACATACTCATAGATTTTTGCATCCATGACAACATAAAAATTATCCTCATACTCATAAATATCCCCAAATAATTCGCGTTTAACCCCTAAAGACATTAATGCTCCTAAAATATCTCGATGATTCAATGTACCAAATGGTTTTGCATAACTTATTTTAGCTAAAACTATTTCAAAATCTTCTTTTTCAATTTGATAAAATGATGGTGCAATAATCAAACGTTTCATTTCACTATCAACCATTCCACCATCTTCAATAACAATCAAATCATTTTGATTCCCTACAATGCTATAAACAATTGATTGATGATATGGATTTAAAAATTTAGTTAAAACAAGTCTTTGTTTATATAGAGCTTGATCTTTAAACTCTAATACCTTTTTAACAAAAACTTCTTCACCTTTAAAATGCTCTATCATAATTAAAAAGTATTAGCTAAGCTAATACTTATCTATTATTCTTCAGATTCATCTTCATCTAAATCAATTGTCCCAGAAACACCAATGTTTTTAGGAGTACATAAGAATATTCTAGGTCCAATTCTTTGGATGTCTCCTTCAATTGCAAAGATAACTCCGCTTAAAAAATCTACAACTCGTTTAGATTGTTCTTTTTGTAAACGATGCAAGTTAACAACAGCAGCTTTCTTTTGCTTTAAATGATTTGCAATATCTTGAGTTTCTGCAAATGCCCGTGGTTCAAATAAAATTAATTGGCTATCTTTATTTGCATTTAAAGCTTTGATTGCATCACTTGTTTTAGAAAACTTTGCTTGCTCAAATAAGCTTGTTTTAGGTTCTGTATCAATCTCTACATCTTCATATTCTTCAACTTCGTCACCGTCTTCGTCAAAAAACCATTTTTTTACTTTTTGTCCGTATCCCATGAAGTGGTCCTCCTTAATTTATTACTAGTATATTATAGCACAATAAATCCGTCCATAAAAGGATAATTACTCAACAAACTGCTGGTTATTTAAAAGATTTTATTAAAATAGTCAAATGCTTAAACATTTGACTATTATGGCTCAATCGATACAAGAATCACATCGCCACCAATGCTCACTACACATTCAATTGGAATAACAATACATGGTGCTTCTTTAAAAAAACATAATAGTTTAAAAAAGCTATATTTCTCTACTACAATTGCCTGTATACATTTACCGCACCAGTCAATTTCAATATCGCTGATAAAACCAATTTTGCAGCCATCAACGACATTGATCACGTCTTTAGACTGCAGTTTTACAAATCTCATCGAATCACCATTAATATATATGCTTATTTTAGATAATTATGTAAATTATCTAAAGCTTTTCTTTCGATTCTTGACACTTGAGCTTGGGAAATAAATAATTCCTTTGCAATCTCACTTTGGGACAACCCCTCAAAATATCTTTGTTTAATCACACGATGCTCTTTTTGATTTAATGATTTTAAAGCATCATATAAATCTATTGTTTCATTTGTTCTTGATACAACTGTTTTATCATCTGTAATCGAATCAATCATCTTTAAATTATTACCATCATCATTTTTAACTTCTTCTTGTAATGAAGAAACACTGTTTGTTGATAACAGCGCTTCAATAACAGCACTTGGCTCAACTTCCAGTTCATTAGCTAATTCATTTATCGTTGGTTCACGATTTAATTTTGTTATATAGCTATCTTTAACCTTTAAAACCTTATACGCTAAATCTCGAATTGAGCGAGAAATCTTGATTTGATGGTTATCACGAAGATAACGTTTCATCTCACCAATTATTAGAGGAACTGCATATGTTGAAAATTTCAAACCAAAACTAGTGTTAAAATTTTCAATTGCTTTAATCAGCCCAATCATTCCAACTTGAAATAAGTCATCCATGCTATCTTCACGACCATAAAAACGTCTTGCCATTGATAAAACTAACTTAGTATTATCGTTAACTAATCTGTCTTTTATCGCCTCGTTTTTAGTAGCTTGGTATTCGTCTATCAATTTATAAGTTTCATCGGTTGTAAGTCTTTTTTTCGGTTCTTGATAACCATTTATAATAACTTGATAATTACTCATATTTGCCTTCTTTCAACTCTATTTTTAGCAAATATGACAAATTTATACTTATTTTATTTCATTATAATTTAATTTATTACGTAATTTTTTGATTATTTTCTTTTCTAATCGTGAAATATATGACTGTGAAATTCCCATCATTTTAGCAACATCCTTTTGCGTCAACTCATCATAATTCATTAAACCATAACGAAACATCAAAATTTCCTTTTCACGTTTGGATAAATCCTTAAAAGCCTCATAAAACATTGCTTTTTGATCACTTTGTTCCAATTCATTTTTAACAATATCACTATCTGTTCCAATAATATCCGATAACAACAATTCATTTCCATCATAATCAATATTTAATGGTTCATCTAAAGATATCTCGTGACGCAATTTATTATTTTTTCTTAGAAACATCAAAATTTCATTTTCTATACACCGTGATGCATAAGTAGCTAACTTAATATTTTTATCAGGTTTAAAAGTATTAATTGCTTTAACTAAACCAATCGTTCCGATACTAATCAAATCTTCTATTCCACCATTTTGCGTCGTATCATAGCGTTTTGCAACATATACAACTAGCCTTAAATTATGCTCAATCAACAAATCTCGAGCATCATTATCACCAGCTCCCAACTTTTCTAAAGCTTCCTTTTCTTCAATACCTTTTAATGGTGGTGGTAAGATATCATGCCGTCCAATATAATAAAGATATTTAGTTTTATTTAATATTTTTAAAATAAATTTTATCATTATAAAATTCCTCCCATAAGTGATTTATTTAATAAACAATCATATTGTATCCCGGCAATCACCCCGACATAGATATCTTGTAATCTCTGATTATTAATTATAACCTGATCAACTTTGATTATTTCAATAATATCTTCACGTAAATCATTTAATTCTAAAACATCGATTACTTCATACTCATCAATAATTTTTTGATTAATTAAGATTAAAGGAAAACCCTCATAGTAAACTTCATTACCACTATCAAGAAATCCTTTAATTGTATAACTATGTTGCTGGTAATCCAATTTCATTACATATAAATAGTCATCAATTCTTATTTTTCTTTTTAAATAAACAATAAACATAATCTGCATCAATACAACGAGCAAGCTAACAATAAATAAACCAATGCTACTAACATTTACTGGTGAAATTAAGATTCCATTATAAATAAATGCTTCTGGAATTATTGAACTAGCGAATAATAATAATGAAAAATAAACAAAAATAAAAATTGGATAATACAGAAATATTTGGCGTTGATATAGACATAAAAAAACAACTGCCCAGATCAATATAATTAACCAACTATAACTATCTAAGTATAATAGTAAAATTACTCCACTTAAGTAAAAGCTATGTTTAATAACCATTAGATACGACATTTCCTTACTAATTAAAATCGCCATCATTTCCAAAGCAACCAAAATAATTAAATAGTTTGTTAGATACGTCAGTTCAATATATACCTCCATCTTTTCACCCCTAACTATCATAGCGCTTATCTAAGCAAAAAAATGTCAAGAAAAGAAAAAAGGATCTTGCGATCCTAATATTTTAATTTGATTCTTTAATTGCTTTTAAAACAGCATTTCTAAAGCCATTTTCTTCTAAAGTTTCGACCCCTTTGATAGTGATCCCCCCAGGCGAACAAACTTGATCTTTTAAAATACCTGGATGTAACTGTGTTTCTTTTTGCATCATTCCAGCACCGATTAAAGTCTGACTAGCTAGTCTATAAGCAACATCTCTTGGTAAGCCTAAGCGTACCCCACCATCTGCCATTGCTTCAATAAACATATAAACAAACGCTGGTCCACAACCACTAATACTTCCTCCGGCTTTCATTTGATAACTTGGTAAAATTACTACTTCTCCAATGCTTGAAAACATCTCAACAGCATAATTTAGTTCATCTGCAGTTAGCGTATTTTCTTGTTCAAATAAAGTCATTCCATTCATTACCAAAGCTGGTGTATTGGGCATGATCGTCAAATGTCGTGTTGAATCCAATAACAATTCATTATACATTTCATTATCGTAACCAGCAACAATTGAAATAATTGCCTTATTATCTAATTCGTCTGTAATTTTAGCGACTACATCTTCAACAACATTTGGTTTAACTGCAATTATCACTATGTCAGCCATAGCAACTAATTCTTTTTCACTAGTACAAACATTTATTGAAAAATCAGTATGCATCTTTGTTAGTTTATCATTATCTATATCGAATGCATAAACATTTTCACCTTCAACAAAACCACTTTTAATAATCCCGCCAGCAATAGCACCGGCCATGTTTCCCATACCAATAAATCCTATTTTTTTCATCTAAATTATCCCCCTTTGCAAAATAAGCTAACCTTAGTTAGCTTATTAATTAAACTCTTCTATTTTTTATAAATGCTGGTGGAAAATCACCGTCATCATCGTCTTCTTCATCTTCAAAACGCGCTGATAAAGGTACAACATCTTCAACACTGCGTGTTTTTAAAACGTTTGGACGTGGTTCAAAATCATCATCGTTTTCCTCTTCAAAACCTGTTGCAATAACAGTGACGATAATATCATCATCTAAATTTTCATTGATTGCAATTCCTAAATATGTATTAATATCATCACCAACTTCTTGAGAAATCGTCTCAAGAGCAATATTTGCATCAAATAATGAAATATTTGGTCCACCAGTTACATTAATAATTGCATCTTTAGCACCCGCTACAGACACTTCTAATAATGGCGAAGAAATAGCACGTTTTGCAGCCTCTTTCGCTTTATCATCACCAGAAGACATCCCAATTCCAATTAAAGCATTACCGCGATTTTTCATAACCGCAGAAACATCAGCAAAGTCAAGATTAATAAAAGCAGGAATAGCAATTAAGTCAGTAATTGTTTGAACCCCTTGACGTAAAACATTATCAGCTTCTCTGAATGCTTCTTGCATTGGACGTCCACCGATCAATTGTAATAAACGATCGTTAGAAACGGTAATAATTGAATCGACGTTAGCACGTAATTCTTCAATCCCTGAGATTGCTTGTTTTTTTCTTTTCATTCCTTCAAAAGTAAATGGTTTTGTAATAACCCCAACTGTTAAAGCACCTAATTCACGAGCAATTTTAGCAAATACGGGAGCAGCCCCAGTACCTGTTCCACCACCCATACCAGCAGCGATAAAAACCATATCTGCACCTTCTAGCACTTGACGAATTTCTGCTTCTGATTCAAGAGCTGCTTTTTTTCCAATTTCAGGTTCTCCACCAGCTCCTAGACCTTTTGTTAAATCTCTACCTAATTCAATTTTATTAGTAACAGGAGAACGTTTTAATACTTGCAAATCAGTATTTGCAACATAAAATTCTACTCCAGCTACACCCTCTTCTACCATGCGGTTTACGGCATTATTACCACCACCACCAACACCAATTACTTTAATTCGTGCTACTTGTTCAAATCCTAATTCTTCACTCATGACAATATATCCTCTCTTTTTATATTAATCTTCACTAAAAAATGAATCTAATAGTTTTGACATTTTACTTCCTTGTTTTGAAGGCGCTGACTTTGTCAACCCTTTAAATCTAATTGCCATTGTATTTGTCACATCCGGCAATACTAATGAAGGTGTATAATCACCAACAACCTGTTTTCTTTCCATTAAGTAATAAACCATCCCAATTGCAGCTACTAATGACATATCACGAGTTCCAATCGTATCAGGACGATAGATTCGAACGGGACATTCTAAAACCTCTGTAGCAATAGTATCCAGCATTTCCAGCTCTCCACCACCACCAACGATTAAAGTTTCATATTTACTAATATCATCAATAACTGAAATCTTTTCTTTAATCTTATTCATTACTTCATAAGCTGTTTCATTTAATAAATCAGCCAAGTCCTGTTGTGTATAATCACGTTTTTGTTCATCAACAAAGGTTGTATGAATAATATCATTCTGACCTTGTGTTACATCTAATGAACCATATTTAATTTTATAAGCTTCTGCCTGATTCATTGATATCTGCATATTTTGGGCAATTTTACGAGTAAAATCATACCCTCCTACTTGGCAAACTGTCAAGTATTGTAAATATCCATCTTTATAAAATGAAACTGTCGAAGTCTTATAACCCATATCTATCAATAAAGCACCTTCTTGAAGATATACTGCATCAAAAGCCTCTTTTGCGCATGCAAACGCATTGATAGTAATATCAAGTACTTCCACACCGCATTTTTCAACTACCGAAATATATGGGTAAAGCAACTCTTTACTAGTAGTAATGACTAAAGAATCAACGATCAAATTTCTTGAAAGTTCCCCTAAAGGCGCCTCAACGGTTGCTCCTTTATCACTATGATAGCGAACTGGAATAATTGATACTACTTCTTCATCCTTAGAACGTTTAAATTTTGATGACAAACGCAATACTCTAACTATATCATCAGTAGATACTTTAGACCCAGCATCTGATAAACTAATGCTGCTGTCACTTTGATATAATTTAGCTTTTATGGTTGGAATTGTTAAAGCGACGCTCGTAATCTTAGATTCTAGAAAAGCCTCTGCTTCATCAATCAGTTTTCGTATATCTCTAATTAAGATACGATCATCTTCTATAATTCCCTTTTTCACTCCGTGACTAGGAATCGTTTTGACAAACAGTACATTGACATTAATGTTATTTACTTCAGCAACAAGAAACTTTAAGGTTGCACTACCGATGTCTAAAACAGCGTAAATATCTTTCATCACGTATCCCCTTTTCTTAGTATATATACAATATTAGCATAAAAACAGTTATTTTTAAACTCCTTTAAGCAATCCCGTAGAAAAAATTAATTATGAACATAAACATACTTCCCGACAAAATCATAATACTTATAATCTGGGAATTCTTCCATCTTTAAAGCATAATTATCGCCCTTTAATTGTACTGCCATATCATCATATCGCAAATATAGAATTTTACCATCATCCATGATAAATTCACAACGTTTATCGTCAAGATTTTCAGGCGCATAATTAATATCTGAAATTTGATTAACTACTTGAGCGGGAATTTTTGCAAATTCCTTTGCAAAAGCTGCAAAGCGATCATAATCAAAACCATTTAATTTTGGACACCGTTGTACATATGTAGTTAATACTCCAGCCTCATCTTTAGTTACACGGCCAGTTTCATCAACAACGTACAATATATTATCAATCGTACATTGACCAATCGGGTCAGCTTCAACTACTTTTATTTTAACATGACCAAATAAATCTTTTGTAACCTTGGCATCCTTAATTAGCGATGTTTTTTTAATGGCATTTTCAGCTGCATCCATACTTTTAAAGAAAGTATAATCCTGATGCAGTTTTATTTTTGAAGCGGTAATTATTTCTTCACTACTCACACGATTATTACCACTAACAGTTATTGTCTGTAAACGACTATAATCACTGACAAAAAAAGCAATAATCAATCCTATAACTAAAATTACAAAAATGACACGTCGACGCCTTTTTCGCTTCTTTGCCTTTTGTTTCTTTAAATAAGCAAGAACTTGATCGCGATCATAATCGTTATATATATTCTGTTGTTGCTTTCTTTTTGCCATACACTACTCCCAATTAATCAATCCAACCTCACGTCTTAACTTAACTCCAAATTTTTCATTTACTTTCTCTTGTACTAACATAATCAAATCATAAATATCTTTAGCACTGGCATAGCCATTATTTACAATAAAATTAGAATGTTTTGGCGAAACTTGAGCTCCTCCAATTTCATAGCCTCTTAAGCCACATTCATCAATATACTGCCAAGCCGGTTTATCTTGCGGATTTCTAAATACACTTCCGGCACTTGGCATATTCCAAGGTTGTGAAGACATTCTTCGTTCCTTACGTTTATCTAAAACAGCTTTAATCTCATCAGGACTTTTAGCAGTCAATTCAAACGTTACTTCCAAAACAATCAATTTTCGATTATCTTGACAAATTGAATGACGATAAGAAAAGTCCATCTGTTCATTATTAAAAGTAACAACTTCATGCTTTTCATTTAATAATGTGACCGTCTTTACTACACTTGCCAGGTCATACTTATATGCTCCAGCATTCATATATATTCCACCACCAATTGAGCCAGGAATCCCGCCCATAAATTCAAAACCGCTTAATCCAATTTTAGCAGCTTGATATGATAATGAAATCATTGGTACACCAGCTTGAGCAATCATCGTCGAACCATTGACCTTAATCTCATTAAAACATTCGTTGAGAGAAATAATTAAGCCCTCATATTCACGATCAGAGAATAATAAATTTGAACCCCGACCGATTACTAAATATTTAACCCGATGCTTACCACAATATTTAATTGTTTTAATCAGACTATCAACATCTTTAACTTTTAAATAAATACGCGCTGGTCCTCCGACTTTATAAGTGGTATGTTTATACATCGGCTCATCTTCAATCATCTCACCAACATCTAATTTTTCTAAATCTTCTTTAACTTGAGAAAATTTCATTCTATACTCCTACATTTCTTTAATTAATTTATAAATATCTCTACATGCATTTGGTTTACCAAGAGCCTTGGCACTTTTTTGCATACTCTCTTGAACAATTTTATTCTCTAAAATATAATCCACTTTTTCCACAAAATCTTTACTATTAAGATTTTCCTCTAAAATCATCATTGCTGCATTACGATCAGCTAATTCTCGAGCATTATACTCCTGATGATTAGCGGCAACATAAGGACTTGGAATTAAAATTGCTGGGATCCCTACCGCTGTAATTTCTGCCAGCGTAGAAGCACCAGCACGAGAAACAACCAAGGTTGTATTCTTTAATACTGATGGCATATCATCAATATACGGTACTAATTTAATATTCTTATTTAACTTTCCTAATTTTGTTTTCATCTCTTCAAAATAAGGCTTCCCAGTTACATAAAGCACTTGATAATTCTTTTGTTCAAAAGTCTTTAATGATTTTAACATCATTTCGTTAACAGATTTTGAACCCAATGATCCCATTACAATAGTCACTAAAGGAAGATTTTTATTTAGATGATATTTTTTAAAAATATCATCTGGTTTGATTGAGGCAATTACACTAGCACGTGGATTCCCTAATTTATAAGTTTTATCTTTGGGAAAATTCTCATATGCTTTATCATAACAACATACGATTTTATCAACATTTTTAATTAAAATTTTATTTGTTAAACCAATAATTGAATTTTGTTCATGAATCATTGTTTTATATCCTAAGCGATTAGCAGCTTCAACAACACTAGCACTAGGATAACCACCAAAACCAATGACAATATCCGGTTTGAATTTTTTAACTATTTTTTTCGCTGTAAAAATTGATTTAACAAAAATAGCAGCAGCAATCCCCTTTTTAATAGGATTTCCAACTAACCCGCGAACATTTAAACCAATATATTCATAGCCTTGTTGAGGTACTACTTCTGATTCAATACGATCCTTAGTTCCTACAAAAAGAAACTCACTATCTGGTTCTACTTCTTTTATATATTCAACTAAAGCTAAGGCAGGGTATAAGTGTCCACCTGTGCCCCCAGCTCCAACTATTACTTTCATCATCTCACCTCTAGACACTAGTATAACATTAATATGTTGATTTTGAAATATTTAATACAATTCCAATTGCAATAAGCGTAATCGTCAATGACGATCCTCCGTAAGACATTAACGGCAAAGTTACTCCCGTTACTGGAAATAAACCGACAACTACTCCAAGATTGATCAAAGTTTGAATTCCAATCATTGAAATAATTCCAATCATTAAAAAGCTGCCAAATAAATCTTTTACTTTAGTTGCTTGATTAAAGACAGTTACAAACATATAACCGTACATTCCAACTAATAAAACGCCCCCAATCAATCCAAATTCTTCTAAAAATATAGCAAAAATAAAATCTGTTTGTGGTTCCGGTAAATAAAAATGTTTTTGCACACTATTATTAAAGCCTACTCCTAAAATTCCCCCTGGTGCAATCGCATAAAGTGACTGAATAATTTGGAAACCACTTCCTAAGGGATCGGCAAAAGGGTTTAAAAAAGCTACGATACGTGCTAAACGATATGGAGCCGAAATAATCATAATAACGATTCCAATTACCCCTAAGATCCCTAACATAACAAAATATTTAAATGGAAATGGACTAACGATCAACATCACTACAATTGAACAAGCCATTACAACACCACTACCAAAATCAGGCTGAAGCATAATTAAACCAAACCCAAGTCCCAAAATCAATAACAACTTCAAACTAGCTTTTAGTTTCTTTAATTCATGATAATGATTGTTAATATAGTTTGCACTATAAATAATTATCGCAATTTTAAACAGCTCAGATGGCTGCAACGAAATAATACCTAAATTAAACCATGAGCGCGACCCCCCGCGAACTGCTCCAATCCCCGGAATCAAAACTAAAATCATCAAGATAAAAGACCCAATCAAAAGTTTATTTGCATTTTTTTGATAAATATGATAATCAATCTTTGAAAACACAAACATAGCAATTATACCAATAACAGCAAAAATTCCTTGTCGTTTAATGTAATATAAAGAATCATTAAATTTATATCCGGCCCAAATATTCGAGGCACTATATACCATCATCAACCCAATTATCACAATTATTAAAACTGTAACGACCACTCTTCTACGTTTCATATACTTACCTCCATTTTAAGTATATGAAAAAATATTTTAAGAAATGAAAAAAAGCTTATCATTCCTGATAAACTTTTTATTTAATCATAACCTTGATATTCCTTTTTAAATCATTTAACTGCTTATCATACGTTGCTTCTTTAGCTAATACCTTTGCTCTTTCAAAATAATCAATTCCTCCAAATCCTCTAAAATATACAATGGTATAACCATAATTACTCATTAATACTTCCAAATCTCCAACTTGTCGAGATTCATCAAAAACCCAATTTGCAATTTCAATAGTACTATCCCCTTTAGATATATTGTCATAATCTCCCTGATTGTTCTTATCATCTGCATATTTACTATTATATTCATGAAACTTATCAATTGATCTGTCAGTATTATTCATAAAATCTTGTAGCAAATTGTCTGCAAATTCTTTACATGTATTCATTTTTTCGGTTGTCAAATTATCAGTATCTGTTTCTCTAGCATCTAAATAAACTGTTGAAATACTAGCTTGTCGATAAACAGGCTGTTCTCTAGCCACCAGCATAACTACATCAATACTAGAATCCCCTTCAACTACTTTAACACTATTAATTGGTAATGCCCGATCAAATAATACGGATTGCAAATATTCAGGTAAATCTGATTTTCTTAAATCTTGACGTAGACTCAAATCATTATTTTGATAATAAATTTTTTTATCATCACTACTATAATCAACTGCCATCTGTTTAAAATCTGCCTCACTACGAATCTTTTGGGCAAACTCATCTGCTTTTGCTTTATCATCCTTAGCAAAAGCAAAATAGCGAATATTGATCGTATCAATATCATTTTTATTAGCTAGATAATATTGCTCCACCTCTTCATCAGTTGGTTCTTTTAATAAAACTGCTGCATAGCGTGAGGCCAGATTAGCTTCCTCATAATAACTGATTAAATTATCCTTTGTTGCCTCTAAACCAAAGGTTGAATGGAGATAATCTTCAAAATCAATCTTATTTTCTTTACAATAACTTTCTAGTTCACCAAATGTTGAGCGAGCTTTCTTTTTATCATCAGCATTTATTTGATAACCAGCAGTTTTAGCACCTCTTACCAATGCCTCTACTTCTAAAATATCTTTCTTTGCCTGATCAGCAAAATAATATTCCCATGATTTGTCTGTATAACCAGTAACCGTACAATCTTGATTTTTTAAATCATTTATATCCTTTTCAATATTAAAATCAACTATACTTGCATAATCATCACTAAAAGCACTGTAATATTGGTTTAAATATTTAGTCAAAGCGCGACCATAGAAAAACTCAAATTTTGCTTTTGGCACCTCTTTATCATCTAGTTTCATTGTATAGCCAACTTTCAGATTTCCTAAATAATTATTTTCTGGTTCTTTGGAACAACCTATTATCAAAGCTGCCAGTACTAGCAAAATCATTAATTTTTTAAGTATTTTCATATGCTCACCTCAATTAATTATAGAGGTATGCTGAACCATACCTCTATATCATCTTTATCATTTTATTTTACTGCTTTTCTTTTTTTAGCTGTTACATATGCAGTTAATCCTGCCACTAGAGCAACGGCCCCAGCCAGCATTGTTGTGTTTAAATTAATTTCATCACCAGTTTTTACTGAAGTAGTAGGTTTATCAGGTGTTGGTGTAGGGGTAACTGTTGTTGTATCTGTAGTTGGACGGTCTGGATTATATGTTTGAACACGCTCATCATCAATGATTCCTGACCAGTTTAAACCATAGGCTACATCATAAGTATTTCCTTGTGTATCTTTATAACATACTAGATCACCAGCAACATCTTCTTTATTCGCTTCTACAGTATCCATATTTGCAGGAAATTGTAATGGTAATAATCCTTTTGGTTCAGATTTACCATTAATAATATCAAACACAGCACTATCACTTACAGAGAAGCCACATACGATTGCATCTACTTTGTCTTCAAATTCACTAACGATAACAGGACCATTAGCATTTAAAGCAACAACTACAGGAATATCTTTATTGACTGCTTTAGCTGCTTCTACAGCTTCTAAACAAGCTGTTAAATCGTATTCATTAGCAATTTTACTAGTTGCTCCATAATAAGATCTATTTTGTTGGGTACCATCACTATTTAAATCTCCAGCAATTGACACTTTTCTTACGTTTTCGCCATCAGCAGTATATGGGCGGTATTGCAATGATAATGGATAAAATTTTTGTTTACCATCTTCAACGATCATACCTGATTGATTAAATAAGCTTCCGTTATTTGGAGAACGCATTCCAACAATTACTTTATCAACATTTGATAAATCAGGTCGTACTACTTTATCATCAACTATTTCATCAGTTAAAACTGTTCCATAGATAGATTTAGCTGTCTCAATATTCATTGAATCTGACCAAGATGCAGGTGTATCACCAAAAACTCCTTTTTGTTCTGCAGTATATGTTTTAGGAATATAAACAGTCATATCTTTAGGATCTTTTGCTTGATCTTTAGCCGCTTTAATTGTGTTATCTTTATTCTTTAACATAACCACTGACTCTAACTGAGCTTGATATCCAGCGTCTTTTTTATCTTTACTTCCAGCTTCAGCTAATGATTCATCTAAATTCAAATAAGTATTTTCAAATAATCCTGGTTCCATTGTTAATTTCAATAAACGTTTAGCTGAAGTTGCAAAGCGAGTATTAGCAGCTTCTTCGCCATCACGATCAACCATTTGCTGCCATGACCAAACGATTGGCTTATTGTCATTATTACCACCAAACATGTCACCACCAGCATCTAAGATTGCTAAATGTCTTTCGTTATCAGTAGCATTTTCCATTCCCCAAGCCATTCCTAGACCACCTAGTGCTAATTGTTCAGGGGGCGTGCTAGTAACACCCCAGTCAGTACAAACTACACCGTCAAAGCCTAAATCATCTCTTAAAATACTCATTTTAGACTTACTATAAGCTGAACCAACTCTTTCGCCACCTAAAGCACTACCGTCAGCATTGATTCCAATTGAATAAGATGTCATCACTGCAGTTGCCGCTCCAGTTTTCCCTTTCAATTTTAAGCCACCTTGAGCAAAAGGAGTTAAATGTTCTTCAAAATTACCACCTGGATAAACTGCATATTTACCTGCACGGGTATGTGATTCACGACCACCTTCACCGGCTCCATCACCAGGGAAGTGTTTGATCATACAGTTAATTGAATCTTTTCCCCATCCTTGATCTTCTCCATTAACATATGTTGATTGTGAACCGTCTACATAAGCTTGAGCCATATCTGTAGATAGTTTAGTATTTTCACCAAAAGTTCCACCAACTCTTAACCAGCGTGGTTCTGTCGCTAAATCTATTTGAGGTCCTAAAGCTGTTACAATTCCTAATGCACGATATTCAGCTGAAGATGCCTTTGCAAAATTATACATATGTTCAGTATCAAAAGTTGCTGCCAATCCAATATTAGAAGGCCATTTAGAAATATCTGTAGCCCCACTAGAAACATTATCAGAATATAAATCTCCTGACCCTGCTGTTGAACGAGGATCAGAACTAAAATCAACAGGAACATTGAAATCAGATATTTCTACATACTCTTGCATCGCATTGACCCAACGTACTGAATCTTCCACATCATTTCCTGCTGCATCAGTAATATTTCTAACATAACTATTTGTTAAATAATCTTTTTGTGAATCTGTTAATCCTGCAGCACTATTTCCTTCATGGCTACTAAATAACATTAATCCAGCAATCTTTGCGATCCCATCTTCACCTTCAGCAACCAATGCATCAGCAAGATCTTGTGCTCTTGTTTCAGCATCAAGATACCATCTTTCATAATCATCGATTTCTCCATTTAAGTTCATATCTTTGAAAGCATATTCCTTACCATCGATATTTTCGCTTAACAACGCCGTTTTACCAGCTTCTTTAGCTTTTTCATCAAAAGCTTTTGAATAAGTCAAAGTTGGAGCTGCTTCACCTTTATAATCAGGATTAGTTACTACCATAATATCAATATCGTAGTCACTAAATTGAGCGTTTTCTCCGCTTCCTTCTGTTTTCGCAGCCTGATATTTTGCTTCCACAACAGAATATTTTGATAATTCTACTGCATTTAATGCAATCGGTGTTGCACTTCCGATAATACAGCCGGCAGCTGATAAAGCAGCCAATGTTTTTGTAAGTTTTTTCTTCTTACTCATCTTCGATTTTCCTCCTCGTTTAAATTCCCTATGCTTCTAGTATAAACGAGAAGTCGATGAAAGCGTTTACTTAATCATCGACAAAACACAAATAAAGTTTAACCTTTTTTGTTTTCGTGAAAAAAAGTATTTTTTCTTAGACCAAATTTATAAAAAAAATAAATCTATTTATAAAATTCTTAAATTATTTAATATCTATAAAAATAATAAGTAATCATTTTATAAATTAAATCAGCAATTGCTAAACGAATAAAATATTCATTAAATGAAAAAGGTATTGTTAGTGTTGTAACATTATCATAATTTTGAACTGACTTTTGACCAATAAAAATAACTTTACAATTAGTTTGCATAATTCTTTCTAATCCATATACCGGTTCAATAGTTTCCTTTTCAATAAACCCATCAAATGAATGAACTCCGTTAGTAATAATTATTAAACTTTCTTGATCAATCAAAGCTAACTGTTCCTCAAAATCCTTTTTATTTAAAGATTTAGGAAAAATCAATTCCTTATGATATAACCCCAATAATTCTTGAAAATCATAAAACAGCGGTAATTCTCGAGGTTCTCCAAAGACAAAGATATTATTTGCTTCATTAATTTGTTTAGCGAATATTTTTATTTTTTGAAATGTAACAATTTTTTGTACTTCACTAAAATATTCATCGTTTAGTCGAACATACTCATTTAAATTATCTTTTGAAAACATTAAGTTTGCATTCATCTTTAAGCGATCCAAGCGAATCTTTTCATCGAGACATTCTTCTTGAAAATCACTGCAAAAGACTTTCCAAGAATCATATCCTAAATAACGGCAAAATTTTAAAACAGATGTTTTTGAAATCAAGGTATCTTCAACAACTTTGCTAATTGATAATCGATTGATCGTATCACAATTAGCTAATAAATATTTTGCTAACGAATAATGAATATTTTCATTTTGATTGTAATTGATTAATTGATGTAATTTAATTAAGATTGATCCCACTATTATTTCCCTCGACAATACTTTAAATTATACTCAATATAAATTAAATCTAAGATCAATATCGTATAATAATCAAAATCAACAAAACTATTTTTATTAGTCGTTGGAATGTAGAGATAATGATTGATGTATTGAAGTGAGCTATACCGATTACTGCAGCTAATAACTGCTTTCTTGCCAGCATTATTACAAATTAAATTAAACTTGGACTTACATTCACCAACATATCTTCCAGAAGCAGTTAAAATAATCGCTAGATCGTCCTCATTCATTGGCTCTAAATAATCACTTTCACTTTGAAAATCACTATAAACTGTTTTACCAATACTGATCATATTTATTTGGAAATCAACTGCCAATGATAATGGATATACTGCCCCAAATAAATAAATTCTACTACTTTGATTAATTATTTCAACTAGTGCATTGATCTCTTTTTTTAAATTATTTTTAAATTCTAAACTATCATTTTTAGCAATATAACATAAATGATCATAGATACTTTCTATATCAATATTACTAAAACGACTTTCAATTTGCTGTTCTTTAACTTTTTTTGTTTTAACTAAAAAGCTTTGAAAATTATTCCAAGAATGAAAACCAAAATATTCACAAAATCTCGTTACACTAGCTCTCGAAACATAACATTCATCCATAATATCTTTAAGCGTAATATTTTGGCAATAACTATAATTTTTAATAATATACCGGGCTATTTCGTAAATCACATCTTTTTTTACACATGAATTGATATAGACTATCAATCTGCTGAGTAATGTATTCATGCCTTCCTCCTTTATAAAATAATATTTATCTATAAACAGGTAGCACTGAAACGACATTAAGATAACTTACGATTACCCATAAGCTTGCAATTTTTAATGTTACCATGCATATACATATAATTTTATTATATAATGGGAAATTTTCAAATAGAAAGTTTTTCATAAATTAAAAAAGACACTTTCGACAATAAAATAAACCTTTAAGCTATATTCCTTAAAGGTTCACTTTACAAAGCATCTTCTATAATTTATTAACAATATTTTTAAATACTCGACCACGTTCTTCATATCCAGAAAATTCATCAAAACTGCTGGTTGATGGCGAAAGTAAAATAATATCGCCAGCTTTTGCTTTCTCGATTGCCAGCAAAGTCGCTGCTTCTAAATTCTCAACAGAACTACTGTTTGCAACATGCATATCATTTTTAAATCGCTCTCCAGCAGCACCAAATGTCACCAGATGACTGATTTTATTACCATAAGTAGCCATTTCGGTTAAATCTAACCCTTTATCAAAACCACCCATCAATAAAATTACTGGTTGTTCAAAAGCTTTTAAAGCAATGATCGTAGCGTCAGTATTAGTTGCTTTTGAATCATTATAGATTTTAACTCCATTAATTTCTCTAACAAACTCAATTCGATGTTCAACACCAATAAATGAGGCAATTTCTCGATTGATGACTGTTACTGGTACATCACATTTTTTAGCAATGCAGATAGCTGTCATAATATTTTGAATGTTATGGCGTCCTACAACTTTAATATCCGCTAAGTTAATAATTAATTCATCTCGATAATAGATTGCCTGTTCTTTGATCATACAGTCAGCTTCATGTATCAATGACATTGTGACTTGATTACATGGAACTGGATATTTTTCCAAATACTCCATTACTGTTTTATCATCAAGATTAACCACAAAATAATCATCCAGATCAGTATTCATATAAATATTTGTTTTAGAAGCATAATACTCATCCAATGAGGCCATATAATCTAAATGATCGGGTGTTAAATTGATGATCGTTGAGACATAAGGCTTAAATCGTTCAATATCTAATAACTGAAAGTTACTCATTTCAATTACTACATAATGATTTTCTTCATTAAGAAGATCATTATCTAAAACAACATCACATAGTGGTGTTCCCACATTACCTGCTAAATGAACATGTTGATATTGTCCCTTTAATATTTTATCAATTAAAGTAACTGTTGTTGTTTTACCATTAGTACCAGTTACTCCAATATAATGTTGTTTTTTAGCAACTTGAAAAGCTAATTCAATTTCCGTATATACAGGAATCTTTCTTTCCTTAAGTCTTAAAATAAATGGCTTATGATAATTAATTCCAGGGTTCTTGATTACAAAGTCAAAATCACGTTCAAATAATTCAGTTGGGTGTGACCCTGTTACCATTTCAATTCCCATATCAAGATATTGTTGATATTCTGGAATATCCTTAATTTCTTTAGCTTCATTAACCGTAATCGTTGCATTTAATTTATGAAGCAATCTAATCGCAGCCTTACCACTTTTAGCAAGTCCAATCACTAATACCTTTTTTCCAGCAAACATATTCTATAGCACCCCAATTACAATTGATAAGATTCCACAGATGAAACCAATGAACCAGAATGAAATAGTTACTTGTTGTTCACTCCAGCCCAACATTTCAAAGTGATGATGGATCGGTGCCATCTTAAATACTCGTTTTCCCCGAGTTTTAAATGAGACTACTTGAATAATAACCGATAAAGTTTCCATTAAAAAGACTCCACCAACTAAAATAAGTAATAACTCTTGTTTTGTAAGTATCGCTAAAATAGCCAAGAAACCACCTAGACCAAGCGAACCTACATCACCCATAAATATCTTAGCAGGATGATAATTAAACATCATGAAACCAAGTAAAGCCCCTACCATTGCAGTTGCATAACTTGCAAGAGTATAATCTTTTGTCATGATAGAAAAGATTATAAATGGTGCAATCGCAACCATTGAAAGACCAGTTGCTAATCCATCTAAACCATCAGATAAATTTACACCGTTGCTTTCCCCTGCAAACATTACTAAGATTAATGCTGGATATAAATAACCCATATCAATATTAATATCTAATAATGGAATTGTAATTACTGATGTAAAATCAGGAATAAAGTTCATTGCAAAGAAATAACAAATAATTGCTAACGCGATCTGAGCTAATAATTTAGCTAGTGGCGGTAATCCCTTATTACTATGTTTAACAATGATCAAAGCATCATCAACAAATCCAATTGCACTATATCCAACTAAAACAATTGTTGCTAAAATCAGCTCCGGATCAAGTAAATTATTAAAATTAACAATAAAAGCACCAAGAATTGCGGCAATCACAAAAACGATTCCACCCATTGTTGGTGTACCATTTTTTGACTTATGTGATTCAAGTCCTTCTTCACGTTCAACCTGACCAAATTTCATCTTATGTAGGAATGGAATTACTTTAGGCATTGCTAGAACAACAAGAATAAAGCCAATTCCAAAAGCAATTATTAGTTTTAAGAAGTTTTCCATCTATATGTCCCCTTTTTTATAAAATTCGTCTTTACTATATCATATTATCGTTTAATAGGCAAAATAAAAGGGACAAGAGTCCCAATTATTAAATTGTTTTACCCACTAATTCCTAGATCCTTCATTAATTCAAGGGCCCGTTTAATAACTGCGTCCTCATCTTCTCCATCAGCAATAATTTCAATTTTTGCTTTTGTTGGAATACCCAGAGATAGAACCCCCATCAATGATTTCATGTTGACAGTTTTAGATGCGTAGACTAACTTAATATCACTGTTGAACATCTTCATAGTATCAACTAGTTCGGTTGCTGGAGTCGCATAAAGACCAACTGGATCAGTTACGGTAACGTCGATTCTTTTTACCATATTGCTTACCTCCTTAATTACTTATATTATAACATTGTTACCTAGTTATTGCATCTAATATAATTATCTTTTTTCAATTTGAATTACGTATGGAGCAGATAACTTATTCATCATTTTAAACAACGCTACATTATAACTTATATGATCTAAACTGGCGACATATTCCTCAATTAACAAACTTTCTTTTTTTCCCTCATCATGACCAATGTAAACAACTAAAAACAATTCTCCTTTTCGATTCAAATATTCAACTGCTTTTTTTATTGCTTGCAAAGAACTGTCAGCCATAGTTGTAATTTGATGATCTCCATTGGGGAGATAACCGAAATTAAAAATTCCTACATCAAAGTTTTTTACATAGCAATCAAAATTTTCATGAGAAGCTAAAATCAAATTTACATTATCAGTATCTTCTATCAACTTCTTTGTACTATTTAAAGCTTCCTGCTGAATATCAAAACTATAAACTTGTTTAGCCACTTTACTTAAAAATAAAGTATCATGACCATTCCCCATTGTAAAATCAATTGCAATTTGGTAGTCTTTTCTCTTAATTCGATTATGCACATATTCAATCATCGTTTCCATATTTTCCTATACTCCTGTTACATTTTGTGTAATCTATTACAATCGTTTTTATTTTAACACATTTAGCTAAAAAAATTTGTACCAACCTATTTTTTTGGTTATAATGAGACTGTAAAAATAAGGAGGATTAAATTATATGGCTTTAAGTAAAGATTTTTTATGGGGTGGCGCTTTAGCTGCTCATCAATTTGAAGGTGGGGTTTTAAATACCTCAAAAGGATATAGTGTTGCTGATGTGATGACTGCCGGAGCACATGGTGTTCCTCGCCGTATTACTGATCAAATCATGGAAAATGAATATTATCCAAACCATGTTGGAATTGACTTCTATTCTCATTACAAGGAAGATATTGCTTTATTTGCGGAAATGGGATTTAAATGCTTTAGAACATCTATCGCATGGACTCGTATTTTCCCTAATGGTGATGAAACAGAACCCAATGAAGAAGGATTACAATTCTATGATGATGTTTTTGATGAATTATTAAAATATGGAATTGAGCCAGTTATCACATTATCTCATTTTGAGATGCCTTATCATTTAGCAAAAGAATATGGTGGTTTTATGAATCGTAAAACTATTGATTTCTTTGTTAAATTTGCTGAAGTATGTTTTAAAAGATATAAAGATAAAGTTAAATATTGGATGACTTTTAATGAAATTAATAATCAAATGAATTTTAAAAATGATATTTTTGGCTGGACTAATAGTGGTGCTCATTTTGGAGATTATGATAATCCTGAAGAAGCAATGTATATTTGCGGTCATCATACTTTATTAGCAAGTGCATTAGCAGTAAAAATTGGTAAACAAATCAATCCTAACTTTTTGATTGGAAATATGATTGCAATGGTTCCAATTTATCCATTTTCATGTCGTCCTGCTGATATGGTATTATCAAATCAGATGATGCATGATCGCTGGTTCTTCTGTGACGTTCAATGTCGCGGTCATTACCCTGCATATGCTTTAAAAATGTTTGAACGCAAAGGCTTTAATATTAACATTACAGAAGAAGATAAGAAAATTCTTGCTGAAGGAACTGTAGATTATATAGGATTTAGTTATTATATGACTAATACTGTAGATTCAACTGCACATCAAGATGTTTCTAAAGCAACTGATGGTTCAAGTGAGCATTCTGTTAAAAATCCATTTATTAAAGAATCTGACTGGGGCTGGGCAATCGATCCAGAAGGATTAAGATATGCATTGAATATTTTTTATGAAAGATATGAAAAACCATTATTTATCGTCGAAAATGGTTTTGGTGCCATTGACGTTAAAGAAGCTGATGGTTCTTGCCATGATGACTATCGCATCAACTATTTAAAAGCTCATATTAAAGAAATGAAAAAAGCTGTTGAACTTGATGGGATTGATTTAATTGGTTATACCCCTTGGGGATGTATTGACTGTGTTTCATTTACTACTGGTGAAATGAAAAAACGTTATGGTTTTATCTATGTTGATCGTGATAATGAAGGTAATGGTACTTTAGAAAGAAGTAAAAAAGATTCTTTCGAATGGTATAAAAAAGTAATTGCTTCAAATGGAGAAAATCTAGACTAAAAACAATAAGATAAAAGTTACTTTTCTAATATAGTAATCATGTTTATAATATCTTAAGCTGAATTGCTCATTACAGAACATTACTTCTGCAACAAAGTATATTATGGCATGTTTTAACACTTATTAATAAGAAAATATTTTTATTCTTTTAAAATTGATACCGGACTGTTGTAATAACAGTCTTTTTCTACGTCTATTGCTCCTCTTAATCAAAACATCCTGTTACTAGCAAACTGTTTTTCTAATCTAAAAAGGCGACTTCTAAAGATTTAAATGTCGTTCCTTCTACTTATCGATGTATCTATTAGTCCACCTTTCTTTTTTTAAACCATACATAATCCCAATCAAATCAGCTAAAAACCAGCCAATTGGAATTGCCCACCAAATCGCCAAAGTTCCAAATAATGGTGCTAAAAGATATGCTAAAACAACACGTGTCCCTAGCGAAATAACAGTTAAAACTACAGAAATTCCTGGTTTACCAACCCCACGATAATAACCATACAATAAAAATAAACATCCAATTCCTAAATAACAAGCACCTTCAATTCTTAGATACTGAGCCCCTTGATAGATAATTTCAGACTTTGAAGATTCTATGAAGATCAGCATTAGCTTATCAGCAAAGATAAAGACTAAGGCAGAAATAAAAATACAAAAGATAGAAGCCATTACAACTGCTACTTTAAATCCTTTATGTATTCGTTCTTCTAATCCTGCTCCTTTATTTTGAGCAATATAGGTTGAAAAAGCATTACCAAAATCTTGAACTGGCATATAAGCAAATGAATCAATCTTTACAGCAGCAGCAAAAGCTGACATCGTTACTAAACCAAAACTATTTACTAACCCTTGAATCATTAAAATCCCAAAATTCATTACTGATTGCTGGATACAAGTTAATAATGAGTACGCTTTGATTTTCTCAAATATTTCACGTTCAAAATGCCAATGTTTTCGTTGCGGTAACAATTCTTTTTGACTTAGAAAGACATAAAGCATGATACCAATAGCACTAAAAGCTTGGGCAATCAATGTCGCAACAGCAGCTCCAGCTACCCCCATTGCAACTTCTGCCACTAAATAAATATCTAATCCAATATTTATAATTGATGCTAATGCTAAAAAGATCAATGGGATTTTAGAATTTCCCAAAGCTCTTAATAGCGAGGAAAAATAATTATAAATAAAAGTAAAAACTAGACCTAGAAAAATTATAAACAAATATTGATGGGTATCCGTAAAAATATCCCTAGGAATATTCATAAAATTTAAAATTAGATCAATTGCTAAAAGACAAACTATTTCTAATCCAATTGAAAAAATGCCGATTCCTACAAAAGAGACAAAAAAAGATGTTTTCATTTTATCTAATTGTTTAGCCCCATAGAACATCGAAAATAAAATTCCACTCCCCATGCAAAGACCTAAGATAATGGAAGTTAAAAAAGTCATAATCGTAAAAGATGAGCCAACTGCTGCCAGAGCATCAGTTCCGATATAATGTCCAACAATAAAAGTATCAGCTACATTATAAAGCTGCTGTAAAAGATTTCCTAAGATCATTGGAATTGAAAGTTTAATTAATGCCCTGGTAATATTTCCTTCTGTTAATTTCCCTATCATAAAATCACCCCATTACTTACATAATAAATATATCATCCAATAAAGTCAATTAAAGAAAATTATGTAAGATATTTATCATTCTTATCATTATTTCCGTTATCTTTATTGATTTCGTAGTATAATATATTTATAAATAAGGAGGTCGATATAGATGACATTTAATAAAGATTTTTTATGGGGTGGTGCAATTGCAGCACATCAAGCTGAAGGAGCTTGGCAAGAAGGTGGAAAAGGAATTAGTTGCTCTGATGTCGAAACAGCAGGGAATAATGTAACTGGTGCGCCAAGACGCTTAACTGATGGCGTCATCGAAGGAGAAGATTATCCAAATCATGTTGGGGTGGATTTCTACCATCGCTATAAGGAAGATATTGCTTTATTCGCTGAAATGGGATTCAAAGCATTTAGAACTTCTATTGCCTGGACACGAATTTTTCCTCGGGGTGATGAAGAAACACCTAACGAAGAGGGTTTACAATTTTATGATGATTTATTTGATGAATGTCATAAATATGGAATTGAGCCAATTATAACATTATCGCACTTCGAAATGCCTTGGACACTTGCAAAAGAGTACGGTGGTTTTAGAAATCGTGAAGCAATCGACATGTTCGTTAAATTTGCCAAAGTATGCTTTGAAAGATACCAGCATAAAGTTAAATACTGGATGACTTTTAATGAAATCAATAATCAAGCTGATGTTTCTCAGCACAACTTAATCCAAGAAGGAGCTGTACTTTTAAAAAAAGATGATGATGCAGAATATTTAATGTATTTATCTGCTCACCATGAATTAGTCGCTTCTGCTTTAGCTGTTAAAGCCGCTCATGAGATCAATCCTGATTTACAAGTTGGATGTATGATTGGGATGAATGCTGTTTACCCTGCATCACCTAATCCAACTGATGTAATGAACGCTTTAGGAGCAATGCATCAAAAATACTGGTATGTTGAAGTCCATGCCCGTGGTCACTACCCAAATCATATATTGAAAAAATTCGAAAGAAAAGGTTATGATTTTATTACTGAAGAAGATAAAAAGATTTTATCTCAAGGTAAAGTGGACTATATTGGATTCTCATATTACATGAGTTTTGCTTCAAAATATCAAGGACGTAATGAAAAAACATATGATTATTTCAGTGAGGACTTTGTTCGAAATACTCATCTAAAAGCTTCAGACTGGGGTTGGCAAATCGATCCACTAGGATTACGCTGGTGCCTAAACTGGTTCCATGACCGTTTTGAGTTACCAATGATGATTGTTGAAAATGGTTTTGGTGCTTATGACAAAGTAGAAGCAGACGGAACAATCGATGATCAGTATCGTATCGACTATTTAGCAGCACATATCGAAGCTATGAGGGATGCAGTTGACTATGATGGAGTAGAATTATTAGGTTATACAATGTGGTCACCGATCGACATTGTCTCTGCTTCTACTGGTGAATATGATAAACGCTATGGATTTATCTATGTGAATTACAATAATAATCATGAAGGAGATTTTTCAAGATGTAAGAAAAAATCTTTTGACTGGTATAAGAAAGTCATTGCCACAAATGGTGAAGATTTAAGTGAATAAATGTAAAACGGTATGGACAGTCATACCGTTTTATTATGCAACTATTTTTAACATTCAAGGCAACTTTGATTGATAGACAATAATTGATTTTAACGTATAATCCTAAATATAGGAGGTATGAAAAATATGCTTAGTACGAATCTCGTTTGGCTTAGAAAACATTATCAATATACTCAAGAAGAAATTGCACAGCAAGTTGGTGTATCACGTCAATCTGTAGCAAAATGGGAAAGCGGTGAATCATTGCCTGATATTGACAGCTGTATGGCATTGGCAAAAATATACAATGTAACAATTGATAATTTAATCAATCATGATGAAGATGATGCTGGAATCGTAATTCCTCCCAAAGGAAAACATTTTTTTGGAGCAGTTACTGTTGGTGAACGTGGACAAATCGTAATTCCTCAAGAAGCACGTCGAATCTTTAAAATTTCCGCTGGTGATAAAGTTTTGATCCTTGGTGATGAAGAACGTGGTCTAGCTATTGTTCATCAGCGTGATGTTATTAACTTTGTTAGTGAATTAGGAGTACCCAAAAATGAAAAGGACTGATTATCATGGAAATGATTGAAATTAAAAATTTAACAAAAAAATATAATGATAAACTTGCTGTTGATAATTTAAATCTATCAATCAAACAAGGAAAATTACTAGCTCTATTGGGAGTAAATGGAGCCGGTAAAACTACTACACTCAAAATGTTATCGGGTTTGATTCAACCAACAAGCGGTGATGCTAGAATCAATAACTATAGCATTGTTAATGAAAGCCTCTTTGTTAAAGAGCTTATCGCCGTTTCACCCCAAGAAACTGCAATCGCACCGAATTTAACCGTTAGAGAAAATTTGGAATTAATGGCGGAAATCCATGGTTTTAAAAAAACTTTAATCAATAACAAAGTTATCGAAATGATTACCGCTTTTAATTTGAAAGATGTTGCTGCTAAAAAAAGTAAAAAACTATCGGGTGGTTATCAACGGCGCTTAAGTATTGCTATGGCCCTAATTAGTGAGCCACAAATTTTATTTTTAGATGAGCCAACACTAGGACTTGATATTTTAGCCAGAGAACAATTATGGCGCACAATAAAAGCACTAAAAGGTAAGATTACTATCATTTTAACTACCCATTATCTCGAAGAAGCCGAAGCTTTATCAGATTATGTTTGTATTATGAAAGATGGTAAAATCAAAGCCCTGGGAACCACAAATGAACTAATTAAATTCGCCAAGACAACCAGCTTTGAAGATGCCTTTATAAAACTTGCAACAGGAGGAACTGAAAATGAGAACATGGGCCTTTGCTAAAAGAACCACAAAAGAAATTTTACGTGACCCTATTAATATTATTTTTGGTTTAGGTTTTCCAATCGTTATCTTGTTACTATTGACAACAATCCAAAAAAATATTCCAGCCACCCCTTTTTCACTAAAACAATTAACACCAGGAATTGCAGTATTTGGCTTGTCCTTCTTATCATTATTTTCAGCTACATTGATCTCTCGTGATCGAATGTCATCATTATTAGCACGATTATTTACTACTCCTATGACAGCTAAAGATTATATTTTGGGATATACTTTACCATTAATACCAATGGCCTTGATACAGACTTTACTTTGCTATCTAGCAGCATTTTGTCTAGGTTTAAAAATAACACCTGATGTCATTATTGCCATCTTATGTACAATCCCCATTTCAATTATTTTTATTACAATCGGCTTATTTTGTGGCACTATTTTTAATGATAGACAAGTCGGAGGAATCTGTGGTGCCTTATTAACTAATCTTACCGCGTGGCTAAGTGGGACATGGTTTAGTTTAGATTTAATTGGAGGCTTGTTTAAAGATATTGCGTATTGTTTTCCTTTTGTCCATGCTGTAGATATGGCACGAGATGGCTTAAATGCGAATTATCACGCAATGCCTAATAATTTATTCTGGGTTTTAAGCTACGCTGGACTCCTCTTAATTGCAGCTGTTTCATTATTTAAATATAAAATGAAACATAATTAAAAAACTCTTTTTGAGTTTTTTGCTTTCTATTAATATATTATAACGATTTTATTTCTTTCCAAAAACTAATTAATTTCGTCAAAGAATAACTCGCATTAGCTGGTGAACTTGATGGTAACTTAGTAACAGGAAGATCAATAATTTCATCGAAATAGCGATGATACAATCTATCTGCTAAGTTCCCATTTGTATAAATATGCGTAATCTGACTTTGATCAATGATTTTCTTTAGATCATTGACTTCAACATTTGTAATACTACTATCACTCGAACCTTTGATTTCACAACTAGCAATTACATCCCACACAGCTATATGTTGATTTATTAAAAATTCTTTCTTTTCAATAATAGTCTCTGGTAATTCAGTATTATAAATATTTGCAAGAATTTTCCAAAAACGATTCTGCGGATGATGATAAAAAAAGTTGGCCTCCCGCGATTTTACTGATGGAAAAGAACCTAAAATTAATATTTTAGAACTTTTATTATATACAGGTTCAATTAAATGATATTCTCTCATAATTTCCTCCCTTTAAATCAATAATAACATTGTTCCTGCAACGATCAAAATCAATCCCGCCACAGCCTTTTTTGACAAAGACTCTTTTAAAACAAAATACGAAAAGATAATTGTGACGATGATACTCAGTTTATCGATTGGAACCACAATACTAGCCTCCCCTAATTGCAACGCTTTATAATAACAGATCCATGATAAACCTGTTGTAATTCCAGAAGAAAATAAAAAAAGCCAATTCTTTTTTGTAATTTCTTTAATTGTATGATAACTTCGCTGATAAAAAACAATCCCCCAAGCCATAATCAATACTACCGCTGTACGAATAAAAGTTCCCAGATTACTATCAATATTAAGCATTGCAATCTTAGCAATTATAGCCGTCAAAGAAGCAAATAAAGCTGAAGCCAAGGCAAATAATAGCCAATGGTTATTTGTCACTTTATTTACAACCTGCTTTTTTTCAATCATCATATAAGTTCCTAAAGACATAATTATCATAGAAATTATTTTAAGCATAGTGATTTTTTCATCAAAGAAAATAAATGCTAACAGCATCGTTAAAATTGTACTACTTTTATCAATTGGCGTAACTTTGTTAACATCTCCTAATTGTAGTGCCTTAAAATAACATAACCATGATAATCCAGTTGCAATTCCAGAAAAACATAAAACCAATACTGTATTACTATCAATATATTTTAATTGTTCCTGGGTTCCAGCAAATAAGACCATTATCCATGAAAAAATTAAAACAATTATTGTCCTTAATGCTGTTGCTAAAGAAGAATCAACATTCTTCAAACCAATTTTTGCAAGAACTGCAGTAACCCCAGCAAATAAAGCTGATAGACAAGCTAATCCAATCCACACCCTAAGTTTCCCCCTATACTTATTATATTTATATTTTACCGCAATTAACAAAAAAGAAAAGTGAAACAAACTGTTTCACTCATATTATTCAATTCGTAACATTCGGTATCCAACTCCAACATGGGTCTGAATATATTTAGGATGCGTAGGATCTAATTCTATTTTTTTACGAAGCGTAGCCATAAATACTCTTAATGAGGCAACATCACTCTCTAAAGTACTCCCCCAAATTTCTTTAGTAATATATGTATGTGTTAATACTTTGCCAACATTTCTTGAGAGAAGGCACAGCAACTTATATTCAATCGGTGTTAAATGCAGTTCTTGCTGATCTAAATATGCACATCCGCCAGCGTAATCAATTTTTAGATCACCATTAACAAAATCACTACTTTCTATATTTTGACTTTGATTATAATTAAGCCGTCTTAAAATAACACGTAATCTTGCTAAAAGTTCCTCAACTGAAAAAGGTTTGGTCAAATAATCATCAGCCCCAGCATCAAGAGCCTCAATTTTATCACGATCTTCACTTCGAGCACTAATAACGATTATTGGCATATTTGTCCAAGTACGTACTTTTTTTATAATTTCAACCCCATCTAAATCAGGCAGCCCTAGATCCAACAGCATTATATCCGGTTTTTGTGAAGCAGTTTCAATAATTGCTTGTTTTCCCGTTTGTGAAGTATGATATTTATAATCATGAGTTTCTAAAGTTGTAGCAATCAAATTTCTAACTGCGTTATCATCTTCTACAACTAATACAAATGGCTTATTCATGTATTTCAACCTCCTTAATCGGCAATGTAAAACTAAAAATCGTTCCGTGAGGAATATTGTCCTTAACTGCAATATTACCACCATGCGCTACAATAATAGCTTTACACAAAGCTAACCCTAAACCAAGTCCGCGACGTCCGTCAATAACCTCATGCTTTACAGTATAAAACATTTCAAAAAGTTTTTCTTTGTCCTTATCACTGATTCCTGCTCCATCATCAGCAATTTGAATTTCTACAAAATCTTTATGCTTAAAGGTTTCAATACTAATCATTGAACCTTTTGGTGTATATTTAATTGCATTGTCAACAATATTTATAATTACTTGAATTATTAAGCCAGCATCTATTTTTGCTAAAATAAATTCATCATTAGCCTTTACCTCAATACGGTGTTCATCCTTTTTATGACTAATATGATTCAATGCCTCATTTATAACTTCCTCAATAAGTTCTGTTTCTAAATGCAGATTCATTTTACCATCTTCAATTCTTGTAACTGAAAGAAGATTTTCAACCAGATTAATCAACCATAATGAATCATCGTAGATTACTTCGTATAACTGCATTTTTTTATTTTCATCTAAGCTGCCGCTATTATTTATCAGTACACTTGCATTACCAGAAATACTAGTTAATGGTGTTCGTAAATCATGCGAAATTGAACGTAATAAATTTGCACGCAACCGCTCATTTTTAGCTTCAATTGCAGCTTCTTCTTTCTTTTGGTTAAAAAACTCTTTTTCTAGAGCTAAAGCACATTCACCAACGATTGATAGTACTAAATTATTTTCAAAAGCATCAAGAATAACATCTTCTAAAATTATTACTACTACACCATAAATATCATTAGTACTAGCAAGCGGTAAATAGTAATTCTTAGCTTGATATGTTTTATTATTCTGGTAGACCCAGTGAACATTAGTTTCAATCTCATCACAATCATGAACAGTCATATTATTATGATGAAAGACTTCATGTAAAATCGTATCATTTTCAGTAATTTGATAAATCATCACTGATTTATTTAATAATTTAACAATTTGTTTAGCTGCCGTTTCTTTAATTCCTGCAATACTTTTTTCTTTTTGCAAAAGACGATTTGTCTCTAATAGAACTTTTGTACGATATGCATGTTGAGCAGACTGTTTTGCCTGCTGTTTTATCCTTATTGCTAAAGTACTCGTAATAAAAGCGGCTATCAGCATAATTGCAAAGGTTACAGGATAACCAGAACCATAGGCTGCTAAAGTAAAACGTGGATTAGTAAACATAAAGTTAAAAATTAAAACACTTAAAATCGATGATACAAGACTATAAATACGGTTAGATGTAGTTATAGCAGTAATTAAAACACTTAAAATATAAACTGTAATTGTATTTGCTTCACTAAAACCTAAATGATGGAATAATATCCCTATCAGGGTTGCTATCAACAGAATAAATATTGAAATAGCTAAATCTTTACCCTTAACAACAAAATTAAAATCTCTTTGCTTTGATTTATCTTTCCCCGTATTTTGATGATAGACAATATTAATATCCAAATCTTTTAGTAAATTTAATAATTTCTTATCTAGCCTTGAACTAAATAAATGTTTCCTGTCCTTTTGACTATGTCCAAAAAACACTTTAGTTACTTTAGCATTTTTGCAAAATTCATTAATTTGATAAGCAATATCTAAACCAAAAGCTGTTTCGATATTAGCACCTAACTTTCTAGCCAAATTAGTATTATATTGGAGTCTTTCGCGATCATCCTTACTAATTTTTGAATTATCTGGTGTTTCAACATATAAAGCAGTAAAAATTGCTTTATTTTCATGTGCTACAGCAGCAGCCATTTTAATCACATCAGGATTAGAAGTAGATGAAGAAAGACATAGTAGAATATGTTCTTGTTGATTAATCATAATATAACCTCACTCGGCTTATATTATAACACAATTTTGCTAACGCGTAATTTCTTTAATTGATTTTGCAGTGCCCATAACAATCAATGTTTCATCAGCGGCAAATACATGATTTGTTGGTGGCAAAGGAAAAATTCTCCCATTCTTTTTAGTAGCTAAGATACTAACATGGTATCTCGTCCTAACTGCCTTTTCGATAATTGTTTTATTCAACCAGCTCTCTGGAATCTTAATTTCATAAATCGCAATATCAGGTGTTAATTCTAAATAATCAAAAACATTTTTTGCTCCATATTTAATTGCTATTTTTTCAGCAATTTCCCGTTCTGCATAAACAACATGATCAGCTCCATTGCGAAGTAATAATTTACGGTGAACATCACGACTCGCTCTGGCAATTATATATTCAGCCCCAAAATCTTTTAATAGTACAGTGATTTCTAAAGCCGTTTGAAAATTATCGCCAACTGCAACTACACAAATATCAAAATTATTAACTCCTAAAGATTTAATAAAATCTTCATTAGTCGCATCACCGATTTGAATTTCATTAACAATATTAACCGCCCAATCAGCTCTTGTTTCATCTTTTTCAATTGCTAAAACAGCATTTCCTTCTTCAATAAATTTTCTTGACAAATGACGTCCAAAACGTCCTAAGCCGATTACTAATACAGATTTCATAGTTCCTCCATCATCCTATTTGAATTTTTTCAGCTGGTGCTTTTGCTAATGGCGTCACCCTATTCGAAGCAAAAGCAAGCAGGAACGTAATTGAACCAACTCGTCCAAAGAGCATTAATAAGGCCAATAGACACTGTGAAATAACGCCAAGTTGTGAAGTTATTCCAATCGTCAATCCAACAGTTGCTATAGCTGAAACACATTCAAATAATACCGTTATATAAGAAATATTTTCAAGCTGACATATAATCAATGAAATAATCAAAGTCAACACTAAATATGCCATTAAAACACAACTTGCCATTTTTACTATTTCATCACTAATTCGCCGTTTAAAAACTTCAACACCTTTCTTTTGTTTAAACATACTTATAATGTTAACTAGCATTACTGCAATAGTTGTTGTTTTGATTCCCCCAGCAGTTGAACCTGAAGAACCACCTACAAACATTAATATAATTATGATTAATTGTGTTGTTTCTCTAATCTTCGATAAATCAACTGTATTAAATCCTGCTGTACGAGCAGTTACAGATTGAAATAACGAACTTAAAATAGTTGCATTCCCCTGCTCACAAAAATAAATAAATAGTGCTCCTCCGAATATTAAAATTATTGTGGTTGTAATAACTATTTTAGTATGTAATCGCATTTTAGAAAAATGTCCACGATTATCAATAATATCTTTCCAAACCAAAAAACCTAGACCCCCAATAATGATTAAGAGCATAATAATCATATTCAGATACCAATTATCTTGAAAAGAAACTAGCGAACTATATGGTTCAAAATTACCCATTAAATCAAATCCTGCATTACAAAACGCTGAAATACTATGAAAAATTGAGAACCACAAACCTTTAACCAATCCTAATTTTGGACAAAAAATAAATGAAAGAAAAAAAGCCCCTAACGCTTCAATAAAAAAAGTCGCCAAGATAATAAATTTTGTCATTTTTACAATTCCCCCAACATGTGGAGAAGAAATTGAATTCTGCATGATTGAACGACTAATAATTCCTATCTTCTTTTTAGCTAATGTTAAAGCATAAATACAAAAAGTCATAAAACCAATACCACCAATTTGAATCAATAAAATAATTATAAACTGGCCAAACCAGCTCCAATGACTATATGTATCTACCCGAATCAAGCCTGTCACACAAGTTGCTGAAGTGGCAGTAAAAAAAGAAGTCATTATTGAAACTTCCTGGTTTTCTTTCAACGAGATTGGGAGACTCAAGAGAATCGTCCCCATTAAAATAATAATACAAAAACCATAGAAAATAATCTTCATTGGCGTAAGACCATGCAATAATTTCTCAGTTAGTTTTTCTTTGATAGGACATCGCTCCCTTTACCTATACTTTATCTTATAAGTTCACTATACTAAACTATTCATAAATATAAAATAAAGATTTCCTCAATAGTATTAAGATTGTATAAAGATAGAAATTATCTTTATACAATCTTAATCTTATTAGTGAATATCTTACGTCATTTTTATACTATTTTTGGTATTTTATCTATAGAGGTGGTAGTATGGAAACAGTTGGACTATTAATTTTAATGATTATTATTTTAGGCGGGGGCTATTTATTAACCGGTTCGTTAGACACCTTATTAGATCATTTGACTATTAAAGACAATTATTCAAATAAACCCTTATCAAAATAATACTTTTTTAAGTTAATTTAAACTAAATTTAACAGCAATCCGATAGATTGCTGTTTTTTAGTTTTATTTTATACTATAAATCAAATTCATTTTTTTAAACGAACTATTATTAACAGTCTAAACTAATTAAAATTTCAATAATTTAACCCCTTCTAATTATCCTTTTATAATTCCTTAATCAGTGTCTGGATGTAATTAAATAATGGTTGATGCGCACGATCACCATGTTCTTTAATTAAATTAACAATTGCACTGCCAACAATTACACCATCAGCAATATTTCCAAAATGCTTCACTTGCGCTGGACTATTAATGCCGAATCCTACCGCTACTGGTGTATCAGTAACCGTTTTAATTGATTCAACAATTCCTTCAATATCTGTAACAATATTGCTTCGCATACCTGTAACTCCCATTGAAGAAACTAAATAAATAAAACCTTTTGCCTGGGCTGCTATTTCAAGTGTTCGCTCTTTTGATGTTGGAGCAATCATAGAGATTAAATCAACATCATATTTATAACAAATATCACTAACTTCCTTACTTTCTTCATACGGGCAATCAGGAATGATGATCCCATCAACTCCGGTTTCTTGACATTTTTTAAAAAATTCATCATATCCATAGTGGAAAACTGGATTTAAATAAGTCATCAAACAAAGCGGAATATTCGAATGTTTACGAACCTCAGCTACAATTTCAAAAACCTGATCGGTTGTCATTCCTTTCGATAATGCTCGTATATTAGCTTCCTGAATCACCGGTCCTTCAGCAATTGGATCACTAAAAGGAATTCCAATTTCAATCAATGATGCTCCTGCTTTTTCCATTTCTAAGATATATTCAACTGTCATTTTTTGATAAGGATCTCCAGCAGTTAAAAATCCAATAAAAGCTTTTTTATTATTAAAGGCTTCACTAATTCTACTCATGAATATCCACCCCCTGATATCTAGCAATTGCAGCTACATCTTTATCACCACGGCCGGATAAACAAATAATAACAATATCTTCTTTATCCATTGATGGTACAATTTTACGAGCATGTGCTACAGCATGAGCACTCTCAATTGCACAAATAATCCCCTCTGTACGAGCTAAGTATTCAAAAGCAGCCACTGCTTCATCATCACTAACTGGTACATACTGAGCTCGACCAATATCATGTAGATTAGCATGTTCAGGCCCTATTCCAGGATAATCTAGACCTGCTGAAATTGAATAAACAGGAGCGATTTGTCCATATTCATCTTGACAAAAATATGATTTCATTCCATGGAAAACCCCTAATGATCCAGTATTGATCGTAGCTGCAGTTAAAGCAGTATCAACTCCTTTACCAGCAGCCTCACAGCCAATCAACTGAACTTCCTGATCATTAATAAAATTATAGAACATCCCCATTGCATTACTTCCACCACCAACACAAGCCATAACAGCTGTTGGTAACTTTCCTTCATCTTCTAAGATTTGTTCACGTGCTTCCTTAGAAATAATACTTTGAAAATCCCGAACAATCATCGGAAATGGATGTGGTCCCATTACTGAGCCTAATACATATAAAGTATCATCAACGCGTTTTGTCCACTCACGCATTGTTTCATTAACAGCATCTTTTAATGTCATTGTTCCACTTGTTACACTATGAACTGTTGCACCCAACAACTCCATTCGATACACATTTAGAGCCTGACGATCAGTATCTTCTTTGCCCATAAAAATTTCGCACTCTAAACCTAGTAAAGCGGCAGCCGTAGCTGTTGCAACTCCATGCTGACCAGCCCCAGTTTCAGCAATAACACGAGTTTTCCCCATCTTTTTTGCCATCAAAACTTGACCTAAAACATTATTGATTTTATGAGATCCCGTATGATTTAAATCTTCACGTTTTAAATATACTTTCGCACCACCTAAATCTTCTGTCATTTTTTTAGCATAATATAACAACGATGGGCGCCCTGCGTATTCTTTCAATAATTTTTCTAACTCTCGATTAAACTCAGGATCATTTTTATAAAATTCATATGCTTTTTCAACATTATGGATTTCATTCATTAATGTTTCTGGAATATATTGACCCCCATGTATTCCATATCTACCTGTTTCCATTTTTTGTTCTCCTTACTATTTCTATAATTTTATTACGATCTTTGATTCCGTTAGTTTCTACCCCACTACTAACATCTATTCCATAATCAGCTTTACTCATTGCCTCATCTAAATTATCTAAATCAATTCCTCCCGCTAGAAAAAATGGTTTATCTAAATCTTTGATTAGTGACCAGTCAAATGACTTACCGCTACCGCTTATTTTACTATCCAGTAAATAATAATCGCATTCATAATCCAGGTTATTAAGATCATCCTTTTCAATCACCTTGATGGCTTTAATAATCGGCATCTGCACTGACTGTTTTAACTGCTTAATATAAGCATTATCCTCATGACCGTGAAGTTGAATAAGATCAATGATCCCCATTTTAACAATAGCAGTAATTTCACTAATTTGTTCGTCAACAAATACCCCAACAGCCTTTATATTTGTATCAAGTTTATTTTTTAATTTTTCTGCTTGATGAATATCTACTTGCCTTTTACTTTTAGCAAAGACAAATCCAACATAATCAGGTTTTGCCTCATTTACATAATCTATATCTTCTACTTGAAATAAGCCACAAATTTTAATTTGCATTATCCGGTTTACGTAATCCTTGTAAGATTTCAAAAGTCTTACGTTTATCATGAGATCGCATTAAAGTTTCTCCAACTAATACAGCATCAACATTATTTTCTTCTAACGTTTTTATATCATCATATGTCTTAATCCCACTTTCAGAAACAAAAATAATATTTTCTGGTACCATCGAACGTAATTCAATACTGTTATTTAGATCAACTTCAAAATTTCTCAAATCACGGTTATTAACACCAATGATCTTAGCCCCAACACGCAATGCCTTCTTTACCTGCATTGAACTATGGGCTTCAACCAAAGCACTCATCCCTAAACGCTCTGCTAAATTCAAACAGCGCATTAGCGTTATTTCATCAAGAATACTGCAAATTAGTAATACGGCATCTGCACCTAATAGTTTAGCTTCATAAATCATATATTCATCTACAACAAAATCTTTTCTAAGTACTGGTATTTTGACTATTTTAGCAATTTCAGCTAAAAAGTCATCATCACCTTTAAAAAAGTCGGGCTCTGTAACTACTGAAATTGCAGCTGCACCAATATCTTCATATTCCTTTGCAATACTTTTATAATCAAAATTTGGAGCAATCACTCCTTTTGACGGTGAAGCCCGTTTAATCTCCATAATATAAGAAATTCCAGCTCTTCTTAAAGCTCGTTCAAAAGGATAATCTTTATTAATTGGCTTATCAAAAGCCAATTTAGCTAATTTTTCAATGGAATTACGTTTTTTGTTTTCTGCTACTCTTTCCAAAGTTCTTTCTACAATATCATCAATAATCATTTTAAAACTCCTTCTACATGTTAGTTTTGTTAATGAACTCCTCTAGTTTAGCTAATGCTTTACCATCATCAATCAATCTAGCAGCTAATTCGATTCCTTCCTGCATTGTTTTTGTACGACCGGCAATATAAATAGCAGCTCCCGCATTCAACAACACAGCATCACGTTTAGGTCCTTTGACACCACTTAAAATATCCCTTGTAATTTTAGCATTATCTTTAGGGGTACCACCTACTAATTCTTCTTTGCAGCAGCGTGTTAATCCAAACTGTTCTGGCGTTATTGTATAACGAGTATAAGTACCATCTTTAACTTCGCATACACTTGTTGGGGCTGATAATGATATTTCATCTAAACTATCTTGTCCATATACTACCATGGCACGTTTAACTCCTAAATTAGTTAGCACTTCTGCCAATGGTTCGACTAATGCCTCTTCATATACACCCATTACCTGCATATTAGCACCTGCCGGATTAGTCAAAGGCCCTAAAATATTAAACACTGTCCTAATTCCTAATTCCCGTCTTACTGGAGCCACATATTTCATTGCAATATGATAATTTTGAGCAAACAAGAAGCAAATATTAATGTCATTTAATATTGTAGCACTTTTTTCAGGAGTTACATCAATTTTTACTCCCAAAGCTTCTAAAACATCAGCAGCACCACATTTAGAGCTAGCTGCCCGGTTCCCATGTTTAGCCACTTTTACACCACTTGCTGCAATAACAAGAGAAGATGTCGTAGAAATATTAAATGAGTTTGAACCATCTCCACCAGTACCAACAATCTCCAAAACATCTTTATCATTTAGTAGTTTGATACAGTGTTCTCGCATTCCTGCCGCACTACCAGTGATCTCGTCAATTGTCTCTCCTTTTAAACTTAAGGCTGTCAAATAACTGCTCATTTGAACATCACTGGCTTCACCATTCATAATTTCATTCATACAGCTACGTGCCTCACCGGCAGTTAGATCAACCTTCTTCGATAATTTTAAAATCGCTTCTTTAATCATTTTCTTTTACCCCCAAAAAGTTTTCTATCATTTTTTTACCATCATCAGTTAAAATTGATTCAGGATGAAATTGTAACCCATATACTGGATAATCAATATGCTTAACTGCCATTACTTCACCATCTTCACTCAATGCAATGGCTTTCAAGACCTTAGCTAAAGTTTCCCGTTTAACCGCCAACGAATGATAACGTGCGACTTTAGTTTGCTGTTTCAACCCTTGAAAAATTAAATCATCAGTCATTTTGATAATCGAACTTTTGCCATGCATCAATTCTTTAGCATAAGTAATTGTACTACCAAAGGCTTCACAAATTGCTTGATGCCCTAAACATACGCCTAAGATAGGTTTTTTATTATAAAAATATTTAATTATTTCCTCAATATTTCCCGCCTCACTAGGTTTTCCAGGTCCTGGCGATATTACGATCGTATTAGGATCTATTTTTTCAATTTCATCAACAGTCATCTCATCATTACGAATTACTTTAATATTTGGATCAATTGAACCAATCAACTGATAAAGGTTATAAGCAAAACTATCATAATTATCAACTAGTAAAATCATCAGTCAATTCCTCCATTTGCTGTATTTAGGGCGCTAATTACAGCTTGTGCCTTATTCAAACATTCTTGATATTCAATTTCTGGAACACTATCATAAACAATCCCCGCACCACTACGGACATATACTTTTTCATTCTTTTTATACACTAAGCGAATTGCAATACAAGTATCAAGATTACCAGTAAAGTCTATATAACCAATAGCCCCACCATAAATTCCGCGACGATTATTTTCTAGTTCGTTAATAATTTGACAAGCCCTTATTTTAGGGGCACCTGATAAAGTTCCTGCCGGTAATAATGCATCGATTGCATCAATCGCATCTTTATTTTCAAGAATCACCCCTGAGACAGTTGAACCAATGTGCATAACATGTGAAAATCTTAATATCTCCTGATACTTTTCAACTTTAACCGTGCCAAATTTAGAAATTCTACCAATATCATTTCTCCCCAAGTCAACCAGCATATTATGCTCTGCTAATTCCTTTTGATCAGATAATAAAGATACTTCAAAATTTACATCTTCATTTTCATTCATTCCTCGAGGTCGTGTTCCTGCTAAAGGATAAGTATAAAGATTTTTATCTTCTAACTTAACCAAAGTCTCTGGTGAAGCCCCTGCAAATTCTTGATCATCGCTAAAAAAATAAAACATATATGGAGAGGGATTGGTCGTTCGTAAAACACGATAAGTATCAAAAAGACTCCCTGTTACTTCAGCCTCTAAACAATTTGATAAAACTACTTGAAATATATCTCCTTCTTTAATATACTTTTTAGCACGTTCTACCATGTTACAATATTCATTTTGTTCAAATAATGCTTTGAAATCACTTTTTAGCCTTAATGGCTCAATTTTAGCTTTAACACCACTAATAATTAAAGCTTGCATTTTTTCTAATTTTACCAATGCCTCATGATAACTTTTTTCCAAATCATCAACTGCAACATTAGCTATCAAAACAATTTTTTGCTTATAATTGTCAAAACAAATAACTTGGTCAAATAACATCAAATCGACATCATTAAACCCCTCTTTATCATCACTTTTCAAATTTAAAACCGGCTCACTATATTTAAAATAATCATATGCAAAATATCCTACCAGTCCGCCAGTAAATGTTGGCAACCCTGCTATCTTAGGACTTTGATATTGTTTCAAAAGCTTTTTTAAATAATCTTTAGGGTGAGTTACCATGAACTCCTTTCCATCGACATTCATTAAATTATTTAAACATGTAATTTCACTTTTAGGATCATATCCCATAAAGGTATAACGGCTCCAGCGTTTTGTATCATCAACACTTTCAAGCATATAACAATGCTTACTATGTTTTTTTAAAATTCGCATCACTTCAATTGGGGTGATACTATCACCATACATTTCCTTGCAGACAGGAACTAAGTTGTAGTCTCCTGTTTTAATAATTTCCTTAATCTGTTCTAATGTTGGATAATACATCGCTAATTTCCTCCTTTGTAAATAAAAAACCGTCCCGACAGAAAATAATTTTCTGTCAAGGACGGATATATATTCCGCGGTGCCACCTTGGTTCACGATACAATCGTGCTCTTAGTAGATGCTATCACATCTATGACTACTGACGTAAGTCTAACGTCAAAGAATACTCGGCTAACGCTTTTCACTTTGCCCTCAGTGGTCCATTTAATAGGCTGCGTTCTACTTGATTCCACCATCCAAGCTCTCTATAAGTGCACGATCTATTTTTATCTCCACTTCATCGGTTTTCTTGGCTATATGATATACCGATATTTTTCTACTGTCAATAAAATATCATGATTTTATCGAATGTTTTTATTATAGTACATTTTTTTATTAATAAAAAATCCTATTACATAAAATAAAAAAAGACTGATTTAATCAAAATAAAAAATCATTTTTTCATTGAAAGCCCTTTCATTTTTGGATAAAATATGCTAATATAATGGTGAGGAAAGGATTAGTAGAAAGGAGTTGATAATATGAATGAGATGTATGTAATTTCAGTGTTAATGCTTTATACATTGATTATTTTAATCAATACATTGTTAAATACATATCGTCTGTTAACAACAACTGAGATGGTTGAAGAAAAAGAATTTATTTATCCTAAATCTTCAATCTATCATAGGGTTCATACTTATGTAGCTCCAATGATCCTAAGAATTAATATGAAAAAGGATTACGTACTAAATAAGAAACGTAGACCCCCAATTATATTAATGGCTCACTAAGGTTGAGTCTAATATGAAAAAATAGTTAATAGAGTTTAATTAATTTCAGATATAAATTTAACAAATATGAAAACAAGTGAGAATTAGTATCTCACTTGTTTTTTTATATATTCTAAAAAATCTTCAATATGATAATTAACAATTAATTCCTTTGGAAACTCTACTTCTTTTAAGAGTTCCTCGATTTGATCATAATTTTTTATATCAAAATGAATATGTGCATCACTACCTAAAATAATTTTAACTCGATGTTGTTTGCATAATTGTAGCATCTTAAGTGTATTTTCACGTGAATTTAGACGAGATGGACTACGTAAAGCATTATTATTCACTTCCAACAAAGTATGATACTTTTTAGCTGCTAAAACTACTTTCTCATAATCAAGTGGGCACTTACCATCATCTGGGTGAACGATTACACTAATATGAGGATTTTTAATTGTTTCGATCACTGCCCGTGTATTTTCTTCAATTGTTCCTGCCTCATAACAATGTAAATGAATTCCTGCCATGCAGTAATCAACATAATCATATAAATCTTCTGTAATACTAAGTCTTCCTTGATGATCCAAAATATTAATTTCAATCCCTAACAATAATTTAATTCCCTCTATCTCTCGAGGAATTACATCTAGATTTTTGAAGTAAATTGGAGCACATGTTCCTGGAATTCCCTGGTCATGCTCTACTATTCCTAATAATTTTATATCCTTTTCTTTCGCCCCAGCTACCATTTCACTAAGTGATGAATAAGCATGCCCGCTTGCTATTGTATGTGTATGTACATCTAATTCAATATTCTCCATTTTTATCCCTCCAATGGCTATATCATAGCCTATTTGGTGGCTAAAAACATCTTTTTTTCTATTTTAGTAATGATAAATTTCCTGTTAGTTTATTAATTCGTGTCCTTGTACCATATAGACAAATCCCAAAATATTTAAGCGAAGCTTCACTAGCCAGCTTCATTTTATCAATATATTCTGAATAATCACGACAACTTTGAGCAAGGTCACAAAAATCAATAACTAATACCTCATTAGGATAATAATTAGCCTGTTTTAGTAGTTCTCTGATTAAAAACTCATCACCCTTCAAAACTGGAATTGAAATCGTTACTATTCCACGATGTATATGTTCTTTCATATCATATACATCAGTCCCAACGATTTCCCCTTCTAACTTGCCTAAAGCAGTTCCTAAGATAGCAGTTGTATTAGCAATTAATCCTAGTGGCAAATTTTTATCAACTATCATAACACATTTTCTATCCATTCTTTTGTACCTCGCGTTTTTGAGATAAAAATAATCCAATCAAAGTCAGTACTGTCCCGATGAAAGCCATTAAAGTAATTTGTTCATGTAAAACAATGATTGAAGTCACTACTGTAACTACTGGTACAATGTATATGTAGATACTCGTCTTTACAGCACCTAATATTTTTACTGCCATATTCCAAGTTACAAAACATAAAGCGGATGCACCTAATCCTAAAAATAAGATATTTCCTAAATAAATTGGATTACTAAAACGTCCTAAATCCAATTTAAATCCTAAAGGTATCAATGTCAAAAACATAAATGTTACCCCATACATAAAAGTTCTTCTTGTGACCTGAATCGTACTATAACCATAATCACTAATTCGTTTAGTTAAAATTGAATAAACAGCCCAGACCAAAGCAGCCAGTAATGCTAATATATCTCCCAATGGATTCAGCTTAAAATTACTGCTGCCATTAAAACTAATAAGCATAATCCCCACCATTGCAGCCATAAAACCAATTATAAAATTTTGATTCAATGTCTCTTCTTTCAAAATAAAGTGTGATAAGATTGCCGTAAAAAACGGTGCAATTGAGATTATCACTCCGATATTTGAAGCCATCGAATATGTTAGTGCAATATTTTCTAATAAATAATACAAAGTAACTCCACAAAGTCCCGTTAGAGCAAATGTCAACTCTTGCTTCTTCGTCGTTTTTCTTAGTCTTTTGGGATAAATCAAAATTAAAATAAATAAACCTATCAAGAAACGAAAAAATAATATTTCTATCGGTTTAAAATCAGTTAATAAAATTTTAGTTGAAATAAATGTTGTTCCCCAAATAAAAATTGTTAATAATGCAGCCAAATGTCCTGAAAAATCCTTATTCATCCTCTTTCCCCTTAAAAATATTTTGATACTGTTTCGGTGTCAAGCCGATTAAGCTCTTAAAAAAACGAGTAAAATGACTTCGATCACTAAATCCCGAAAGCATTGCTGCCTCAAGTGGACTGAGATCCTGTTCAAGTAGCTCTTTGACATGATTAACACGTATTGTTTCAAGATATTGATAGGGAGTTATCCCAAAAGAACGAGCAAAATTACGAATTAGAGTATACTTATTCATCTGTGCTAATTCACTTAATGAATCTAAAGAAATTTGATTGATAAAATTATCATCTAAATGCTTTTTTACTAATTTGATCGGCTCACTAAATCGACTTTTTAATAGCGGCTGGTTATTAGTATATTCTTTAACCAGCTGTTCTATCAAAATATAAAATAATTCTTCTTTCAAAAACTCCGTTTCTTTCTTCATCACACTTTGATGCAATGTGCGTAAAGATTCGACCATCTCACTTTGAAAAGCAACTGGTTTTTCAAAATTTGGTAAATAGCTACATCCTATAACCTCTTTTACTGCTCGCACCATAACATCTGCATCAATATTTAAACAACGATAATCAAGCGGTTGACCGTCGCGACTTTCACAAGTGTGATTATCACGAGGATTTAATAACAGCATATCCCCTGGCTCCATATCATATTCATCCCCACGACAAGACAAATGGCGATTGCCCTTTTCAACAAAACCAACTACATAACAGTCATGAAAATGATTAGGGAATTTTTGCATTATTCCAACAAACTGATACGCTTCAATTTGTAATTGTTCATCATATACGATCGTTCTAGTTTCCACCACCTGTATCCCTCCTTGAATGCTACTATATCACAAGTTTTAAAATATTGCTTGAATGATATTGACATAAATAAAAAAGGGAGCTAGACTCCCTGCATCAATTCTTGAGTATTTTGTTTTAATGCTTCAATAAAAATTTGACCTAAATAGCTGCGCGCTGTATCATTTCGAACAATGTATCCAATCTTGATCGTTTCATCAACAGCAAGCGGAATCGCAATAATATTTTTACCATTCAATTCTTCGCTAATAATCCCTGTTGAAATAGTATACCCATCTAAACCAATCAATAGATTAAACAAAGTTGCTCGATCACTGACTTTGATTATTTTTTGATGTACTAAAGTGCTTAAAATTTCCTCAGAAAAATAAAATGAATTATATTGTCCTTGTTCAAAGGATAAATAAGGAAATGGTTCAATATCTTCAAGAGTCACAATATCTTTTTGAGCTAATGGATTTGTATTACTAACAAAAATATGTGGTTTAGCAATAAAAAGCTGATTAAAAATAAGATTGTTTTCTTTTAACAATTTATTAATAACTTTTTGATTAAAATCATTTATATAAAGAATTCCAATTTCACTTTTAAGAGTTTTAACATCTTCAATTATTTCATATGTGCGAGTTTCCCTAATTGTAAATTCATATTCGTTATCGCTATATTTTTTTACTAAATCAACAAAAGCATTAACAGCAAAAGAATAATGCTGAGTTGAAATATTAAAGCGCTTTTTAGTACTTTTTGTTTCTAAATATCGATTTTCTAAAAGTTCTGCTTGTTCAAGAACCTGACGCGCATATCCTAAAAATTCCAATCCTTCATCACTTATTATGATACCCTTATTAGTTCGTGAGAAAATGATAATTTTCATCTCTTTCTCTAATTCTTTAATTGCATTAGATAAACTAGGCTGTGAAATAAATAATTCTTTAGCTGCTTCACTAATTGAGCCTTTTTGAGCTACCGTAATCACATAGCGTAATTGTTGTAATGTCATTTTCTTCACTTCCTTTGGCCTTATTCTAACACTATTTACTCAGTTATTGAAGTTTGGCACGAATATTTTTAGTTGCTTCGACCATATTTTTTAAACTAGCTAAAGTTTCTGGATAAGCTCGGGTCTTTAAGCCACAATCTGGATTGATCCATAATTTGCTGGCAGACAATTTTTCAAGCATCGAGGTTAAAACTCTTTCTAATTCTTCAACACTAGGAATTCTTGGAGAATGAATATCATAGACTCCTGGCCCGATCTCAGTTTTAAAATTAACTCTATTTAAAGTATCGATCAATGTTAGATCAGAACGTGAAGCTTCAAAAGAAATAACATCACTATCCATATCTTCAATTGCTTGAATAATATCATCAAATTCACTGTAACACATATGGCTATGAATTTGTGTATCTGCTTGAACACTACTATGAACTAAGCGATATGCTGGAATTGCCCAATCAAGATATTCACTTTGCCAATCCCTTTTTCGTAATGGCAATTTTTCTCTCAGTGCTGCTTCATCAATTTGAATAATTTTAATGCCATGATTTTCAAGATCTAAAACCTCGTCTTTGATTGCAAGTGCCAGTTGTAAAGTTGTTTCTGCCAAAGAAATATCAATCCGCGGAAATGACCAGTTTAACATTGTTACTGGACCGGTCAACATTCCTTTAACAGGTTTTTTAGTTAGAGCTTGTGTATATACTGCATAATCTACTGTTAGCGGGCGCACTCGAGAAATATCACCCCAAATAACTGGCGGTTTAACACAACGAGTACCATATGATTGTACCCAGCCATTCTCAGTAAATAAATATCCATCTAGATTCTCACCAAAATATTCAACCATATCATTTCTTTCAAATTCTCCATGTACTAAAACATCTAAGTCTATTTCTTCTTGATACTTGATCCATTCTTTAATCATCTGATGATTAAATTCCGCATATGTCTGTTCATCAATGTCACCACTACGATAAGCTCGGCGATTAGCTCTTACTTCTTTGGTTTGAGGAAATGAACCAATTGTTGTAGTTGGTAAAATTGGTAATTTAAATTTTTCTTTTTGAATTTGGCGACGTACTTCAAATTCCGGTAGGCGAATAAAGTCTTCTTTTTTCAGTGCTGCAATTCGTGCTTGGACTGCTTCATTAGTACGATTATTTGGCTCTTTAAAGAATGCTAAATTATCAACATAATAACTATGTCCTTTTCCAATTCGCATAATTACCTTTAATTGAAATAATTCTTTTAATTTTTCTTGTGCAAAAGAAAAATTATTTTTATATATTTGCTCTAAATTCCTTTCATTTTCAATCGTATAAGGGACATGAATCAAGGAACATGATGTATTTAAAACTATTTTATTGACATTATTTTTTATTTTTTCAATTAAAGAAACTGTTTTTTCATATTCATTCTTCCAAATATTTTTACCATTAACTACTCCTGCAAATAAGATTTTATTTTGATCAAAACCGTAACGATCTAATAAAGTTAAATTTTCCTTACCTTCAATAAAATCTAATCCAATTCCATCAAAATCTAAATTTAAAACTGTTTGATAACAGTCACGAATATCTCCAAAATATGTCTGTAATAAAATTTTTACTGACCCTTTATTATCTAAAATTTTAGTATATATTTCTTTAAACAAGATAATATCTTTATCACTTAAATCAAAAACTAGTGCTGGTTCATCAACCTCAATCCATGAAGCACCTAAATCCCTCAATTTCTTAATAACCTCTAAATACCCATTTATAAGATCATCAAGAATATCTTGATAAGTTAGTGTCCCTGTAAAACGTAATAATTTCATTAAAGTATATGGTCCAACAATGACTGGTTTGGTCTTAATCCCTAAATCAAGTGCTTCTTGAAACTCATCAAAAATCTTAGTTCCATTTAAGCTAATTTCAACTTGATCATCAACTTCCGGTACTAAATAATGATAATTAGTATTAAACCATTTTTTCATTGCTAAAGCTTTAACATCTCCATTTTCCCCTTGATAGCCTCGTGCCATTGCAAAATATTGATCTAATGAATTCAATTGTAATTCTTGATATCGTTTAGGAATGATATTTAGTAAATAGGCTGTATCTAAAACATTATCATAAAATGAAAAATCGTTTGAAGAAATATAATCTATTTTTTGGTTATCTTGTTCAACCCAATGTTCTTTTCTTAAATTTTGGGCAATTTGTAATAACTCACTTTGTTCAATCTGTCCCTTTAAATACCGCTCTGTAGCAAATTTTAATTCTCGATTTGATCCAATTCTTGGATATCCAATAACTGCTGTTTTCATTATTTTCCCCACACTTCTTCAGCAATTTCTTTGACTAATGCAATTTTAGCCCACTGCTGATCTTCAGTTAAATTATTTCCTTCTTCAGTTGATGCAAAGCCACATTGGGTACTCAAGCATAATTGATCTAAAGCTACAAACTGACTAGCTTCGTTAATTCTTGCTTTTATCATTTCCTTATCTTCCAATTCTGAAAATTTCGATGTAATTAATCCTAAAACAACTACTTGATCTTTAATAAATCTAAGTGGTGTAAAATCCCCTGAACGATCACTATCATACTCTAAGAAAAACTCATCTACCTTACAGTTACCAAATAATTCCTTAGCAACTGGTTCATACCCCCCTGATGAAAACCAAGTTGATCTGAAGTTACCACGACAAATATGAATTGTTATATTCATATCATCTGGCTTATTAACAATCGATAAGTTAATTAAATATACATATTTTTTGACCAGTGCTCCTACATCAATCCCACAATTAGCATATTCCTCCCGTTTTTCTTTTGAACAAAATTCTCCCCATGAAGTATCATCAAGCTGTAAATACCGACATCCTCGATCATAAAAAGCCTGAATAATCTTTTGATAAGCCATAGCTAAGTCTACAATCAATTGTTCATCATCCTGATATCTTGCAATTGGCTGATATTCTTTTGTTCTAACGCAGGCAATTAAATGTAGCATCGTTGGTGCTGGAATCGTCATTTTTGCTGTTACACCATTTTCAATGATTGAATTTAAATATTCGAAATGTTCTAAAAATTCATGATCTTCAAAATCAATTTTATCAATAATTTTTAAAGTCGCCGCCTTGGGCTGAACCCCTTTAAAATCAACTGACCATTTTTCAGCTTCAATTTTTTTAACACCTGTTAAACCTGCCAAAAAATCAAGATGCCAATAACTCCGACAAAATTCACCATCACTTACAGCTTTTAAACCAGCTGCCTCTTCTTTTTTTACTAATTTTAAAATCTCTTCATTTTCAATTTTTTTTAATTCATTTTTACTAATTAAATTATTATTGAAATTCTCACGAGCATGTTTTAAACGCTCGCTTCTTAAAAAACTTCCAACTATATCATATCGATACGGTATTTTATTCATGTTATCACACTCCTTGTGTACATAGGATAACAAATCTTTTTATTATTGAAAAATACTTAAAACATAGGGTTATATATAGTTTAAAACTATATATAAAAAAGATTAGTTTATTCACTAATCTTAATTGATATTTCAGTAAAATACTCATCAATACTATTGATTGCAAATTCATTGAGACCTCTTTCAAAAGCATATCCTATTAATTTCAAGTTTTCCTTTTTTGCAAAGTTTAACATACTACGATATAATACAGCTATTTTATCCCAATCCCCTTTAACATAACCACATAAATATTTTCCTTTAGATTGTAATAAAACGTTTTTGCCATATCGTTTGTTTTGAAGGGAAATAAACAGACCATCGTAATGTTCAAAATCATTATTTTTAATTTTATCAATACTAATATAACTGCCACACCCTACTTTATATTGTTCTATATTCCAAGCCTGCTGCAAATATTCTAAAATTTCTTTAACATCATATTGAATAAAAGGCTCATTTGAAACTAATAAATATTCATCTTGGCGCTCAACGATTTCGATTTCAAAATCAGTAACTCGTGAACTCTTCAACAATTGATTCTTTTTTATCTCTAATACCTTTTTTGTTTGTTTTAAACGACGAATATCTTGTTCTATTTTTAGTATTTTATCATCAGCAATATTTACAAAATCATTAACATTAGGATTATTTAGATAACTTTTAATTTCGCTGATACTCATATCTAACTGCTTTAGCATTAGAATATTTTCTAATTCAATACTTTGAAAATAATCGTAATATCGATAATTATTTTCACCTTTAAATTTTGGTTTAAATAAATCAATTTCATCATAGTAATGTAGCGTTCGCTTATTAATTTTATGTAATTTAGCAAATTGTGCAGTAGTTAGTTTTAATTCATTTTTTAACATTATGTTCCTCCTTGACTTTACAGTAACCGTAGACTTTATGATAATTATATATTAAATAAAGGAGAATAGTATGAAAAATCAAATTATTTTTAGACCAATTATTAAAAAAGACTATTTAGCAATTGAAAAAATTATTCGTGAAGCATGGCACTATGATGAGTTTTGTACTTCCAAAATAGCTAAATTACTATCAAAAATTTTCTTAAGCAGCTGTTTAAGCAATCAAACTTTTACGCTTGTTGCCTTGCTAAAGGAACAGCCTATTGGCATTATTATGGGAAAAAATATCAAAACACATAAATGTCCCTTTAAATATAGGGTTAAACAAGGATTCAATATTTTTAATCTCTTAATAAGAAAAGAGGGACGAAAAACAGCTAAAATATTTAAGGCTGTCAATAATATTGATAAAGTTTTGTTACAACAAACTAATCAAGACTATCAAGGCGAGCTATCTTTCTTTGCAATTGATGCACAGTATCGGGGATTAGGTCTTGGAAAAGAATTATTTAATCTACTGATTAGTTATATGCAAGAACAACAAATCAATAGATTTTATTTATACACTGATACAAGCTGTAATTATCATTTCTATGAGCATCTAGGGATGATGCGCCGAGTTGAACAAACTCACTGTTTTAAAATCAACAATGAAAAAAACGTAATGCATTTTTTTATTTATGACTACTTGTGCAAAAAAACAGTTTCTACTGAAACTGTTTAATCGAGTTTATTTAGATTTTCTTCATCCAAAGACTTTTTAATCTTATAAATATATTGCCAGCTTCCTAATCCCATAAAGATTAATCCAAGGACTATATCTCTAACTACAATAGCAAAGATTTCACTGAATGAAAGGAAGTAAGGAATATATGAAAATGCAGTAAAAATACTTTGTAATTGCATCAGATCTTTAATTTTTAGCCCTAAGCTGATTGATTCTGCAAAAAACAGTACCAAAACGCTACAAATAATTGAAATTATTAATCCTTTTTTAGAAATTTTACCAGCCATTCGCTGATAACCATTTATCGCTAAAAAAACAATTAAATAACCTAAGAATGCGACGATAAAACCGATTTGATACACCAATGCCCAAAGCACACCACCAATTAGAGCACCAGCCACAGCACCAATGATTCCTCGGCTACTGTCCTCAACGATTTCTTCAGCTTGGGTACTGATTGCATCTCTACAGTCATCACACATATTCATCAATTGACCATGATACTCATAGAATGAAGTTGGTTTATTAATATGACAAGTTCCACAACTTGGAAGGAAGCCCAGATCTCTTAACTTTAAAGTAATTCGATTTAAAATCTCATATACTTCATGTAATTCCTCACTTCGCAAAGCACTTAAGGTAATTGTTCCATTACTATAATTAATAGTTTTAATGTTTGTTAATATTGTTCTTAAATTATTAAAATATTCATCTAGAGCAGTTCGATCTTCCCCAATAGTATCGATTGTAATAATTAGGTCATTGTTAGCACTCCCAAACATCACTACTACTGGATAATCATTAAACATTCCATATACATTATTACGTGTATCAAGTTTCAAATTATTTAATAAAGCAAACTCTTCAATATCATTACTACTTACATTATTGTTACTGTTAACTACACCATAAAATTCATTCTCGTTTTCTAAAAAGAATTTATTAAATGTTAATGTCATATATGGCAATAACCAAATAAATAATATTCCCAGTGTTACTGTACTTAATAAAATCCAGCCATAAAAACTAAAAAATAAGACAAAACATTTCATTTTCTTTCCTTGCATCATTTTCCAGCTTGTTGTAATTGCTTCAAAAATTGATAAACTAGGATAATTTGCTAAAAGATAAGGTGTCATTGATAACCCTAATCCCAAAATAATTCCTGGAACAACAAATGCCAATGTTCCTAAAACACAAATAAGTCCAACAGCCAGAACACCAAATCCCTGTTTAAAATATTGCCCTATAGGTGCTCTCAATTCATTAAGATCAGCAATATCCTCCTGCACAATTTTTTTGATATAACGATATATATTGACTGAAAAACCAATTACTAAAAAATATAAAGCAAATACTCCCACTGTCACAGCTAGATCCATAAAAGTAAAAGTATCATAATAACTGCTTCCCCCAATGTCGATCATTACTGAAAATAGTAATAAAGCAATAAAAGAAAGTCCTAGTGAAGCCGCAAATATAGCTAAAAAACCTTTCCAAATATTCCATTTATTCGATCGTGTTTTTTCTTTAGCCCATAATTTAATTCCTACTCTGTCCATCTTTATCTTCTCCCTCTTACAAATTTACTAATAGCCTATATATTCCGGCAATTTTGTGTACCGATTAATAACACATGCACTTATTTGAGCTGGTGTTAGAAATAGACTTTTTGATAAATCACTATTTCTAATATCCATCTTTCTTACATCACTTCCTAAAAAATTAACACCACATAAATCACAATTAGACAAATTTGCCCCAATTAAAAAGGCCCCCTTAAAATCTTGTCCACGTAAATCTTTTTCATGTAAATCACAACCCATAAAATCAGCACGATTCAGTACTGTTTTTCTAGCTTGCAATGGTTTAATTTGAATATCTTTATTCATTTGACAATAGACTTCCTGTAATAAAGGATTTACTAATTGCCGATACTTATTTAAGTCAAGTGCAAGGATTTCTTCGGCATCTAAATAAGTTAATGATTCAATCATCTGATAATATGTTTCGAGCTGTTCATTTAATCGTTGACTTTGTACAAAATTTTTACCAACATATAAATACCATAAAATTTCATGCAGCTGTACCATAACTTCAAATACTTCAAATAGAAGCTGGTCATCTTCTTTGAACAGGGCTGTCTTTTGTCCCGCTCCAAGACAATCGTAGTTTATACAACCATAATAATTTACAATTTCTAGCTGGTCATGTATTTTGCAACGATAATCTGCTAATAAATTTTTACAATTTCTTTTTGCTGGTTTATCATAAGGAAAACCATCACTTTTAAAAAAGAATAGTGCTCGACAACAAAATCCTCTACAACCACAACAGTCTGTTTTCAAACCAGATAACTTATTCATAATATCCTCCAAAATAAAAGATGAAGATCCTATCTTCACCTTTTATTATACATGATTATTACAAACTATTCACTAACTCTTTTTATATCACTATTATCAAAAATATTACGATTGATTGCTTTATTTTGATGTGCCACAATAGTTGTACAAACAGCATCACCTGTAATGTTAACTGCTGTTCGTGTCATATCTAAAATACGGTCAATTCCCATGATCATCCCAATCGCTTCCACTGGCAACCCAACTGAATTAAATACCATCGTTAAAGTAACTAATCCAACACTTGGAATTCCCGCTGTCCCAATTGAAGCTAATGTAGCTGTTCCAATTACGGTTATGTAATCTGTTAGATCTAGATTGATTCCAAAGGCTTGTGCCGCAAAGACGACTGCCACTCCCTGCATGATTGCCGTACCATCCATATTGATCGTAGCCCCTAAAGGAATTGTAAATGAGGAAATTCTCTTTGAAACTCCCATTTTTTTAGCTAACGTATCTATTGATAAAGGGATGGTCGCATTTGAAGTGGCAGTTGAAAAAGCAAAAGCCATAACCGGAAAAAAATTTTTAATAAATTTAATCGGGTTTAATCCCGTAAATAATTTGAGTAAGCCTAAATATACAAATAAACACTGAACCGCCAATGCTATCAAGACAGCAATCATATACTTACCTAATGGTAAAAAAGCACCAAATCCTATTCCCGCAAAAGTCCTTGCAATTAAACAAAATACTCCTAATGGTGCAATTGCCATAATCATCATAGTCATCTCCATCATAATATCATTAAACTGACTGAAAAAGTTACCAACCACTTCAGCACGTTCACCTAACTTAGCTAAAATAACGCCAACTAATAAAGCAAAAACAATAATTTGAAGCATATTGCCATTTGATAATGCACTAATTGGATTATCTGGAATAATGTTTAAAAGTGTTTCAACAAGTGTTGTAGATTCTGTTGTCCCTACATTTGCAGCAGTTGATTGAACAGCTGACATATCTAATCCAAGTCCAGGATTTATCAAATTACCAATCAATAAAGCTACTGTGATTGCTAACGCTGTTGTAAAAAGATAAAAAACAATCGTTCTAACGCCTACTGAACCAAGTTTTTTTGTATCTCCGATTGCCATGCTTCCACATACCAAAGAACAAAAAACTAACGGCACTACAAGCATCTTCATCAATTTAATAAAGCCTTGTCCAATCACATATAAAATACCATCAATAACAATATCATCCCGAACTGAACCAGCGGGTAAGTTAAATAGTATTATTCCTAAAATTGCCCCCGCTATCAAGGCAATAAATATTTTTGTAGTTAAACCAATTTTTTTCTTCGCTTTCTTTAATGCCATCCTAATCCTCCTTGATTTCTTTTATATATTCTTGTAACGACTCTTGCCAAGTTGGCATTTGATACCCATTGACTAAACGTAAAATAAAATTATCTAGTACGACATATGATGGACGAACCACCTCATCAGCCATCTCTTTTGTTGAAACTGGCGTAATCATCACATGACTATTAATTTGTTTACTGATTTCTTTAGCAAACTCATAACGACTACACACACCTTTACAAGTAATATGATATGTTCCGTATTCACTAGTTTCCATTAAATATAGAATTGCTCGAGCAAGATCTTTAGCACTAGTTGGTGACCCAAATTGATCATTTGCAACATTTAAAAAATCTTCTTTTTTACTTTTAGCTATAAACTCATTAACAAAATTTGTACCATTTTGTCCATAAATCCAATTACTTCGAATAATAAAATGTTTATGCGTAAATTCTTTAACATAGTCTTCTCCTGCTTTTTTTGAACAGCCATACACTGTTTTCGGTTTCGCCACATCAAACTCGTTATATGGTGTATCACTTTTACCATCAAAAACATCATCAGTTGAAATTTGAACTACTTTAGCTCCAATTTTTCGAGCTACAATACACAAATTTCGTGGTCCTAAAGCATTGACCCGAAAAGCTTGATCACGATTCCTTTCACACTTATAAACATCGGTAATCGCAGCACAATTAATGATAATATCCGGTCGATTGATTTCTCCAAAACTAATCACATCATCTGTATTAGTAATATCTAATTCATCTTGATCTGTATTTAAAACTTCTATTTCTAATGGTTCAATTACTTCATTAATTGCTGTTCCGATTTGGCCATTGGAACCAACAACCCATACTTTTAACATAATTTTCCTCCTCTTTTCATAATAAAAGCGCTGAATGTATCAACGCTAATCTTTTTTTATTATAGCAATGAAATTTTATACTGTCAAATTTACCTCATCTTTTAAAATTGAGTAAAAGAAATCATCATGAACAATCTCTTGATAACCGGTTCCCCCCATACGAAGACAACCTTCATACTGAAATCCTAGTTTTTCTAACAACCTTGCAGAAGCAGTATTTTCTTTAAACACTCGAGCACTAATAATATCAATCTCTTGCTCAAACAATTTTATAATAATAGCTTGCAGAGCTTCATACATATAGCCATTACGATAATACCTACAGTCTAAATAATATGATAAACTGAGAGCATTTACACGATATCTTAAACGATCAGGATTTATAAACACAGCACCAATAACATTATTAGAATTTTTTAGTTCTATGCAATACATCATATCATGTTCCCTCTCAATATCTCTAATCATCTCAGCAAATTCATATTTCGTCATCGCATTAAACTTTAACGTTGCCATATCATTATGAATCTTTAAAAGAGTTTGAGCATCATTATTATCGGGACTTCTTAAAATCAACCGTTCTGTTATTATTGTTTCCATTATTTTCTCCCTTATCCAAATAACTCATTATTATATACTCATATTGTACCACGACAAATAAAAAAAGATGATAATTAATCATCTTATAACCAATTTCCAAACAATTCAAAGCCACAATTAATAAAATTAAACTTAGCAACTTTTTTATTCTTTTTATAAACTAATAAAACAGCTAAAGCATTAAGACTTTCTTCAACATAACCATTCATCTTTCCTGATTGTGGTGATTTTAATTCAAAACGATGTCCTGCTTTTATTTTCAAATAAAATGTATGAGGATGTTGACTAATAATTAAATAATGATATCCTTCCCGCGTAAACATATCTTTTACTCTTGCTCCATAATAAGTTGCTACTCGAATTTGTTGATCATCTACTAATAAGTTCATGATCAATCCTTGAAAACTACACGCTAATAGTGGAATCTTAGCAATTGATAAAAATAAACTTGCCTCTTCTTCTTTACAGCTATTTGATTGTAACCATAAATAATCTTGTGGAAATGAACGTCCCCAGTCCTTTTCAATATAGCCATCACCAATTATCTGAAATTTCTGATTATTTACTTTTAAGCTCCCAGTAATATGATGTCGCAGACTTATTATTGCATGATTACATTCTAAAAATGGTAAATAATGAAAAGGTCCCATAATCGTTGGAGCATAACATGTTGTTTCTAGTTTAGTATACTGACTATTTTTCAAGTTTCCTTGAATATCAACTAGCCCATTATCAAGATCCAAAATAATTTGTTCTTTAGTAAAAAAATTATTTTTAATTCTAATGTAAAAGGGATCTTTTCCCCACTGGAAATCATCTAAACTATATTCAATCATCTGACTTTGGTTTGTATATGTATCCAAAGTTTGAATAAATGCACAAGATTTTTCAATTGTCTTACTAATCCCGACAATAATTGCTAAAGAAATTTTACAATCAACAATTTTGAAATACCATCCTTCAAACAAGCGCTGGTCACTGTCTTTAAGATGTAAATTAAGTTCTGTATTTTCTATTTTCATTTTCTCACCTACTAGCAAGTATATGAAAAAGCTGATAATTTATACATTACCTTCTTTAAGATTTTTGAATCTCTACCTTATTTTTTAATTGATATTTGACTTTGAGAATTTGGATAATCACCATTAATAATGTCGGCACAATAATCAAACCTATTACACCCATAACTTTCATTCCTAAATACATCCCAACTAATGAAAGAACTGGAGTTACTCCAAGATTTTTAGCAATCAATTTTGGTTCCAAAATATTTTTTGTTATTACAATAATCATATAGATAACAAGTAATGCTCCTGCAAGATATATTTTATTTGTCAGAGCACTGATTATGATCCATGGAATCATGATCATATCTAATCCTAAAACCGGCATAAAATCAAAAATTGCTATTATGCAAGCCAGCATTATACTATGATTAATCCCTATTATTTTAAATCCTAGCCATAATTCTCCAAACGTAATGATCATAATTATAAAATAAGCTTTAAATAAATTACTTAATACTTCTTTAATTGTATCTATTATAAGTGCCACCATTTCATATCGTTTAACTACCAGTCTTTCAATTCTAGAATAATCTAGAAGAATAAATAATGAAGTAATAACAACAAATATTAAATCAAATAAAATACTTGGTATTTTCATAATAAAAGCAATTAAACCAGTAATAAAGCCAGTAGAAATACTTTCAACTATGCTCATTGATCCACTGTAAATAACATCTAAGTACTTTGTTGCATCAATTATATAATGGTTTTGACTAAATAACTGATATAAATTTTCAAGATAATTAGGCAATAACTCTAATACCGTGTATATTTGAATTACAGCAAATATAATCATGGCAATAATTACACCAATAAAAAGAAGATAATTAAATACAATCAAACATTTTGAAAGAAAAATATTTTCAATCTTTAATAATTTAATTTCTTTAGCTAATAGCGGCTGCAGTACCAAAACAATCAAGCAACTAAAAAAAAGCGGAATCAGCCAGTTTATTAACACATATGTAGCTATTACAATCATAATTATTATCATCAAATAATAACTATATTTAATTAATTTTTCTTTCATCTAATCACCAATACAGTATATGTTTAAAACAAAAAAGAATTCCTTTAGGAATTCTAATTATTTACACTATGGTGTACGACAAAAGAACTATCATCTATTCCTTTAAATACGTAACCTTTATTTTGGTAATATTGAATTACAGGCCCAATTGCTTTTAAAGAATTCTCTTTTCCATTAGCATCATGAAACAATAACATAATATTTTTCTCAGTCGATGCTGTAGCATTTTTAATCAATTGTTTTACTGATAATTGTCCCGAGCCATCTTCACTATCCTCATTCCAATCGTAATATTGATAACCGCGATTTACTACTTCTTTAGTCAATTTACTCATAATCTTATGACAGTATTTCTTAGAAACCTGATTACTACTGCCACCAGGAAAACGAATATATTTAGGCACACTTCCAATTTGACTATATACAAGATCTTCAATTTTTTTTAAATCTGAAAAATATGCTGATGACGAGTTATATATTTGATCATATTCATGAATATAAGTGTGTAATCCAATCGTATGACCTTGGTCATGAGCTTTTTTTATTAAATCATAATAATTTTCATTGGTTCCTGTTACAAAAAAAGTTGCTTTAGCATCGTAAACCGCTAAAATATCTAAAACCTTTTGGGTGTTCATCGATGGACCATCATCAAATGTTAAATATACTACCTTCTCATCACTAGGCTCAAAACTTCCTATTGTCTTATTTTCAACAACGCTAACAATACATGTTTCTTTTGTCATATTCCCAGAACGATCTTTAGCAAAATATACAATTTGATAATCACCTACTTTAGAAATGTCCAAATTAGAACTATCAATTGTTAAAGTTGGATTATCATCTTGATTGTCTTTAACACTGACACTTGATAGAAGATCAATATCACTATCTTTTAAAACACTTAAATTACGAATTCCTAATATTTCTGGCGGAGTCGTATCTTTAGGTAACACATGCACGACTGTTTTTTTGGTTACACAGTTACTGTTAGCCCGACATATCGATACTTCAACTTCGTAATCCCCTACATGATCAAATTGATAATCTTTTTTGAATTTAACTGTTGTCCGAGAATTATCATAAATATCTTTTACTACATCCCGAGCAGTTATCTTCATTCCAAGATCAACAGTAACTTCCTGTACTTCAACATTTGGCTTTAAAGTATCCTGAAGTTCAATCGTAATCGTAGTTTTGATGTTATTATAAATATACGTAATCGGATATTTACCGACTTTACTAAAATCAATCTTACTAGTATCTACATTAACGTCACTAATTGAGCCGCCAATAACTTTTTGAATATTAGCCAGAGGATCGAATTTATTAGATATTTCAATGACAGGATGATAGTTGTATAAAACGATTTGATTAGTTGGTTTAATTGATAATATTATCAAGGTAATAACTAGAACTAAAATAATTAGAAGTAGTTTATACTTTTCCACTTTGATCCCCTCATCAAACCATATTCACCCTTATAAAAAAAAGAACTGCTCCGTGAGGATAAACAAAAAAATCTTAGTATCGTGGTACATCCCTCGTCAAGCAGACACGGGATGTACCATTTATCTAAGATTTATTCTTCTTCTAATTGTTTTAATTCATCTTCACCAGTAATATATTTAAGAATTGCCGTAGCTGCTTCTTGAGGACCTTTATGTTCGTTTCCTTTAATTCCTAAACGTGTTCTTAATTGTCCTACTTTAACCCCTTGTTTAAACATTCTATTGAAATAATCAACTAAAATAACTTCAGTTTGTTCTTCACGTTGTACTGGTCCAAATGGATTAGCAAAATAGCTGCCTACTAAACCGTATTCAGTAGTAGTTCCTTTAGCCATACGATTTCCTGCTCTAAATACATCTAAAGCACTATTTACATCATCAAAGAAACTTAATGATTCGCCAGCCTCTTCATAGTTATTTGCATATAGGAAGAAGTCAACATCATGATGCGCAACAACATCTTTATAATCAGTGATTGGTATTACGATTCGCGCATTTACTTTATCTGGATTCATAAAAACAGAACGGTCTAATTCTTTAAAACTATACCCTGCATCTAAATCATCAAGTCGTACAAATGCTCCAATTTCTGTACCAGAAGTTTTAACTTTACCTTCTTCGTCTAATAATAGAACACCCATATCATCATATACAGTTACTAAATCACGGATATAAGCTGCTCCAAATACTTTAATTTGTTCAATTGTTTCTGATTTACCAGCACCACTGTCACCCATAACTACTATATTTTTAACTTCACCAGAATGTAACGTAATTTTAACCATCGCTCCATGGATAGGTAATTGACGTTGATTGATCTTACGAACATTGTGTAAAGTTAACATCATTTTTTTCATATAACCAAAGTAATCAAAATCATCACTTGCTGATAATAATGCTACCATCATATCATTTTCATCATCTTGATAGAAACTTTGATTCATCTTACCATCTTCATAACCGTATACATAGATGATATCTGGTTTACGATTACGATATTCTTCTTCACTTGCTAATTCAAATAAGTTACATAAAGCAACCCCTTGAGCCATAAATGCTACATTGAAATATACAAATGCTAATAAATCTCCAACTTTAGCTGGATAACAGAACCATTGTTCAGAATCAAATTTCAAATCTTCGATTGGATTATGTTTTGTTTCTGGGAATACCCCATCACGTTTATTCCGCTTAGAATAAGTAATGAATGGTGGATGAATAATTACGGTTTCAATAAATGGAATATCATCTAAATTACGATATTCATAAGGTAAGAATGAACGCATATTTGTTACTCTTAAACCTGCATTAACCCCCGCAGTAATTTGACGGTATACATGATGACGATATCCCAAAGCTGTTTCTTCAATAGTACGGTATACTGATAAAACTAATTCTTCAAACTTAGCTTGAGCATCTCCAAACTGAACATTTTGATATCCTCTACTTGTATTTTCATTATATACAACACTATAACGTTGTAATTTTCTCCAGAAAAGATATACTTCCTCAATTACTTTTACAAATTCATCACGATCTCTAAAATATCCTGATAAATGTGGATATGAAGATAGAACTTCTTCAACAGACATCACTAATAACAATTTAAAAATTGTTCTTAAATCACTAACAATTTCCACACTCTCACTTTTTACTTCTCTTAAATAAGTATAAGTAGTATTTTCTTTTCTTTTTCCTTCGTGAACGAATCCTTTTAAAACTCGTGCAAAAGATTCACTTTCGATTAATTGACAACGAGATTGGCAATATTCTTCAGAAAAGTTTAAGATCGCGTTCCCGCGAGTAATTTTAAATTTATAACTCATTTTACCACCCTTTCTTTCTTCAACAAGCTACTTCCCCCACTTATTGATTTTTGTCATTTTAACACAAAAGGCACATTGTATACAATACTTATTATAAAAAAAGTTAATTTTCTTTCTAAAATAAAAAAGGTCGTTAAGACCTAATTAATTTAAAAGAAAGGAACTGTAAAGAAAACTTTGCCAATCACATCTTCATCAAAATCAAAATAACCTAATCGTCGTGAATCAAGACTATTATTACGATTATCGCCCATAACAAAAACTTTACCTTCAGGGATATCGATCGACATATCTTCATTATTAGTCATAACCCCATTAATGTAGTCTTCTTCTAGTAATTTACCATTTAAATAAACTTGATTATCTTTAATATCAATATGATCGCCACCAATTCCAATTACACGTTTAATAATATAAGTTTCCTTTTTAGCAGCATCAACATAATCAACAACAATAATATCATTACGTTTTGGTTCTTTATTTTTATAAAATACCTTATCAACTAAAACAATGTTACCCTCATGATAAGTTGGTATCATCGACGTTCCATAAACCCTAGATATTTGAACAAAATATAATATACCATATGTAACTATTAAAGTAATTACAATAACCTTTAAGTATTCCAATAAAATACTCTTTTTGCTTTGTATAGCCTCTTCCATTTTATCACCTGAAGTCATTATAACACTTTTTGTTGTTCAATCAAGTAACTATGTTATTTTACGATAATTTAATTTTAAAAAAAAAGTAAGTTTAGCTATTTTGCTAAAACTTACTTTTAAATAATAATTTTATTAAGAGAACGGAACCGTAAAGAAAACCTTACCAACTACATCTTCTTTGAAATCAAAATAACCCAAACGCCGCGAATCAAGACTATTATTACGATTATCGCCCATAACAAAAACTTTACCTTCAGGAATATTGATCGACATATCCTCATTATTAGCCATAACCCCATTGACATAGTTTTCATCAAGTTTTTTGCCATTTAGATATACTATATTATCTTTAATTTCAACATAATCTCCGCCAATAGCTATAACTCGTTTGATAATATGCTTCTCTTTTTGATTTGCATCTTTATAATCAACAATTACGATATCATTTCGCTGAGGACTACTATTTTTATACAATACCTTGTCTACCAAAACAATGTTTCCCTCTTTAAATGTAGGGACCATTGAAGTCATTTGAACTCTTGATATTTGAATAAAATACAATACTCCATATGTAATCACTAAAGTGAGCACAATTACTTTTAAATATTCTAATAAAATACTTTTTTTACTTTGTGTAGCCTCTTTCATTTTTATCACCTATGAACATCATAACATTTATTACTGTTCATTTAAATGACTACGTAATTTTGCAATAATTTTCTTTTCTAATCTTGATACTTGAACTTGGGAAATATTTAAACGCTGAGCGACTCGCTCTTGATTAAAATCAAGCTGATAACGCATATAAAGAATTAACTTCTCTTTTTCATCAAGTTTATCAATTTCCATCTCTAATGCAATTTTTTCAAACCACATCTTATTATGTTTATTTTCAATTCGTTCCTCCATTGAAATAGAAGAACCGTCCTTTTCATAAATTGGTTCACTTAATGAGGTTGGATAATAAGATGAGTCAATTGCCTCAACAACATCTTGAACATCAACATCTAAATAAGCTGCAATTTGTTCAACTGTTGGATCTTGACCGGTTTGATTAGTTAGTAATTCACGAGCTTTATTTATTTTTAAATTAAGTTCTTTTAAAGAGCGACTCACTTTAATTGTCCCATCATCTCTAAAATAACGTTTGATTTCACCCATGATGATTGGTACTGCATATGTAGAGAATTGTACCCCATAGTTAGTATCAAAGTTATTAACAGCTTTCATCAAACCAATACATCCAATTTGAAAAAGATCTTCTTTATCATAATAATTATTTTTGAAACGATGGACTATTGACCAAACTAGTCCAAGATTTTGACTGACAACTAATTCTTTAGCACGATCATCCCCGCGATGTGCTTGTTCAATCAGTTCAATAGTATTACTTTTAGCCAAGGTTAGAGTCTTTCAATTGTTTCTTAATAGTTAGTTTAGTTCCTAAATCCGGTGTTGAATGTATTTCTAAATTATCGCAAAGGGCTTCTATAATGGTTAACCCCATCCCCGCATGTTCTAATTCTTTTAATGAGGTATACATAGGTATTTTTACTTCATCAATATCTTCAATTCCTTTTCCATAATCTTGGATAATGATTTTAATTTGACGATTGTCTTCTATTGTTACTTTAATAATTACCTTACATTCAGGATTATTTTGATAACCATGGATAATGGCATTACTAACCCCTTCACTAATGATTGTTTTTATTTCAACTAATTCATCGATTGTAGGATTTAATGAGGTAATAAATGATGCAACGCTAGTTCGCGCAAAGGGCTCATTTTCAATTCTAGCGTTAAAACTTAACTCCATCTGGTTCATTATCCTTTTACCTCCTCTACATATTCCATCAAATCAAACATTCCTGATAATTCAAAAACTTTATAAGATGTTTTTGATAAATTTGCTAAATATAATTGGCGATCATCTAATTTCAATTGATTATAACGTCCTAAAACTAATCCAATGCCTGAACTATCAATAAAATTAGTATGTAAAAAATCAAAATAGACAGGTCCATTGCCCTTATCTAAAATACTATTTAGTAAGCTGCGATATTTAACAACATTACTGCAGCTAAGTTCGCCATAAAAATAGACGATAACTTTATCATCTAATATCTTGTATTCAATCTTATTTTCCATTATTTCATCTCCTCGTTTGTATCTTACATCTTTTAAAATAATGATGAAATGGTTTCGACAAAACTAGAAGAAAGCATACAAAAAAAGTAGTCATAAACAAATTTCATAACTACTAGATGTATTTTTATCAAACTTGGACATATTAATTAGGGAGGCGATAAAATTGATGAAAAAATTACTAATAACCCTACTGGTAGTATGCTTACTACCAATCTCTAGAGTTCAAGCATTGGACAATGATGTTACTCCTAATGCAAAGTCTGCAATCTTGATTGAGGCAAATTCACGGCAAATTCTCTACGATAAAAATGCTGAAGAAAAGCTTTATCCTGCTTCAACAACTAAGATCATGACAATGATTTTAATGTTTGAGGCCCTACGAAATAAAAAAATATCATTTGATGATGAAATTACTACTTCAAAATATGCAGCTAGTATGGGCGGAAGTCAAGTTTACTTGGAAGTTGGTGAAAGTTTATCTTTAAAAGATATGTTTAAATCAATTGCTATCGCTAGTGCTAATGATGCTAGTGTGGCAGTAGCTGAACATATTGCTGGAAGTATTAATAAGTTTGTAGAGATGATGAATGATAAGGCTAAAAAATTAGGTTTAAAGAATACTCATTTTAAAAATGCAACCGGTCTACATGATCCCGATCACTACACTTGTGCTCATGATTTAGCAATAATGGCCGCCTATCTAATTGAAATCGGCGGTGAAGACTTATTTGCTGTAACGTCATTGTATGATAGTTATATTCGTGAAGATACGAAACAAAGCTTTTGGCTAGTCAATACTAATAAATTGTTAAAGTCATATAATGGTGTTGATGGTCTAAAAACTGGATATACAAAAGAAGCTGGTTATTGCTTAGTTACCACTGCACAGCGTGATGGTCAAAGAATTATTGGTGTCCTAATGAAAGAAACAGCTCCAAAAACAAGAAATGAAGAAATGTGTAGTTTACTGGATTATGGTTTTAATAATTATAAGCAAGTTACCATTTTTAAAAAAGATACTTTAATTGAACAGCATCTAGTTGATAAAATGGATAACCTGACTATTGATGTCAAATGTAAGAAAGATATAGTATATACTAAAGCAAAAAGCGCTGATGCTAAAGTTTCTACTAAAGTAAACTATAAAGAAAATTTCTTACCGGTTAAACAAGGTGATGTTATTGGCACATTAGATGTCATTGTTGATGGCAAAACAATTGCTACCTATGATGTTTATAGTGACACTAATGCTTCTAAATCAACATATCTATCAAAAACAATTAAAACATTAAAATATTTATTTTAAAACGGATTAAAATCCGTTTTTTATATACACAAAAACAGGCCTTAGCCTATTTCTTAAAAATCTCTTAATTTATCTAAACCGTGATATGCTTTAGGAATTTTTAATACTGTACAATATTTTTCATCCATACAAATTTCATCATCATCCATATAAGCAATAAAACTACGTTTAACAATTTCCCCGTTAATAACATAATAATTAAAAAATGATTTAACTTTTTTTATTTTTCTAATGCAATAATCACTATATGTACATTCATCGAAATTTCTTAATGATCTAAAAAAACTTGTTTTTTGACGATAAATCAATTTACCTGCTTTTTCTTTGATAAAAGACTGACTTATTTTATTAATTTGATACAACATCATTATAACTACAATAATTATAAATATAAATATTCCTCTTATTTTTATTGACGCAATTACCAAGATGCTTAAGCCAGACAATTCTGGAATAATGAAATACCGAAGATACTTTATTATTGAAAATTTGTATAATAAATCTAATTTAGACATATCACTCCAATTATCCATATTCTTTACCAATGACATTGTTATCACTCCTTATTTTTATTCCATTATATCTTTATCAAAGAGGATTAAAAGTCACTTTTAGTAAAGTTGATATTAAGTTTTTATATGATTTATAATTTAATTATTTTAGTATTATACTTATAAATATATCCATAAGTTCAATAATAAAATAATATTCCCCACTATTTTGATCCCTCCTTTCGTAAACAATGTTTTATTTACATTGTCTACTTTAGAGGGATCATATCATTTTTTAGTGGGGAATTTCATATAATAGCTATTTATTTAAACTATGTATTTTTCTTAAAATAATTAACAATAGTAAGGCACTAATTCCTGCCAATGCTATCAAAGTATTTAAATCTACGTTATCACCGGTTGGGGTTCCCTTATCTACAGGTTTAACAGGTAGGGCGGTTTTAGCGTTGACCGTTAAAGTACCAGTAACAATTTCTAAATTATAATTATTGGCCCCTTCGACTTTACCATTGATTACATATTTTCCTGCTTTTTCACCTGGTTCTCTAGTTAACTCAACAGTAAATATATCTCCATTAACCAATCCTATAATATTATAAGTAAATTCTGGATCAATTTCTCCTTCAACCTTCATTTTATCATCGATTATTAGCTGCACTTTTTTACTAGCTATAGTATATGTACCATCCGTAAATGTTACATCATAGTTTTCATTACTTGCATCACCAGTAATCTTATATTCACCTACATCATTTCCCGATTCACGTTCTAAAGTGATTCCTAAATCCGCCAATGTATCACCATAAGCTAAAGTACTATCCACTGCTAGTGAAAATGTTAATACTTTTTCATCATCACCATATGTCGTATTAATGTTATCAATATTAATATTTATAGCTTTAGGTGTAATTGTATGCTTTCCTTTTACAACTACTACTTCTTTGTAGTTTTTAGCTACATCTTCATTGATAATTGCCTTTATTTTATGATTCCCTACATTTTCATTGTTATCTGTAACACAAACAATCGATGATACTAATGTATCAATATCGCGTGCTACTACACCCTCTAAAGAATATGAATATTTGTATTCTTCACCATAATTATTATTTATATCATTAACAGTTACAATTGCTTTATCAGCCTTTTTAATAACTAAAGAAGCTACTTTCGGTATTGCCGCATAATGTGTATCATCACCACTATATGACGCTACAACACGATATCGACCAGCTGCAGTTGGGGGGATAGTACTATTATAACTATTATCAACACCTTTATATACTAATTTAGCATCAATAAAAGCGTTACCCGATTTATCATAAACTTTTCCAATTAATGATTTTGATGTACCATCATATGTTTCCACATTTAAATAATTATCAAACTTAATTTGTACTGTTTCTTTTCTAATTGTATATACACGAGTAATTGGTTTTACTGCATAATTACTCCCTAAAGTATATACTGTTTCAGTATATACACCTGGTTCTAAAATTGGTTTTGTATTAGTGTGATACTTACCATCACTAGAAAAACCTGTATATAGTGTTCTAACTTGAATCCCATCAACAACAGTACCTTCTTTATTGTACAATTTACCACCAAAATTGAAATTGTATCTATCACTGTATACTATGCTGCCTTTAATCTCTTGATTAAATTTTAAAGTTAGCTCAGTATTATTTTGTTTAATTAATAAAGTTCCTAGTCCAAATGCAGTATTATAATTACTATCTGCAGTTATTCCTGCAACAGTGTATAAACCAGCATTTTGCGGTTGTTTATTGATTTCAACCTTAAAATTCTTCACACTATCTGGAAGCTCATTTAATAACTTATCAATAACATCAGAATTAATTCCAAGATTTAATACTTCTAATACTTTAGTTAAATCATTTACTGTAAATCCATTCGGAAATGGTTTCACTAATACATCATATGCCAAACCATTTGGTAATACTAAACTTGCATAACCAGTTACATCGGTATCAATTCCTAAATATAAAACAAATTTATTAACTCCAGTTGGATCAGTTACAACCAAGTTGTTAGGAATTATTTCACCATAGTCAATTGTCGTACTATTGACTTTTATTTTTACTTTTCCTTTAATAATATTCACAGAAAATTCTTTTTCTGATGGTTTGTAGTCTTTATCACCTATATAAGCAATTTTAATTGTCCCTTCACCAACTGGAGGCACTGTTAATTGCTCAGTTAAATCAGCACCAGCCGCTTTTAAAAGCCCTTTTATAATTTCAAGATTGAAAGAATTACTAATATTATCATTTAAAATACTTTCAATCGAAGCATCACTACCTAATTTAATCCAAATATTTTGATCAAATTTATCTAAGGCAGGTAATGTAATTCCTAAAACATCATTTACTAATGATGTTAAACTATATTTGTAAAAATATTCAAAATCATCAACAGTAGCATCGCTGTCTAAATTTGAATTTTTCAAATCAATACAATCATATATTGTATTTTTAATAGCGCTGAAATCAGTAGTGTAACGCCAAGTTATATCCTTCTTTACTTGAATCTCTGACTCATCTTTTTCCACATATTCAGCACTTAATGTTAGATTTTTATGATGAAGTATTGAGTAACAAAAAAAAATCATTTTACTTCAATGATATTTTAGAACTAGAAACAGGGTTCATAGCCAAAATGCTAGTTCTTTTTATATAAAAAATTAAAATGGGGAAGTTAAGAATATAAAAATCAAAGAATGAGAACGGATTAAATTTAAATGATCAGTTGAATTGATCTTTTTACAGACCAATAATAGCATCTAATCTGTCGATGAATTGATTTTTTATGGGGAAAGTATCATTTTATTGATATTTTTTTGGTGGGCAAAAAAGTAGGTGAGATAGAAAAATAGGTCATGTATTAAAAAATGAAGGGAGATAACTAATATGAAAAAGTTAAAAAAGATCATTGCATTAGTACTTACGGTAGGGCTAACTTTCCAATGCTTAACTATTAGTGGTTTTGCATATGATGAAAATGTTGATAGTGAGACTGATAGTATTGCTTTGCAGACAAAAGCAACAGAAACATGGAAGAAAGAATACAAAAATACAGTTAATTTAATTGTTGAAGGTGAAATTCATGGAAACATTGTTAATCAAACTGCCACTGCATTTCAAACTGTAGAAGGAACCAAAGATAGTGGTATTTTAGGTAAGTATAATACTACTAAAAATAAGCAATCCACTGCATCTATTTCAATTGAACCTGATAATGGGTATTCAGTTGAAATAGTAAGTAGTAGTTATGGTAGTAGTTCACTCTTAGTAGGATTAAATAATAAGATTTTTAATGCTAGAGATTATATATCTATTGATGATAACAATCTAGCTATTACTATTAATTCATTAAATTTAAATGTGCCAAACAATTCTCTATTGAAGGCTAATGACAGTTTTGAATTGAAAAGTAATATTACAATCAAATTTGTAAGGGAACAAGTGATCTTCACTCGAACTGTTAGTGAGTTTGGAGCAATCGAACCAGCTGAAGAAGGAAAATCTTTTGAAAATAACCAATATAGAGTAGAAAAAAATGCTCAAACAACTACAAGTTTTAAAGCGGTTGCTGATAATAATTATAGACTGGAAAAAGTATATGTTGATGGGGTAGAAACATCATTTGATGAAAATGGTATATTTAATGTTAATAATGGTAAAAATGTAAACATTTTCGTTCAAAAAAAAACACGAGTAACAGTTGATCTATTACTCGTGTTTATACATGTTCTTTAGTTGAACGAAAATGTTTACTTTTTCGATTTTGTTTCTTATTAAATAAATATTTTTAAATTATTTAACAAGTTCTCTTAAATATTCTTGCACTTGTTCTCTTAAATCTTCGCGATTTAATGCAAAATCAATTGTTGCCTTAATAAAACCAAACTTATCACCAACATCATAACGTATTCCTTCAAAATCGTATGCATAAACTGCTTGAATATCCATTAGGCGTTTAATTGCATCCGTCAACTGAATTTCATTACCTGTACCTTTACTTTGCGTTTCTAGCAATTCAAATATTTTAGGTGTCAGCACATATCTTCCTAATACAGCTAAATCACTAGGGGCTTCATTAATTGGTGGTTTCTCTATCATATCACTCAATTTAACCAGTCTACCTGCACATTCAACAATATGTGATTTTGATGGTCTAACGATTCCATATTTATTTACATCCTTATGTTCAACAGTCTGCACGCCTACTACTGAAGCTTCTTTTTGTATATAAGCATCAATTAGCTGTCTCAATGCTGGTTTTTTATCATTTACTACAACATCATCACCTAATAGCACTGCAAATGGCTCATTACCAATAAATGATTTAGCACATAATACTGCATGACCTAATCCCTTTGGCTCTTTTTGACGAATATAATAAATATTTGCTAGATTAGCTATGTCATTAATTTCTTTGGCTTGTTTTATTTTACCACTTTCTAATAACCTTGATTCTAATTCATAGTTTTTATCAAAGTGATTTTCCATTGCATGTTTGTTACTATTGGTAATAATTAATATTTCTTCAATCCCGCTATCTACTGCTTCTTGGATAATATATTGAATTGTAGGGGTATCAACAATCGGCAACATTTCTTTTGCTAATGCTTTTGTCGCTGGTAAAAATCTTGTCCCCAAACCAGCAGCCGGGATGATTGCTTTTCTTACTTTTTGTTTCATGTTATCCTCCTTTTATAATTCTCTTTGCTTTATGTAGACATATCGAAATCATTACTTTTAATTTTAATAGAAATGGTGTTTTTATATATTTCTTTGAATATTTATTAAAGTCATTATTAAAAATATTTTCCATGTACTTATTTCTTTTATTTGGAATAGAAACTGATTTATATAAAGAAGGATTGTATTTTGATGCTTCTTTAATATCCACTTCTTTATACTCAATACTCTGCTTTATATTTTCAAATAACTCTTTTCCTTTTTGACTGTTAATAAAAACAAGGGAGGTTCCCTTGTTATCATATAATTTTGGATAGATATAATTTATCCCCCAAAAATCAGCTAATGTTATGTCACTATTTCTATGCAAAGATTTACTCTGACAATCATAACATGATGGTCTTAGACATAGATTTTTTAAAAAAACTTTCATATATTCATTTTGACTTGATAATTGGGTAAATTTTTCTTTTTGATCAATTGTAAAACTATATGAATCCCATCCTGTTGATTTATCTCTAAATGAAATATTAGCATCTTCTTCTATATTGAACTGTTCTAAATATTTCTTCCATACTTTAGGTGATGGTACGCCATGACATACGATATCCTGTAAAATAAGATTATCATATTTCTTGTTTAAAAATGCCAATAAGCCATCTATTTGACATGGTGTTCCACTAAAGTAGACTGGTCTACCTTGATTTAAATAATCCTTTATTTCAAAATAAGTATTTCCTATTTTGCTTTGTACATATTTAGAACCTCTTAATTTATTTAAATCATTTATATTATCTACTTTAATATGTTCAACCATATTTTCATTATTAAAAGTGGCACCATATACGATTCCTCCTTTTTCAATAACCAATGAGGCTAATAAAGTAAATACTCCTCCTGATGAACTACCTTTTCTAATTATCTCATCTTTGTTATAACATGCATATGCCTGTGGTTGATTATCCACTTTCATATCATTTAATATAGGACATCTTTTTTCACATAATCCACAATTGATACATTGGTTAACATCTACTTCAGGATACCAAAATCCTTCTTGATCCTCTTTCATTATTATACATTTTTTAGGACAAATATTATAACATGAATGACATCCTGAGCATTTTGATTTATCTACTATTTTTATCATGTTTGTCCTCTTTTCAAAATCTTGTTGATTGGTCCTCTTATAAGATTTTTTTCATACGTATTCATCCCAAAAGTAAACAAGCACATTACATAAACACATACATAAAATATGCCTATAATTAAGAAATGAATGATTGAATTAACAACTAATATTTTTGAAAGTCCTAAAGATAACAAAACAGTAACTATCACACATGGCATCAACATAGATATCTGTTTCCAAAAATATTTCATATCCATTTTAATTTTAACTTGATAATACCAGTTCATCAGAATGATATTCCCCAATACCATTGTTAAGCAAGTTCCTAATGCTGCGCCTATTTCTCCAAATAATTGAACTAAAGGAATACTCATAAATACATTTCCTATTGCAATAAAAAAATAAACAATAGATCTAAATTTATGCATATTCTTTGCTCTTTGTATCTCAATACCAAGATTTTGAATCAACGGAACCGTAACAGGAACAATCAGTAACAATGCGACATAATATGCATTATTATAATCATTTCCTGCCCATACATTGATAAAATACTGTCCGATAACAATAAATCCACCAATGACCATCGCAAGAATAATAAACTGAATTCTTCCTACTTTAGTAAATAATTCTGTCAATTCTTTATTGTTATTTTCGTCCATTGCTACTATTTTATTAACTCTAGGAATAAATACTGATGATATGGATGATGATAAACTCATATACATAGTATTGATTTGACCACCAACAGCATATATAGCTACTGCTGTCGTTCCACCAAATATACCTAATATAAATTTATCAACACTCCAGTTGATTTGATCAACAATCATGTTAATAAAAATATAAAAACTGAATACTCCTATTTCTTTAAGTAAAGAAATAGGAGTATTTTTAAATATGAACTTCAGCTTTAGCTTCTTTGTACAATACCAATAATTAATAATAAATTTTGAAACTGTAAGTATTGTTGTAACAACAACTAAACTTACTGATTTATAACCCATTAATAATAGTGGCAATGTTATAAATGGATTCAATATAGTTTGTAATAGTGATATAACACGTTGAAAGAAATAACATTCATGTGCCGTAACAAATGAATCAAATACACTTGATGGAAATGAAATAGCCAAGTTAATAACCATCAAGAGCATTAAAATTCTTGCTGTATCTATTTCACTTACAGTTAAACTTTTTGAAAATAGGTTATTGACATTACTGACTAATATACCACCTGCAAGTAGTGCAATCATCGCAATAACAGTAAAAACAATCATGAACATACCATTTAATTTAGCTATTCCTTCCTGATCATCTTTTACTCTATACCTTGAATAAAACCTCACATAGGCACTACCAAATCCAAAATTTAACAGACCTAAATAACTTACTACTGAATATACTAATTGATATAGACCATATTCATTTTGACCCAGTAATCTTAACATTACCGGTGTATAAACAATAGTTATAATATTTTGTACTATCATACTTACATATGATAGCATTACTCCTATTTTTAATTGATTTGTTTTCCTCATGCTTTTCTCCCTGTTTGATACATATAATAATCATTGTTTCAATATATTTAATTAATTGTTTCAATATATTTGGACCAACTTTCTCTTATTAATCTAATTTTTTTATCGTAATCAACTATTTTAGAAGGAATATAAATATTTTTATCATTACAAGGAATAGAAAAATATTCCAAAAGATTTTTAATTCTATTTCCCATATTATGAGTATCTCTATTTAAAACAACAAAATTTTTTCTAAAAATAATAGAAAAAACTGTACAATGAAAACTATCTGTAATTATCAGTTCGGCATTTTTTATCAAATCAATAAATTCAATTGGACCAGAAAAATAATGAAAATCATTTTTATTTAAAACATTTATAATATCGATATTTTTTAACTCATTTTTACAAAAATTAGTATCGGAGCTACCTAAAATAAATTCAAAAATATATTTATTTTTAAATTTTAATTTAGAATTTAATAACAAATTTTCCCATTCTTTTTTTGAAATTGCTAATGTAGGATCCATTAAGTGAACCACTTCTTTATTAGCTAATTGTTTTAGCTCTTCAATATTTTCTTTTTCTCTGCAACTTAATTTTTTAAATTTTCTTAATTCTTCTTTAAACTTATCTTTATTACTTATTCTATCGCCACCAATAGATGGAGCAGAAGCAATTCTTTTTTCTGCTTCAACTCCATTTAATAAAAAATAATCTAACATTTTTTGGCTTAAATATGCATCATTCCATACTTGATCACTACCAACAGATACAAAATCAAATGTATTTAAATAATCCCAAATACCATTTTTATTAAAATCAAACTTTTTTTTTGACAAATTTAAATATTGATTCGAAAAATTATAAAAAACACGATTTTTTTTGTAATTTCTTATTTCTATCATTGAAATAATAATATTTTTAACAAAATTATTAGTATAATAATTTTTATATCTTATAGTTTTAACAGTGAAACCATGATTTATATAAATTTTTTCAATTGCATAATTTTGAAGTTTATTTCCATAATTATTATTTCCATAAATCGTTACTATTCCGATTTTTTTCAATTTATTTTTTTTATTAGCCATGTCATTTTTTGTATATTATGCTTATATACACTTTCCTAGTACAATCTAATCGGTTAAATCCGGCTGAATCAAAATTAGAGATACTAGCTCTCCTTTCTTAAAAATTTTATAATAATAAATAGTGAAATACATACTTTAATCTCTACTAATAACTAAATTCCTTCAATCTGTTTTAATAATTGGTAAAGTTTTTATCAAATCTTTTTACTTCGACGATAGTGAGGATTTAATTTTTACATAGTTGACTAAAAAATATTAGCATTATAAACATGTATATAACACTTTAATTTAAATTCTATCATACAACATGATATTAAAGAAAAATAAAAATATGATTAAAAATCTAATAAAATTAAAATTTTTCTAAGCTAACTTTATCAAGTAAATATTAACTTATTATATACTTCTTTCACCATATAATGTAATTATAGCATAAGCTAATTAGTAATTATTTCCTCAAATTTTTCAAAGGATTGTGACCATTTAAATTTTTTCACCAATTTATATGCATTTTGTTCCAATTGTCCTATCAAATTATCATTATTAATTATTTCAAATAATTTTGCCTTTAATACATCAAAATCACCTTCTGATAATAAACAATTAATATAGTCATTTCCTATTTCAGCTAAGCAACCTGTTTTCATTCCTACTACTGCAACTTTATTTGCCATGGCTTCAATCGCAGTTAATCCCCATGCCTCTTTTAAAGTGGGAAATAATAATATATCTGATTCTCTATATAAAGATATTATTTTTTCTCGCTTTGGACTAATATAATACTCAACTTCACTAGGTATATAACTTGGCTTTGTTACACCAAAAATTATTATTCTACATCCATATTTTTGTTTTGCCTCTAATAAAATTTCTAATCCCTTTTTACCACCTTTATAATCAGCAAAGTTGCCTAACATTATTATTGTTTTTTTAGCATTTATTTTTTTATCACCCGTAATAAATTCATCATCATTTATACCATTATAAATAACATTACTCTTTACACCGCACTCTTTATAAATTATATTAGCTAAAGAATTTGTTATACAAATCCTTATCATATCTAACTTATATGTATTGTTTACAATATTTTTATCTTGATGCCAAGCTTCATAATCCTGTACAAAATATATTTTTTTTCCTTTAGATTTGGACAAATTGTATACATTTCTAGCAGTAAACCATGCTGTTGCGATTGTTACATCAGCATCTCTAATGCATCTATCATTTATTTTTAAAACTAGTTTCACATCAAATTTATTATCAAACCATGCTATTTTTGTTCTCCTTTTAAATGTATTTGCCAAACTCGTTTTATAATTTATTTTTTCATTGTCAATATCACACCATGAAAACAGTTTGGGTATATATACAATTACATCATGACCCTTATCTACAAAATAATTAGCATAAGTGAAAATTACTCTTAATCCTCCACCTAATACAGTACTAGGCACAACAATATTAATTCTCAATTTTTACACCACTTTTCTTCAAAGCATTTCTTATTGCTTCCAGCATAGCATAACCAAACTTTTCATCTGGTTCTAAATATCCAGATTCTCCCCATTCATTCCATGCAAACATAAACAAATATTCCTTGTTGTATATTTCTTTTGCCCTTTTAATTTGTTTGGTTAAATAGTATTGAAACTTTTCAGGTGTTACATCTGTACATAATTGTCCTCTGTTTTTTCTTCTTGGTGTATTATCCCAATCAACAAAAGCACCTGGATACCAATCATTACCTTTAGGATCTTGATTAAGTACTATTTTCCAAATATCATCATAACTATAATGCATAGTTGTTGCTTTGCATCTCAGTAATGGTATTCTATCTGCCACTCTATTTAACACTCTTTCTAATAAAAACGTGATACTTTTAGAGATATATTCAGTTACAGCTCTATTCATTTGAAACTCTATCCCACCTTCATATAAACCATTACTATTACCTTCATTATGATCGAATTCATTTTGTTGATGTAGAAAATATATCCCGTCCAATCCATTATCTAAAGCTAGTTTTTGCCAAAGTTTAATCATTTTAGGGTATTCTTTTACACCTTTTGGATTATACAAAATCATCAACGGTTTATTATCAATACGTATATATCTTTCATCTTTAAAAAAAGGTAGCAGATAATTAAAATGTTTTTCCCAATCTTTTTCATCTCCATATTTTTGCTCCCATAATAATTCATTAGTTTTATCTGCCCAGACTCTAGTCCAGGTATGGTTTGCCCAACTAAAGCAAAATGGTAAATCGATACTCTTATCTTCCAACATAATCTCTGCTGTTTTTTCTAATAACATGTTTCCCTCTGACCAATAATGATAATATGCAAAACCATATATGCCATATTTCTTTGCTAAATCAGCCTGCCAACGTAAAGTTGAATTATCAGTTAAATTATAATAATTTTTATTCAATGGTACTCTAGGCATATTGTGCCCTTTGAATGTTGGCTTTGATGATTTTACATTTGTCCATTCTGTAAATCCTTCTCCCCACCATTCATTATTTTCTTTAACTTCATGAAATTGTGGTAAATAAAATGCAATAATTTTCATTCTAAATCTCCTCACCTAGTCTCTTCTGAATAAATCCCTTGTATATACTCTATCTTCTACATCATCTAAGTAACTGTCATATCTATTAGCTATGATTGCTTGCGATTGTTTTTTAAATTCTTCTAAGTTATTTACTACTTTGCTTCCAAAGAAGGTTTCTCCATCTTTTAATGTTGGTTCATAAATAATTAATTCAGCACCTTTTGCTTTAATCCGTTTCATTACACCTTGAATTGATGATTGTCTAAAGTTATCAGAGTTAGATTTCATTGTTAATCTATAAACTCCAATAACTACATTTTTTTCTTTTGATTGATCCCATGAATCATTAGCTTCATATGCTCCAGCAATTTCTAATACTCTATCAGCAATAAAATCTTTTCTGGTTTTATTACTAGCTACTATCGCACTCATCATTTCTTGTGGTACATCCTGATAGTTAGCTAGTAATTGTTTAGTATCTTTTGGTAAACAATAACCACCATATCCAAATGACGGGTTATTATAATGTGAACCAATTCTAGGATCTAGACATACACCATTAATGATTTGCTTAGTATCTAAACCTTTCATTTCTGCATATGTATCTAATTCATTAAAGTATGACACTCTTAAGGCTAAATAAGTATTAGCAAACAGCTTTACTGCTTCTGCCTCTGTATATCCCATAATTAATGTTTCAATATCTTCTTTGATTGCTCCTTCTTGCAGTAGACCTGCAAATGTATTTGCAGCTTCTACTAATCTAGGATCATTCATATCTGTTCCAACAATAATTCTAGATGGATAAAGATTATCATATAATGCTTTTGATTCTCTTAAAAATTCAGGAGAGAAGATAATATTCTTAGATCCTGTTTTTTCTCTAATACTTTGAGTATACCCTACAGGGATAGTACTCTTAATAATCATGACAGCTTCTGGATTATATTCCATCACTAACTTAATTACTGCTTCTACTGCACTAGTATCAAAGAAGTTCTTCTTTGAATCATAGTTTGTAGGTGCTGCAATCACTACAAATTCAGCATCACTGTATGCTTCTTTAGCATTTAATGTAGCTACTAGATTTAAATTTTTTGTACTTAAAAAAGCCTCAATTTCATTATCCTGAATTGGAGACTTTCTATTGTTAATCATATTAACTTTTTCTTCAATAATATCTATAGCCATCACTTCATGATGTTGTGCTAATAATGTAGCGATACTTAATCCTACATATCCTGTTCCTGCTACTGCAATTTTCATATTACTCATCTCCAATATAAAATTCTTTATACCATTTCGCGAAACTTCTAAGTCCATATCTTAATGATGTATTTGGTTTAAATCCAAAATCTTGTTCTAATGGAGTAGTGTCTGCATATGTTACTGGTACATCTCCTGGTTGCATTGCAACCAATTCTTTATGTGATTCAAAATCATAATCACTTGGTAGTACTCCGGCACTAATTAATTCTTGCTGTAAAATATCTACGAAGTCTAATAAGTTTTCAGGATGGTTATTACCAATGTTATAAACACTATAGGGTGGTACAGGTAAACCATCTTCTCCTATTTTCTTTTCAGGAACATTTTTCATTACTCTTATTATTCCTTCTACTATATCATCAATATAGGTAAAATCTCTTTTACAATTACCATAGTTAAATATCTTAATTGTTTCATTGTTTCTTAGTTTATTTGTAAATCCAAAGTAAGCCATATCTGGTCTTCCGGCTGGTCCATATACTGTAAAGAATCTAAGACCAGTTGAAGGTATATTATATAGTTTACTATAAGCATGTGCCATTAATTCATTACTTTTCTTTGTTGCTGCATATAAGCTTACTGGATTATCTACTTTATCTTCTGTACTATATGGTACTTTTTTATTAGATCCATATACACTTGAACTAGATGCATATACTAGATGTTCTACTTCATTATGTCGACAAGCTTCTAAGATATTATAGAAACCAATTAAGTTAGCTTCTATATAAGCATCAGGATTAGTTATTGAATATCTAACTCCTGCTTGTGCTGCTAGGTTTACTACTACACTTGGTTTATATTCTTCAAAAATATTATTAATTATTTCTTTATCTGCAATACTTCCCTTAAAAAAAGTAAAGGAAGTATTGCTTTGTAATTCCTTTAATCTCCATTCTTTAATAGATACATCATAATAATCATTCATATTATCAATACCTACTACTTTAATGCCATCAAACTCTTTTAATAATCTTTTAGCTAAGTTAGATCCTATAAATCCAGCTACACCTGTTACAAATACTGTTTTATTATTTAACATACCATTAACCTCTAACATTTTTCCTTCGTATTTAATACAAACAAAAATACCAAATAATATATATTAATATTTATAAGTAGATTCACATTGCTTTATATATCTAGTAACTTTAAAGCCCCAAATATATCTATTAATATTCTTATAAATTGAATTTTTACTATTTTTATTTCTGATATATAAATACATGATTCTATATAATTTCTTTTTTGTAACTTTAACAATATCATTTCTATTTGCATTTTCACCGAACCTAATTTCAGTGGGTAGTATACTAATAACATCTACAAAATCAGAACTAGTTTTTATTTTAAACTTTCTTTTACTAAAATGCGCATATAATAACTCTACTTTGTCAGTATCACTGATAGCAAAACACTTTCCATTATTCCATTCTATTATAACCGGTTTACCATGGTATTCAAAAAAAGGATACACTGGTAGAAGATTAGCAATCGGTGCATTATTAAATAGATTAATTGAATTTCTCAAACATTTTGTATACATTCCACCAAACTCGTCAAAATACCATGAATCCGGTGTTTGAAAAACTTCTATATAATTCTTTTCTGGATATGTACCATTATCTTTATATAAATTATTCATTTTAGTTGTATTTTTAAACAATGACAAATGTCCTAATAAAAGAATTCGCTCATTTTTATTTAAAATTTCATCCGTAATAAATTCTCTGATATTGCCAAATACTAAATCCATGTCACAATATCCCCAAAAATCATATTCATTTAAAATGTCCCTAAATATTTCACCATATGCTGGTCTATAGTCACACAATTTATATGGTACTTCTAATGAAACTTCTAATTTAAGCATCATTGATATTTTGTCTTTTAATTCTTGTAAAGTAGTATATATTACATGAATATTTTTTTCATTTTTTATATTCTTAATATCCGTAACTAAATAAAAATCAATTGTTTCATTTTTTATGACTGATTTTTTCCATACGTCATAATAATTAGGCAGACTACCAAAATATGGTATAATTATAGCTATTTTATTCATTTTTTCTCCTCTAATCATGTATAAATTATAATTTATTAATTCCCAAAAACTAGATTATTTGATTGCTCTAGTACTATTAAATTCCTTTAATAATATTTAGATTCTATAAATCCAGCTACACCTGTTACAAATACTTTTTGTTACCCAATACTACATTATCTTCTAATATACGTTATCCTCTTAAAATAAAAAGCCAAAATCTTCTATATGAATTTTCTAATTAAAAAAACTATAGTCTAAAAATAACCCGCCTGAAGTTGTATATAAACTTCTAATTAATATGATCATCATTAAAATAAAAAATATAAAAATCAATATACTTTTTTCTTCACGTGTAAATGCTCTAAATATAACTGTACACATTATATAAAAAGCAATCATATAATATTCCATCATTCTTGTGAATATCTCAACATCGATTGACCCAACAACAATTGCTACACATCCACAATAAAATAAAATATCTTTCTTGTCATAATTAATTTTGTCATAGAAAATGTAAAATAAGGTAATAATTACAAATCTGATAATGTAATAAATAAAATTAAAGCCACGAACTGTTTCTCCATTTTCAATAATATATTTACTATACTTGGGTCCTACTAATCTAACAAAATAATTTATACCAGTATTAATTATATTTGAACCTGCAAATAGCAAAAATAGAGATAGTATTATTGTTCCAATGAAAATATATTTTTTATTAATTTTTTGCAATTTTAATAATAAAGGCCATACAATAAAGTTAAACATTGACGTAACATGAAATAAAGTAGAAATATATATAGATATGGCAGTTTTCTTTATTCCATCCCAATTATCAACGATTAAGTTCCATATTATTAAATTTGCAATATTTTGTCTAAGTAGTACAAAAGAATTTAAAAAATATCTAAAACAAAAATATGTAAATAAAAATAAGCACTTTTCTTTATATGTCATATCTAAATGACTAATTAATCGTACCAGTAAAATCGTACTTATGAACGTATATAATATTTGATATACTAGATAATTATTTGAAATACTTTTTGATAAGCTATTAACAAATGCAAAACCATTCTCATATCTATAAGATCCTAAATTTTGAAAAAAATCGCCAAGTACAGGTGTATCTCTAAAAAAAGCTTGATAAGAAATCGCATCAGAACCACCTAAATTAATATTTCTAAATGCTGTAAAAGCGAATAAAATAACAATTAAAAATATATAATAACTCCTTCTGTTTTTAACAAAATATCCAAAAAACATTAATGTTGCCATTGAAATATAATAAATCATAGTTTATATTCTCTTCTCCATTTTTTTCTTAAATAAATTCCTACTGGAAAAGCTAGCAAAACATTGATTTTTGTATTTGCTTCTTTAATAATTTCTAAAATTCCTTTTTTTGATAAAAGTCCATACGCAACATATATTGGAGCATATTTTATCTTTCTTTTTATCGAACTCCGTTTTATTAAACATAAATTAGCATATTCCATTCCGCCATTTGGAGATTTTAATCTGACTATTCTACCATTTTTAGTTAGTCCGCCTTCTAAATATTCAGCAACATATATCGCTTTATTTTCACATATCATGTCGTATTTTTGACCTAGTTTTATCCACAATGTACTTTCACCAATATATTTTTCACCATCATACTCTGAAAAAGGATATTCTTTTAGATATTTACTGTAAACTACATCGCATTGATCACCAGTGACAACACCATTTACACGCCATTTTATAAAATTGTACCTCCCATTATTTGGAAATCTATCGCCCATCAAGCTTTCATCTGGATATTTCTTCAAAAAGGTGAAACCGCATATATTTTTTTCATTTTTACTTGAATTATATAAATTATATATATCCTGTATTGCTGTAGTTATTAAATAGTCATCGCTATCCAATATAATTGTCAATTTAGTATCTACAAATGTTGCTCCATAATTTACTGCTCTATGCTTTCCACCATTTGATTTCTTATAATATTTAATTTCAATCTTATTCTCTGTCATCCATTTTGCTACAACTTTTTCAGTATCATCAATACTACCATCATCTATAATTAACCAAATAAACTCCTTATTAGTTTGTTTACATAAAGTCTCATAACATTTATTTAATCGTTTTGCTCTATTGTAAGTAGGAGTTAAAACTGTTAATTCTTTCACTATTTATACCTACCTTCATCATATTTACCCATAACTTGTTTTTTTGAATCTCTAATCCCACGCATCATCATTTTATATTTTTCTCTTTTTCTATCTTCAAATAATGTTATCTTAATGAAGAATTTCCAAAGTGATACTCCAATATATTTCTTTGCGTCTTTTCCGTACTTATTTTCTAAATACTTTTGATTTCTAAACAAGTAGTATGTTCTAACAGGATTAGCATAAGATGGATGAACAGTTTTCCATAATATTTTTTTAGGTTTTGAATTACCAAAATGTTGATTTAAAATAGAATCATGAATTACAATAATACTTTTATTTATTTCATGGATTTTAATACCCAAATCAATATCTAAATGAGCTATGAACATTTTTTCATCAAAGCCACCAATTTCTATAAAACTATTTAAATGCATTAAACTCCCTGATGTCATAGTCCAATTCTTTATAGTATTCTTATCTGTATCAAATTGAATATATGCTTCTTTTTCTTCTAATCCATCATAATATAGTGACCTAACATTAGGAGAAACGATTGCATATTTTTTATCTACATCATTTTTAGCAAAATTCATCATTTTTTGTAGTGCACCACTATCAAAATAGGAATCTTGATCCATTGTTAAAACATATTCATAATCTAATTGCGCCGCTTTCCTGCATCCGACATTTAAAGCTACAGCAAGTCCCTTATTATCATATAGTGGTATATATTGAATTTTTTTCATGTAACTAAAATCTTTGTTTTCAAATAAATTCATATTATCATTAATAGAATTATCGACAATGATTATTTTATCTAGATGATCAATATAACTATCTATATTGCTAATACAAGAATCACTTGGATTAAAAAAAACTACAACTCCACAAATATTCATGTATTACCTCCTTGTCAAAATTTATTTTTATAAATATTCACATAAAACTTGAATAAAAAAGCACTAGATGATTTAATATCATATCCAGTTTTTACTACATCTTCTTTTTTAATAATTTTTCTTTTACTATTCTTTATTTTTTTTAGTTCTTTAATCCATTTGCTCATATCATCCAAACTTATAAATCTAATAATATCTGTAATTTTTACTTCTCTAGGTACATTATCAGAGCATAAAGTTGGTAAAGAAGAAGACTGTGCTTCTATAGCGACAATTCCTAGTCCCTCATATTTTGATGGAAAAATAAATACGTCAAAAGACATCATCAGTTCATTTATATCTGAGCGAGAATCTAAAAAAATTACTTTATCATTTATTTCTAGCTCATCAGCATATTTTTTTATTTCCGATTTTAGTTCACCTTCTCCAACTAAGACTAACTTTGAATTCAGTTCTTCTTTTAAAAATTCATTAAAAAGATTTAATGTAAAATAATGATTCTTTTGTTCATGAAATCTACCAACATTTCCAATTATAAAAAAATCTTCAAACCCTAACTCTTTTCTCTTTAAATCTCTAATATTTTGATTGAATACAAATGCTCCCATATCTATTGCATTTTTCAAAATATAAAATTTATCACTTTTTATAATTTTTTTTCCAAAAAGCCATTCACCTGCCTCGATAGAACACGCAAAATAATAATCTGCAATATACCTCAAGGGAAGTTGAATTAAATTTTTTCCTAAAGCTGATATTCCATTTCCAGATGATGTATTATGACTATGAGCAATGGTGTATCTACCCATGCTTTTAGCAATCTTTAAATAAATAGAAGCGGTACTTCTCATATGACCATGAATTATTTCATATTCTGGATGTTTTATAAAGAAATCTTTAAATTGTTTGATATACTGACATAAATTGTATCCTTTAAATCTTTTTAAAGAATATATTTTTCCACCCATACTTCTTATTTCTTCGTTATAATCACATTCCCTATCTGTATGTATTAAAAAATCAAATTGAACCTTTGATCTGTCTATATTTCTATAGAGATTCATTATCATAGTCTCAGCACCACCACGATCAAGAGAACCAAGAACATGTAAAATCCTAATTTGAAGATTATCTACAACCATACTCATTTGCTTACCTCTGATAAATATGCATCAACAACAATTTGCCTATCAAATTCTTTTTCTACTTTCTTTCTTCCTGCTAATCCCATTTCTTTTCTTTCATCATTAGTTAAAGAAATAAACTTCTCTACAATATCAATTAATGATTGAGTATCCTTTTGTTTGATCATATAGCCATTAACACCATCATCAACTACTTCTCGACATCCACTTCTATCTGTAGTAATGATAGGTCTACCAGAAGCAGAGGATTCAAGTAGTACATTACTTAATCCTTCGGGGTAGTACGTTGGATGAATTGTACAATGTGTATAAGACAAAACATCTCTTACATCCATAATTAATCCATGATATGTAATAATCCCTTTATCCTCATATTCACTTAAAACATCTTGATATTCTTCTTCACAAAACCCACAGATATGGAAATGAGTTTGAGGGTATTTATCTTTTATGTATTTAGCCATTTCTAAATAATAATCAATCCCTTTTTCTTTCATAATTCTAGAAATAAAAACAAACTCTATCTTTTCGTCATTTGGATAATCCAAAACATGAAACTGTTTTAGATTAACTCCTGATCCAGGTAAAAGTTTTAATTTATCTACTGATATATTGTTATCTATAAAGAATTGTTGATTTTCAGTATTTTGTACAAATACAGTTTGTACTTTTCTAAATGCTAATTTATATAATCCAATCATAGCTTTTTGCATTAAACTAGGATTTTCTACTGCACTTCCTAGTCCAGTGATGTTTGCTACTATTGGTACATTACAAAATGAAGCAGCCAATGCCCCATATAAATTAGGTTTAATAGTATATGAAAATATAATTAATGGCTTAATCGTTTTTATAAGTTCTTTATAGTATGCAATTAATTTAAGTTCATCTAATGGATTTTTTCCATGTCTATCTAGTTTCACTTCAATGAATTTACATCCTATTTCTTTTAATAGATCAATTCTCTTCCCATAAGGAGAAGAAATAATAACTTCATAATCATCTTTTAATAGCCTTTCGACAAGTTCTCTACGAAAGTTATAAATAACAACATCATGATTTACTAAAAATAGTACTCTTTTCATTATTATTCTCCCTCTGTTAACTTAATTGACTCTAATAAGCTATTAACTTGATATTTATCTTTATACATACTCATATCCATATCGTAGTAAGAGTCCCCAAAAGCTTTACTGGATAATTGTCCTACTTTGTTATTCATCTTTATCATCAGCTTAATTACTTGTTTAAATCCAGGAATCGTAATAATATTATGATTTTTTATAGTTGCTATTATTTGTACCATATCTGATGTATTTGTATATTCAGCATTTTGTGGGAAGAATACTCCTGATTCTTCATTATCAATCATTAACTTAATAAATTCACAAAGATTGTCTATATGTAACATCGATCTTTTATTATCAACAATTGGGAATATTGGCAATTTCGTTGCTAGTTTTGCTAATTGCGGATAATTACCTTTTGAACCTTTTCCATAAATCATTGGTGGTCTTACTACCACAACCTTAAATGACTCATCGTCCATTTCTTGTAGTTTTAAATCAGCTTGTAGTTTACTATCACCATAGAAGTTTTCTGCTTTAGGTTTAGTATCTTTTGTAATATGAGTAGTTTCACAACCACTATAGACAATCATTGAAGACATAAATATAAATTGTTTTACTTCAGCTTCTTTTGCCTTATTTGCTACTTCTAAAGTTAGATCAGTATTTACCTTATAGTATCTTTGTTTAACTTCATCAGATACATTACCAACATCAGCATGAGCTATACCTGCAACATGGAATACTGTATCGTATTTAGAAAAATCATATTCTTTCCAATTAGGATCTAACATATCTAATGTATCAACTTCATATTCATCGTCTGAATTGTTTAACCACTTTTCTACCGATTCTCCAATATAGCTATTAGCACCAGTTATTAAGACTCTCTTTAATGAAAGTTGTTTAACTTCTTTAATTTCTTTTTTATTAATTTGATTATCTTGTAACTGTACTTTACGTTTGACATTTGTATATGCTGTGTAACCTGCATATGATAAAGTAGCTAAAATAAAAAGAACTCCCTTATAAGATTTCCTACCCTTCATTTTATCTTTTTTACAATGTCTGTAGATTAGCCCTAATCCTGTTAGTCCGACTGTTCCTGCAGTTGTTACCACAGCAGCTCCTATCTTTGCTTCTTTTTCTATCTTTTCGGGATCTATAATTTGAATATCGACAGTTTTTTCTAGTTCTCCTGTTCCACCTTCTACTACTCCATCCCCTAATAGTACTGATCCAATAGTAGCTAGAAAACATTTGATATCCATCTTTAATCCCATATCATTAACATAATCACCATCAAATTTAGCTTTAACATCTATTTCTAATTCATCTCTACCATTAATTTGTGCCCACCCAGTTAATCCCGGTCTTACATCATTCGCATGATATTTATCTCGTTCTGAAATCAAGTCATCTTGATTCCATAAAGCTGGTCTAGGACCTATGACGGACATCTTTCCTGTAAAGATATTAAAGATTTGCGGTAATTCATCTAAAGAAGTCTTTCTTAGGAATTTACCTGTTTTAGTAATAAATTGATCTGGATCTTTTAACATATGAGTAGGCATATCTTTAGGTGTATCTGTCCTCATTGTTCTAAACTTATATATTTCAAATAGTTCTTTATTTTTACCAACTCTTTTTTGTTTAAATAGTACTGGCCCAGGAGAATCTAGTTTGATAGCTAAAGCTAATAAGCCTAGTATTGGACTTAGTACAACAATAGCTCCACCACTTAAAACAATATCGACTCCTCTTTTTAGTAGTAGATACTTCTTTTGTTTATCCGTTATCATTTTTTCCTCCATATTTACTCAAACTAAAAAGATGGTTATATTTGAGTACCATCTTCAATAATTCGATTCATTTCAATTTCTTTATTCATCGTTATTAAACTACGACTGCCTATACTTGCATATTTGTTAATTCTTGTATTGGGGCGAATCACTGTTCCTGTATTAACAAGAACATATTCATCGATTTGTGCATCATGATTGATGACAACACCAGAAGTAATAATGCAACAATTACCAATTACCGCATTCGCTTCTATTACGGAGCAGGGGAATAGCACACAACCTGCCCCTACAGATGCATACTTCGACACAACACTTGAAGGATGTTTTAATATAGGTAATGAATAACCAATTTCTTTGGCTTGTAAAAGCAATTTACTTCTAAGTTTGTTATTGCCTATCGCAATATGAATATGAGTGAATTCGGGATAATAAGAACTCATTTCATCAATAGAACCAATTACTTTACAATCATTGATTATTTTATTAATTTGGTTATCATCAAGAAAAGAAATCTCATCAAAAATATCCATATCTCTAGCTATATCAAGACAACATCTCCTATGTCCTCCAGCACCTATGATCAATAATTTTCTCATCCTATCTTTTTCTTTTTATATTTATATGTCGGTACCAGTTCCTGTACCATCGGCCTAATATCTTCAATTTCTTCATAAACTTCTTTTTTAAGATTCTTAAGTTTATCAAAAAGTATCCTCTCATCCAATTCAATTGGTTTACCAATATGAATCATTCTATTCGCAGTCTCTTGTAGTCCTTCTTCTTTCATTAATAGTTCTTCATATAACTTTTCTCCTGGTCTTAAGCCGGTAAATTCTATTTCTATATCTACATCTGGTTCATATCCAGATAGCTTTATTAAATTTCGCGCCATATCAACAATTTTTACTGGTTTACCCATATCAAGAATAAAGATTTCACCACCTTTAGCATATGCGCCTGCTTGTAATACTAGTGACACCGCTTCTGGAATTGTCATAAAATATCTAATAATATCAGGATGCGTTACAGTTACCGGTCCCCCTGCTTTAATTTGTTTTTTAAATAATGGTATTACCGAACCATTTGAACCAAGAACATTTCCAAATCTTACCGCAACATATTCAGTTTGTGATCTTTTATTATATGTTTGAACGATCATTTCACATAACCGTTTTGTTGCTCCCATAATATTGGTCGGATTTACTGCCTTATCAGTCGAAATAAGAATAAAACGCTGTATTTTATATTTATCAGCTGCTTTTACTACATTTAAAGTACCAAATACATTATTTTTAACAGCCTCGTTTGGAGCATCTTCCATCAAAGGAACATGTTTATGTGCAGCCGCATGATAAACAATATCAGGATGATATATTTCAAATATTTTATCAATTCGATCTGCATTTCGTACCGAAGCAATCAAAGTTTCTAAATTAAGATCAGGATAATCATGTTGAAGCTCAAGCTGAATGTTATATGCGTTATTTTCATAGATATCAACAATAACTAATTGTTTTGGATGATTAGCAGCGATTTGCCGGCATAATTCAGAACCTATTGATCCACCGCCACCTGTTACCATAACAACTTTGTTGGTTACATAACCCATAATATCTTCTAAGCTAACCTCAATTGTATCACGCCCCAATAAATCTTGAACCTCAACATCTTTAAAATCACTGATTTGAAAACCATCATTAATAAACTGATACATCCCTGGCAATCTTTTAATATGACATTTAGTTTCCTTACAAATATTTAAAATATCAGCTAACTCCTTTTTATCAGCTGATGGAATAGCAACAAGAATTTCATCAATTTTATACTTTTTAGCCATTTCAATGATTTTATTACGATTACCAGCGATAGGAATGCCATGAACCGTTAATTTATATTTACTTAGATCGTCATCAATAAAACAAACAACTTCTTTATATACATACTGCGAATTAAAAATTTCATTAAGAACCTTTTCACCTGCCATCCCTGCACCGATAATCATTACTTTTTCCAAGGAGCGTCGCTCTTTATAATTATCACTGCCCTTTTCTGTTCGATATAATCTAGTCATTCGATAAATCAATCTTGTTATCCCTAAAAACATGGTAATCAATAAAAAATATATAAAATAGCAACTTAGCGGTAAACTTTTATCGGCTATTTCAAATAAAAAAACATTAGCAATACTATCAATTACTGCAGCGCTAAGAATATTTTTAAGTTCATTAATTGAAGCAAATTGCCATAAACTACGGTAAAGTTTAAAAAGATAAAAAATCACCAACGAGATAAAAATCTCCAGTCCCATTAAATTCTTTAATATATTAAAATAATAGCTTGGAATTTCTCCATTAAACCTAAGAAATAGCGCTAAAAAACTTGCTAGAATAATGCAAATTAAATCAATTAAAATTAAAATAATTCTTCTTACACTAAACTTTCTCATTGCCCCTCCTTAATAATAGTAATAATTATTGTATTTATCCTTTTCAACTTCTACTTGACTTAATACTGTTCCAAGGATATTGACATTATTCTTTTGTAAGATTTCGATTGAAGCCTTAGCATCTTTACGACCAGTTAGTTGTGATGAGCAAACAAAAACCGTTCCATCAACCACATTACCAATCGGAATAGCATCACTAACTAACATAACTGGTGGACAATCAATAACTATAAAATCATACAGCTTCATCAGCTCATTAATAAACTCTTCAAAGATATCACTACTAATTAACTCACTAGGATTTGGTACCTTGATGCCAGCAGTTAGTACTGATAACTTTCCCTCAAATGATTCATCTTCAATAAATTGAAAATATTTTGAACTAATTTTTTTAGTTTCACCATATTCGATCAAAGCGTTAGTTAATCCTCGTGAGTTCGATAGTTTTAAATAACGATGCTGGGTAGCTTTTCTTAAATCAGCATCAATCAATAAGACATTTGCATATTTCGTTGCATATATCATCGCTAAGTTTAAAGCCGTAGTGCTCTTTCCTTCATTACTAATTGAAGATGTGATATTAATTGCTTTAACATTTTTTCCTACTGCTGAATATTCAATATTAGTCCTAATGTTACGATATACTTCTTGATAATCAACATGATTATTTTTGTTACTTTTATCAATAATTTTATGTGTACTTTTTACGGCCTTTTTTCTCTTTCTTCCTAACATTTTCTCTCTCCTTTGAAAACTATTCACCAGTCATCATACAGCTTTAATAAATTGGCAGTTCTACCAGCTGTTAAACATATGACCAGGGAAGTAAATTAGACTATCACAAAATAATTTTGATTTATTTTACAGAGACAAGATGTGTTGTTTCTATATTTTCTAGTACTATTCATGAAAATCTAATTATATATATTTATCACTAGAACAAATAAACTATCATACTTGGTATTTTAAACATTCAACTAATCTGTGATAATAACATAAGCCAAAAAATATCACAGCAATTCATACTAAGTATTATTTTATTTTCTAGAACTGCCCTAACAAAAAAAGCTCTGGGCATCATTGCCTAGAGCTTTGCTAATACATATCATTTTACATCTATCAAATCTAGAATATATCGATATAGATATATTCATTCAATCATTCATCTATATACAAATACTAGCCGTATTAGCATATTACAAATTACTTATAGTAACGCGACATAGCGACGATCACTAAAAGTAATTATTTTTAAAATAAAAAAGCCCCATGTCTGTCTATGAGCTTTTGCCTATAATTTCAAGGCCCACCTGGATCATTGTAATTTGATCAAATAATTTAACTTCGATATAAGCAACTCGCTTATGTCTATCAATCTTTTTGATCATTCCTTCATATCCCACTAAGGGACCACTAATAATATTGATTTTATCACCCTCAATATAACCTTGAGAAAGATCAACAATATGTTTTTCTTTTCCAAATTTCAAAAGAAAAATTGCTTCTTCTTTTAAAATCGGACAAATAAATTCACCATCATTACCTAAAACCTTCGTTAAATCAGGAATAAGCTTCAACTTATTAAATAGTTCATCAATATGATCACTAATCATAAATACATAGCCTTTAAATAAAACTTCATCAACTTCTTTCCAAGTTCCTTGATATTTTTTTAATCTAATACATTTTGGAATAAAACATTCTTCTAAAATATCCCTTGAAATAAGCTTTTCACAAGTATTCTTGATTTTTTCCTCTTTACCAGTTCTGACTTGAATCACATACCAATTTTCATACATGCCATTCCTCCATTTGGGTATGCTTCGCCAGTCCACATAAAAATGCAGACTGGCCTTTAGCATATTACAAATTAGCCATGGCAACGCGACATAGCGACGATTACCACGATTAATCATTTTTAAATATTTACAGTTTTACTAACTTGAACTTGTTCATTAACTTGAACATGTGAATCTTTCTTTATTTCTGGTGTCTTTCTTCTCTTTGGAGTAATACCATATTGGTAAGTTGGCACAAGTTCCTTAATCAATGAACGAATATCATCTATTTCTCCATATGCAGCTTCTTTTAAATTTATTAATCTTTCAACAAATGTATCTTCATTCATCTCAATCGGTTTTCCAATGTGAATCATATGATTAGGAGTATCTTGAAGCCCCTCCTCTTCCATAAGTAATTCTTCATATAACTTTTCTCCTGGTCTTAATCCAGTATACTCGATTTTTATATCAACATCCGGTTCATAACCAGATAATTTAATTAAATTTTTTGCCATATCAGCTATTCTTACTGGCTCACCCATATCTAAAATAAAAATTTCACCACCCTTAGCATAGGCACCTGCTTGAAGAACTAACGATACTGCTTCAGGGATTGTCATAAAATAACGAATTATATCAGGATGGGTTACTGTTACAGGTCCACCATCTTTAATTTGTCTTTTAAATATTGGAATTACCGAGCCATTCGAACCTAGAACATTGCCAAATCTTACAGCAACGTATTCAGTTTGTGATCTTTTATTGTAAGTTTGAACAATCATTTCACATAACCTTTTTGTAGCACCCATCACATTAGTTGGATTGACTGCTTTATCAGTCGAAATCAAAATAAATTTTTGTGCATTATATTTATCTGCAGCTCGAGCAACATTTAATGTTCCAAAAACATTATTTTTTATTGCCTCATTCGGCGAATCTTCCATCAAAGGAACGTGTTTATGTGCAGCCGCATGATAAACAATATCAGGATGATAAATCTCAAATAATTTATTGACCTTGACTTCATTTCTTACAGAAGCAATTAAAGTCTCTAAATTAAGTTCTGGATAATTATGCTTTAATTCTAATTGAATATCATAAGCATTATTTTCATAAATATCTACAATTATTAATTGTTTTGGTTTATTTGCAGCAATTTGACGGCATAATTCACTACCGATTGATCCGCCCCCACCTGTTACCATAACAACTTTATCGGTTACATAGCCCATAATATCAGCTAAATTAACTTTTATTGGATCACGTCCTAATAAATCTTGAATCTCAACCTCTTTTAAATCAGAAATATGAACATCTTTATTAATAAACTGATATATTCCAGGCAACTTTTTTAACTTACATTTTGTTTCTTTACATATATTAAAGATATCGATTAAATCTCTTTTACTTGCTGAAGGCATCGCTACCATAATTTCTTCTATCTTATATTTATTTACAGCTTCAATGATCTTATCACGACCACCATATATTGAAACCCCATGAATTGTTCGATTCCATTTACTTGGCTCATCATCAATAAAACAAATAACTTCTTTATAGATACTCTTTGAACCTAAAATCTCCTTATAAACTTTTTCCCCAGCAACTCCGGCACCAATAATCATTACTTTTTCTAAAGGTCGTTGCTCTTTTCTTCCCCTTATATTATGACGCGCCGCATATAACCTAATAAAACGATAAATAAATCGACTTCCCCCAACCATCAATACTAATAATAAAAAGTAAATAAAATAACAACTTCTTGGTAATGGATTTCCAGTCAATTCACATATTAAGATATTTGCTATGGCACTCATAATCGACGCAAATATAATATTTTTTAGTTCAATTATCGATGCAAACTGCCATAAACTATGATATAGACGAAAAGTAATAAAGATTGCTAGTCCAATTAATATCATTGAACCAATCAATATATTTACTCTATGTAGATACTGAGACTCAATAGGTCCATTGAATCTCAATAATAAAGATCCATATGCAGCAATTATAATGCTAATAACATCAAAACTAACTAAAAATATTCGTCTAATATTCAGTTGCGTCTTTTCTCCCAATCTTTTCATTCTGTTCTATCTCCCTTCTAGAAACTCAGAAAAGTAACTACTTATCATTTCTCGATTTTCTAAAATCATTTAACATTCTATTTTTAAGCATGATAAAAGATTCTATCAAATATACAAGGCAATTATGATTAATTTAAGACAATAAATCAAGTGATTTTCCATATTTTCTCTATTTTATTACAATTACCGACAATATCCATCATAAATTTAATCTTATTTTCATTCTTTTTTTTAAATTTATAAAATAACAACTCTGTCACACATTCTATTTTAACATTTTTCTACAATAAATATTAATTTTTATTGGTAATTTCTTGCATTTTATCCGCTTATAAAGGATAATACGTTTTGGAATAGTTTTATTCAATATATTAATAATGGGAGGACTTATGGATAAAAATGAATTAAATGATGAAGTTGAAATCGACTTATCACAATTATTGAAATTACTGAAAAAGAATATTCGCTTGATTATTATCTTAGCCTTAGTCGGAATAATTATTGCAGCTTCTGCAACTACCTTTCTAATAAGTAAAAAATACCAGTCACAAGGAAGTGTATTATTAAAAGCTGATGTAGTTAATGGATCATTAGACTCAACTCAAGTTAATACAAATAAAATGATGGTAAATAACTATGTTAAATTATTACAAGGTAATAACATTCAAGATCAAGTTGCTAAAAACTTAAATATTACTTCTGCCGAAGTACGCAGTTCATTAAGTATTACAAATACTACTGATACACAAATTATTGAAATTTCTTCAACAACTGTTGATCCTGGACTTTCTAAAAGAATCGTTGATGAAACAATTAGTGTTTTTACAACTTTAATCCAAGAAAAGCTAGATGTGACAAATGTTACGATCGTTGATCAGCCTGAAGTAAATCCTAATCCAGTTTCACCAAGCATGGTTAAAAATGTTATTATTGGGGCAGTAGTCGGTATCGTTATTAGTTTGGGGTATTTATTACTTACATACCTATTAGATACTAAAATTAAAAACGGTGAACAAGCTGAACAATATCTAGGGGTCCCTCTATTGGGAATCGTCCCTTTCTTTGAGGAATAACCATGGCATTTATTGATATACATAGTCATTATGCTTGGAATGTTGATGATGGTATTGAAACTCGAGAAGATGCACAGGCAGCATTAAAAAAAGCTCAAATTCAAAATATTACTAAAATTGTAGCAACTCCTCATCTTACTCCAGGAACAACTACAGCAAAAGAGTTTGAACAAATTAAAGAACGGATTGAGGAATTAAAAAAGCTTGCCAAAGAATATCAAATTGAAATCTATCCAGGTTGTGAAGTTATGCTTAATGGAGACTATCTAGAACTATTAGATAATCATCAATATTTAACTATTAACAATGGACCGTATTTACTTGTTGAATTTAATGTTACTCAAAAATTACCCGAAGATTATGATGATCGTCTATATGAATATGGAATAAAGCAAAAAATTGTTATCGCTCATGTAGAACGTTATTTTCATCATAGTATTGATTTAAATCTAATTCAAGAGTGGATTGATCGTGGCTATATTATTCAAGTTAACAGCACTAGTTTATTAGGAATCCATGGTAGTATGATTCAAGAAAATGCATACCAGCTATTAGATAATGGTATGGTTCATGTAATCACTAATGATGTTCATCGCCCTAATGGTAAACGTAGTGTTAATCTCCAAGAGACATATGAAGTTTTAGCAAAAAAATATCAAGCTGAGGATTTAACTAGACTCATGTATGATAACCCTCTAGCCATTATCAATGGACATGCGCCTGAATTAATAAAAGTTCGTAAAATATCTAAATTACCTTGGTTTAAAAGGAGAAAATAAATGTTTAAAAAGAATAAAAAACAGAGTGAAAAAGACACATATCTGATTACTTCGCCAGATAAAAAGCATGGGAAAATCGATTTTAAAGAAGTATACCGCCACATTAGAACAAACATCGAATATTCTACTGTTGGTAAAAATGTTAAAGCAATCAATGTGACATCTTCAATTCCTAGTGAATCAAAAAGTACTACATCATTAAACTTAGCGATGATATATGCAACGAAATATGCAAATGTCTTATTGATTGATGCTGATTTAAGAAAAGCTACCCAGCATCGTTATTTAAAACTATCGAACTCACGAGGATTAACTAACGCTTTGATCGAATATGGTGAAACTAAAAAAATTAGTTCAAAATATTTTCAATTTATTGAAGATGAATCATTTGAGGGAAAGTTATCAGTACTAACTGCTGGCATCAAGGTACCAAATCCTAGTGAGTTAATTAGTAGTGATATCTTTGAAGAGTTTATTAATGAGCTGATGAAGCTGTATGATTTTATAGTTATTGATTGTCCACCAGTTATGTTAGTTAGTGATGCTATTCCGATTGGTAATGTGGTTGATGGAACGGTTTTTGTTTGCTCATCACAACTAACTGGTCGTAAAGATGCTAAGGCTTCAATCGAAATCTTACAAAAGAATAATGTCAATATCCTTGGAACAGTATTAACTCAAGTAGAGCAAGATGGCTCTAGCAATGGATATTACTACTATTACTAACAATGAAAAATAAAAAAAACAGTATTTTTCTTATTGTTGTTCCAATTCTTTGTATTTTAATAGTAGCATTATTTGCCTATGATCGTTACCAAACCAACCAGTTAGCAAAAAAATTCAAGCAAGATAATCAAACTGTCGATACTTCTAAAAACAATAATCAAACATCGTTAGAAAACAAATTACCAACTATCTATTGCGTTGGTGATAGTACAACGATTGGAACTAGCAAAAATACCAGTTATCCCAAATATTTAGAAAATAGCATTAATACAACTATTACTACTTTTGGAGATGACTCTATTAACAGTCTTGCTTTAGCAATTAAATTTGGCGTTAGTGAAATCTATGTTAATAACTTTACGATTCCTGCAAAAAGTGAAGAAACTACAATTACCTTATTAGATAAAAATGGCCAGGCCGTAAATGCTATTTTAACAAGTAAGACCAATATTGATAAATGTACAATCAATAACATTGAAGGTTCCATCAATTATGATACAGCTAATAATCGTTTAGTTTTCAAACGTTCAAAAGCTGGTGAAAGTAGTAAAATCAGTACTTTAACTAAAATAGAAGTAACAAAACCTGAAATTAATAAGGATAACATCTTAATATTATTTACTGGTTCTTATGAAGAAAGTGTTCAAGGAAGCTTAGCTGAATATCAAAAACAAATTATTAGTGCATTTAACACTGATAAATATATTGTTGTATCATTAACTCAAGATGATCGTGATGCTACAAATAATTTATTGAAGACAACACATGGTGATCATTATTTAGATTTTAAAAGTTATTTATTAACAAGCGGTTTAAAAGATGCAGGAATTACAGAAACTGCTCAAGATAAAACAAATCTAGCTAATAAAAATACTCCGTCTAGTCTTTTAGATGACAAGATAAATGGAAATAGCAAATATAATGAATTATTAGCAAAACAGCTTACTGATAAAATGACTAAATTAGGTTATCTAAAATAAATAAACTAGTTTAACACTTTAATTTTTAATAAAATTAAAGTGTTTTTTTTATAGTTAACAGTAATTAACTTAAAAAAAACATAAAAGATATTATTATATCATAAATAAATTGTTTTTTATATATCAAATTTTTAATATTTTTTTGTATTTTTTATCATTGTCACAAAATTATCTCAAATTTAAATAACTAAATTTAACTAATTACTTGTTATTATGCCAAAAAAGATATATTATATATGTGTATATTTGTGTATCTTTCGCAAATATTCTAAAACTAAAAAGGAGGGGACAAGATGAAGAAACTTTTAAGTTCTTTAATGGTAGCTTGCTTAATGTTTGTTGCAACTATCTCAACTGTTGGTGCTGTTGGTTCTATCACTGCTGATGAACAAAAAATCATCGATGCTTTAGAAGCTGGTGTTACAGTTGATGGAGTTAAAGTTAATCTAAAAGCTGCTGATATTAATGCTGCTAAAAATTACTTAACTAACAATGATGTTACAGCTGCTCAAGTGACTACTATTTTGAACAACATTGAAGGAGCAAAATCTTATATGCAAACTAATCATATTAAAGATATCGCTTCTATCAAAGGTGCTCATGCCACTGCAATTTTAGGTTTCGCTCAAGCTGCAGCTGATGTACTTGGGTTAACTATTAAAGTTGGTGCTGATGGTACTGTCACTGTTTACAAAGGTAGCGAAGTTGTTTATTCAACTACAAACGTTATCAAAAAGACTGGTTATGATTTCACTCAAACTGCTGTAATGGCAGCTGGACTTGTAGCTGTATTATTCGGTGCAGGATATTACGCTAAGAGAAAACAACTTTTAGTTAAATAATCGTGCGATTAAAACATAAGCAAAAAAAGATAATGGCACTAGTATTAGTGCCATTATCTTTTACCATTATCTGCTACCTAGTATTATTTTTAATAATTAGTCCAATTATTGAACCAGTCATGTCTATTTACAGTCTTGTTGCTAGTGAACATGCACCAAATTTAAATGATAATAGCAACAAAGATCTATATAAAAATAAACTAGTTAGTTCTGCTACTATTAAAGCTTCAGAAGTAGTAATGCCTTCTTATGGTGACCTATTTGGTAAAATAACCATTGATTCTGTCAACAAGACAATTAACCTATACTATGGTGATGGTAATGATCAGCTTCGTAAAGGCGCTGGATTATTCAACGGTTCATTTTTACCAGGATTTAACCGTACTTCATTAATTGCCGGTCACTCATTGCCTTACTTTGAATGTTTAGGTGATGTCAATGTTGGAGATATTATTAAAATATCTACCCATTATGGTGATTTTGAATATAAAATAACAGATACTAAAATTGGTAAAGCTACTGATGAATCAAATTACGATCTTGCCCAAAGCGAGAAAGAACAATTGATCTTATATACATGTTATCCATTCGAATTGATTGGTTACAAAGCTGACCGTTTATTTGTTTATGCAGATAAAATAAGTGGTCCAACGATCTTGGAGGGACAATAACATGGCAAGAAAAAAATCAAGTAGTCGAACTACATTATCGTATATTTTATCATTATTAATTGCAATCTTTCTAAGTATCTTAGTAGTTCTAACAGTAACTCGTTTTACTGTTATGTCTCCAAGTTTCTTAATTTCTAAAATGGATGGAGCTGATTTTTATAAACAATCAGTTGTATCATTAAATGAAGAGATCCAGCAAGAAACACAGTCAACAGGATTTCCTATAGAAATGTTTGAAAACTATGTTGATGAAGATACTGCTAAAACAGCAATGGAAAAATACATTAATAATGCCTTTGATGGTGGTGAAACCACTATTAACACAACTGAATTTGAAACAAAACTTACCCAGGATATAGATAACTATTTAACAACTAATAATATTATTATTAATAGTGAATCACAAGAAGCAATTAGCGTACTGAAAAGTAACTTGATTGATTTATACAAAAGCTATTTATCATTCCCTTATCTAGCCCTTGTTATTGATGTTATAAATACATATGATGGAATCTTTTTAATTGCGGCAGCAGCTTTAGTTGTTTTAATCGGATTAGCAAGTTTCTTATTATATCGCCTATATAGTCATTATCAAGGTAGAAGACGCTATTTCTCATATGCCCTATCGGCTTCTGGTTTAATGTGTTTCGCTTTACCATTCTTTATCTATATTGGTAAATTTATTGATAAAATCAGTTTATCACCTGCATATTTCTATAATTTCTTTACAAGTACCTTAAACTCTTACATGTTGACATTTGTAATCGTTGGTTTAGTAATGATTGTTTTAGCAAATATTGTAGCGTATATAAAATTTGAACGAAAATAATGCGCTTGTAATTAATACAAGCGTTTTATTTTGCTTATAAAGAAAAAAGGCTCTAACTTAAATTATAGGCCTTTTAACTGTTATGTGTAATTATCAAATATTTGTTCAGCGGTCTTAATTAAAGCTTTTGAAAAAGCCAGCTCAAATACTTCATAATCAAATGAACTTCGTGTAATTCGATTAAACAGTCGATAAAAATCATCATGATTGCTGATAAAATAAGGAATTCCTGCATCAATACCCAAATACTCACAATACTTAAGATAATTATTGGTGTCAATGTTTCCACCTTTTTCAAATCGATAGACAGTACTCTTACTGATTTTCAACACTTTAACAATTTCTTTTTGGGGAATCTGCTTTGTTTTTCTAATTCTTTTTAACACTTTCCCTAATGTCAAGATAAACCTCTTTTACATTACCCCAATTTAAATTAAACCTAATCGCTGCAGACACTTAAAGATTCCATCATCATCAGGCTCTTTAAATGTATCATCCGCAATTGCTTTCAACTTATCAGGAGCTAAATACGATACTACTCCATAAGCTGCCTCGCTAATCATTTGAAAATCATTCATACTGTCACCAAAAGCAATCGTATCTTTCATATCTCCACCTAGATATGCAACTGCTCGTTTCATTGCATCACCTTTAGTACAATTTTTTAAAATAATTTCACCATTAATAAAATCGTCTGTTTCCTTAGAAAAAATAACGATATTAAAAAACTCACTTAAATACTTTACACAATCATAAAATGCCAACTTATCTTCTGCAATAAAACATACTTTTGTTACTTTCGTTTGCAAAATGTTAAATTCACTGATTGGTAAACGTACTTCTTCATTTCTACGCTCTTCTAAAAAACGTGCTAATTCAAGATTTCCTTCAAGAATATTTGCTTGCTTCTTTTCAAAAAAATCTTGGACACCTGGTGTTTGATACAAAGCATCTTTAGTTTCTAAGCTAAATAAAATTTTAGCATTAGTAAATAAAAGCATTACTTCTGATAAAACATACTGGTTAATAAAATTCTCAAAGATGTATTTACCATCAATACTAACAAAACCACCGGCTGAAGAAATTATTCCGTCAAATCCAATATCCCGTATCGATTTCATTATCGACACCGGAGCACGTCCCGTACATAAAAATGTTTTATGACCATTTGCCCGTGCTTTCTTTATTCCTTCTTCAGTATTCTTAGTTACTCGTTTACTTGGACCAATTAAAGTTCCATCAATGTCAAAAAATAAATATTTACCCATCTTTATCCTCCGTTATGACTATATTATACAAGGATTTCATCAATTAGTATCGGTTTTTCAACAAAAAAATCAACAATTTTATAAGCTCCATATAATTCGTTAATTAATTCATCGCTTACTTCATTATTTGCATGGATATAAGCTAATACTTCTCCCACCTTACATTGATCTCCAACTTTTTTATTTAAGATAATCCCTACGCTATGGTCAATAACATCATCCTTAGTCTGACGACCACCGCCTAATTTCATTGAAACTATTCCTAATGTTTTAGCTTCAAGAGTTTGAATATACCCAGCTTGCTTAGCTTTAACCTCAATAATTAGTTTAGCTTTAGTAAACAACTCAGGATTACCAATATACTCATCATTTCCATGTTGATATTTAACCATTTCTTTAAATTTATCTAATGCTTGACCAGTATCAATTACCCGCTTAAGCATTTTTAAAGCGGACTCTTCATTTTTGCATTTTTTGGCCTGTACTAACATATGACTGCCAGCTTTAAGACAAAGATTTAAAAGATCCTCAGGACCACTTCCATTTAATGTATCAATCGCCTCAATTACCTCTAAAGAATTCCCGATTGCTTTTCCTAGCGGTTGATTCATGTTTGAAATAGCTGCTCGAGTATCTTTACCTAGATGTTGTCCAATTTCAATCATTGTTTGTGCCAAGCGCTTAGCTTCCTCTTTAGTTTGCATAAAAGCACCTTCCCCATATTTTACATCTAATAAAATAGTATCGCTGCCAGACGCTAATTTTTTTGACATGATCGATGAAGCAATCAAAGGGATACAATCAACAGTTGCAGTTACATCACGCAGTGCATACATTTTTTGATCAGCCGGTACTAGTGTAGCACTTTGTCCAATAATCGCGATACCGATTTCATTAACTTGTTTAATAAAATCATCTTTACTTATTTGAATTTGCAAACCCGGAATCGACTCTAATTTATCTAATGTTCCCCCTGTATGACCTAAACCACGCCCCGACATCTTAGCAACTTTAACCCCACAAGCTGCAACCATTGGTCCTAAAACTAAAGATGTTTTATCTCCAACACCACCTGTTGAATGTTTATCAACCTTTACACCTGCAATTTCACTTAGATCAATTATTTCCCCACTATGAAGCATTTCATCAGTTAAGATAGCCGTTTCATGTTTAGACAGCCCATTAAAACATATTGCCATTAAAAAAGCACTCATCTGATAATCTGGAATATTGCCATCATTATATCCTTTAATAATAAAATGGATTTGTTCTTTTGTTAACTCATGATTATTTTTCTTTAATTCAATTAAATCAACCATTCTCATATTTACACAACCTCCGTAGTTATATTGTACTACAAACAAAACAAAATATTAATCTAAACAATAATAAATAAAAGACTTAGAATTACTCTAAATCTTCTAAAACAACAGCTGTTCCCATTAAAACCGGTTTATTTGAATCACGCAAATCAAAGCAAACCCCCAATACAGCATTGGCACCTAATTTTTCAGCAGCTTTAGCTAAATTTTCTTGAGCTTTGACAATATATTCTTCCACTCCCATTGTTACTCGAAAAGCTCGTATAGCATCATCATAGCCGACTACTATGCCTAAGTCTTTAACTACTTTTTTATTAGGATAACTGCTTAAAGTTGAAATAATCATTTCTATTTCCTCCTTTGTATCTTCTCTAATTATATCTTTTAATTTATAAAAAAAGCAACCATTAGGCTGCTTATTCGAATTTACTATCAACTTCAAAAATATTATTTCCATTCAAATAATCTTTAACTAACATTCGCTTCTTTCCAGCTAGCTGTAATTCTGTAATTAAATATATTCCTTCACCAGTTTTAACCCCAATTGCATCTTTAAAGATCTTAACGATTGTTCCATTTTCTTGATGAGCGTGGTGCTTAAGGGCATTTTCACATACATGAATTTTACCGGCCCAGATCTTTACAACTTTACCTTGATAAGTGGTATAAGCACCTGGCCATGGATTCATTCCACGTACTTGATTATATACTCGAAGAGCACTCTTACTAAAATCTATTTTTTCTTGTTCATGACTAATTGTTGGTGAATATGTAACTAAACTTTCATCTTGGGCAATTGACTCATTTGTACCAGCAAGTACGCTCGGTAAGGTTTCTAGTAACAACTCTGCTCCAGCAATACTCAAACGCTCATATAATTCTCCCGTTGTTTCCTCTGCTCCAATTGGCACTTCGACTTGAGAAATAATATTTCCAGCATCCATTTTTTTGACCATATACATGATCGTTACCCCTGTAACTTCTTCACCCTCCATGATTGCATAATGTACTGGCGCGCCACCACGATATTTAGGTAATAATGAAGCATGAACATTGATACAACCTATTTTAGGAGCATTTAAAACTGCTTCTGGAACAATTTGTCCATAAGCTGCAGTAATAATTAAATCCGGCTCTAAGGCTATGATTTCCTGATATTCTTCCTTAATTTTTAAAGGCTGATAAACTGGTATCCCAGAAGCCAAAGCAACATCTTTAACTTCAGGCATTGTTAACACCTTTTTACGACCAACAAAACGATCGGGCTGAGTTACTACAGCAACAACATTATAATTATTTTCCAACAATTTTTCTAAAACCTGTTTAGAAAAACTTGCTGTTCCCATAAATATTATTTTTGCATCTTTCATAATATACACCATCACTTTCTTACTATAAAAGTGTACTAATAATATTGGAAATAATCAATACTAATGTTTCAATAACTTTAATACAAACTTCACTAATCTGTTTAACTACTAATGATAATGTATTTTCTTCATTATCATTAGTAGTTCCATAATCGGTAGTAATTGGTTTTTGTTCTTTAACATCCTCTTCAAACTGAGTAATATTCTTGTCAAATACAGCTTTTTGGATTCCGTAGTCTCCAAATAAACCATTAATCATAAATAACAATAATCCAACTAAACAAAGATCAATTAAAAAATTTTTCATCCTAAATATTCTCCAATCGCTTTAGCAATAATTTCTACTGTCGCTTGAACTTCTTCTTTAGTATTACTTTGAGCGCCAACCTCTATTAGAACCATATTGTCACTAATTCCTTGATTATAGTGAGATTTTTTCACATAAACACCACGGCTGATTTTTGGAACTGTTGCATTAGCTAAATCTGACAGTTTTTGTGAAAGCTGATTAACCGCATCAAATTTACCACTGCTTTTACCTACAACAAACATGATTTTAGCATATGATTTTCCATCATGGCTAATGGTTGACAGCTCTTTAGAAATCGAATCGCGATGAAAATCAATAATTAAGTCATAACCACCACTAAGCTTTAAACTCTCTTCAAGATACATTTTAGATACCGTATATGATTTATTATAAGCTATTTTATGAACCGCTTTATAGCCTTCAAAATCATTTCCTTCAACATCGCACTGGTATCCTTTATTATTTAAACAATCTTTTAAATAATTAGCTCCTTCTACGACATTAAAACCATCATATTCTTCACCCTGGTGAGTATTATAAATATGAATCTTTTTATCTTTCGTGGGAACAAAACTAGTGTTGGTTGGATTGGTTGCCACTGGAGTAGTTGGATTATTTTGTTCATTATTAATTGCATTAATAACTTGGGCATTTGATCCGCTTACTTTAGTTGGAAGATAAACAATTAAACCTACAATAACCGCCAATTTCAATAAAATTAAAAACGTATTTTTAAGTCTCATCTGCATCACCTACTATACTATACAATACAATAGTATGCATGAATTGTAGGATTTAGTACCTTAACGCATTAATACTTTTACTTATTATTTTTGACATAATTTCACACTGTTCATCAATTTGCTTATCACTTAATACAAAATTACAATCAATCGGATTCAATATTTCATTAAATAACAGCTCTAATTCACTATCATCCAATTTTCCTAATTGTCCTAACATCATTTCTTTTTGCTGTTCATTTAAGCTCCCATGATAACGTTCACGCTTTCCTACTTTTAATTTACTTATTGGATTTAAACTATCACCAAAGTAATCTAGCGTATAATTTAAGACATCACTTACTAAACTGCTTGCATAAATAACAGTTGGTATACCAATTGCAATTACCTTAGCACCCACAGTCTCCTCGTTGATTGCCTGACGATAATTACCTATCCCACTACCAGGATTTATCCCTACATCGTTAATTTGGATTACATGAGCTAATTTATGATAATTTTTAGCACAGAGGGCATCTACAACGATTACAAGATCAATATCCTCTTTATCCACTAACGCTTTTACAATCGCTCCAGTTTCCATCCCTGTTTGCACCATCACCCCAGGAGCAATACCTAAAATATCATAATAGTGATTAATTAATTTGTCTTCATCATCAAGAAAATGAGTAATCCGCACATCCCTTAAAGTTCGTGGGCCAATCGCATCATTAGTTAAATATTGATTACCTAACCCTACCATCAAAATCTTAGGATAATCAATCTTATCAATTAATGGCTTTAAATTATTTACAACTTCCTTAATAATAGCAGTTTGTTCCAAATAGTCTTTAAAACTTATTTCGATATAAGTTCCAATCCCCTGATTAATACTTTGATGAGCCTGAAGGATCGAAACTTTTTCAACCTTAACACCATCATTAACATACTCTTCCTTTTGATAATGCTTACCAACTTCTAGTTGCTCTAGCGATTCGGTTGCTAAATCACTACGTATATTACTAAAATTCATCCTATCACCTATTATAAATATCACCAATTATGGAAATTTAATACATATTTGTCCAATAATATCGTATCAATTCAAAAAAAAGTTGCATTTATTGGATTATTTTTATATAATGTAAAAGCAAGAAATGAAGCGAGGTGAAAGATCATGGCAAATATGAAACAACAAATTAAACGGTATAAAAATGATAACCAAAAAAGAGCAAAAAATACTTCATATAAATCAGCATTAAAAACTGCAATCAAAAAAGTATTAGCTGAAGTTGAAGCTGGAAATAAAGATGAAGCAGTAAAAGCTTATAACGAAGTAGCTTCTAAATTAGATGCTTCTGTAGTTAAAGGAATTCATCATAGAAACTATGCTAGCAGACAAAAATCTAGATTAGCTAAATTAGTAAACTCTATCTAATGATAGGGTTTTTATTTTAAAGGAGAAAATTGTATGGAGAGAAAAGATATTGATATTAAAGATACATGGGACTTAAGTACTATCTATAATAGCCATGAAGCTTTCTATCAGGATTTAGAAAAAACTAAATCTTTAATTAATGATCTAATTACTTTCAAAGGTAAAATTTGTAATAGTATTGATAGCTTTTATAATTTTTTAACAACAAAAGATACGGTTGAACGATTAATGAATAAATTATATTGCTATGCTCATTTAAATTGTGATGTCGAACCAAAAAATCAGGAATATCAAACTATGATGGCCACTATAATGGGAGTTTTAGAAGCTTCGTCAGTACAAATATCATTTGTCGATAATGAAATCATTGAGGCTAAAGATAAAGTACTGGAATATTTAAAAGATCCAAAATTAGAAAAATATACTTACAAGATTAATTCATTATTATCATATGAAGCACATATTCTGCCCAAAGAACAAGAAGAATTATTAGCTAAAGTGGAAAGTATTGCTGATACTTCTAGTCAAGTATTCAATGCTCTTCGTCTTGAATATGAAGATGTTGAAGAAGATGGAAAGTTGAAAACATTAAATAATGCTACTTTAAACCAATTCCTAAAGAATAAAGATGAAAAAGTACGTAAACAAGCATATACTAATTTCTTTAAAGAGTATCAGCGCTATGAAAATGTCTTTGCTCAAACATTGGCCGGGGTAATGAAAAAGGATGCTTTTTATGCCGATGTACGTAAATTCAATAGTGCTCTTGAAGCTAGCGTTTTTGATGATGATGTTCCTAGTGAATTATTTTTTAAAGTTTTAGAAAGTGCAAACGTCAAATATCGACACTTATTTCATCGCTATAACCGACTAAAAAAAGAGCTTCTAAAGAAAGATGTTATTTATAATTATGATTTAAATATTCCACTAGTATCTTCAATCAACAAAAAGTATACGATTGATCAGTGTTTTGAAATTATTAATGAATGTCTTAGACCATTTGGTCAAGATTATTTGGACATTATTAATAAAGCTCGAAATGAACGCTGGATTGATTATTATCCTACACCAGGTAAACGAATTGGTGCTTATTCTAGTGGCAGTTATGACACTAATCCTTTTATCTTAATGAATTTTATTGGTGACTATAATTCTCTTTCTACTATGATCCATGAACTTGGTCATAGTGTTCATAGTTATTTATCTAATCATCATCAAGATGCAGTTAACGCTAATTATCGTATTTTTGTTGCTGAAGTTGCTTCAACTGTTAATGAAACGTTACTGATTAATTATATGATCAAAAATGCTAAAAATAATCAAGAAAAAGCATACTTTATTTATGAACAATTAGAAAACTGTGTTGGTTTGATTTTTAGACAGCCAATGTTTGCTGATTTTGAATATAAATTGCACACGATGGCAGAAAATAATGAACCATTATCATCAAAAGTTATTACTGATCTATATGCACGACTTAACCAAGAATATTATGGAAAAGATGTAACTATGGATGAACTAGTTGGCTGGTCATGTTATTATGTACCACATTTCTATTATGATTATTATGTATATAAATATACGTTAGGTATGACCGTTGCCTTAGCCATAGTTAATCGTATTTTAAAAGGTAATCAGCAGCAAGTAACTGACTACTTAAATTTCTTGAAATCTGGAGGCAGCAAAGCACCTGTTGAGCTTTTAAAACAAGCGGGTGTTGATCCTTTAGATGATCAAATTTATGAAGATGCATTTAAATATTTTGAAGAACTATTAAATCAATTTGAAACAATTAAAAAAAATGCTTAGAGAATCAATTATGATTCTTTAAGCATTTTTACTTTTTTGCTTCTTTCTTTTTCGGAAGCACCAAACTTAATAACAAAGATACAACAAATACACCTGCAACAGCATTACCATTAAATATATCTCCCACTACTGGTGGAAAAGCTGCAAAAAAATTACCCGAAGTTTGAGTTAATCCTACCCCAATACAAAAAGCTAATGAAACAATGATCATTGTGCGCTCATCAAACTCATTTTCTTTAAGCATTTTGATTCCTTCATACATGATTGAACCAAACATCATCACTGTACATCCACCTAAAACTGCTTGTGGCAAGGAATTAAAGAATGCTCCTAACGGTGGAAATAGGGATGCTAAAATTAAAATCAATGCCCCTACTAAAATGGTAAAACGATTAATAACTTTTGTCATCGTAACTAATCCCACATTTTGGCTGAAAGATGTTAAAGGAATACAACCAAAACACCCTGAAATTGCGCTAGAAAGGCCATCAACAGCAAGTGAACCTTGTAGTTCCTCCATCTTAATATCACGTTCTAAAGCACCGGTACACACTGCTGTAGTCGCTCCCGTTGTTTCTGCAGCAGATACCAAAAATACGATTACAATAGTGAAGAATGCTCCTAAATCAAAAACTGGTGTATGACTCGTAAAAAAAACTAACTTGGGAATACTAAAAAAACCTACTTCTTGTATTGTTTTTGTTATTCCTGAAAAATCCACCATCGGAGCAATATTTGCGACCGTAAAAATAACAGATAGTAAATATCCAAAAATAAGTCCCACTAAAATATTTAAATTTTTATAAACACCTTTCAGTAAATAACGTGATACTAAACAGACAACTAAAGTGAATGTACCAACTAATAAATGATACCATGACCCAAAATCAGCAGCACCATTTCCACCGCCCCATGAATCCATTCCAACTGATAAAAGTGAAAGTCCAATTGCAATTACTACACAAGCTGATACAACTGGAGTTAAAAAACGTTTCCAGTATTTTGCACTCAATCCGACAATTCCCTCAAAGATCCCACCTAAGATGACCGCTCCGATCATCCCTTCATATCCTAAGTCTGGGTTCGTACAAATTACTAATAAACTTCCTAAAAAAGTGAAACTAACACCCATAACAATAGGTAATTTCGAACCAATCTTCCAAACTGGATAAAGTTGCATGCAGGTTCCAATCCCAGCTACAAACATTGCACATTGCAGCAATTGCGTGATCTCAGCTGAAGTTAAATGTTCTCCTGTTCCTCTTACAAGTGCTGCACCACATACAATCAATACAGGTGCTAAATTCGAAACAAACATCGCTAAAACATGCTGCAACCCAAAAGGAATTGCTTTTTTTAAAGGAACTCTTCCATTTAGCTTGTAAATATTTTCTGTACTTACAGATGTAACCTTTTCTTCTTTACTATTTTCCATCATAATGACCCCTATTTTCTTTTATCTTCTTGAAGTTATAACTGCTATCTATCCAAACAATAATAACTATAAAAAACGATAGAATTTTACCATAAAAATAGACAAATATCTACTCCCTAGTAAGCCTTTTCTTTAATAAAGCCATATAATAGAACATTTATTTTTATTAATAAGGAAGGATATGTTATAATTCTAACGAGGTGAAATTCATGAAGAGAAATGAAACAAGAACTATCAAAGTGGGAAACCTTACTATTGGTGGTAATAACGAAGTAATTATCCAGTCAATGACAAATACTAAAACTAAAAACATTGAAGCAACTGTGAAACAAATAAATGCTCTAGCTGCAACTGGCTGTCAATTAGTGCGACTTGCAGTTTTAAATAATGATGACGCTCTAGCTATTAAAGAAATAAAAAAACATGTTAGTATTCCGCTAGTCGCTGATATTCATTTTGATTATCGTTTAGCATTACAGGCAATTGAATCAGGAATTGATAAAATTAGAATCAACCCTGGTAATATCGGTTCTCCAGAAAAGGTTGAAATGGTTGTAAATGCCTGTAAGAAACATCACGTTCCAATTCGAATCGGAGTCAATAGTGGTTCTTTAGAAAAAGATATTTTAGCTAAATATGGCAAACCTACTGCTGAGGGAATGATTGAAAGTGCGAAAAAGCATGTTGAAATATTAGAAAGCCTAGGTTTCTATGATATCTGTATTTCTTTAAAATCATCAAACACCTTACTTACGATTGCTGCATATCGACTAGCAAGTGAAACTTTTGATTACCCTTTACATATTGGTGTTACAGAAGCCGGTACAAAGCTTGGTGGAACAATTAAATCTAGTTTAGGGATTGGCACGATTCTATATCAAGGAATTGGTAATACAATTCGAGTTTCTTTAAGCGATAGTCCCTTAGAAGAAATCAAAGTAGCAAAAATACTTTTGAAAGAATTAGAGCTAATTGATAATGTCCCAACTCTTGTTTCTTGTCCAACCTGTGGAAGAATTCAGTATGATCTGATTCCCGTAGCCCAAGAAATTGAAGATTTTTTAAATACCATCAACGCTAATATTACCGTAGCTATTATGGGTTGTGCTGTAAATGGTCCCGGTGAAGCTAAACATGCTGATATCGGAATCGCTGGTGGTTTTAAAGAAGGTCTTCTGATCAAAAAAGGTGAGATCATTCGCAAGGTAAAACAAGAAGATATGGTTGAAGAATTAAAAAAAGAAATTTTATTAATGATTAAGTAGTACATTTTAGTACTACTTTTTTACTTTATGCATATAATTGAAAAAAAGGAGGAAACATGATGAGTAACACTAGTTACAATGAATTATTTAATTTAGATTTTAAGATGTTTAAGAAGCTTGTATATGAGCAGGATATTGATATTGACGAAGAGCAATTATTACTAATTTATAATTTAATTCAAAATAATCGCTATGCACTGATCGATAGCCATTATAATGAAGTTCTCTACAATTATATAAGTGAAAAGACAAGTATCACTACTTGCCTTAAAATTAAAAGTTTTTTATCCAATTGTCCCCATTACTTTAATCTAGGATTAAAAGTTTGAGTTCTAAACATCTCAATTTCTTCCTTATATGGAGCAATTTTTTCAATATATGGTGTTTCTAAAATCTTAGGAACACTTTTTAATTTATCATGATGAACGATCATATTCAATGTATCAAATCCAATATGACCATATCCAATATTTTCATGACGATCTTTACTTGCTCCACACTCATTTTTAGAATCATTTACATGAACAACCAATAACCGTTCCAAACCAATTTTTTGATCAAATTCTGTTAAAATATCATCAAACTTAGTTAAATCAAATCCAGCATCATGAAGATGACAAGTATCCATGCAGACCCCTAAACATTCATTATTATCAACATTTTCAATAATATATTGCAATTCATCGAAAGTTCGACCACATTCACTTCCTTTACCAGCCATTGTCTCTAAAGCAATTTTAACATTACCACAATCTTTTGTTGCTTCATTCAATCCTTCAACGATTCTTTCCAAACCAATCTGACTCCCAGCTCCTACATGGGCACCTGGATGTAAAACTAATCGTGTTGCTCCTATCGCTTTACAACGTTCTATTTCTTGCTTTAAAAAGCTGACTGCTAATTCAAAAGTCTCAGGTTTTGTTGTATTAGCTAGATTGATAATATACGGTGCATGCACAACAACATTATCAATTTCAATTCCATTTTCTTTCATTAATTCTTTTGCTTCTTCAATGCGTAATTGATCAATAGGCTTACGGGCAGTATTCTGGGGAGCTCCAGTGTAAAACATGAAAGTATTAGCCCCGTATGATAATGCCTCTTTGACTGAACCTAATAACATCTCTTTTCCTGACATTGAAACATGACTACCAATAATCATTAATTCTCTTCTCCATTCCTCTTAGCCGCTTGAGCTGCACGAGCTCTTTCTTTCTTTTGTCGGCGAATATCATTTTGAATCATTGCTCGTTTTTGTTTACGAACAACTTGCTCAACTTCTCTTTTACGTTTCTTTTTATAACCAGGTTTTACCTTTTTTGGTTTACGAATAATACTTTGAACTTTCTTTTCTAATTCGGTTTGTTGTTTAGGACGTTTATTTCTTTTTAAACGATCACCCAAATCAACAAATTGACCATTTTTAATCGTCATATTTTTAAAAAGAATTCCTTTACGTTCAAGAACTTTTAAATTTGCTTCATCGGTTGTATCATACATGCTATAACATATTCCAGTATAATTTCCACGGCCGCAACGACCACTACGATGAATATAAAAATCCGGTTCTTTAGGAAATTCCATATTAATAACATGCGATACTCCATCAATATCAATTCCACGAGCCGCAATATCCGTTGCAACAATAAATTGATATTCATTGTTTTGAATTCGCCGCATCATTTGCTTACGTTCACGAGGTTCTAGATCACCATGAATCTCTCCCACTTTAAATCCGTCTTCTCGTAATTTTTTAGTCGTACTGGCAACATCACTACGAGTATTAGCAAAAATAATACATACATAAGGATCAATCGACTCAATAATCTTTTTTAATACCTCATAACGGTTTTTATGCTTAGTTGCAATTAGAATATGTTCCACATTTTCAGTAGTTACTTTATCATCATCAATCTCTACTAATACTGGTGATTTCATATATTTTTTTAAAAACGGTCTTAACATCTGCGGAATCGTTGCAGAAAAGACCATCATTCTTAAATCGTCACGCATCTTCCCGGCTACAGCATCAATATCTTCCAAATATCCAAATTCAAGCGTCATATCAGCTTCATCAACAATAAAAGTTGAAGCAGTTGTAATTTTTAAAGCTTGTTCATCTAAAGATAAATCTTTAATTCTTCCCGGTGTCCCAATAACAACATGTGGTTGAACTGCTAGTTTATTAACGGTCTTTTGACGATCATTTCCTCCAACGATCAAAGATACTTTGATCTCACTATTATATTTAGTAAATAATTTAGCATTGTTATAGATTTGGGTTGCTAATTCCCGTGTCGGGGCTGTAATTACAGCTTGAACACTATTATTCTTAGGATCGATGCGATCCATTACCGGTAACAAAAAGGCATGAGTTTTTCCTGTACCTGTTTGTGAAATACCAATAATATCACTATTTTTATACACTAAAGGAATTACTTGTTCTTGAATTGGAGTTGGTTTTTGAAAACCTAATTCTTCAATTGTTTGTAAACAAAATTCCTGCATTTTAAATTTTGTAAATGTACTCATTTTGTACTCCTTTCTTTGATAAATTCAACTAATTTTAACATAACCAAAATAAAAAGCAAATAAAATAAACCTATTCTTTAAATAGATTTAGTATGTTCTATTCTAAGTCCTCAAAGTTAGTTTTAAAGACCTAAATCCCACTTAAAAACAAATAAAATAGTTAAACAACAATAGTTTACCCAAACAATTTTTATCTAGCTATTGCCCTTTGCAAAAATAACCTCTAACTCCAAGCAAAATAACAAGTATTCAATATCACAATTATTAATTATTTGCATACATTATTAATAAAGGAGGGATAAAAATGAACCCATTCTATGATGAAAATTTTTACTACAATAATTTCAATCCCCAAATGAATCCCATGAATCAAGGGTTTCCTGTTAATAGAAAACTAAAAACCCGCGCCAATTTACAAAAAACATTACATTATGCCTCTAAAACTGTTTATACCATTAATCAAGTAATTCCTCTAGTCTATCAAATCCGCCCTATTATCAACAATACTAAAAATGCTTTTAGAGTCATTCAAGCAGTTAATCATATTAACGATATTGACTTTGATGAGGTTGAACAAAATATTACTCCTATCGATCAAGAGAAAAAAGAAACAAAAGAAGCATCAGATGACGTAAAGTTTGAAAATATGGTACAATAACCACGAGGTGATTTAATGAAAGTATATCCAATTACACCCAGAGGATATTGTAAAGGGGTTGTTCGTGCAATCGAATTAGCTAAAAAACAAGCCCATCAAGATGATGTTTATATTCTAGGCATGATTGTCCATAACCAATATATTGTTGATGCTTTAAATAATTTAGGTGTCAAAACGATTGATAAAAAAGGTGCTTCGCGTGAAGAATTATTAGATCAGGTTTCCCAGGGAACGGTTATCATTACTGCTCATGGAGCTAGTCATAATGTTATAAAAAAGGCTCATTCAAAAAATATTCAAGTAATCAATGCTACTTGCCCCGATGTTATTAAGACTCATGACTTAATTAAAAATTATTTAAATCAAGGGATTGAAATTCTTTATATTGGCAAAGCTGGTCATCCGGAATCAGAGGGAGCATTATCAATTGATCCTGCTCATATCCATCTGATTGAAAATAAAACCGATTTTGAAAATCTTGATCCTAATTTAAACTATGTCATTACAAATCAAACGACAATGTCTTTATATGATGTTTATGATTTATGTGAATATGCTAAAACAAAACTAAATAATTTAATTGTTGCTAAAGAAACATGTCAAGCAACAACTGTACGTCAAGAAGCTATTGCAAAAATTAATGATGAAGTTGATGTCATTTTTATCGTTGGTGATCCTCATTCGAACAATACTAAAAAATTAGCTAGTATCGCACATGAAAAAGCTAATAAGGACACTTATATGATTGAAAGTGTTAATGATATTGATATATCTATGTTAAAGGAAAAACATGCTGCAGCTGTTAGCTCAGGGGCATCTACACCAACATACTTGACAAATCAAGTAATTGAATATTTACGTCAATTTGATTATCAAAATGTTTCTACTCATCCTAAACCTAAAATTGATTTAGCTAAAATTATTTAAAAAGCTTAATTTTCTCTCGAAAATTAAGCTTTTATTCATCTGGCAGCCAATTAACTCTTCGATAATAAATTAACAATCCAATTGCACAAATTGCCCAAGTAACAGGCCATCCTGCAAAAACAAAAGCTAGATTATGCGTTAATGGAACGGTAATCATTAAATAGATTTGTCTTAAAATAACAAAACTTCCTACCATAAAATACATTGGTACTTTAGAAAGCCCTGCTCCACGCAATGCACCGTTAAGAATTTGAACAATCGGTAAAATAATATAGCATGGTGCAAAAACATTGATCATTGTCACCCCTGCAGCAATTACGGCTTTATCATTAGTGAAGATTCCAACTAACTCACTACCAAATAATCCCATTGTAATCGAACCAGCTAAGATTACAATTGAACACATTAACCAGGCTGCTTTTACTCCTTGACGGACACGTTGATATTGTTTTGCCCCCATATTTTGACCCACAAAAGTTGTGATTGCCATATTAAAACTTTGCAACGGTAATTGCAAAAATCCATCAATTCTGATCGTTGATGAATATCCAGCCATTGCTGCAGTTCCAAAACTGTTAATATACGATTGTACTATAACATTTGAAAAAGATGTTAAACTTTGCTGAAATGCTGCAGGAAAGCCTACTTGTACGATTTTTCTAACAATATGTTTGTCAAATGAAATCTCATTAATTTGCACTCGATAATCTTCTTTTGTGTGAATCAACTGGTACATTACCATTACCGCACTAATTGCCTGAGCAATTACTGTTGCGATTCCAACTCCAGCGATTCCCCAATTAAAACTACAAACAAATAAAAAATCTAAAGCGATGTTAACAACACTGGCAACGATCAAATAAATTAAAGGTCTTTTTGAATCACCGATTGCTCTTAAAATTCCTGAACCCATATTATAAACAAGGCCAAAAGAAATACCACAAAAATAAATCATCAAATACATCGATGAATGAGGTAAAACTTCTTGTGGTACTCCAATAGCCTTTAAAAGCGGTTGGGTACACAATAGCCCTACAACCGTAAAAACAACACATAAAACTCCTGTAAGAGCCAGTGATGAATGGACAGCACGCTGCATTTTTTCAATCCGTCGTGCCCCAAAATATTGGGAAATTACAACTCCAGCCCCCGTTGCCAGTCCCATAAAAAAGCCTACAAGCATATTAATTACTGGGGTAGAAGCTCCTACAGCAGCTAATGCATTACTGTTAACATAGTTGCCAACTACATAAGAATCGACTGTGTTGTATAATTGCTGAAATAAATTACCGATCAATAATGGAATTGAAAACCATAAAATTGATTTATAAATACTCCCCTTAATTAAATCCGTACTTTGATCTGCCATAAATCTCCCTCGCTTTAACATGAAAATGATACACCTTATTAACCAGCATTACAAGAATTGCTTAAACAATTCTTGTTCAAAATATGAAAATCAATTATATCTAAATATCACGATGTTATAATTTATACATGGAGAAATTATATGGAAAAAAAGATTATATTTTTTGATGTTGATGGCACACTCGTAAGTGATACCGGCGGGATTGAACATGTACCTGAATCTGCCAAAAGAGCAATTGCTTTAACTAGAGCTAAAGGAAATTTAGTATACTTATGTACTGGGCGCAGCAAGGCTGAAATCTATGATTTCATTCTTGAATGTGGAATTGACGGAGTAATTGGAGCTGGCGGTGGCTATATTGAAATAGGAAATCAAATGCTCTATCATAAAAAAGTGACAAATAAAGCAGTTAATCATATGGTTGACTATTTTGATACTAATAATTTTGATTACTATGTTGAAAGTAATGGCGGTTTATTTGCAAGCAAAAATCTAGTTAAAAGACTTGAAAGAATTATATATGGTGATTATGAAAATGATCCTCAGGCCAAAGCTCGCTATGAAAAAAAGACAGCCATTTTATTAACGCTCTAATTGAAGGTCAAGAGATGCGTCGTGATGACATTAATAAAGCCTGCTTTTTAGAAAATCCGAATATTCCATTTAATAATATTATTAAAGAATTTGATCGAGAATTCAATGTAATCCATTGTACTGTTCCTGCTTTTGGTGATAACAGTGGCGAATTATCAGTCCCAAACATCCACAAAGCTAATGCTATTGAAACATTGATCAACTACCTAGGAATTGAACGTAAAAATACTTATGCATTTGGTGATGGAATGAATGACAAAGAAATGCTTGAATATGTTAATATTGGAATCGCCGTCGGCAATGCTAAAGAAGGTTTAAAAGCAGTTGCTGATGAAATAACTGACAATATAGATAATAACGGTATTTACAATTCTATGAAAAAGCATAATTTGATTTAAACATATAATTGAAATATAATATTATTAATTAAGACTGTATTGCCGTAAAGGAATCGAATCATTGGGTTCCTTTCTTTTTTTATAGTTGATTGATTTTTAGAACATAAAACTATTTTTATTAAATAAAATAAGAGTAAAATTTGAACATATTGTACAAATTTCTAATTCATATAATCGATATCATCACTTAAGTGCCTAACTAGGTTCCCTAAGACCATATCCTAATAAAATTATCCTCAATATCAATATTTTAAACAGTTATTTTAATACAACTAAAAACACACATCCCATTATATGCTTACATCAATAGCTCCAATTATGTTATAGCATAAAAGTCAAAAACCAAGATACCTACTTTATGTAAATATCTTGGCTATAATTACTTGCATTCAACTTTATGACATGCATCAAAATACTTTTTAATAATATGAATAATAATCCTGACTATTCGCTTCTTTTACAGTAATCCCAAGATTACTCAATAAACTAGCAAGTCGCTTTTCCATAATTACTTCAAGATGATGAGGAACATCGATTAAGACAATATCATGATCCAATGCATATTTAGCATGACGATGTTTACTATCACCCGTTATATATGCATCCACTCGACCAGCTAGCTGTTCAAGATCATCGGCCCCACTACCACCACAAATAGCAATTGTTTTAATCTCTACTTCTTTACCAGCAAGACGTACTGGTACATTAAAAGTATCTTTAACTTTCTTAACTAACTCGCTAGTCATACAAGGCTGATTTAAAAGTGCCATTTTCCCCACTTGAAATTCATCATAACAGCTAACATCATGAACACCTAAAGCATTAATAAGCCAATCATTCATCGAAATACCATCTTTGCCTCGATCAAGACAAGTATGTAGGCTATAAACAAGAATATTGTTTTTTATTGCCATTTCAATAAACTTTCCATGATGATTATGGAAATCAAGATTCATTATTTCTTCTAGCAAAAATGGATGGTGTGTAACTAACATTTGACAATTTTGATCAATTGCCTTTTGAAGACTTTCTATATCAGCATTTAATGCAACCATTATACTTGTTACTTGTTGATTACAGTCACCTACTTGAATTCCACATTTATCCCACGACATTTGTAAGTTAAGCGGAAAGATTGATTCCAAATAATTAATTATTTTAACGGCATTCATGGAGCACCTCTTCAATCATTTTCATTTTATCAGCAATTTCATGATAACGCGGATGATCATGTGGTAATGTATTTTGAATCTTTTCATAAACTTGATACTGTTTTTGCCATTTTTCTTTAAACAATGGAGTTTGATTGTTGATTAAAATTGGTCCAAACTCTTCATCCTTACGATTATATGTAATTGCTTTATTCTGTCTCGCTGTAACTACCATCACCTCATATATATGCCCAGCATCCTTAACCATCTGTTCATCAATGATGATCCAATCATTAGCAAATAAATATTTACGTAAATGATCATTATTGGCATTAGCTTGTAAAAACATCAGTTTAACATTTCTTAAATACTCACGATGCTCTTCAAGAATCTCACTAATTAAATAAGATCCCATTCCAGCAATACTGATCATATCCACTTCACGATCAAGAATTGGGTTCAGCCCGTTTCCCAATAGTGCAAAAACTTTATCTTCTAATCCATATTGTTTGATTGTCTCTTTTGCGGAATCTAATGGTCCCTGTGCTACATCACAAGCGTAAGCACAAGTTATAATCTTATTTTTAACTAAGTAGCATGGCAAATAGCCATGATCACTTCCAATATCTGCTAAAACACTTCCTTGTTTATATTTACTAATTACATCAGCAATTAGCTGTAATCTTTTTGATAGTTTCATTTTAACGATCTAAGAAGTCTTTTAATCTTTTTGAACGTGAAGGATGTTTTAATTTACGAAGTGCCTTAGCTTCGATTTGACGAATTCTTTCCCGGGTTACACTAAATTCTTTTCCTACTTCTTCAAGCGTTCTAGTTCTTCCATCATCTAAACCAAATCTTAAGCGTAATACTTTTTCTTCACGATCAGTTAATTCTAATAAGACTTCATTCAATTCATCTTTTAGAAGTTCATTAGCAGCATAATCATCTGGCGACATTGCACCTTCATCTTCGATAAAATCTCCTAAATGAGAATCATCTTCTTCACCTATTGGTGTTTCCAAAGATACTGGTTCTAAAGAAATTTTTTGTATTTCACGAACTTTTTCTGGTGTCATTCCATCCATTTTTTCAGCAATTTCTTCGGCACTAGGCTCACGCCCTAATTCTTGAATCAATTGACGCTGAATTCTTGTCAATTTATTAATTGTTTCTACCATATGTACAGGAATACGAATTGTTCTAGCTTGGTCAGCAATAGCTCTTGTAATAGCTTGACGAATCCACCATGTTGCATAAGTTGAAAATTTAAATCCTTTAGTATAATCAAATTTCTCGACTGCTTTGATTAAACCCATGTTACCTTCTTGAATCAAATCTAAAAATAACATTCCTCTTCCAACATATCTTTTAGCAATCGATACAACTAAACGTAAGTTAGCAGCAGCGAGTTCCTTTTTTGCGTCTTCATCTCCTTCTAAAATCTTTTTAGCAAGGTCTATCTCCTCATCATGAGTAAGCAGTTCAACGCGTCCAATCTCTTTTAAATACATTTTAACTGGATCATTAATCTTGACATTACTTCCTAATTGATTTTGATCTAATTCCGCATCAGCATCAGCAACTTGATACATATGAATCGTATCACCTGTCATCATATCGAAATCACCAGCAAAATCTAAATCTGGAGTATCACCATCTAATCCTAAATCATCATCTAGTCCTAAATCATCATCTAATTCAGCAGGTACACCAGCTAATAATACTTCGTCTTCTACATCTAAATCATCTAATCCATCATCAGAAATAACAATATCATTATTTCCAATAAATTCTAATAGTTCCTCTGCAAGATCATCATTTAAATCATATGTAGATAAATAATTATCAATTTGATCTTGTGTTAATACACCATCTTCTTTTTTAGCATCATTTAAAACAATTTGCTTTAAATCATCAAATGATACTGCAGTTACATTTTTCTTTTTCTTCATATATTACTCCTTGTCTTTTAATGCTATGATTTCTTTTAATATTTGCGCCTTTTGTTTAGGATCAAAAGTATCTGCCAATGCTTTTGTTAATTCTTCTTTTTTTACCATTACAGTTTTTTCTTTAATTGTTTCAATATAATCATCAATGGCTTTAGTATCTTTTAACTTAGGTAATCCTAATTGCGATATCTCAATTATATTTTGAACCAAGTTTTCATCTTCAATACTACTGATTAAATCAGCAACCTCTAATACAACTTCTTGACGATAATAATCAATAATATAAGAAGCAATGATTCGATAAATATCATTAAACATAAAACCTGCTTTTGCCTCATACATCATTGCGACATTTTTATCATTCATCATATAGTATAATAAATCACGTTCCGCTCTTATATATTTATCCAATAATCGCTGATTTTGAAATTTTGGTATTTTAGGTGGCTCTGCTGTCTCAATTCTTACAGCTGTATTTTGATTAATTAACTGGTCAATAATGTTTCTTGAAAAACCTGATTTTTTTTCTAATTGCTGGATATAATGATCTTGATCAATAATATCATCTAATCTACTGATTTCTCTGGCAATTGTTTCTAAATAAGATTTACGATCTTCATAATTATCCATGTTTGTCATTTCATAATAATAATTCATCTTAAAATCTAATGAAGATAATGGTCTTTTTATTACAGCGTTTAATTCTTCTATACCACGCTTATCCAAAATTTCATCAGGATCCAAATTATCTGGTAAATCAACTACCTTAACGATGAAACCAGCACTCAATAATATATCAATGCTTTTAATTGTAGCATTTCTCCCAGCCTGATCACCATCTAAACATAAATATACGGTTTTACTTAAACGTTTTAATAAATTTAAATGCCCATGTGTCAAGGCGGTTCCCATAATTGCTACTGCATTTTTTATTCCAGCCTTGTATAATGCAATAACATCCATAAATCCTTCAGTAATAATGATATAACCCGCTTGTCGTGCTTCTTCGCCAACGCGGTGATAATTATATAAAGTATCACCCTTAATAAAAATTGATGACTCGGGCGAATTCATATACTTAGATTCATTTTGGCTTTGTTTATAGATTCGACCGCTAAACCCAACGACACGACCACTAGCATCATGTAGTGGAAACATGATCCTGTCTGTAAAACGATCATATCCATTTGAAGCTTCAATAATCAAACCAGACTCAAACATTGAAACCTTATTAAAATTCATTTTTTCAAACGCCTTTAATAGTACATGATTATTAGGGGCGTATCCAATTTCAAAGGTTTCAATAATTTCATCCGTAATTTTACGATTATTTAAATATTCTTTAGCTTGAATCGCTAACTTAGTATTCAAGTAATGATTATAAATTTTATTGGCTTCATCATGCATACGATACAGTGGTTCTAATTTTTGATCGACCGGCTTAACTCGACTCTCTAAATTATATTTACTTATATCAACGTTACCAATATTAGCAACCATCTTGACGGCTTCAATATATGGTATTTTCAAATAATCCTTTAAAAAAGTAAAAACATTTCCCCCATGATGACAGACAAAACACATAAATATTTGTCGTTCTGGTGAAATTGACATCGATGGATGGCTGTCATCATGGAAAGGACATATCGCTACATAATTACGGCCTTTTTTTTCTAAGGGAAGATACGTGCCAATGACATCAACAATATCAACACTTTGCCTAATTTCATTAATTTTCTCTGATGATAGTCTCGGCATTAATGTTCCTCCTTATTAGAATGTGATCTTTTTACTAATATAATCAACTAATTGATTAATTGGTAAACGAATTTGTTCCATTGTGTCACGGTCACGTACAGTTACTGTCTCGTCTTCCATTGTATCAAAATCAACAGTTACACAGTAAGGTGTTCCAATTGCATCTTGACGTCGATAACGTTTTCCAATTTGTCCAGCAACATCATATTCACAATTAAAATATTTTGCTAACTGACTATAAATTTCAGTTGCTTTATCACTTTGTTTTTTGGTTAATGGCAAGATAGCAACTTTAAACGGTGCCACACTTGGATGTAATTTCATTACAACTCTAGTTTCACCATCTTCTAAAATTTCTTCCTCATAACTATCACAAAGTACTGATAAGAAAAGACGATCAGCACCTACCGAAGGTTCAATAACATAAGGAATATATTTTTCATTAGTTGTTGGATCTAAATATTCTAAAGATTTTTTAGAATGATTTTGATGTTGGGTTAAATCGTAATTAGTTCGATCAGCAATTCCCCATAATTCACCCCAACCAAATGGGAAATTATATTCAACATCACAAGTGGCTTTAGAATAGAAGGAAAGTTCCTCTTTTTCATGATCTCTAAATCTTAAATTTTCTTCTTTTAATCCTAAATCAAATAAAAACTTTTGACAATATGATTTCCAATAATCAAACCACTCTAAATCAGTATCTGGTTTACAGAAAAATTCTAATTCCATTTGTTCAAATTCACGCATTCTAAAAATGAAGTTTCCTGGTGTAATTTCATTTCTAAAAGCTTTCCCGATTTGACCAATTCCAAATGGCACTTTTTTACGTGATGTTCTTTGAATGTTTTTAAAGTTAACAAAGATACCTTGAGCTGTTTCTGGTCTTAAATAAACCACATCTTTTGCATCTTCGACTACACCCATTTGAGTTTCGAACATTAATTTGAATTGTCTTACATCAGTGAAGTTGCTTTTCCCACAATTAGGACAAACAATATTGTGATCCTTGATATATTTTACTGTCTCTTCACTAGACCATCCTTCACTATGAACACTCGGATCATAAGCTTCGATTAATTTATCCGCACGATGACGGGTCTTACATTCCTTACAATCAATCAAAGGGTCAGAGAATCCACCAACATGTCCACTCGCTTCCCATACCCGCGGATTCATAAAAATAGCTGAATCTAATCCTACATTATATGGTGATTCTTGAATAAAACGTTTCCACCACAATTGTTTAATATTGTTTTTCATTTCAACACCTAAAGGACCATAATCCCATGTGTTTGCTAAGCCATCATAGATTTCAGAACCCTGATATACAAATCCTGAAGTTTTTGCATGACTTACTAATTTATCCATATCTTTGCTTGCCATAATTTACTCCTTATATTCATGTTATTTTAGATATATAAACAATGAATGACTTGAACACAGTCAAGTCAAATAAAGGCAATAATTTGTTTAATATCTATTTTTTCGTGCACATATAAAATACCCTTATAGTAGTTATTTGTCAACCAACTATAAGGGTATCAAACAAAGGTTCGCTGATTCAACCAATCAAGTACATCTTTATACACTTCAAGACGCTGTTGATCGTGTAATAAATCATGATGACTACGATCATAGAGCGATAAAGTAATATCTTTAACTCCTTGATGACTAAGCGCTTCATATAACCATTTAGGCCCTACGCCAAATTTGCCAAAAGGATCCTTAGCACCAGAAATTATCAAAACTGATAAATATTCAGGTATTTTTTTTATGTTTTGGATAGTAGAAACTTTTTTTATTAAGCCAAACACTTCTTCATAAGCGTTATTAGTATATGTAAAATCAGTAAACGGATCTTGCTGGTACTGTTCTAACTCTCGAGCATCACCAGTAACATAAGTTGCATTTTTAGTACGAGAAATTAATTGATTGATAACATTTTTACGAACCGTTTTGGAACGATGCATATGTCCTTTAAGCATTGCATCCCCCTTAATAATTAGTTTTCCAATCAATGCAAAATGAGGTTTGCCACAGGTTCCCATTAATATAGCACCTTGGATAAAGTCCCCATATTGTGCCATATATTGTCGTAATACTAATGAACCAAGTTGATTGCCAATCATAAAATATGGTAAATCTGGATACCGAGATGCCATAATATTTCGCAAGCGATGCATATCTTCAACTAATGTCTTTGTTGCATCACCAATCCCAAAATAACCCTGCTCATAATTATATAATGAAGTCCCATGACCCGGAAAATCACTAACAACGACAACAAAACCATCGTGAGCTAAATATTCAGCAAACCGTTCATAGCGCCCTGAATGCTCTCCCATTGCATGATGAATCTGGATAATAGCCTTATAGCGAATCATTACAGTCGGTAAATATATATCAAAATTGACATGTGTTGCCGTTGCTGATGTAAATTTTTCACTATATTTCATAGCTAATTTCTCCTTTTCTTTTGATAGTTATTTTTAGCCTGATAAGAGCGCTGATTATTATTGCGACGAGGTCGAATTAAACAATTCTTCCCAAACCCAATTAAATCTTTTCGGTTTGCCTGCACTAAAGCTTCATACACTAAATCATAATTCTTTGGATTACGATATTGTATCAATGCCCTTTGCATTGCTTTCTCTTTTGCCGTCTTTGGAACGTATACTTCAGACATATCACGAGGATCTAAACCAGTATAATACATTGTCGTAGATAAAGTTCCAGGAGTCGGATAAAAATCTTGAACCTGTTCTGGCTGATGATGAATATCCCGTAAATATTCTGCTAATTCAATCGCATCATCAAGTGTACACCCAGGATGTGATGACATTAGATACGGAACTAAAAATTGTTTTTTGTTGTATTCTTCATTTAATTGATAATATTTATCAACAAATTTCTCATATAGTCCTCTCCGAGGTTTTCCCATCTTATCTAATACCTGATCACTAATATGTTCCGGAGCTACTTTTAACTGACCACTAATATGATTTTGAACTAACTCCTTAAAAAAAGTATCATCTTTATCATACATTAGATAATCATATCTAATTCCTGAACGAACAAAAACCTTTTTTACGTTTGGTAATACTCTTAGTTTCCTCAATAATTCTAAATAATCCTGATGACTTACTTCTAGATTATTACAAGCTTTAGGCCATAAACACTGTTTAGTCGGACATGCACCATGTTTATTTTGCTTAGAACAAGCAGGCCCTCTAAAGTTTGCAGTAGGTCCTCCAACATCATGAATATATCCTTTAAATTCAGGATCCCAAACCATTTTGCTAGCTTCACTAATAATTGATTCATGCGAACGCGCTTGAACAATTCTTCCCTGATGAAAAGCCAATGCACAAAAGTTACAAGAACCAAAGCATCCTCGATTACTAATTAAAGAAAACTTAACCTCATCAATTGCAGGAACATGCTGCTTATAACTAGGATGACTATCACGGTTATAATCATATGAATAAGCACGATCAAACTCTCTTTGCTTCAACGGACGATTAGGCCTATTTTGAACAACATACCATCCTTGATACGGTTCTACTAAAGTTTTTGCATTAAAATGATCAGTATTTAAATACTGAATATGAAAAGATTTTGCATAAGCTTTTTTATCATTACAAATTTCCTCATAGCTTGGCAACATAACTGGCTCGTGAGCATCATCGAGATTTTTCGTTTTAAAAACAGTTCCATCTAAATAAGTTAAATATTTTATTTCCAAGCCGTTATCAAGTGCTTCAGCTACTTCAATAATGCTATTTTCACCCATTCCATACAATAATAAATCTGCATTAGCATCAATAATTATCGATTTACGTACTTTGTTGTCCCAATAATCATAATGTCCTAAACGTCTTAAACTAGCCTCAATCCCACCAATAATAATATTAGCATCTTTATAAGCTTGGCGTGCCATTTGACTATACACGATTACAGCGCGATCTGGTCTTTTAAAGCCTTCACTTCCGGGTGTATATAAATCTTTATGACGACGTTTTTTAGCTACTGTATAATGATTAACCATTGAGTCAATATTTCCTGATGAAATCAAAAAACCTAATCGTGGTTTGCCAAATTGTCTAAATTCTTCAACATTATGCCAATCCGGCTGTGCTAAAAAACATACTTTAAACCCGTGACTCTCTAAAGTTCGGCAAATTATTGCTGCACCAAATGAAGGATGATCAACATAAGCATCCCCACATATATATACAAAATCTGGTTGTTGCCAACCCCTTGCTTCCATTTCTTCTCGATTTATTGGTAAAAATTCACTCTGATCATTCCTCTTTCTTTATTTACATATTATATACACAATTTTACAAAAAATAAATAAAATCGACAAAAGTTGATAAAGTTTTGTCGATTATTTCTATAGATTATTGAATTGACGAATAAACTTACGACTTTGAAACGTAATCCCCGTAAATTCATCAATATAAGCCTCCATAATAGGCATCAATTCATCGATTATATTTTCTTCTAGATGAAGCATATCAATATTTTCTAATTGCCATTTATTAATATAGCGAAAACCTTTTAAAACATCAACTGTTAATTTTTGATCATACATTCCAATACATTCTTGACAGACAAATCCACCACTATGAATTGAAACTCCAGAAATATGATCAAGGCGCCCACAACTGACACATTGATCAACTTCTAAACTTGAACCTGTTTTTTCCATAATAAAGGCATTAAATAATAAATAGACCAATTTAGGATTATATCCGGTCTGTAATGAACGTAATGCTAATAACAGCGTATTATATATAGTCTCATCAGGATCATTATCCTTAGTAAATTTATAAACAAACTCACAAAAATAACTTGCATAAGCTTCTAATTCAATATCCTCTTTAATATAGCGAAAATATTCAACTGGAGCGCCTTTGATCAAATTTGATAAACCACTTCTAGGAATAAAAGTAAATTCTGACAAAGTGATAGTTTGACAAGAAGGGGCATTTTTACTTTTTAACTTCTTTACCCCTTTCGCTATTAATGCCAATTTGCCATAATCATGAGTATAGATCCATAGCAGCATATCATTTTCTTTATAAGGCTTATTTTTTAAAACTAGTCCAGTAATATTTTCTTCACCATTAATAATCATCTTCGTTATATCCAAATTCTTTTAAATATTTTTGTTTGTTGCGCCAATTATTTTCAACCTTAACAAACAACTCTAAATGAACTGGTACTTGTAAAAAACGTTTCATCTCGCGTTGAGCATTCTGGCGAATCTTTTTGATCATCGTCCCTTGTTTACCTACAATAATTCCCTTCTGACTTTTACGATCACAAACAATTGTTGCAATAATTTCTACACCCGCTTCATCTTCCAGCATTCTTTCTATCACAATTGCAACACTATGTGGTACTTCTTCTTTAGTAAAATAAAGAATTTTTTCACGAATAAATTCAGCCATTACAAAACGCTCTGGGTGATCTGTTAAATGATCTTGAGGATAATACATATTCCCTTCTGGCAAATATGCTTTTACCGTTTTAAGTAATAAATCAATATTATCATTAGTAGTTGCACTAATTGGAATAATTTCTTTAAAATCAAATAATTCCTGCCACTCCTGTAATTTTTTAATCAGCTCTTCTTTTGAAACAGTATCAATTTTACTTAATACTAAAAACACCGGCCCATCGGCTTCCTTTAAGCGCTCAATAATAAATTTATCTCCACGTCCAATTTTTTCATTAGCCGGTGCTAAAAATAAAACTAGGTCAACGCCAAAAATGCTATTTAAAGCGGTTGTATTCATAAATGTTCCCAAACGATCTTGCGGTTTATGAATACCTGGTGTATCCATAAAAATTATTTGGGCTTCATCATCGGTATGAATTCCTTGAATTGTATTTCTAGTTGTTTGAGCAACATCAGACATGATAGCTAATTTTGTCTCTAAAATACTATTTAATAGTGTCGATTTTCCAACATTAGGACGACCAACGATACTTACAAATCCTGATTTGAACATGTTAAACTTTCTCCTATAAATGCCCGCGGCAATAATTCTTTCATTGTTGTTATTTCATAACTTTCACGATTAGCCAAAATCACTGGACAATCTTGTGGTAATAGTTCCATCAATACTTGGCGACATGCTCCACATGGTGAAACAATCTCATCACTACCTGCCACAATTGCCAGCTGTTTGATATCAGCTTTACCATAGCCATTGCTATACGCACCATAAACAGCATTACGTTCTGCGCACATAGTTGAACCAAACGCTGCATTTTCAATATTAGTCCCTAAAAAGTAATTTCCATCTCTCATCTCAATACATGCCCCTACTTTGAATTTTGAGTATGGACTATAAGAATTTTTCGCTGCTTCAAAAGCCTTTTCAATTATTGTTTTTACATCCATAAAACCACTTCTACTCAACTTAAATCATGATATTGAGTATTTATCCTTTCTAAGTCTATAAATTAGCAATAAACTACTTATCGTCTTGTGATATTTAAAGCATCTAAAATTGATTTTTGCATTGCAATCATCTGTATTTCGTCTTCTTCTATCATGTGATCAAACCCTAAAAGATGTAATAATCCATGGGTAAATAAAAAACACATTTCACGCTTTAAATCATGACCATATTCTTCAGCTTGGACTTTAGCATGATCAACAGAAATAAAAATATCTCCGATACTTCTTGGCATCCCTGGGACATAAAACTGCTCATTATCTTCTAATGCAAAACTAATTACATCTGTGGCCCGATCTATTTTACGATATTCTTTATTTATTTCGTGAATTTTAGAATCATCTACCAAGATGCATGATAATTCTAAATCTTCTTCAATTCCCAATTGTTTTGCAGCTTCATTGATTATTGAACGATAATAATCAGTATAATCTTCATTAAAACCAGCTGCTTCATTTATCAATGCAAAATCGATTTCCATACAATTACCTCATTTACTTATATATTTTTCCATCTCTAATTATAGCACAGTCAAATAATTCATTCACTAATTTTGTTTGATGCGCTACGATTATCATAATCGTATTTGGCAAATTATCATGTATGTAGCTTATAATTTTCTTAGCTTTATAATCATCTATATTGCACAATGCTTCATCCAAAATAAGAACTTCTGGTTTTTTTATGATAGCTCTGATAAGCATTACTATCTGGGCTTGACCTGACGATAAAGGCTGACCATCTGTTTCAATAATTTTTTTCACTTCTATTAGGAATAATCTCTTTATAACGCTCATATAAAATTAAAATTTCATCTTTCTTAATAATAAAAGCAATAACATTAAACATTGGTTCAATCATATACGATACCAGCATATAGAAAAAGATAATATCACCAACACTAATACTTCCTTTTTTATAATGAAAACTAGCCAATAATACAACGCCAAAAGATAATAATTGAATTAATGTTTCACTAATAAAATTCAACTTATTTAATTCACTGTCCCGTTGATAAAGGCTATAATTATATTCCTCAAATAAATAATTAAGCTTTTCTTTAATAAATTTTTTCAAAAAAAACTGATGGCTATTATAAATATTTTTCAAATACTCAAGATGTCCTTGATTCATTATTTCTTGGTTTACAACAATTTGTTTATTTAAACCATTAACTATTTTAAGCCATTTAATTGTAACGATAGTAATAATACTTAAAAAAGCTATTACAACCAAAGCTAAATTCATTGAAAATAGTATTAAGGCACTTAACAAACCAATAATTAAAATTAAATCAACAAATAGAGCCATATAAAAATGAATAAAAAAATCACTTAGCTGAAACAAATTTTGAACTTTTGTAAGAAGAACTCCTTCTTGATTTCGATAATAATAACTAAAGGGAAGATACAGCATATTTACGACACTTTTATTTACATATTCTTGATTTAAATATCGCTGAATTTCTATTTCCAATTGTTTCCTTTGAAAATTGATCATGATTCTAATCCCACTTATTATCATAAAAACACCTGTAAAAATTAAAATCATAATATAATTCATCCCATTGATTTGATCTACTAACCCTTGGAAATAATATGATCCTAAAACACTACAGCAAGAAATCAAAATAGCTTTAGCAACAAGTCTGATAATATAACAGTAATTATTTTTTAAATGAAGTATTATGAAACTAATAAAACTTTGTTCCTGATGTCGACTAGAAACTCTGTATCTTCCAACATGATGAATGCAGATACAAATTCCTGTATAATCTTTTTCAATCGACTCTTTTGTTCTTTTGGTTAACCCATGGGCAGGATCACCAATTAATAAGTATTTTTTTGTTGCCCGATATAACACCACATAATGTGTTAGTTCACCATTTAAAAGATGAATTATACAAGGTGATTTTGTCTCCTTTAGTAATGTATTTAAATCACTTTGATAAGCTTTAGCATCTAAATGATACGATTCAAAACATTTGACTATTCCATAAACACTAATTCCCTCATTAGTCACTTTACAACGTTCTTTGATTTCTTTGATTTCAATATCTAAATGATAATATTTTAAAATCATTTTAATGCAGTATGCTCCACAACTATAATTATTATCTTGTTTGTATATTGGGTATTTAAACATAATAAAAAACCTCCTATTATCATTTACTAACTAAGGAGGAAAATTACTTCTTTTTTATTGAAGTTTTAAGATATCTTCATCATCTATATGCATTTTTGCTACTGCAATCGCTGCATAACTATAATCTATACTAACTCGTTCATATTTATCCTGGGCTAAAAAATCCTTCTTAATGCGATTAATCGCTTTTACTACTCCATTTTCATCACAATCAAGCAAAATCAAAAATTGTTTCATACTATATTTACAAACAATATCACCTAATCTTAATGAATTTAAAATAACTTTTTCTAAAATATTGGATGTTTCTTCTAAAACAAGATTATAAATTTCTAAATTATTTTTAATATAATTTTTAGGTGTAATAGTCAATACTGCTAACGTCTTTTTAGTTCTATTACGAATTGATTTTCGTGCTTCCAAACGATATGACTTTTTAAAAAAATCATAATCGCAACTATATGCACCTCTCGTCTTTGTTTCAATCAAGTCATCTTGAATAGAAAAAATATTTCTTTCTTCAGCATTATTGACATTATAATTTAAATAATACTTCATTTTCCTAATCGTTGCATTTCCCAAATCATCTTTTAAAGCGGAAGTGACTTTATTATAGTGTTCTTTAGCTAAAGTTATCTTATCTTGTTTAACTAATGCAAGAACTAAAATAGCATTAATGTTCTCATCAAGATAATTATCAGCTAAATTTTTCATACAAATTTCTTCAATAATTCCATACTCTTCCTTTTTTAAATAAAATTCAATCAAGAATCGTGATACATTTAAAAATTGTGAGTTCAAAAAACCTCTAATAATCGATAACTTTTCCACATTTTCTATCATTGGCAAAAATTCACCACTATATCGATAATAAGCTTTCATATAATATTTAGCTCTTATTTCCTCATCATGAATCTCATTTCGTCCTAAACGATGATACAAGGTAAAGTCATCTACATCAAAAATCATCTCTATTTCAGGATTCCAATAATATGTTCCTTGTGAAGATAAAATATAATCATACTCACCTAAATTATTTTTTAAAATGGTTCTCAAACGATAAATCAAAGCCTTTAACGCATTAGCTGGATTATTTGATTCACCTGAAGCAAACATTAATTCTTGTAAATCATTAGAACTTAATTTACGACGATGATGATAAATAATATAAGCTAATAATTTAGCCAACTTGGGTGAATTAATTATATTAAAATCTAGCCAATGATCTTCATCCAATTTAATCACATAGGCATTAAAAAAATCAACCTTAAGTTTCACTAAATCACCCCCACTAATAATATTATAATTAATAATTTCTAAAATTATCAAAATTAACATAAATAACATAATTTTATTATTTATTTTTTAACCCGCAAACTCTTCTTAACATTATAACAGTCACCCTAATATATGTCCATTAAATTAAACTATGTTTCTTAGTAATAATTAAATGTAAAAAGCAATCCAATTAAGAATTGCTTTTACTAAGGTTAGGAATGATCAAATTATTTATGCCTGTTGAGCCTTTTTCTTTTTGATTACAAAAGCAACGATTCCAGCGATTATTGCAACAGTTGCAAAACCTCCACCGATTACATAAGCAGTATTATTACTAGTTGACTTATCACCCTTTGCCAATGGTGTTTCATTTTCATCAACTACTTCAGTTTGTGGTTCCTCATATGGAACGATTTGTCCATCTTGATCTACTGTTGTAACTGTTCCATCTGGATTAGTAATCATTGGATTACCAGTTCCACCATCGATTGTAAAATTAGTTCCTCCTGGAGTAGTAGCAGCCAAATCCGTCCCAGTTTCACCAGGAATAAATTCTATTTCATTTTGTGTATCATTAACATCACGATAAACCATTACATAGTTTCTTCTTGTTGAATAAAAATCATGTGAATAACTAGTTGCTTGTCCGCTCATTAATACATACGTTGTTCCATTAGCCTCATATTGTGCAGGAACTTCAATATTTAGTTCTTGACCAACATTGGCTTCTAATTTAGTTGTGTATAATGTATCTTCTCCTACATATGTGTTTGAAACATTCATATATGTTACAGATACTTCATATTTATCAACTTCTAAACCTTTTTCATTAAAATAAACATTGTATTCTGTAGTTTCCTCACCAAATTTATGAGTAATTGTACTTTCTTGATTTGGACTTAAAACATAAGTCTTACCATCAATTTCAACAGTTGTGTCAACTTCAATTGTTTTTGTTTTTCCAGGATCAACTGTATATTGATGAATTTGTAAATCTTCTCCAGTTGCTAAATCAACATAATTTACTTGAATTGGTTGTGGTGTATTTTCATCAGTAATAACTTGTTTATATTCTACTTGGTATGTTTTTGTTGCATCACCAAAAGTATGAGTGATTTTAGCTCCATCAACTACCTCGTATTGTTTTCCACCCTTCATAAATGTTTTAGATGGTGTATGATCAACAGTCTTATCTTTTTCTACTAACAATTTTTTCGTTAAAATTGCACTACCAGTAGCCTTATCTACATATTGAATATAGATATTATATGGCTTACTAGCTACATCATCTTGAACTTGATAGCGAACAATTGATCTCATTTGACCTTGTGCATAAGTTTGACTTACTGTTGCTTTTTGCCCAGCAATTCTTTTATAAGTTCTACCATTGATTGTTGAAACGAACGTTTCTGGTGTATTAACAGAACCACCATTAGCTTCTGTTACTTGATAAGAAAGTATCTTATGCTCAACACCATCTTGATCAATCAAAGCAACTGTACTAGTATATGGTGTTTGTGCTCTTTTTGTATACTTAAAATCAATTGAACGTGTTCCATAAGGAACAGATATATAGTTATTACCATTAATATCATAAACACTGCTTCCAAGTGTGATCGTACTTGGTGCAGTATAGGTTCCATTATTGTTATAAGTACAAGTTACTGTTTTAGCACTCATTAATTCTGTCCCATCAACTGTACTAAATGTTACATTAATATAGTATTGATTTAAACTAGCAATTTCTTGAACGGCCGCAGCATCTTGTGCTAATACTGTCAAATGTGAACTACCATTTACAGCAGGTACTTCAATTCGCTTAGTTTCACCTCTTGCAATACTAACACCGTTAGTCTCACCTGTTCCAGTTGCCTCCCATGCAAATGTAGTTGCTTCTCCATTGTTTTTTACTGTGAAAACTCTAGTATCAGGATTGTTAGAAACAGCTGTCCCTAACATTAAATTTGAAGCAGCTTCAGCATTGATCATCACTCCTGTAACTGGCATAACAATCATCGCTAGAACCACTAATAATCTGAATAATTTCTTTTTCATAGGTCATTCCCCCTTTAAATCTTTCAATCCATTTCCTTTTTACACACTTATAATAGCATTCGAGTATCACACTCTTATCACAAAAAACAATAAAATTAGCAAATAGTCAAAAAACTTTAATTTATCATACAAAGAGGCAGGTTTTAATCTGCCTCTTTATAAATTAGCTAGATTTTCTCAGCTTTTTTAGCTTTTCTTTTTTTATTTGATACAAAGTATACTGCTCCTAAAGCCAATATTGAACTAAATCCTAAGACAACATATCCATTTATATCAGAACTATCACCAGTTGCAGTGCTGCCTGTTTTAGTTAATTTTGTATCTGTTGGGTCATATACTCCACAATCCCATGTCATATCATATCCATCTTGATCTAAATAGAATGAACGGGTATAATACCAAACTCCATCTTCGCTATAAATACCATCACTATCTTCAGCACTATCTTCACCTTGAGTAGACAATGTAACTTTGTATTTTGATGGAATTTCAAATTTAACTCGGTAATATCCTTCTGATAGCTCATTGAAAATATAATATCCTTGGCTATTTGTATAAGTTGTACCTACTTCTTGCCAATCATTTTCATCAGCAATATTACCTGTTAAATTAGTTTCTAAAATAACTTTAATACCTTCAATACCTGTTCCATTTTCATCTTGAATGCCATTGACATTTGTATCATACCAAACATAATCACCCACAGAACCTTTTGATTGAACAATTCCAGCATCCCATGTTAAATCTACTGTATTATATGCTAAATCAATAGTTTGAGTTGGGAAACCAAGTCCTGGTACATATTCATTTAAAGCATTAGAATCTAGTTCTGGATCATCCCCAGCATATGGAACTGTCAATTTTGTAGTAAGTGGTAAATCAAAGATTACACGATATTCAATACCAGTATAAGTTGAACCCTTTAAGTTATCAAAACGATATCTACCATCTTGATCAGTTATTGTATTTGCAATTGATGTCCATACTTCTTCACCTTTTTGTCTAGCAAACAAATATACTGGTACATCCGGCATCACGATATCTGTTTCATCTTGAAGACCATCAGCATTAACATCTTTGAAAACATAGTCTCCTAAACTGCTATACAATCTTGCACCACCATCAACATTATCAACTCTTGTATTGACAGGAATATTAATAACTCCTGTATATCCCGACATCCTATTCTCATTAGTCTCAATATGATAAGCCACATCACTATCAAGCGTATCATCATCACCAACATCTGCTTCAATAACCTTATATCCTTCAGGATATGTGAATTTAACAACATATGTTCCAGAATCTAAATAATCAAATAAATAGCTTCCATCTTCACCAACTACAGTAGATGCGACTAATTCTGTTGGGATATTATTTTCAATTCCAAATTCTTCATCAACCCGATATAATTCAACAATCGTACCAGGTAATTTGATATCAACATCTTTACCATCACTATCTTGATAATTTTGAATATCAGAATAATCACGATCTTCAAATGCAACACCAGATATTGCACTATAAACTGTTAACCCAGCATCAATTGTCATATCACTTGTATGATAAGCTAAATCAATTACTTCACTACGAGCAATTAAAGTATTCTTATTTTCATCAGTAATAGTTGGATTAGAATCAATTGCACTATCTGTTGTTCCACCATTTTTAGTAAAGTAGAAACGTTCCGCGTGTCCACCACCCATTGTTGGTTTAACACCACGAATATCAAATTCAACAACATAACTTCCATCTTCTAAATCAGTAAATAAATAGTAACCATTTTCATCAGTTCTAGTAGTTTTTTCTGGAGTACCACTAACCTCACCATTAGTTACTGTATAAAGATTTACAATCACATCTTTTACACCAGTTTCTTCTGGATCTTGAATACCATTTTTATTTTCATCAAACCAGACAAAATCTCCTAGAGATCCTAATGCAACGTATCCTGCATCTAATGTTAAATTAGTTTCTCCTACTAAGCTGCCATCAGCTTGTTTAGTTGCGGTCAAAGTAAATAATTCTGTCTTACAATAATCATCCTTATTAAGATCATTTCCAATATTAGAATCAGCTTCAATTTGTGGTTTTCCATCAACATCTTGAGCGTATCTTTGAGTTGGCTCATATTTATATAAAGACTCATCTTCTGGAATAGCAAATTCAACTTGATACTGATAATACTTGTTACCAACATAATCATTTGGATTAGTTGATGATGAATCCGTCTTACCATCTTTTAAAACATTACAATCTTGATTTGTAAATTCATATTTACCACTGGCATCAGTCAAAGTTGTTTCTGAATCTAATTCTTTAGTTACTTTTCCTTCATTTTGATTAATCGTTGTAACAAATTTATGCAATGTTACATTTAAACCTTGAACCGGTAAATCATTGCTATCTTGTAAACCATCACGGTTCATATCATAGAATGCATAATCACCGATTGTTCCTTTAGGTAATGCAATTTCAGCTTTAACTTCAAGATTTTCAACAATATCACTGTCATTTACAGTATCTAGACCAGTACGTTTAACTGCAACTAAAGCAGAGTTAGACATTAACTTACCAGATACTTTCTCTAAATCTGAAGTACTGTACTCAGGAGCAGACATGTTGACATGCAATTCAATTGACTGATTAGGTTCTAATGGCGCATTAGAGAAATCAAATTCAACAGCAATAGCACTAACTAGTCTTAAATCAATATCATTTGATGCTTCTATCCATTGATGAGCGCCGCTTGTCCAATCATCATCATCCATATTACCATATACAATTGGCAATTCTTCTGAAGCAGTTTTACTTGTACGGGCATCTTGTTTCCATTCATCCCATTTAGTATCTTCACTTTCACCAACACAATAGTAGACTTTATAAGAAACACCCGGTGTTAAACAATCTACATAATTTAAAATTGGTGATTTATCAAGATTTGTAACCCTTGCAGTATAGTTATCATTTGTACGATTAACTAACGAGTCACCTTCAAATGGTAAAATATCTACAACACGCGCCTTACTAACAGCACGATCTGATTTTTCACCATTTTTAAATACAATCTTATAATCCAAATCTTCGCCAGGAGCTGTTTTAGCAATCTGATTATTATTTAAATAATCATCATCATAAATACCTTTAACTTGTTTATAGATTGATAAATAATTTTGTTCATTGATTTTAATGATTCCGTTACTATTTGGATACTTTAATCCATCACCGGTTTCATCTGGTTTATTAGTAATTTCATCTAGCACACTGTCAGCAACAAGTGTATTGTAACTAGAACCTGTAGCGGATTCGACAGTAAAACTATTTCCATAAGGATTTTCAGCTGACAAAGCAATAATTTTTCCACTAGTAAAGTATGCTGGTGCCCATAATGTTGTGCTAGTATCATTAATTGAACTAGTTCCTTTATAACTAATCTGTATCTTCATTCCAGGTTTAAATTTAAAATCTTCACCTAAATCAATTGTTATCTTCTTAGTTTTTGATGTCGTTTCAACTAATTGATTATTTTCAACAACACGAGCAGGAACATCATTAGTATAAGTAACAGTATATTCATCTGGTTCTAATGCTTTACCTGAGGTATCTCCATCATGTTCAAATACTATTACTTGGAACCTAGTTTGTAAATCTCCTATACTATAACTATTATTATTTAGTGACATACCGATAGGTAAATCAAAACTAATAATTGGTTGTTCAATAATTTCATTTTCCTTAGTTGATTCATTTTTAACAGTAATTACACTTTCAATAGTTTCACCTGGCTTATAAGTTTTATCCTTCTCACCAGAAACAATTCCTAGTGAAACTCGAGGAGTTACTGATTCTTTTAAAGGATAATATAGATTTACTATATCTGAAACTTTTGTATACTGCGCATTTTGATCATTACCTTCATTATCTTTAAGTGTATAGTTATATGTTACACTTGTTTGGTTTGAAACTCTTCTAACTTCATGAACAGTCGCATCTGAAGGACGTTTATTAAATGTCACATTCACATCAATTCCTGTAGCATTAAAATTCTCTGCAATTAAGTCCTTGCTAACAACATTTGTATATACTACTTTGATTTTTAATGCATTTAAACCTTCTAAACTAATTCCTTGACTATTCGTTGAGACATCAGCAACTAAACTATTATTAGTCATCCATTCATCACTACCAGCTGTTTGATAGTATACTCGAGCTTGAATCTTATTACCATTTTTATCAGTTGCACTATGAACTGTTACAGTATTAACTACATAAGGTGCATCTGGCATATATTCAACCGAATTACCATTAGCATCATAATAATACATTTTAATTAAACTATCTTCCACTTCAACACTTCTTACTGGTACATCATTTTTAGCTTGAGCATATTCTCTCAATAAGAATGTTTCTGTATCCGCAGCATCTAATAATGGTGTTTCAACAGTCTTTGCAGTTAATAAAGTGTTATTATCACCATCAATATACTTTATGATCTTACCATCAATATCCATAATATCAGATTGCTTTTTATTCTTAAATTCAAGATAGTTTTTACTCTGTTCTGATAAAATAACTGTTTCATCTTGGACTGGATATACTTTTACAGATTGTTCGATGTCATGATACTTGTCATCAAGAGTATAACCATCAGGCGCTTTAATTTCTGTAACTACATAAGTTGTACCTTCTTTATTAGCTGGCAGTAATTCTGTTTTAGCTATTCCATCTTCATTTGTAGTAATAATAATTGGTACAAAACCACTATCGTTAGGATTAGTTATTTTAAATACTGCTCCTGCTAAGTTTTCATTAGCATCACTTGTCTTTTTAACAACTATTTTACCCATATTAGAATGGTTGATTATTTTACCATCTGTATTTGGTAAGTATTCTTTTACTGTACTTTGTCCTGATTCAACAGTAACAGGATACACAGTAGTATCAAGTTCAAAACCGTCTAAAGTCGCAACTTCTTTTACATAATAATTTCCAGCAGGAACATCAGTCCATATAATTTTACCATCTTTACCAGTAGTTTTTACTGTTTGAACTAAGTCACCAGATTCTTGGTACAATCCAAATTCAACACCTTCTAAGACTTTATTTCCCACATTTGAATAGTTACTGCGATCATCATATTTAGTAATAACCACTTTACCAAGGGCTTGATTAACTACTGTATTTGCATCTTTAGAAGTAACTGTTGTCACTTTGCCGGCTTCAATCGTAAATTCAATTGGCTGCATAATCTCGAAATTGTCTGGCGCAGTGATTTCTACTAACTGATATTTACCAGTTTCAATTACCGAAGATTCAAATTTACCATCTGTATTTTCTATCGTAAATGAATCCAAATAATTCTCATAATCTCCATCTGTATTCTTTTTCATCAATTGGAAAGTAGCTCCACTTAAACCTTTTCCTTCAGGATCAGTTTTAGTAAATGTAAACTTACCAGCTGTTGTCGTATTAATAATAGGACCATGATTTTGAGCATCATCTGTTTTTCCAGCTTCGGTATAAACAATATTTTGTTCTCCTTCAGTTACCTCAACAGCATATACATCATTCATAACTGTTTCATCATAACCATCAGGAACCTTCGTTTCAACAAATAAATATTTTCCTTTTTCTAAATTATCAAAGATGACAATTCCTAAAGTATCACTATTTTTTACTATTCCATTAACCTTTTCATCATCTTGCAGTTTACTATCACCATTTACATCTTTATATAAAGTAAATTCAGCTCCAGCTAATGGGAAACGTGTAGTCTTACTATCATTTGCTCCATAAATAGACCATTCTGATATCTTTTCGATTTTAATACTTCCTAAAGGTTCATTTTCAACTTCAATAGTTGTTACTTCTCCATTAGTTTTGGTTGTAACTTTAATTCGATTAGAATCTTTGATTACATAACCATTTGGTGATATATCTTCTTGTAAATAATAAGTAGTGTTCGGGCGTAAATTATCAAAAACAATTCCTTTATCTTTTTGATACGTTGCAGTAGCAACTAAATTCCCATCCGTTTGAGCATCATATAAACTAAATGTTGTACCGTCTAACTTATCAATTTCTTTTCCAGTATGACTATCTTTTTTAATTACTTTAAGTGATTGTTTCATCATATTAGTAATTTCAATTTTTCCATCAGTACCAGTAACTTTTAGAGCCTCTACTGTGTAAGGACCATAAAGAGTATCATTTAAGAAATAATCGTTATTAGTAGATTTTTCTTTTAGTGTATATTCCCCAGCCGGTAATAATTTTGTTCTAGCAACACCCTTTTTATTTGTTTTAATTGTATCGACTAAGATTCCGGATTCATTAAACACTTCAAAAACAACATCAGCTAATTTCTTTGTTTTATCATAATGATCAACTTTGGTAATTTCTAATTTGCCATAAGATGAAGTATTACTGATAACATTATCGGCTTTACCTGATTCATTACCATTTTCGTCAACTTTGACAATCTCTTTTGTAATATCTCCAGGTGTAATGGTAAACTTACCAAGATATGCATAATCCGCAAAACCATTATTTTTATTTGTAGTACCTACAGTAGTTTCTTGTAAGATATAATCACCTGCTTCTAACCACTTTTTACTAGTAACATCAGTTCCATTAACTTTGAACTGAAGCTTACCATTAGATTGTGATACTGCTGTTCCAACTAAATTAGTAGACGATAAATCTAGGGTACCGTCAGCTAATTTAACTGATTTATATACATTAAAGTTTACTCCACTTAAAGCAACCGGATTAGTTAGACCATTAGCATCTAGATAGGTTCCTTGTTTTGTTAATTCAACACTACCCTTTGGTACATTTGTTACAACCAATGGGTTCTTGACAGCATCTGAAACCGTAGTATAAACGCTACCATCTAAACCAGTAACTTTATCTGCTTCGATTGTAAATTCACGTGGTGTTGGATTCAATACATACCCATCAGTACTAATCAAACTTTCAACCAGCACATAATTTCCAGGTTTCAAATAGTCTGTCAATACAGCATTTTGATTACCATTTGTCGTGATAGTTGAAATTGGTGTATCTTTACTATAATCATGTCCAGCCTCGTCATTTTTAGCATAAATATTGAATGTCGCTTTTATATAAGTATTTGAATTAGTACTAGACACCTTATTCAATGCTAATTTACCATAATTACTAGTATTAACAATCACATTAGAAGCATCTGCTTGATCTGAATAGAGATCCGTATTATCGGTATCAAAACCTAAATTAACTAAATATTTAGTAGTATCTGGTGCAACGACATGCTCTGGTAATGAAGTTATATCTTCTTCAACTACATATAATCCAGCTGGAGAAGGAGCTGTCATAAAGCTGCCTGTTTTCCCTGAAGAAATAGTACCAGTTGTATAAGTTACTTCTTCTCCCGTTTTAATATACCACTTATCGCCTATTTTAAATGCATCAGCAACGCTTTCATTCGATTCTACAACTGGATATACTTTGAAATTAATTCCTGTTAATGCTGATTGTTCACCTGCAAATTTTAAAACTTTACTAACCCAGATCTGACGATATTTATAATTTATAAATGTAACCGTTTCATTAGTATCAGCATCCTTTAAAAAATACACCTTACCATTGACTTCAACAGTCACTTTACGAATATCTGTGTTTTTATTATAGCCAGCTGGCTGTTTTAATTCAGTAACATAATAAGTTTGAGTAGAATCAATATTTTCAAACTTGAAGTACTTATCAGTAGATACAGCTGTACTTACCAAATCATATTCTGCCCATTTTTCTGAATCAGCAATTACCTCATCTATTTCAGTTTGACTTAACTTATTCAATCTATCTGCACCAGTTTCAGTACTAAACAATCCCATGGTAGCACCAGCAAGTAATTTTTCTGCCTCATCGTATTTATAACCGATTGGATTAGTCAATAAATAGTTCTGTACTTCGATTTCGCTAATATGTTGTGCTTTGATTTCACCAACATACCACCATTCGTGGATTATTCCATAATAGTCTGGAGCTCTTACTTCTTGTAATACTACTTCTTTACCTGGATCAAGGAAAACTGAATAACCAACCCCAGGATCTTTTGAGGATTTACCATTTGCATCATATAAAACAGCTGTTCCCGAAATAATCTTTGTTGAAATCCCACTATCACTTACAGTATATTTTTTACCATCATTAGCAGTAATTGTTTGGCTTCCATTGCTATCAACGTAATAAATTTTAAACTCTGCTCCATCTAATAGAACTGTCTTATCTTCATTTGTTTTAGTTAATTTTATTTTTCCTTTTTTAGGTGTGTTTTCAAATGTAACATGCGTTGTTTTACCAGCCTCAAGTTCAACTACTTTTGGTGGTTGTTGTTCATAATCATTTTGCTGCTCAGCAGTTAAATTTTCTTCAACAATATAGAATCCCGGCTCTAATCCTGAAACCGTCTTCTCTACAACATCACTTTCAATCGTTGCTAAAGCATTACCATCTTTAACATACCATTTATCATCTTTACTAATTGCGCCATCTTCATCTGATGATACTTCTTTTGCTTTATAGACACTAAATTTTATTCCTGCTAGCGGTTCACTAACATCTTTATTATCCTTATCTAACCATTTAGCTGTTTTAACTAAACCAAGGCTGCTGTATGGCACATTTTCAATTGGATTTTCAACATAAACTTTATTTGTTTTACCTTCAACAATCTCAAATTCATGTGGAGTTGGATCAATTGTATAGTTTCCAACCACAGCTTTTTCAATTAATACATATTTCCCCGGTGCTAAGAATTCACTAGTAACCACATTACCATCAGCTTTTGTCGTAAGTACATACACTGGATCACCAGTATAATTTCCTGTTTCATTCCATTTATAAACATTAAATGTCGCTGCTACTCCAGTATCACTGTCAACTGAGCTGACCTTTTTAACTGCCACCTTACCTTTGATCAAACGGTTGACTACATCAACATTTGATACTAATTTATCATCAGTATTTGAGCCAGGCTTTACAGTTACGACCTTTGCATTACCACCTTCAACTTCAAATTCTGATTTAACATTTTTTTCAACAACCCAATATTCTCCAGCATCTACTATTTTTGAAGTAGCGATACCATCATTATTAGTTGTAACTGTTAAAAGCGTCTTATTAGTATCAGCAATTTTACGGTCCTCATCAATATTCGTACTTAACTTAGGAAAATATTCAAACGTTATATTTCCCGCTGGTTTAGCGATAGTTTCATCAATATTAAATGAAGTCTTTGTAATTGTAAACTTACCTTTAGGAACATTTTCAACAATCTCTTTGCTCTCATAAACTAATGAATTATTTGTATCATTAACTTGTGGTGCGGTAAATGAATATTCAGTCGTATTTAATGTATATCCATCCGGTGCTTTGGTTTCAACGTAATAATATGTTGCTCCAGGTGTTAATCCAGTAAAGATTACATACCCTTGACCATTAGATTCAATTCCTTCATCAATTACCTTTTTATCAGCATCTAATAATTTAAATTCCGCTTTATATAAGCCAGTATTATGATCTAAAGATGACACTTTTCTAATCATATATCCAACTAACGGATTGCGGTAACTGAAACATCAGGTACAGAGACTGGGTTAATTGTATAACTTCCATTTTCATTAACCATAGAACCTGTCATTTTCATATCAACAAACTTAGCAGTTGTGCCATTCTTAGTTGTCATATTCTTAAAATGCATTTTTAAATATAACGTACCTGATTGTCCAGCCGCCAATTCTTTACTTTTAATTGATAGAATATTTTTCCCTAGTGATGTTCTTTGTTCAATTGAATCAAAACCAGTATTACTAATATCTGTTGTTTCATCGAACTCAATATCGTTTGGCAACGTGATACTCAACGTACACTCAGTATACTTGGAAGCATCTGTACTTGCTGAAACAGCATAATAAATTGCCAAAAAGAATGAATCTCCTGAATCAGCTTGTGAAACATCAACATCCTGTCCATTGACTTTTTCTACGATTCGTGAGTTAAATGTAATGTTCGCATCAGCATTACCATCAACCGCATTAATTATGGTTCCATTTGACATCACCCCAATTAACATAGCCAATACTAACGATAAAATTCCAAACTGTTTAACCATTTTGGTTTTCTTGAGTTTTTTCATTAAATTACCCATTCTCTAATTCTCCCCCTTTTATTTATCTGATTTTCTTCAAATCATTTGTTAAAATAATCTCATCGTGTTTCTTCTTTTCATTATAACGATTAGTAATGCGATCAACCGCTATTTTTGCGCCATCTAAATCCGGTGAGGCAAGAATCAATGAATATTGTGTCATATTAAACTTTGAATAAACATCATTTTTTCTCAAACTATTTGAAATCACTTCTCTTAAAATATCTGCTTCTTGGCGAATCGCCTTTTCGTCTAAACAACCACTTGTATCAACGATCGTAAGTAAAGTTAAAATTCGTGCTTTCATCGAACGTCTTGCTGAACGAACATTGATTTGATAAATATTTTTAAAAACGTCAAAATCACAATAAAATGTATTATCATTGTTATCATCAACTGTTAGACTCTTTTCCAATTCTTCAACATCAATTTGTGTCGCAGGAGAAGTATCTAGAATCATTTCATAAATTTCTTTCAGTCGCTGTGACACTTCAATTCCATATTTACTATAGTAATAATCTACGATTTGACGATAAAATGATAATGCAAGATCTGTTTTACCTGTCTTATAATAAGCATAAAGCTTCATTTCATATAATCGTGTATCCATTATTTTTTGACTGTTTTGGTGATTACAAATTTGTAAAACCTGTTCATATAAGTTATTGTTAGCTAAAATCGTTAAAGTTTTTAAAATTGCCTCTAAACAATTACGTTCTAACAAATTATTTATTTCTAAGATCCAGTCATTATAATTAAACTCTGGTAAAACCTCTCCATGATATTTGTTGATCATTTCTAAACAGCGTTCATGCTTGCGGTAAGGATCATCTTCCTGTTCAACACGACGACAAAGTTTCAACATCTCCTCATAATCAACTCGACATTCAACTTCAGGATTCCAATAATAACTTCGTCCCTTAGATTTAATACAATCAACTTCTTTAAAAAACTGTTTCATTTCCTTTCGAGCTCGATAAATCAGATTTCTTAATGCTCCTTCCGGTTTATCAGCATTTCCATCTGGCCAAAGAAAATCAATCAGTTGTGGATTAGTTATATTAGCATTTCGATTAAGAATTAAATATACAATCAACAACTCAACTTGGGCACTTCGTTTCTTTTCTTGAGGAAATTCATTTTCCCCATCAGTGATATGCAGTCTACCTAAGGTCTTGATTTTTAATACTAATTTTTTATCCATAAAAATCACTCCCTTGTTTACATGTTTCAACATCATAATTATACTATATTCCAATTATGATATTTTCTTATTCAAAAAAATAAATCGTCTTTTTTCAAGACTTTAAATAAAATATAACCGTTTTGTAACCAAAATAATATATAATTAAAATTTTCTTTCAATCAAATTCGGATTTGATGCATACATGACTGCTGTCTCTTTTGTAATCTTATTTTGTTTATATAAATCAACGATCGCATCATCCATAGTAACCATACCAATTTGGCGATTAGTAGATATAGCATTATCAATTTGGTGCGTTTTTCCATCACGAATCAATGTTCTAATTGCTTGATTACAAATCATGATTTCAAATACGGGTATCATTTTACCATCAATACCTGGTACTAATTGTTGGGAGATGACTGCATTAAGTACCATTGCCAGCTGAACTCGAATTTGCTGCTGCTGTGAAGGAGGAAACACATCAATCATTCGATCAATCGTATTAGCAGCACCAACTGTATGCAAACTTGAAAAAACCAAATGCCCCGTCTCAGCTGCCGTAACTGCAATATCAATAGTTTCTAAGTCACGCATTTCACCAACTAAAATAACTTCTGGCGCCTCCCGTAAAGCTGCTCTTAACGCAGAAACATAGTCATGGGTATCGTGATAAACTTCTCGTTGTGAAACGATACTTTTGTCATGACTATGCAAATATTCAATAGGATCTTCAATTGTAATAATGTGTGTATTTCGATTACGATTGATCTGATCAATAATACAGGCTAATGTCGTAGATTTACCGCTTCCTGCCGGGCCGGTTACTAAGACCATTCCTTTCTTTTGATTAGCTAGGTCAGTAATTACTTTTGGAATATGCATTACTTCAGGATCAGGAAGTTGAAAACTAACAACACGTAATACTGCGGCACAAGAGTTTCTTTGACGATAAGCATTGACCCGAAACCGCCCTACATTAGGAATAGAAAAAGAAAAATCATCATCGCCACTTCTCATAAATTCTTCAATTCCAGCGTTATTAGCAATTTCATAAATATCACGAATCATCCGCTCAGTATCATGTGGTGTTAAACGTTCATCGCTATATTTTGAAATTCTCCCATCTATCTTAATAGCACAAGGCGAACCTGCAACAATAAAGATATCAGAAGCCCCTTTAGTTACTACTTCTTCTAATAATTTTTTTATTTCCATTTTATTCCTCCAGATTAATTGTTTTTAAACTAATTATTTTGAGACTATCATTTTCTTGCACAAATGACAGCTGTAAAACTTGAGAATCATTTATTTTATCTTCAAGCATATATAAATCATCTTCTTTTTGATACTCGATTTGAAGATTTTCTAAACTATATTCTAAATTTTGACTATCTAATTGATAATATTTGGTTAACAGCCGTGACTCACTTTCGTAATATTGACTAGTAATATTAGCTTGGCGAACGCTTGACTCATAATAAGAATTAGCTCGCAAATATGATAATATTGCCAGTACACACATAACTAAAATCACAAAAATCATAAAAATTGATGGCGCCCCAATTCCCAAACGCATTGAAGTATGTTTCTTATTCATCGTGATTACCTCCTAATACAAAAGGCAATTCACTGATAACTTCGTTTTTATTCTTTATCATTATTTTTCCTTGAGTAATCATATCTCTATCTATTTCAATAAAAATATTATCTTTTTGATAATGATTCTCATCGATTTTTTCTACTTCCAATAATTGTTCTAAATCAGCCTGCGGATAAGCTTGCATTGTTTCAATCATACTTTGCGCCTCAATTAATGCATTTTGCAAATTAGTCCCTTGTGCTTGTTTATTTTTAGCTTGCACTATAAATGAGGCACATACTGTTGTTGAAACAGCAAAAAAGAGGATAACTATGATTAATTCCATTAAAAACGAAAATGACTGTACTTTTGATTTCATACTTTCCTCCTATCCATGTAAATAAATTGAAATACTTTTGCTAACTTGATCACGTGTAACTGTAAATTTAAATAAACGGTCTTTTTGTTCTATTTTAAAATCATCTAATGCAAATAACTTACTACCCTCTTGTAACCCCGCATGATAGTCATTACTTGTATATAATTCCTTGAGATAACCATCTTGACAATAAATATAAGTAACCGTCTTAGCAGTTTTAATTTCTAAACATTGCGTATTATCTATTTCAACAATTTTAGTCGAATCGTCACTATCATTTGCTTTTAACTTCGTGTTTAAATAAGCCAAAGGCACAATTAAATCATCTTCTTGTTGACACGTATCATTAATAACTTGATATCCTTTTATTTCATAAGTAACAATAAAGAAAGACCCAATTACAAAAAGCAAGAACAATGACAGCGAAAATAATACATGTATATTACGATGTTTATTCATAGTTCTTCTCCTTTTTAAATACCTCGATTCGTGGTTTTAAATTATCTCCTTCATAATAATAAATAACCTGATAATCTTCATCATTTAAAAGCAACCCATAATTTTCCTTCAAATACTCAATATCTTTAGGATATTTGCCTTCAATACTATAACATTTTAAACTAAGTTGATTAATTGTATCACTAACCCGTTTTAGATCCTCATTTGATGAATATGTTGAAGTAGAATTGAAAGCATAAATGCTTACCATGATTATAACTATCAGTAAGATTATCTTTAACATATTTTTCATAAATAACCTCCTATAAAGAGGACATGATACTAATTAATGGCAACATTACCGACATCAAGACTATTCCCACTACTAAAGATAACAAAGTTACAATCGTTGGTTCTATGATATTTAAAAATTGGTCTATCGCACGACTAACTTCTTCTTGAAAACTATTTGATAATTGTTTCATGATTATATCAACCTGTCCAGTTTTAAAACCGACCTGAATCATATTTAACTGCATTCCTTGATAAATTTGATATTTTTTGATAACTTCAACGAAACTATCACCATTTATGAGATCTTCATTGCATTTTTCTAAATTAGCCCTAAGCTGTTTATCATCAACTAATTTTGGTACAAACTTCATTGCCTCTTGTAAATCATAACCACTAGAAATAAACAATGACAAAGCATAAGTAATTTGAGCTTTATTTAATGCTCTTGACAATTTCCTTGTTAAAAAAGATTTCTGCACTACGTTTGACAAGACATTTACATGGGTAATGCGCTGATATAAATATCCAGCAATAATTACTATCACCAGCACTAACAAGACCGCAAAACATATCAATGAAAAAATTTGACCAAATTCCATAAAACTATTAGCATACGATGATAAATCACTGCCTAGTCCATTTAAAACATCTTTAAAAATTGGTAATACTTTAAATACAATGATTCCTACAACCACCACCATCATAATAATTAAAATGATTGGATAAGTTAAAGCCTGTTTCAGTTTATTTGTTATATCATCAATTCGAGCATAATATTCACTTAATGATTGCATAACATCATCTAAATTACCGCTCGTTTCACCCACTTTGACTAAATTAACCATATAGTCATCAAAAGCTTTAGTTAGATCGATTGCTTCACTAAAACTTACTTGTTCATCTAAATATTTAGCAACTTCTTGAAGAACCCCTTTAATGTTTTTATCATCCATTTCTTCATATACCATCGTAACCCCTTGATTAAGACTAAATCCCGATTCTAAGATCATTGCCATCTGGTTACAAAACATATATTTTTCACTCATCGTCAATTTCATCGTTTTTCTCCTTAATAACGTGCTGTTTCAACGTATTTTCCCTCATAATCATACTTAGTGCTTGCGAAAGTCGGATCCATAATCGTCCATGTATCTTTATCCATAAAAATATCCGGATTGACCCAACCCTGCCCTTTAACATAAACTTCTAACCAAGAATGATATTCATCTTTATCAGTCCCCCCACAAATCAGTCGGGCTGGAATATGATTGATTCTTAACATTGCCGTCATCATTGAAGCATAATCAAAACATATGCCCTTTTTATTGTTAATTATTTCATCTAAATTTGGAATCAAATACTGCTGTTTTGCTAAAGCTACTTTATCATCGTCATAGTTTATGTAATTAGCCACAAATTCATAGACTTTTTTTATTCGTTTTAAATCATTATCTTCATCCTTCACTTCATCAATAGCTAACGTCGTAATCGCATCACCCGGTTTATAATTAACCAAGATATTAGGATATAAAAAGGGGAGCAGTTCGTTATCTAAAATAACATCAACTTCCACACTTTTTTTTATTGCATATTGGGTACCCTCAATATTTTCTAAAATTTTAATCAAATATTTTCCATTTCCCAACTGGAGTGGATAACTCACTCCTTGTTCATCCGTTAAATCATAATTTAGTTTTTGTTCATCTTTACTAATTTGAATTTTTATTCGTTTACTAACACCTGGTTTTAAAAAGGCCATTACATATCCTTGATTAGTATTAGAATAATCAACCTTCGCTACATCACTATCTAAAACCAGTGCCCCTGATGCTTCAGGATAAAGAATCTCATCAACTGTATAACTTTTTGATGTTGGATAATCACTTGGGTATTCTTGATTACTGTTATTATCACTTGAACATCCAGTAAGAAGACATGATAATACAGTGACTACCACTAGTATTCGCTTGTACATTACCATTATCCTCCTTAATTTTAATTATACACCGAAATATCTGGGATTGAAAAGAAAAAGGCAAAAAGAAAAACTCTCTCTACCTTAACTAATTCCTATATAATATAAACCAATCTGTATGATTCCAGCTATTACCATCACTGTAATCGGGTTCATTTTCTGTTTCCTTAATAAAACCAGAGCAACTATAAATATGGCTACAGAACCAAATTTCAAATTTGCAAAGTTTACTGTATCTCCAAAAAAACAGCTAACAATAATCAATAGTCCTGAAACTGCAATCAGCGACACTACAGCCGGACGAATATATTTTAAAATATTTTGAATAATTGACATTTGCTGATATTTTAAATAAATATAAGCAATCAGCGATACAATAATACATGAAGGTAAAATGCATCCCAATGTCGCTACTATAGCCCCATAAAAACTATCTATCTTTAATCCAACAAATGTTGCCGCATTAATTGCAATCGGTCCAGGTGTCATCTGGGATATCGTTATTAAATCTGTTAACTCATTCATCGTCAACCAATGATATAAATCAACTACTTGATGCTGAATCAGCGGTAAAGCAGCATATCCTCCTCCAAAACTAAATGCACCAATTTGAAGAAAACTGAAAAACAAAGTTAAAAGTTTCATTGTCTTTCCCTCCATCTGCTTACCATATTTTGTATAATTCCAATAAATCCACAACTTAAGATTACGTAAATAACATTTACATTAAAAAGATATGTTGCAATAAAAGCACATACCATAATTATAATTGGTAAGATTTCTTTTTCTTTAACAACCCCTACTGCCATATCATAAGCAACTGAAGCAATTACTGCCCCAACTCCAGCCTGCATTCCAGAAAGCATTAAGGCAATTATCTCATTGCTTTTAAAAATTTCATAAAACACTGACACTAATGATAAAATTACAAACGGTGGCAAAATCGTCGCTAAAATAGAAACTATCGCACCTTTGATTCCCGCTAATTTAAAACCAACTACAATTGCACCATTTACCGCAATTGCCCCTGGGGCAGATTGGGCAATGGCAATCAAGTCAAGCATTTCTTTTTCATCGATCCAGTTGAACTCATCAACATATTTTTTCTTCATCAATGTCACAATTACATAGCCACCGCCAAATGTAAAAGCACTTAAATAAAGATTTGTTACAAAAAGCTTCAACAACATTCCTTTTTTCATCATATCACCTTCCCTATAGTATAGTGCTAAATTATGATGATGTAAAACAAAAGATAACATTACTATTGCAATGTTATCTTAAACAATTCCTTTTTTCTATCTTTTAAAAGTAAAGATTAACTATTAATTTCATCAATAACTTCAGTAAATATACTAATCATCTCATCAACATCTTTTTCTTCAATGATGAATGGCGGCAACATTCTAATTACATTTGTTCCCGCAGTAATCAACACTAGACCTTTATCGAGAGCTTTTTGAATATATGGTTTGACTGGATGATCAAATTCTAAGCCAAGCATTAGTCCTAAACCGCGACGTTCCTTAATAAAATCATATTTTTCAACTAGTTCATCTAATTTAGTAATCAAATATTCACTGACATCTTGAACATGATCAAGCATTTGCGTTTCTTCTAAAATCTTAAAGACTGTCTTACAAGCTTTTCCAGCCATAGGGTTACCACCATAAGTAGATCCATGATCACCAGGTTTTAAAGCATCTCCGATTTTTTTATTTGCTACAAACGCTCCCATTGGGAAACCAGCCCCAATTCCTTTAGCTAGACAAACAATATCAGGCATGATTCCATATTGGAAATATGTCATGATCGTTCCTGTTCGTCCCATCCCACATTGAACTTCATCAAGAATCATTACAATCTCATGCTTATCACATAATTGTCGAATTCCCTTCATAAATTCTTGGGTGCAAACATGGATCCCCCCTTCCCCTTGAACAGGTTCTAAAATAATCGCAGCTGTTCTTGGGGTGATTAACTTAGCCACTGAATCCAAATCATTAATATCGCCATATTTTACACCCGTAATTAATGGTCCAAATGCAGTTTGATATGCAGGAGTTCCTGTTAATGTAACCGCTCCTGTAGAACGTCCATGAAAAGAATGATTCAAACTAATAATTTCACTATCAGCCTTTCCATGTTTTTCATAATAATATTTACGCGCTAACTTCAACGCCCCTTCGGTCGCTTCTGTCCCACTATTAGTAAAAAATACTTGATCAAGTTGTGTTGCTTTAATTACCGCTTCAGCAGCCTCAATTGTTTCAACACTATTAAAATAATTTGATATGTGCATTAAACGGTGCATCTGTTGACACATTGCATCTGTATACAGCTGATAATCATAGCCAAATGAATTAACACCTATTCCAGAATAAAAATCCAAATACTTTTTACCGTTTGTATCATATAAATAAACTCCATTACCGTGATCAAAAGTAACATCAAATCTACCATAAGCTTTCATAAAAGCATTATTAGCTCTATCAAAATAATCCATTTTTAGTCCCCCAATTTAATCTTATCTGCTAGACGATAATATAATTCTACTGCCTGCATCAAGACTTCTTCATCAAAATTAAATGTTTCTGTGTGTAAACCGCTAAAATATTTTGGTGTTTTAGTTCCTACATAAAAGAATATTCCTGGTACCTCTTTTTGATAGAAAGAAAAATCTTCAGCTAACATTAACGGCTCTTTTAATTCCTCATAATTCTCATCAGTTAATCTAACAAATTGCCGATATAGATCATAATCATTTAAAACCGGTGGATACATTGGCGGGCAACTAAATTCAATGGTACAGCCATAGGTTTGCTCCATCCCATGATTAATTGCCTCCATCGTATCTGTAATTTTTTTAAAAACTGTCTCGCTGTAAGTTCTAACTGTTCCTTTAAAAGTTGTTTGATCAGCAACGATATTTCGCACAGTTCCCCCCTGAATTTCTCCAATATTAATTACGCAGCTTTCAACAGGTGCTATTACTCGAGAAATAATACTTTGATATTGACAAATTATTTGACTAGCAATCATGATTGAATCAATTCCTAAATGATATAACCCTGCATGAGCACTTTTGCCAGTTATTGTCACATCAAGTTCACCATTTTGAGCCATCAATGGTCCCGGTCGACAAGCAATCTTTCCTGCTTCGATTGTCGGCATTAAATGTAAACCAAATATTGCTCTTACATTATACTGCTTTAAAATCCCAGCTTCAACAATTAACTTTGCACCACCTGGTGATTCTTCTGCCGGCTGAAATATCAATAAGATATTATGCTTCCACTTTAAAGGCTGCTCTTTTAGTTTTTTAGCTAATCCAAGTAAAGCAGCCATATGACCATCATGACCACATGCGTGCATATAACCATTATGACATGATTTAAAACTACAATTAGTTTGTTCGGATATTTTCAATGCATCCATATCACTACGAAAAGCCAAGGTTTTATCTTGATGATTATCAAGATAAACAAGAACCCCTGTATCCAAGATTGAAATTGGTTCATATCCCATCTTAGTTAATTCATCTTTAAGATATTTTGAAGTCTTAAATTCTTGTAAACCTAGCTCAGGGATTTGATGTAATTCCTGACGCCATCTTTTAATTTCATTTAAAGCGTCCATAACTGATCTCCTAAATTTTTCTTAAATCATCCATTAACTGAGTTTTACCTTCAGTTGTTTCATCTTTTTGTTCTTTAATAATTCGAGCTGGATTTCCAACTACCACTGCCCCTGCCGGAACATCACTTGTAACAATCGAACCAGCACCAACAACTGCACCTTTACCAATGTGTACTCCTTCAATAACTACAGCATTAGCTCCAATCAATACATCATCTTCTAATATTACCGGTGAAGCACTAGGTGGTTCAATAACTCCAGCTAAAACTGCTCCAGCACCAACATGACAACGTTTCCCAACTTCTACACGACCACCTAAAACAGCTCCCATATCGATCATAGTTCCTTCACCAATCTTGACTCCAATATTTATAACTGCACCCATCATAATTACAGCATTATCGCCAATCGTTACATGTTCGCGAATAAAACATCCAGGTTCAATACGAGCATTAATATTAGTCATATCTAACATTGGAATTGCACTATTACGACGATCTTGTTCTAAATAAGAATCAACAATAACCTCTTTATTTACCTCCATATAAGCTTTAATAGCCTCTAAATCACCAATACATACTTTACTATCTTCTCCACCAAACATTTTAAATTCAGTTGCTTCTGGTAAGTTTTTCCCTTTTAAATAAACTTTTACCGGTGTTTGTTTTTTAGCATCACCAATATATTTAATTATCTCTTCTGCACTATTTAACATATCTATCTCCTTTTCTATATCTCTATTGTTCCATTAAAAACATTTGTTGCAGGTCCAGACATCATGATCGTTTCATCTACATATTCAATTTCCAAACAACCACCTAATAATTCCACTGTTACCTTACTATCCGTATAATGATTTAAATAGCATGCATACATAACTGCACAAGCACCAGTACCACAAGCCATAGTTTCACCCGAACCGCGTTCCCAAACACGCATCTTAACATAACTTTTGTTAATGATTTGAACAAATTCAGTATTAACAGATGCAGGAAACAATTGATGGTGCTCAAATTTAGGACCTATTGTTTTTAAATCCAAAGTATCTAAATCAGAAACAAAAGTCACAGTATGAGGATTCCCCATTGAAATAGTAGTTAAACGGTATTCTCGCCCACCAATTTCTACCGGTTCATCAATCATTTTCTCTTTAGCATATGTACAAGGAATATCTTGACAAGTTAGGACGGGTTTGCCCATATTAACCTTTGCTCCAATACACTCATCGCCATCAAATAATAATTCTACTGTTCGTAATCCTGATTTAGTTTCAATTTTCAATACATGTTTATCACTCAATTTATGATCATAGATAAATTTAGCAAAACAGCGGATTCCATTTCCACACATCATTGCTTCACTTCCATCTAGATTAAACATTCGCATTTTAAAATCATACTGATCCGATGGTAAAATCACGATCATTCCATCACTTCCAATACCGAAATGACGATCACTTATTTTCATGATAAATTCTTTATCCATGGGAATCTCCTGATTTATTCCATCAAAGTAAATATAATCGTTACCAATGCCTTCCATTTTTGTAAAATGCAGCTGCATAATTCCCCTCCTTTTCATGTATTTACAAGATTTTATCAAATTGACTAATATTTTTCAATTCCAAGATTATATTTATTTAAAAAAGAACCTTTGCACATTTTAAAGGTTCTCTTCAGCCAATATTTCCATTACTTTCAAATACGCTCCATCAGCTTCAACCGGCTGACAAATTGTCCCATATTGATATAGTTCAGGAGCCGCATTTTCCATCACATAAGGATGCCCCACCATATTAAAAATTTCCACATCATTAAATCCATCACCAAAAAAATATGTGTTTTCTGTTTCAATTTCTAAGCGTGTTAAAATTGCCTTTAGCCCACTTGCTTTAGAATGGTACTTATTTCTAATTTCAATCAGATCATAATCATCCTCAAAAGCTAAATTAAAACAGCCAAATTGTTCAATAATCTCATTTTGTTTTTTCTTTTGACAATGAATATATAATTTAAATACCTGATCATCATATTTTTCATAATTAATTTTGTTCATATCAAAGTTAGCTTTTTTTAGAAATGGTGCAATTACCCCATCTTTTTGTAAATAAGCCCCATCTTTAAACAATAAACCATACTCTAAAGTTAATGATCGTGCTAATGAAATAGTTCGTTCAACATCATCATGATCTAAAGGCTCTTTAATAATCTCTTCACCATTTAAAATAACATGCGCTCCATCACTTAAAAGATATCCATCAAATTCAAACCCTCGAAGAGGTACTGTGATCAAAGGTAACAATCGTCCTGAAGCAATCATTACTAAAAAACCATGTTCGCGTAATTTTTGAAAAGCTTCAAACATTTGTTTAGTTGGCTTATCGATTCCCTGGCGCCAGTCAATTAATGTTCCATCCATGTCAAATAAAATTAATTTTTTCTTTTTCATTTTATCACCAGCGTCATTATAACAGTTATCTTCTCAATAAGGAATTAACATTTGTCATATTATTTCATGTTAAATATTAATAAATCAAACATATATTATAATGGTGATAGTATGAGATACATGTTTAAACGAGTTAATCGCGTATTAACTATTATTCTTTCAACTCTTATTTTCATGATAATTTGTTATTGGTGGTAATAGTGCATATTTAATGCTAGTAAAAATAGAAACCGTTATAATGATATTGAGGTGATAACCATGGAAGACATTAATAACGTTGCAGTTGAAGTTAAAAACGGTGAAATGGACGAAGAAGAAATAATTGCTTATATCAAATACTTAGAAAAAAAGTTTCCTGATGAAACACTTAAATCATTATCAATTAAAATTGACGGTGATGAGGTTGATTTAGATTATACTTTTTATCCTTTGGGTTTTGAAAGAATCCGTCGAATCACTGGATATTTAGTAGGTACTTTAGATCGGTTCAATGATGCTAAAGCTGCTGAAGAAAAAGATCGGGTCAAACATGCATAAAAAAGCAGCTCAAATCGAGCTGCTTTTTTAATCTAATTCTAAGCCACCAGTGTATAACTGATAATAAGTTCCTTTTTCTTTAATCAATTTATCATGGTCACCACGTTCAATGATCCTTCCTTGATCAAGTACCATGATGGCATCAGAATTTTTAATTGTTGATAAACGATGAGCAATAACAAAAACCGTTCGTCCTTCCATCAGTTTATCCATTCCACTTTGAACAATACTTTCTGTTCTCGTATCAATACTTGATGTTGCTTCATCTAAGATCAATACCGGTGGATTAGCAACCGCAGCCCGAGCAATAGCTAGCAGCTGACATTGTCCTTGTGATAAACTTGAACCATCGCCACTCAAAATAGTTTGATACCCATGTTCTAAATGCATAATAAATTCATGAGCATTGGCTAGTTTTGCAGCTTCTATACACTCCTCATCAGTAGCATCAAGTTTACCATAACGAATATTATCCATTACTGTACCAGTAAATAAATGTGTATCTTGCAAAACGATTCCTAACGATCTTCTCAAATCTGCCTTTTTAATTAATTTAATATCAATTCCATCATAAGTTATTGAACCTTTTTGAATATCATAAAAACGGTTGATCAAATTCGTAATAGTTGTTTTACCAGCTCCTGTAGCTCCAACAAAAGCAAGCTTTTCACCAGGTTTAGCAAATAAATTCATATCATACAAAATTGTTTTATTTTCATTATATCCAAATGTAACATCATGAAAACGAACATCACCAGCTAAACGGACATATTCGATTGAACCGTCTGGTCGCTTATGCTCCCAAGCCCAAAGTCCAGTGCGTTCTTTAACTGGAGATAATGTACCATCAGCATTTTCTTTAGCATTAACTAAAGAAACATGACCAAGATCATCTTCAACCTCTTCATCCATTAATGCAAAGATTCTTTCTGCACCTGCCAATGCCATCAACACCATATTTATTTGTTGAGAAATTTGTCCAATTGGCTGATTAAAAGAGCGGTTTAATTGTAGAAAGGCAGCTAATGTCCCTACCGTTAAATCCATATAGCCATTAATCGCAAGAACACCACCTACAACCGCAACTAACACATAACTTACGTATCCTAAGTTTCCAATTAACGGCATTAAAATATTAGCATATTTATTTGCTTGATATGCACTTTCAAATAATTCTTCATTGACTTTATCAAAATCAAATTTAGCTTCTTCTTCATGAGTGAAGACTTTAACAACTTTTTGTCCTTCCATCATTTCTTCAATAAAACCATTAACTTTACCTAAATTAGTTTGTTGAGCAAAGAAATACCGCCCACTACGATTAGTTACATGTTTAGAAACTAATAACATTACACAAACCATCAAAACACTAATTATCGTCATTGGAATAGACATTACAATCATTGAAACAAGAACACAAACGATCGTTGTTGCTGAAACAATAACCTGAGGTACACTTTGCGAAATCATCTGTCTTAAAGTATCAGTATCATTAGTATAGATTGACATGATATCCCCATGGTTATGAGTATCAAAATAACGAATCGGTAATTTTTCCATATGTTCAAACATCGTATCACGAATTTCTTTTAACGATCCCTGAGTCACTTTAATTAAGAGCTTATTATAACTAAAAGTAGCAATTACTCCTACTGCATAAATTGCAATCATTTTCAAAATCGCATTCGTCAACGGTCCAAAATCAGGATTTGCCATATTAATATATGGTGTAATATAATCATCGATTAAGCTTTTGATAAAGATTGTTCCCATAACACTAGCAATACTACTAACAATGATTAATAACAATATTGCAAAGCAGGTCTTTTTATGTCTTTTAACAACAAATTTAAACAATCTTTTCATTGTTTTTCCCCGACTATTACTCACTTAAAGTTCCTCCCTTCTTTTGTGTTTCATAAATTTCTTTATAAATTGCACTAGACTCCAATAGTTCATCATTAGTACCCATAGCACTGATCTGACCATCATCTAAAACAATGATTAAATCAGCATCTTCAACTGAACTAATTCTTTGAGCAATAATTAATTTTGTTGTTCCAGGGATAACTTTTTTAAACGCACTACGAATCAATGCATCTGTTTTAGTATCAACTGCACTAGTTGAATCATCTAAAATTAAAATTTTGGGTTTCTTTAGCAATGCACGAGCAATACACAATCTTTGCTTTTGCCCTCCAGAAACATTAGTTCCGCCTTGTTCTATATAGGTATCATATTTATCTGGGAAACGTTGAATAAACTCATCTGCCTGAGCTAATTTACAAGCCTCCACAATTTCTTCATCACTAGCTTCTTTATTACCCCAGCGCAAGTTTTCTTTAATTGTTCCAGAAAACAAAACATTTTTTTGTAATACCATTGCAACTTCATTTCGCAATGTTTCCAAATCGTATTTTCTAACATCTTTACCGCCAACTAAAACTTCTCCTTTAGTTACATCATATAACCGTGGAATAAGCTGAACAAAAGTTGATTTAGCACTACCGGTTCCACCAATAATCCCGATTGTTTGTCCAGATTTAATATGAACATTGATATCACGTAAATTAATTTCTTCTTGATCATCAAAATATGAGAAATTAACATTATTAAAATCAATTGAACCATCTTTAATTTCATAATCAGGCTCAGCAGGATTATGCAGCGTTGATTTTTCATTGATTACTTCACTAATACGTTGGGCTGAAGCAATTGACATAACTACCATGACAAATACCATTGAAAACATCATTAAACTCATTAAAATCATCATTACATAGGTAAATAAACTAGTTAATTCTCCAGTAGTAAGATTTCCCCCGACAATTAAGTGTGCTCCAAACCAAGAAATTCCAATAATACATCCATATACAGTTAACTGCATTAGCGGCATATTAAAAACTAAATAGTTTTCTGCCTTTACAAATAGTTTATAAATCAAAGTTGATGTCTTTTTAAATTTCTCGTCTTCATGTTCTTCACGAACATAAGCTTTAACAACCCGAATTCCATTAACATTTTCTTGAACTGAAGCGTTTAAATCATCATATGTGTTGAATACTCTTTTAAAATACGGATGAGCTCTAGTCATAAAGAAAACTAAAAGAACTCCTAAAAAGATAATTGCCACTAAAAAAACCATAGCAATCTGAGCATTGATCGTAAAAGCCATGATCATGGCACTAACCATCATCAATGGGGCACGGATACAAGCTCTTATTAACATTTGAAAAGCATTTTGGACATTAGTAACATCCGTCATCATTCTTGTAACCAATCCAGCAGTTGAATATTTATCAATATTAGCAAAAGAAAAATCTTGAATATTGTAATACATTGCCTTTCTTAGATTTTTAGCAAAACCTGTTGAGGCCTTAGCGGCATATTTACCAGCCAAACCTCCTGCCGCTAAAGAAATAAAGGAAGCGAGCAATGTAATGATTCCTAATTTAACAACCATATTCATATCTCTAACTTCTATTCCCTTATCAATGATCATCGCCATTAAAAGTGGAATTACAACTTCCAAAATAACTTCAACCACAACAAGTACAGGTGTTAAGATCGTATCTTTTTTATACTCTTTTATTTGGGCTAAAAGTGTTTTTAACATTTATATACCTCCCTAAAAATTAAATAGCGTGCTATGAATAACAGTAAAATAAATATTAAGAATTACTTCTTAATATCTTAATCAAATAACTTTGTAAATTGTCTATTTCTTCTTTTGATAATGATTCAACTAATTTTTCATCAGACTGTTGGAAAACAATCCGTAGCTGTTTATCCAGTTCTAAGGCCTTTTCAGTTACTTCAATATTTTTAGCACGAGCATCATGACGACACGGTACCCGGGTAATTAATCCCTTTACTTCTAAACGATTCAAAATTCCAGTAACTGTAGGATTAGAAATATCTAATTCTTTTTCAATATCTTTTTGATTCACACTAATTCCTTTGTCGTGAGATTTAAACAAATAAATTAATGTAAATGTCTGTGAAGCAGTTAATCCAAATTTACTAAATTGTTTATTTAAATGCTGTTCATGTAAATAAAAAACTTGTTTGATTAAAAATCCAATTTTTTTATTTGGCATTTTACCACCTCCAAAATAAATAGCACGCTATATATTATATGCAAATATTAGCAAATGTCAACTATCTTTCAATAATTATTTATCATCTTTATAAGAGCTGATAAACGATAAAAAGCTAAGAATCATCTTAGCTTTCTTCATCCTCTTTTCCCCATTGTTCAATCCATAATTTAGATGAACGAGACATTTCTTCAATAAATGGATCAGTCCATTTGCGATTATAAATATCATCGACAAAACTTCGTCCCCCACTGCTGCGATTAGCTAAAACTGCTCGATCATCAAACATTTTTACTAACTTTTCATCATCAAATTTTTCATAACGATCAACACTAACAACATATTTAGAATCAAAACGAGCAGGCTTAGTTCGATGTTGCTGCTGTTCTGTCGGATAACCCATTACAAGCATCCCCACTGGAGCTGTATATTGAGGTAAATTTAATAATTCACGATGTACTTCATACTGCTCAATGATATCACCGATAAAACAACTTCCTATTCCTAAACTTTCAGCTGCAACAACGGCATTTTGAGCTGCAATCAAAGTATCACTAAATGCTAATAAAAAATCACCATATGATGGCGAACGCATCTGTTCTTCACCATGATAATATTTAAATGCATCATACCATTTTTGATAATCAGCAACAAAGATTAAAACTAGGGGTGCTTTTGCAATAAACGGCTGATTATCACACGTCTTCGCTAATTTTTCTTTAATAGCCTGATCTTGTATATCAATAATCGAATATAATGTCATATTCCCTGCAGTCGGAGCCTGAATGGCTGCATTAAAAATTAATTGTTTTTCTTTAGCCTCAATTGGTTTATCTTGATATACACGAACCGATTTACGCTCAAATAACTGCTTAATTGTATTATTCATAATTTTCCTCCTGAAATCCCTATTGTCTATATTATACACAAAAGAAAAGTAGATACCTAGTATCTACTTGTTATTTTCTTTATATTCTAAATATTCATCATATGTTGATAAACGATCTAAAATACCATTTTCATTAAATTCAATAATTCGATCAGCAATTGTTTGAACAAACTGATGGTCATGGCTGGTAAATAAAATATTCTCCTTAAAATTAATAAGTCCTTGGTTTAGGGCTTGAATTGATTCCAAATCAAGGTGATTAGTTGGTTCATCTAAAACTAAAACATTAGCTTCGGCCATCATCATCTTAGCCAGCATACAACGAACCTTTTCGCCTCCTGATAATACCGAAGCTTTTTTTAGCGCTTCTTCACCAGAAAACAACATTCTTCCTAGCCAGCCCCGAAGATCTTGCTCATATTCATCTTTAACCGAGAATTGACGCAACCAGTCTACTAAAGTTAAATCACAGTTATTAAAAAACTCGGAATTATCTTTAGGAAAATATGATTGTGACGTCGTTACTCCCCATTGGAAAGTTCCTTCATCCGGTTCAATTTCACCCATAATGATTTTAAAGAATGTCTCTGTTGCTTTAACATCGCCGACGAAAGCTACTTTTTCTTTAGGATTAATTGAGAAACTAACATTATTTAATAATTTAATACCATCAACTGTTTTTGATAATCCTTCTACTTTTAAAACAATATTTCCAACTTCTCGACCTGGTTTAAAAGCGATAAACGGATAACGACGAAGAGAAGGCTTAATATCAACCATTTCTAAGTTATCTAATAATTTTTTTCTTGAAGTTGCCTGCTTAGCTTTAGAAGCATTAGCACTGAACCGCGCAATGAATTCTTCCAATTCTTTTTTCTTAGCTTCTGCCTTTTTATTTACTTCTTTAGCTTGTTGTAATTGTAATTGGCTATATTCATACCAAAAATCGTAATTACCAACATATAATTGAATTCGCGAGTAATCAATATCAGCAATATGTGTACAAACTTTGTTTAAGAAATAACGGTCATGGCTGACAACAATAACAGTATTTTTAAAATTCAATAAGAAGTTTTCTAACCAGCGAATACTGTCTAGATCAAGGTGGTTAGTTGGTTCATCTAATAATAAAACATCAGGATTCCCAAATAATGCCTGAGCAAGCAAAACTTTTACTTTCTGGTTTCCATCTAATTCTTTCATTTTTAAATTATGTAACTCTTCACCAATCCCTAAACCATTAAGCATGATTTCTGCATCTACTTCGGCATTCCATCCATCCATTTCTGCGAATTCACCTTCAAGTTCAGCTAACTTGATTCCGTCTTCATCATTGAAATCAGGTTTAGAATATAATACTTCTTTTTCTTGCATAATTTCATAAAGACGTTTATTACCCATGATAACAGTTTCTACAACACCATTTTCATCATAAGCAAAATGATCTTGCTTCAAGACCGATAAACGTTTATGTGGTTCTAAAATTACTTCACCTTTATTAGGCTCAATTTCTCCAGCTAAAATTTTTAAAAAAGTACTTTTACCAGCTCCATTAGCACCGATGATTCCATAACAATTACCATCAGTGAATTTAACACTTACATTTTCAAACAAGGCACGATCACCATATTGTAAAGATACATTTTGTGTAGATATCATTAATTAAACTCCTTTTTACTAAGTCACATTATTATGTCATAAAGCAATGATTAAATCAATATAATTTATCATAAGATTGTTCAAATCAAGCTAATTATAACAATATTAGTATCTATCTTCATCATTATTTATTTTCCATAACAAAAAATAATTTAAATCTCCCATCTAAAATCAATATCAATATTTTAATGATGTAAAAAAAGCCGAGCTAATAAAATCCTTTGCCCAACTGAATTTATTACAACGAAAATCGAACAAATAATAGGATAGAAGAATAAATTCAGTGATCTATTGTCCCTCCCATTGAACCGTATGTACGGGTCTCGTATACGGCTCTACATTTATATCGCTATCACAAACTCTTAAGATAGTAATCGAGGGGATTGACTAAACCTAGTTTGTCTCTTTTCTTTATACCTAAAACTTTTGATGATATTGTAAAATTTACGACATTCATCGCACTTCTTCTATACCATCCTAATCTTGTATTCACACATATATATATTTCTTCTTCACTAAACCCGCATCGACATGCCTTGTTTAGCTTCATTAAATTTCTATTCGTAACCTCGAAGATTTTGTTACACTACTTCTTTCACCCATAACATCGCTGTTAATGACTTGCGGTTCACTATACTTGGCGGTAAATACCCGTGGTTGGACTTTCACCAACTAGATGTATGCCATGCGTGGCACACTTAAAAAAAACAATACAATGAAGTATCTCATTGTATTGTTTTAATTTACTTTTTATTGCATTTACCATTTCTAAATGCTGGATTATAGGCATAGTAATTATCACTGTTTAAATGCCCTTTAACGATCTCCAACGCTTCAGCAAATCTTTGATAATGAATAATTTCACGTTCTCTTAAGAAACGAATCGGTTTTTTTATTTCCTCGTCATCAACAAGAGCTAAAATGTTATCATAAGTTGTACGTGCTTTTTGCTCTGCCGCCATGTCCTCCGTTAAATCAGTAATTGGATCGCCTTTAGATTGGAAATAGGCCGCTGTAAAAGGTACATTACTTGCACCTTGTGGATAAATTCCCAAAGTATGATCAACAAAATATTTATCATAACCTTGTGCTTTTATTTGATCAATTGTTAAATCTGTAGTTAATTGATATAAAATGGCACTGATCATTTCAACATGGGCTAATTCTTCAGTACCAATATCTGTCAATAACGCTTGAATTTCTGGATATGGCATTGTATAGCGTTGAGATAAATATCTAAGTGCCGCTCCAAGCTCTCCATCAGGTCCGCCTAATTGGTCAATAATAACTGCCGCTGCTTTTGCATTCGGTTTAGTAATGTTTATAGGGTATTGCAAACGTTTTTCGTACAACCACATTTATGATCACCTACCCATGGCCAAGGTGCAGATAAGTAATCGTTTTGGTAAGCTCCAACTTCTCGATTTACTAAAGCATGACCTTGTTTTTGATATTCTTTTTTTGCTGCTTTTAAACGTGTTGCTGCCTCATTAAAATAATTCATCGCTTCTTTATCACAGGGATGAGTATCAATAAATAATGCAGAATCTTGCACTGCAAAATCCAACATCATGATTTGCATTAATAGATCATCATTTTTCATCGGCATAACTCACCCCATGGCAAATCTAACTCTTCAAAGATAGTTCCAGAGTGAAAAGCTTTAACAATTGGATATATCTTTCTAAATTCTTGGCATTTTATTGATGAAATACCTAACTCTAATTTATTCATTAAATTCCTCCTTCTACTCTAAATTATGAATATTGAAATAATTCGTATAGGTTAACATCACAAGAAACTTATTTATAATATTTATTAATTTTTTATTTACAAGATTTTACAATTATGTTATTATTAATTGGCAGTTGGAAATAGAGGTATAGTTCAATGGTAGAATACCGGTCTCCAAAACCGTTGATGTGGGTTCGACTCCTACTACCTCTGCCAGTAAACAAATAAGTGGCTAATTAAGCCACTTTTTTATTTATTAAAAAGAATTATCTGGAAATTTTATCATCACTTTTTCAATCAATAACTTTATCAACAACTGTTTGAAGTAATGAATCATTTTAAGATAAATAGTACTTTAGAATCTCATCGATTTTGGTATCTTCTTTTTTTACTATTAATAATATTTGTTTATTTTTAATTGCTACAAATGTATTATCAAAATAATAGCATTTATCAGCATACTCAGTTTGAATATACTTAAATTTTTTTATCGCTTGTAAATAATTTAAATATTTTACATCATTAGTAGACCATTCCCCTGTCGTTTCAACAATTGCATCAATTTCTGTTTCATCAGGAATCCTGCTATCTCGCTCCACGCCACAAACTATTTCTTCAAATACCTTATTTGCAATATAATTATTTAAACATTCATATTTACTTTCTAAAAAAATCAATTGCTCTCCTTCATAAGAAGTATTAACATAATTACTAACTAAAATCGACCGCGTTGAAGTGCTCTCAACGTTTATTCCCTTTTGTAAAGGCTGAATAGTTTTAATATTAATATCAAAATCAATATTTTGCATTGCAATCACAAATACTACAACTAATACCATTGCAACAGCAGTCTTCCCTCGTCTAAGTGTACTATTAATTTCATGGTAAGCTTTCTTATTGATATAATAATTATATATTTCAAAACCACCAATTACTATTATCAGGCCGATCAAAACAAACGGGTTATATACTACAATATCAATTATCACTAAAGTTAAGATAAATAATAGAATCAGCCCAATTAACTTTTCAATTATAAAACATAGTTTTATCCATTTTTTTAACGATTTTTTATTTTCTTGTTGGCGATTGATACTTAGCTTCATCAAGAATAGTGCAATACCATCGATAACAAACATTAAAGCTATAAAGATATATAAATAATGACCGAAAAACAGCTTTGTATTAAGAAAGAAACTGCCAAGAGTATATCGAATTACCAATAAATTCATTTTCCATATACTTGAGTTTATAATCAATAATATTAATGCACATCCAATTATTAAAAAAACATGGAAATATTTATATATGTTGCCTAATGCCATTAGCCTTGCTGCTTCATCTGTATGTAGATTCGCTGCATTAATATCTTCATTATAAAAGAATGAAATTTCTCTATAATTGTCAACAAAGCGATAGCCTTCTAAAGTGATCATTTCAAGATAATCAGGTGTTAAAAGATTATAATCCATTTGATATTTAACTTTTCTGGGCGACCGCCGTTCAAATTTAAAAAAAGTTGTTCCCACTTTCACTAAATACCAGCCATCTTGTGCCATTTTTTCTAAATAGGTAATACATTCATCTTCATAAAGTAACAAATCATTGAGCAATCTATATTTAACCTTCACTATGTTCTCCCACTTTCCATAATTTAAAATAAAATTTCCCCATGTAATTTTTATTAAAAAAAGCCATTAAATAAATTAACAATTGCCAATATCAATACGCAAATCAACTACCGCTAAATCTTCGGTATAAAAATTGTGATACATTTATAAATATCTATAAACATATACCAGTTATCAAATCTTTATATTCATCACTATGCAGGTGATAATCAACTTGATATTTTAAATTCTGAGATTTTTCCCTTACAAAAATAAAATTTAATAGTTCTTAAAATCCAGCCATTTCTTGCCTAATAAATTTAATTGACTTAGATATTCCTCCTCATCTATAAACAGCATATCATATCTTTTTATTTTAATTTTTATCTTGATTTACCTCATTCAAAGCTTTTATCTGCATTTCCAGTTTCCGCTTTTCCTCTTGCAGTTTATATTTACCTATTTTTGTAATCTGGTAAATTTTTTTTCGATCAATCTCACTTACTAATTCAATATAACCATCATTTTGAAACCGCGATAAGAGAGTATATAAAGTTCCTGCTCCTACCCTTATCTCATCATTTGTAATTCGCATAATTTCATTCATAATTTCATAGCCGTGTCGAGGAACATTCAATACTACTAAAATATAGAACATTTGAGGCGTGAGTGTCTCAAACTCTTTTCTTGCCATTTTTACCACCCTTATATCGATTATCGATACTCTTCTTACTTTTATTATACACTAACTATGTTGATAATCAATATAGTTAACTAAAAAAAGAATCCCAAAGGATTCTTATTCATCACAATACAAATGCATTGGATATGATAGATATTCTAATTCATCTAATTTTTCAACTGTCATATATCCTGGTGGCGCTAATAAAATAGATGGGATACGATTAACTACGGTTGCACATGTATGTTCAACTGTCGCAGGTTTTTGAACATAGAAACCTACATCAGGTTCACCTTTAATTTTCCAGTCGCACATATCACCATCATCAGGTCCATAGACTTTACCAATACATTGAGTTTCAATGATTGGTCCTTGGAAAGTTTCTGTTGTAACTACCGCAGACATTCCGATACAATTTCCTTTCGGAATTGTTTCACCCAATGTTTCTGAATATAAATCAGTATCATAAAAATATGGTACACATTTTTGTGTTTGCGATTTGATTGTCCATCCCATTTTATTGCACAACGCTTCATTTGAATTCCATACATAAGCTGGTTCTAATGTCTCAGGATGAGCAAGTTCTTTTTCAAATTGTTCAGGACTAAATCCAGCTCCATGAGCTTTAGCAAGTGCTAAACCATAATCTTCAACATTATAAGAAACTGCACCCTCAATTTTATCAATACGTTGACATCCAGCAGCAACTGTTCCAATCATATTGATCCAGTATATATCCTGCATTCCTGAACCAACGATTGTGCACCCTGTTTCTTTAGCTAATTCATCTAATTTATTAGTAAGTTTTGATGAAGTAGTCCATGGATAAATTGCCTCTTCACATGTTGTTACAACATTTATTCCACGGCGAACACATTTTTCAAAATGAGGATAGCAATCTTCCATAAAACTAAATAATGTGACTACTGCAATATCTGGATCACATTCATCTAACACAGCATCTGCATCATCACTGATCGTTACCCCTAGATTAAATCCTAATTCTGCAAATTCACCAATATCCTTGCCTACAACATCAGGATTTACATCGATAGCACCAACAATATCAGCACCTTTTTCATATAGATAACGGATTATATATTTTGCCATTTTTCCGCATCCATACTGTACAACTCTAATTTTTTCTTTATTCATCTTGATTACCTCCATATACTCTAAGTATAAACTTTATTGTTACCATAAGGTCAAGAATTTGTGAAATAATTATCAAATTTTTATTGGAACTTGTAACCTTAAATACATATTTCTTTGTTTATCGTTAAATATCAAAATATCATTCAAACTTTCGCATAGATAATCCCCGACTATTGTATAATTTTTAGATTCAATTTCATCAAAAAGACGATGTGCATATTCCTTTTCTTTAGTAAAATCATCACAATAAATACATAGATACATATTAGCTGGAATTGTTTCTTTTTTTAACGGAATTTCTTTTTTATCATCAATAAAAACAAAAATTTCAGTTGCACAAAATTTTCTTTTCAAAACATATTCCTTACGCAAAATAGTTCCTGGATTAAAAAAGATTGTTGGAGGTAAAGCTTGTTTAATGAGATCATCTTTAAATTCCCTTAATAATTCTTCATAAACATCTAGATCATAATCATAAAAATTTACTTTTTCATCAACATAGAGCATCGTTCTTTTATTTATAAATTCTAATGTGATCATTCCAACTTTTGGGGCAGCTTTAAAAAGTTCAAATGAATCAATTGTTTTTTGAATTGCTGCTTTTTGCTCATTTAATTGAATAATTTGATTGTTAATCTGTAGCTTACTTTCTTCTAGTTTTTCCTGTAATAATTCTAAATTTTTTGAATCAAAAATTTCTTTGATTTCTTTTAAAGTCATTCCCAAATTCTTTAAATACTGAATTATGTCAAGTCGTGCAGACTGACCAATATCATAGAGTCGATATCCGTTATGTTCATCTACATAAGCTGGTTTAAATAAACCCATTTTGTCATATAATCTTAGGGTTTGTTCAGTTACGTTATTTAATTTTGCCATTTTCCCTATTGTATAACGTTTCATTTAAATCACCCATAAACATTATACCAAGAATAAGGTTTTTTGGTAATTGAGATGATAATATTTCGTTTACAAATTTCTATTCCATGATAGAATAGAAGAAGGTTTAAGGAGACGTATATGTTAATAAGTGCAAATAATTTATCAAAAACGAATGGTATTAAAAATATTGTTGATAATGTTACTTTTTCAATTGAAGAAACCGATAAAGTTGCTTTGATTGGAGTTAATGGTACGGGGAAAAGTACCTTGTTGAAAGTCATTGCTGGAAATGAAAATTATCAGGGAGATATTATTAGAAAAAAAGATATGACAATCTCATACTTACCACAAAACCCTGATTTTGATCCTAATAACAGCGTTATTAAACAAGTTTATAAATTAATTGATGCCAGCGAAGTTAATGAATATGAAATCAAAGCAATTTTAAATAAGTTTGGAATTACTAATTTTGAACAGTTAATTAAAGAATTATCAGGTGGTCAGCAAAAGCGTATTGCCCTTGCAATCACCTTGCTAAAACCATGTGATCTCTTAATTCTCGATGAACCAACTAATCATCTAGACAACGAAATGATTGAATATTTAGAAAAATATTTAATTAAGTTCAACAAAGCCATTCTAATGGTTACCCATGATCGTTATTTTCTTGAACGAGTTACCAATAAGATCATGGAAATTGATCGTAGCAAAATTTATGAATACACTGCTAACTATTCAAAATTTCTTGATTTAAAAGCACAACGCGAAGAAGCTGATCTAGCTTCCCAAAGAAAAAGAAAATTATTCTTAAAAAAAGAATTAGAGTGGGTTAGAGCTGGAGTTCAGGCTAGAACTACTAAAAGCAAAGAGAGACTTCAACGATTTGAACAGCTCAACAATATTTCTGATATTCAAACTATTAATCAAGTAGAATTAATCAATACTGCTTCTAGACTTGGTAAAAAGACAATTGAGTTGAAAGATTTGAGTATGTGCTACGATGATCATACCTTGTTTAACAACTTTTCTTACTTATTTAAACGAACAGATCGAATTGGAATCCTCGGAATAAATGGTTGTGGTAAAAGCACCCTTCTAAAGATTATCGCTAAAGAGTTAGAACCAAGCAGTGGATCAGTTACTCATGGAGATACAATTAAAATCGGATATTTTAAACAGATGAATGATGGTCTTGATGAAAATATGCGCGTGATTGACTATATCAAACAAACAAGTAATGATTTAAAAACCCTTGAAGGCAGCTTTACTGCTAAACAAATGTGTGAACGTTTCCTTTTTGATTCAAGTTTACAACATACTTATATTGCTCGTTTATCAGGTGGAGAAAAACGTCGTCTATATTTGTTGAATATTTTGATGCAAGCTCCCAATGTACTATTGTTTGATGAGCCAACTAACGATTTAGATATTTCCACTTTAGCTATTCTTGAAGATTATCTTGATAGTTTTAATGGCATAGTCATTACCGTATCTCATGATCGTTATTTTCTTGATCGTATTTGTGATGGCTTATTCGTTTTTAAGAATCAACAAATCACTTATTGTAATGGTGGCTATAGCAGTTATATCGATATTTCTGAACAACAAAATAAGAATAAAAGCGACGGAGCTTTAAAATATAAAGAACAGAAAAAACTTCAAAGTGCTATTCGCTTAAGTTTTAAAGAAAAACAAGAACTTGAAAATATGGAAAAGGTTATTCTTGAGTTTGAACAACAAATCAAAATTATTAATGAACAAATGAATGAGTATCAAAGTAATTATAATAAATTGTCAGAATTATCAAATCAGCGTGACTATTTAAATGAACAACTTGAGATTAAAAATGAACGCTGGTTAGAGCTATTAGAAAAACAAGAACAAAGTCAAAAATAAAATAGCGCCTTATGCGCTATTTTATTTATATTGATTTAAAAAATTTATGATAACATCAAAGACCGCTCTAACATAAAAAATTGAACGCTCATGATCAGCTTTAGCAACTTTGCATAAAGTTGCATTATAACCATACTCTTTTTATTTTTGATATAATTCTACTGATTGTTCAAAAGGAACAACATGATCCTTAGAACCATGCAGAATAAGAATTGGTAGCAAATTCATTTTCGCTTCAAGATAAGATACCGGTGATGCTTCACGATAGAGAACTTCATCATCCTCGCACCAGCACCCCAACAAATCATAAATATTTGTCATTTCTTTTTCATTATATTTACTAAAACCTTGATTGAAAGTTAAAAAGTTAGTCACACCATATAAATCGATCATTCCCTCAACATCTTGGGGATATTCTAGAAAAGTTTGATAACTATAATTTTTAACTTTTATAATTAAACTTTCTTGATCTCTAGTACTTCTAAATGTAAATCGTATTCATCTAAATACAGCCCACGATCTTCAAACTCAGCCTCACCAGTTTGATTATCATATGGATCTTGACGAATAAATTGTTTCGGTGGATAAAGATCGTATTGATATTCACTATTTGCAGGCATTCTAAACGGATCAAGGTGTCCAAAATAATACTGCCATCGTTCCTGATCACCATTACGATAAGCAGAACCTCCAAAAGAACAATCAGCATATAACCAGCCATATGGAGCAATATAAAATCTTGCCCAATCATGATTACCGATATCCTGTGGAGTTACATATAAACCTGCTTGCCAACGGGCAGGAATCCCCACGCAACGACATAAAGTAATAAATAATAGTGCTTGAACACCACAATCACCTTTTCCACCTAAAGCAGCATACTCAGGAATATTGGGAATTGTGTAATAATTCCGAACAAATGAATAGGTTATGTGAGTTGTAATATACTCATATATTAATTTAGCTTTAATTAAATTATTTGTCTCGTCTTTAACTATTTCTTTTGCCAAAGACTTTAAATAAGGGGTAAAAACAATATGCGGTGCTTGTTCATGTAAATAAAAATTAGGTTGACTTTCTAAAACATCTTCGGGTTTAAGTTCTACATATTTCATCTCATTATCATATTCATACTCCACATAAAAATCTTTAACCTGATCAATATTTTCTTCAAAATAGACAGTTCGCTGTGGATGACTTCCGTCATTTAAATATTTGTATTGCGGCATTGTCGCAATTAATTTAAAATTCTTAACTTGACAATCTTCTAACGGCAAAGGAAGATGAATTTTAATTTTTTTATTTGAATCTGATGCCTTGATCTTAATTCCCGTCTTTAAACGAAAATGATATGTTAATTGTCCCTTTGTTTTAATTTCATGTATTGCATTATTAAGCAGTGCAAAATTTGCTTCACGACTTTCAACTTTGCTTTTATCAAACAAACGTGCAGCATAATCATTTCTAGTCTTTAAAATGTTATCAAAAAAATCAGCTCTAAAGTATGGTTGTCCTTCTACAAAAATCCATTCTACCGCATTTTCATCTTGTAATTTTTCTAGTTCCTCATCACTAAAATCATTAAAATTATTATGACAAATTTTTAAAGCTTCTTCATATGATAACGGATATTCTTGAGGTATTCTACGAATAATTTCTTTTTCATGAAGCAGTCGTTTTTTTAAAGCTATTGGAATATCATTAGCTAATTTTGCATCAATTATTCTTTTCATTCTTGTAAAACTACCATGCCATTTTAATTTTAATAATTCCTCTGGCAACGGAATTTGTAAATACTGTAAGTCATCAAAATTATAATTTCCCATTATTCTTTCCTTTCTTTACATATACCAGGTGATAATATCATCAGAACGCTCATAGCCTAATTTTTCATGTAGTCGCATTGATGGATAATTATCTACTTCTACTTGTAAATAAATAATTTCGTTTTCAGCAATTAGTTTTTGCATTAAATACTGTTCTAGAGCCTGAGCTATTCCAAGACGTCGATATTCTTTAATTACTTCAACAAAACCAATTGTTCCCTCTATATGACGCCCAGCAAATCCAACAATCTGCTTTTCAATAAACGCACCCACAAATACATTAGCATCAATTCGTTCAAGCAAATATGCTTCTTCAATCGGAGTAGAATAATTTTCTTTAATAAATTCAAAATATTCCCTCCCAATTTCTTTAATTTCAACGATTGGGTTATTAATTATTCTAACATATTTTTTTAAATAGCCATACTGGTAAGCTACAATTTCTTTATTTAATCTCCATTTTTGATTAATTATATTAAAATATTTATCATTGTGAATTGCTAGCATTGAGCACTTATCTATTTGTTTAAGTGATTGTTCAGCAATTTTTTCATCTTTGAATGCAAGCATATAGATATCCTCAAATTTAAGCATTATTCCTGCCTGATTATAATATTTTATCTTAGCACCATGTTCAAGAGCATATATTAAATCTAAATTATTAAGATAATCTTGTTTAAGAAATTTTAATATCTCATTTTTCATCATTCCTACTCCTATTAAAAAAACAGGCACTGCCTGTTTTTAGAATTTTAAGAATCGTCTAATTGAAACAAAGCTTCCAACCAAACCAACGCCAGCCCCTACAGCAGCAATAACTAGTGAGAAATCGCGGATAAATGGCATTGGTGGTTTTAGTGCTAACATTGCTGACATTAATGCACCATTAGCGTAATCATATACCATTCCATAACCATAAACTAAAACAATAATCGGGATAATTGATCCAATTAGACCAATCAACATTCCTTCAAGCATAAAAGGAATACGGATATACCAGTTACTAGCACCGACCATACGCATAATACTGATTTCAGTTTGACGCGCTGTGATCGTGATTTTAATTGTATTAGCGATCATAAATAATGCAATAATGGCAAGTCCGACAATAAAAATCGATCCTCCAGTTTGAATAGTTTTCAAAGTTTTTACCATATCTTGTGTTGATTGTCCACCATAACTTGTTTTATTGACATTTGGTATTTCTTGAATCTTTTCAGCGATTTTAGCAATATTTGCTGCATCATCAACTTCTACTTCATAAGCCCCACCTAATGGGTTATCTGCTCGGTATGATTCAAATAAAGCAGCACCTTCATCACCTTGAGTTTCAATTAATTTATCTAATTCTTGATCTTTAGTATAATAAGTAATCTTTTTTACTCCAGAAATAGCTTCTATTTGTGGCCCAACTGCTTGTTCAGCAGCTTCGTCTATATATCTATCTAATTTTACATAAATACTAACTCCCTCTTCAATGTTCGAACTAATATCTTGAACATTTAAAGCTAAAACACCAATTACACCAATTAAAACAAGCGTAATCGTAACAGCGAAAATTGATGAAAATGACATTACACCATTACGCCATATATTTTGAACTGCCGTTTTAAAATGTTTAGGCAGATTTTTCATACAACTAATCAACTCGTTCATTAAATATCGTAACCTCCTAAACTAGTGTCCGCATTAACACATCCATTTTCAATCAAAATAGTTCTCTTTTTATGTTCTTGAACAATTTTACTGTCATGAGTAACTACTAGAATAGTAGTATTCTGTTGTTCATTAATTCTCTCTAAAAGATTAATAATTTCTTCAGATGTTTCTGGATCTAAGTTTCCTGTTGGCTCATCAGCAATTAGCACTTTTGGTTTGTTGACAATTGCACGAGCAATTGCTACACGCTGCTGTTGACCACCTGAAAGTTCATGTGGAAAAGCATTGACTTTATCCTCAAGTCCTACTAACTCTAAAGTGGCTCTAACGCGACGACGGATTTCTACACGTGGAGTATCAATTACTTCTAACGCAAACGCAACATTTTCGAAAACTGTCTTTTTTGGTAGAAGTCTAAAATTTTGAAATACAACCCCGATATTACGACGAAAATAAGGAACTTTTCGATTTTTAATTTTTGATACATCGCGCCCTACAACCTCTACTTTCCCTGAAGTTGCTTTTTCTTCGCGATATAAAAGCTTTATAAATGTTGATTTACCAGCACCAGTAGTACCAATAACATAAACAAATTCACCTGGTTCAATCGTAAGATTCATATCATTTAAAGCTCTTACACCAGTTTTATAGATTTTCGTTACATTTGTAAGTTTTATCATATTTATTGCCGTATTCGACTAACCCCTTTCTATTATTGTATTTATATATATTCAATTTTATTATATTCAATTTTCCTAGAGTCCGATTTTACTCCACGCATATTATAGCATACTTTATCGAATAAAGGCACAAATACTATTATTATATCGCAATTTTATGATACAATAAATTAAAGAGGTGACAGTATGAAAAAAGTGTGCCCGGTTTGTCAAACCACGCTTAAAACTAACTGCTTTATTAAGGATAATGGCATTTCTACACTTAGCTATTTAGAACTTATTATTAAAGATGATGATTTCAAAAAAACTAATTATGAATTGAAAAGCTGCTATTGTCCTAACTGCGGTCATGTTGAATTTTTTGTTGATTTAAATAATCCTGAAAAAAAAAATGATTGATCACAAAAAGTACAACAAAAAAAAGAAATCTTATGATTTCTTTTTTTATAAATCAATTGGTGGCAACGTGAAACCACGCCCCCTTACACTATGAGTAGCATTACTAATAATAAATGCAGTTGGATCAATCGCTAAAATCATGTCATTTAATAAATGCAGCTCACGTTTCGACACAACAGCCATTACCGCATATTGATTTTTCTGATGATATCCAGTTGTAACATTTAATAATGTACAGCCACGATTAATATCCTCAAAAACAATTTTTCGGATTTCCTGCCATTTAGGAGAAATAACAGTTACTTGTACTTTAGTTTCCCCCAACATCATAACTTGATCCATCACAATCGTTGTAATAATCACTACTGTAATTCCATATAAAACCTGTTCAATTGTAATTGGACAAAAAATCACCTGAAAAAGCAAAATTGCACAGTCAAATATATTAATCAGCCAGGCAACTGAAAAGCCGGTTTTTTTATTAACAATCAATGGAGGAATGTCCATTCCCCCGGTACTGGCTCCAACTCTTAAAACTAGCCCTAACCCTAAGCCAATACATAATCCGGCATATAGAGTTGATAATAAAGCATCACTAGTAATCGTTGATAAAGCAGGTACGCGTTCTAAAATTGCTAAAAAAGTTGGATATAAAAATGTACTTAACAAGGTTCCAGCTGCAAACTTTTTACCAAAGTAAAAATAACCAACAACAAACATTACAATATTTATTGCATACACAGTATAGGAAATATTTATTCCTGTCAATGATTTGACAGCAATCCCGATACCTGAAGCACCACCTGTAATCAACCCAACCGGGGTAATAAAAGCACAGATTCCTAACGCTAAAATAAAATTACCGACAATAATAATCAGTGTTTCATAAATATGCTTCTTCACGATGTCGTCCTCCTTACAATGCTGATTTTAAATAGGCATATATAAATCCATCAAGATCCCCATCTAAAACAGCTTTGGGATTATTAGATTCATATCCACTACGATTATCTTTCACTAGCGAATACGGATGAAGTACATATGATCTAATTTGTGAACCCCATGCTATTTCTTTTTGCTCTCCTTTTAATTCTTTTAATTCACTAGCTTGTTTTTCCAGCATCAACTGATATAACTTGCTTTTTAACATTACCATTGCTTGTTCACGGTTTTGAATTTGACTTCGCTGGCTTTGACAGGTTACAACAATATTAGTAGGTAAATGTGTAATTCGAACTGCTGAATCAGTTTTGTTGATGTGTTGACCACCGGCTCCACTAGCTCGATAAGTATCTATTTTCAAGTCAGTACTTTGAATCTCAATTTCAATCTCGTTATTAAATTCGGGCATTACATCAACCGATGCGAACGAAGTATGACGGCGTTTTGCTGAATCAAAAGGTGATAAGCGCACTAAACGATGAACTCCCTTTTCTGCCTTTAAATGTCCATATACATTATCCCCTTTTATTAACATTGTAACCGATTTTATTCCTGCCACATCACCATCTAAATAATCTAAAACCTCGACTTTCCAGCCTTTATTAGCAGCATAACGTTGATACATCCTAAATAACATTTCTGCCCAGTCTTGACTCTCTGTTCCACCTGCTCCAGGATGAATTTCAACGATTGCGTTTAAATCGTCATGTTCACCAGACAATAACATCATTGTCTCAAATTTTGATAATTCTTTTTCAAAAACAGTATAATCACTTTCAAGAATTTCCTTAAATTCTTGATCCTCAGTATTCTTTACAAGCTCATATGTTTCATCTAAACTAGTTAATGTCGTTTCTAATAAATCATATTGATCAGTTGTTTTTTTCATCTTATTTAACTTATCATAAGTCACTTTAGCTTTATTAGCATCATCCCAAAATCCCTCTTGTAGTGTGATTACGGTGAGCCCCTCAATCTCTCGACGATATGCTTCAATATCAATTGATTGATAAAACTCCGTCATTAATAAATGGGCTTTAGTAAGCCCATTTTTAATTTCGTATAATTCCATTACTTAAATGTAAGTTCCATCTTTAGATGAGGGATAGTTTGTTCTACTTCACTACCAGGACGGATTCCCATATGGACAATATTACGAGAAATTGCATCTGCAATACTTGATGTCATTTGTTCAAACATGTAGAAAGCTTCTTCTGTATATTCAGCTAAAGGATCTTTTTGCGCATAAGCTCTTAAATAAATACCATTACGTAATTTAGTCATAGCATCAATATGATTGATCCAAGTATAGTCAATTACTCCTAAAAGAATACTTCTTTCATATTGTAATTTCTTTTCTGGCTCTAACTCTTTATTAAAACGACTAATATACTGATTGAAAACTAAATCCGTTAATGTTTCAATTAATTTTTGTGGATCTTTTTGTAATGCTTCACAGTTACTAGCTTCTACTTCAACTAATAACATATAGTTTTTAGCAACAAAATCAACAACTCCAGCAACATCTACAATATCATCTTTTCCATCATGTTTTGTAAATTGGCGGACAGTCATTTCTATTGCTTGATTAAACATTCCTTTAACGATAGCATCCAAATTTTCTTCAGACATAATATCATCACGCTCTTTATACATGATTTCACGTTGTTGACGCATTACATCATCATACTCAAGAATATGTTTACGAGAATCGAAGTTTTGACCTTCAACACGTTTTTGAGCACCTTCAATTGCTTTAGTAACCATTTTATTTTCAATTGCTTGATCATCTTCTAAATAATCTGTAAATGATTTTAATCTTTCTCCAGCGAAACGTTCCATTAAATCATCTTCAAATGATACATAGAAAACCGAATAACCAGGATCTCCTTGACGACCAGAACGTCCTCGCAACTGATTATCAATACGGCGAGATTCATGGCGTTCTGAACCAATTACTGCTAAACCGCCAATTTCAGCAACACCTTCACCTAATTTAATATCGGTACCGCGACCAGCCATGTTGGTGGCGATCGTTACCGCTCCACGTTGTCCAGCTTTTTCAATAATTTCAGCTTCTTTAGCATGATTTTTAGCGTTCAAAACGTTATGTCTTATTTTACGACGATCTAACATTTTTGATAATACTTCAGATGTTTCAACAGAAACAGTCCCAATCAAAATCGGTTGACCATATGAATTACGAGCTTCTACTTCTTCACATAAAGCTTTGAATTTATTAGCTCTAGTAGAATAAATCTTATCATTGCGATCATCACGAATAACTGGACGGTTAGTTGGAATCTCAATAACACGCATATTATAAATCAATCTAAATTCTTCTTCTTCAGTTTTAGCTGTTCCTGTCATCCCTGCTAATTTATTAAATAATCTAAAGAAATTTTGATAAGTAATTGTTGCTCTAGTTTCTGTTTCTTCTTTAATTGGAACACCTTCTTTAGCTTCGATTGCTTGATGTAATCCATCAGAATAAGCACGACCAGGCATAACACGACCTGTAAATTGGTCAATAATCATAATTTTTGCATTACGAATATCACGAGTACCATCTTCTGTAGCAACCATATATTCAACATCGCGAGTCATTGTATAGTTAGCTTTCAAAGCTTGATTAATATGATGCACTAATGCAGTATGTTGTGGGTCATATAGGTTATCCAACTTAAAACCTTTTTCAGCTTTAGCAATTCCATCAGGTGTTAAAGCAACCGTCTTACTTTCGATATCAACTTCATAATCTTTATCTTGTTTCAAAGATTTAACAAAACGGTCAGCTTGTAAATATAACGCTGCTGTATTTTTACGACCACCAGAAATAATTAATGGTGTTCTTGATTCATCGATTAAAATTGAATCGACCTCATCGACAAGGGCATAATTTAACCCTTTTACTAATACTTTATCCTCTAAACGAGTTACCATGTTATCTCTTAAATAATCAAATCCTAATTCGGCATTGGTTGTATACGTAACATCACACCCATGAGCTTCTTGTTTTTGTTCAGGTGTTAGCTCCCGTTTATTCAATCCAACTGTTAATCCCAAAAAGTTAAATACTTTGCCATTATTTACAGCATCACGTCCTGCTAAGTAATCATTAACAGTAACAACGTGAACACCATTACCAGTTAAAGCATTTAAATATACTGGAAAAATCGAAGTTAATGTTTTACCTTCACCAGTCTTCATCTCTGCAATATCACCTTCATGTAATGTGATACCACCCATCAACTGTACTTTGAAAGCTTTTAGGCCTAATTGACGATAAGCAGCTTCACGAACTGTAGCATAGGCATCAATAATTATGTCATCAAGCGTTTTACCATTAGCTAGAGCCTCTTTGAAAATACTAGTTTGACCCGCTAATTCTTCATCACTCATCGCTGCATATTTTGATTCTAAAGCAATTACTTCGTCAGCCATTTTATCTAATTTTTTTAATTGTTTTCGTTCATCGTCAAAAACACCTTTAATTCTCCCAATAAAGCTTTTTTTTGTTGAATGTGGTGTTGTATTAAATGGAATTACTTCACCATTATAGATTCCTTGGAAATCTTCAACCTTTATATCTTCACCGGTTTGATCTTGCAAATCAACGATATTTGTTACTGCTTCAGGATTTAATCCCTCTTTTTCATTTTTCTTTTTTAACTCTTTTCTTATTTGCTCTTTTCTACTAGCCATGAAATACGCTCCTCTTTAATAGGTTTAGTCTACCGTATTATAACATTTAAATATATTATTTTAAAGTCCAAATTAAAAGACAAGGTTTTATCCCTTGTCTTAGATTTTAACAACATGTTTTGCTTGCATCCCACGGTCACTTTGATAAAGCTCAAATTCTACTAGTTCACCTTCATTTAAAGTCTTATACCCATCTTGAGTTATTTGACTATAATGAACAAATACATCTTTGCCTTCACCACGATCAATGAATCCAAAACCTTTTTCTGCGTTAAACCATTTCACTTTTCCTTGCATCTCATTCACCCCTTTAATAATATGGTCAATGTTAGTATATTATTATTGTTTTCAAAGATGAATTCATTTCACTCGACAAAGTTTGCCAATATAAGAATTTTGTTCTATTTTGATAGAACTGTTGTCGCGTCAAGTATAAATTCGGTAATCAAAGTCGATATATGCTCTATTTTCATTTAAAAAAAATAAAACTTTCTTGAAACAAATTTAGCATCAAGTTGAGACCCTTTTATTAGCATCTTGAGTTACAATATAAGTGGGTGATATAAGATGATTTGTCCACGATGTAAGAATCAAGATTCACAATATTTTTATACTTTCAAAAATATTACTTATTGCCGTAAGTGCGTTAAGATCGGTTCAACTTGTTTTTCTCCTTCACGATCACCTTCTATTATTAAGACAGTTGATTATCAGCTCGACTACGAATTAACACCATTACAAAATAATATTTCCAGACAATTACTTCAACGTTATCAGCAGCATCTCAACACTTCCCTTAAAGCGGTTTGTGGTGCCGGTAAAACAGAAATAACTTATGAGGTCATTAAATATGCACTAAACCAGGGGCAGCGAGTCTGCTTTACTACACCGCGAAAAGAACTAGTAATTGAATTAGCAAAGCGATTGCAAAGTCAATTCAAAAATATTTCAATAACTACTGTTTATGGCGGTCATAGTGAATTGGTAGATGGGCAATTTATTATTTGTACTACTCATCAGTTATATCGCTATCCCCAATATTTTGACTTATTAATTTTAGACGAATTGGATGCTTTCCCTTACGTAAATAACGAAGTCTTAATTGGTCTACTCCAAAACAGCATTAAAGGCAACTATATTTATATGTCTGCAACTCTAACCAATCAACCAGATTTATTAATGACCAAACGATATCATGGTTATCTTCTAGATGTTCCCAAGTGCTATCTAACTTCATCTTTGGTAATGTATCTTTGGGCAATTAAAAAAATTAGAGATTTTGTCAGAAAGAAAAAACCCGTACTTGTTTATGTTCCCACCATACAATTAACAAATACAGTTGCCCGCATCTTTAAACTGTTTAAACTTAAAAGTCATGCTATCAGCTCTAACACTAAAGATATTCAAAAATTTATAGAACGTCTTAGACATCATCAATTAGATGTTTTAGTTACAACGACTATTTTAGAGCGCGGCATCACCATCGATAATGTTCAAGTAATTATTTTATACGGCAATAATCGGATATATACAACTGCTACATTGATTCAAATATGTGGACGAGTAGGTCGTAAAACAGCACATCCCAGTGGAAGTATTAGTATTTTTACTCCATACAAGACCAGGGCAATTAAAGAGTGTCTCAAAACAATCAAGCAGGACAATGCTTAATCTGTTTTAATGATCTCAATAAATCACCTAGCTTATATCATCTTTATTATCATGCTACACTATGTTTTCATTGTCTTAACCAATTTTCAATCTATAATCGAACTCATGACTATCATGGTTACAAACTTACGATTTTATATTACTATAACGATTTCTTTAAACAATTGTTATTTCAATATAAAGGACAAGGTGATTATGCTTTAAAAGATGCTTTTTTGAATGCATATCCTCATTTTAAAACCAAATATCGGCGTCATCTCATCGCGCTTGTTCCCAGCAGCCAACAAGACGATCTAAGACGAGGTTTTAACCCAAATGAAATGATTGTAAGAAGTTTTAGTAATCATATTTTTACTGGTTTATACAAAAATTCCGCCTATAAACAGACCAGCCAAACTGATCGCATTCAAGTAAGTCAGATTATCAAGATTAAAGATGGTCAGCGGTTATATAATCAAAATGTGATAATTTTTGATGATGTTATTACCTCAGGCAATACTATCATGACTTGTGCAAAAGTTATCAGTTCCTATCAGCCCAAAACAATTAGTATAATCGTTATGGCAAGTAATCAATTAGATAAATTATTTAAATAAATATTACACACTAAAACTTGTGTTTTACCACTAATAATATCGTTTTAAATAACCATTAAATATAGTGTAACGTAAATACTTTTCTACTTAAAGGGCAAGAATTTAATTTCTTGCCCTTTTATTCCTTATTTTTTAATCATATTTATCTTTAAGCAAAAAAAGTGGCTGCCCACTTATTTTTCTTCTAATGCCTTTTTATAATTATCCAAATCCAACTTAATCTTCTTTAACGTATTAAAGACCCAGTCAACTCGATCGTCAGGAATTGCTGATTTGTATAAATCTGCCAATTCATGATGGAACTGTTCATGAATAGCCAATGCTTCATGTCCCTTATCCGTTAACTTTAGATAATAAACTCGTTGGTCTTTACTTGATCTCTCTTTAACTAAAAAACCTTTTTCAACTATTTTCTTTACTGCTGTTGTCAATGTTCCCATCGTTACACTTAATGACTTAGCCACATTAGTCATTGAAGGAAATTCTACCTTATCCACTGCATCAAGGACATGAGTTTCACTCATCGATAATTCCTTAAATTTGCTCTTCTTGAGGTACAATTCTTGTATAACCATTGCTTCATTAAAAACATCAACTACTGTCTCGATTGCATCTGAGCGTTTGTCCATTCCTATCACCTCCTTAATTGTACAATATTTTGTCAATAATTGAAACATTTATTGTTTCTGCTTCAAAACAACCTTTGAATTTTACTACTAATCGTTCTATAATGTCCTAGGAATGGGGAGTAGATATGAAAAATAGATTAATTAAAACATTAAATATCAAAAGATTTAAATTAGTATTATTACTAGAAGGTTTGCTGGTCGGAATATTAGCGGGATTAGTAATTGTTGGATATCGAATTTGTTTAACTAATGGAGCTCTTTGGTTACAGCGAATTTTAGCCTATTGTAAACAATCAATATTCACAATAATTATCTGGTTTGTTATCCTATTTGTGATAGCACTAGTTGTCACAAAATTACTCGATTGGGAATCATTAATTTCTGGAAGCGGGATTCCACAGCTTGAAGGAGAATTGGCAGGTAAGATTGATGCCAAATGGTGGCGAGTTTTGATTGCTAAATTTTTTGGTGGTTTCTTAGCTAATTTTTCTGGTTTAGCCCTTGGTCGTGAAGGTCCTTCAATTCAATTAGGGGCAATGGTTGGTAAAGGAATTGGTAAAGTTTTAAAACGTGGTAAGACTGAGGAACGCTATTTACTTACTTGTGGTGCCAGTGCCGGATTAGCAGCTGCTTTTCATGCCCCGCTGGCAGGAGTAATGTTTGCCCTTGAAGAAGTACATAAACATTTTTCTGCCCCACTATTGATTTCAGTGATGACCTCATCAATTGCCGCCGATTATCTTATGAGTTCTATTTTAGGAATGGCTCCTGTATTTTCTTTCAATATTCATGGAACTCTGCCTACCCAATACTATTGGATGGTTATTATTTTAGGAATCATTTTAGGGCTGCTTGGCGCTTTTTATAATAAAGCCTTACTATTTGTTCAAAGCCTCTATAATCACTCAAAGCATTTAAATAACTATACTAAATTATTAATACCTTTTATTTTGGCAGGAATTTTAGGATTCACTGTTCCTCAGCTATTAGGTAGTGGCGATACTTTGGTCGACTTATTAATCGAAGGAAAATTAACAATGTCCTTAATTCTTCTTTTGCTGGCAGGGAAATTCTTATTTGCAATTACCTGCTTTGGCTCAGGAGCTCCAGGTGGAATTTTCTTCCCACTATTAGTAATTGGCTGTTTGATTGGTGGTGCTTTTGCTAATATCTCCGTCGATTACTTAGGTTTAGATGCTATTTATATTAATAATTTTATTCTACTGGCTATGGCTGGTTATTTTACTGCAATTGTAAGGGCTCCAGTGACAGGAATTATTCTGATTTTTGAAATGACAGGTTCTTTAAATCACCTCTTATCAATTGCTATTGTTACTATCGTTGCTTATGTTGTTGCCGATTTATTAAAATCTAAACCAATTTACGAAAGTTTGTTAGAAAATTTATTAAAGAAAAGAAGTCTTCCAACTCCACAGGGAGTTGGAGAAAAAGTATTATTAGATTTTATGATTTTACATAATTCTCCATTGGATAATCATTTAGTTAAAGAAATTCAATGGCCTAATCACTGCTTGATTGTTTCACTTAGACGTGATGGACAAGAATTCATTCCCCATGGTGACACTTATTTAAAAGCCAGTGATAGTATTATTGTCATGTGTGATAAAATAGATGAAAGCTATATTTATGATACTCTTTCAGCTCTAACAACTGAACAAATTTAATTAATAAAAGATAGTTATAAAATAAAGCGTGAAATCTAAATTAAATGATTTCACGCTAATTTACTATCTCTATTTTTTATTGTCCCAATAATATGACGTGCTACGATGATTCCGTTTGCTCCTGCCTGAGCCAGCCCTCT